>Ga0209542_10000987_pt1 | contig 67935 bp, 55 predicted proteins | sample RifCSPhighO2_01_FD_184028 | JGI IMG/M metagenome (GOLD analysis project Ga0209542, IMG submission 184028) | Soil microbial communities from Rifle, Colorado - Rifle CSP2_plank highO2_0.1 (SPAdes) (version 2) | ecosystem: Environmental > Terrestrial > Deep subsurface > Rock core/Sediment ...
CTTAGTGAACCGATGCTACCTCGTAGGAGGGGCAAAGATCATCAGATAAAAGCTACTCCGGGGATAACAGGCTGGTACCGCCCGAGCGTTCATAGCGACGGCGGTGTTCGGCACCTCGATCATCGAACCGAAAGTCGAGGATAAACTGACTCATAACGGTGGAGTCCTAACTAATATAATGCTAAAATTAGTTATGGATAACATCGTGGGAAGTCGGATTAGAATATCAAAATTTGAGACTAAAACTTGGGCTTCAAAAAAGTTAAATCTTCAACTCACTCAAGACCAGATAACGCTTATTGTCGGGTCCCTATTAGGAGACGGCACAATGCGTATTGGTCAGGGGGCAATCAATGCTAACTTTAAAGTTGAGCATGGATTAGAACAGAAAGAATTAGTTTTTGCCAAATATGAAATTTTGAAGCCGTGGGTTTTTACTCAACCGAAAATAAGTTACCGTTATCACGACGATGGTAAAAAATACCAAAAATCGTGGTGGTTTAGAACCGTAAGACATCCAAAACTAACAGAGATTCAAAAATTATTTTATCCGAACGGCAAGAAAATTGTGCCAAAGAATATTAATAAATTTTTGAATGAATACGTATTAGCTTGGTGGATTATGGACGATGGATGTTATACAAAATCAAAAATTGACATAAGTACATACTCGTTTACCTTGAAAGAGGTTAAACGACTACTCAATGTCTTTGTAAATAAATTTGACATTCAAGGTAACTATTATCGAGACCGCGATAAAGGACATAGAATATATTTCAAGTCATCGGAAACTAAAAAACTGGTTGAACTGATTAAACCATACATGGTTGACTCGATGAAATATAAGATAGGATATTCACAATCTTGACCCCGTAACGACTTAACCCTGAGTTTATCGAAGGGTTGGATAGTTAGTAAAGAGATAACATCAACGGCTAATTATAAAACGTCAGTCCAGCACTTAATATAAGCACTGGAAAGGTATAGTCTATACTATTAGTAATAATGGACAATTATGGTCGGCTCGCCCTATCCTGGGACTGAAGAAGGCCCCAAGGGTTTGGCTGTTCGCCAATTAAAAGGGTACGCGAGCTGGGTAAGTAAAAATGAGCCCAGCATTCCTCGACACGAAAATCCAGTTATCTGGATTTGTAGAAGGATAAAAACTGACTCATAACGGTAGAGTCCGAATGCTTAATTTGTATCAATAAAAATGATATAATTTGAGTAATGGACAATATCGTGGGAAGACTACAATCATTGTTTCCGCATGATCAACTTCAGTTGATCCTCGGTTCATTGTTGGGCGATGCTCGTTTAGAGTGCCGCTCAAAAAGTATAAGAGCAAAACACACTGCTCGTTTAAGAATCCATCAATCCGACAAACAAAAAGATTATGTATTTTGGAAATACGACAAGTTGAAGAACTTTGTTATAAAGGGTCCCAGATTTACCAAAGTCTGGCATGACTCAAAACGTAACAAAGACCACTATTCTTGGTATTTTCACACTCAAAGCAACGAAGCTTTGGGGTTAATACATAAATTGTTTTATCAAAATAATATCAAAGTCGTGCCGAAAGATTTAATAGAAATATTAGACCCTCTCGGCTTAGCAGTTTGGTATATGGATGACGGATCAAACAATGAATTACAAGATTGTCAGTCCCCGTAACGACTTGATTTAAAATAAGAATCAGATAATAGCTTTTTAGCTATTATAAAACGTCAGTCCGATTTCTCGGAAAAATCGGAAAGGTATAGTCTGTACTGCTGGTAACAGCAGAGTGATTCACAATTTGTGAACATATATGTCAAACCGTCGTGAGACAGGTTGGTCCATATCTGGTGCGGGCGTTGATACTTGAGAAGGGTTGTCCCTAGTAAGTAATTGCTACTTCATGGAGTAATCCATGATGACAATTCGGCTAATAACGGTGAAGGCTCTTGTTTGCTATGCTGTTCGGTCCGAAAAGCATAGAACAAAACAGGCAAGAGTTAATACCGTGGGAAGTCATTCAGTACTAATTTTTGGAAAATGAAAAGGTCACCTTCCGGTGACCCTCGTGGCGACCCGCCACGAAATGTATAAAGTGGTTGGAATCCAGATCGTGATGAATATCGCCCCGTAGATCCCGCCGTATGGCATGATTGACGGCAGTGCGACTTCAGCGACCTTGGTGATCCCAATCAAGAACACGAAGCTGATGAAGAACACGACTGGCCATAGAGCTTTGCGCATCAGGAACCTCCAATGTGTTAATTATATCATAAGTATAAGTAAAAGTCAATAGATAGCTATTGACTCCAAAAATTAGTACTGAATTGACCCCGTAACGACTTGTTCCCGAGCTCTTAATTGAGTGGAGGACGGATAGGAGCTTCAAACGACCGAAGGGGCGCGCAGTGCCCAGCGCCAGTAGGCGGCGGGTATTGAACTTCTATAAGATGCCGATCTCCCAAATCGCACATGCGATTGGAGAAAGATATAGTCTATACACATAGTGATATGTGAGATTATGACGAGAGGACCGGGATGAACAAACCTCTGGTCTACGAGCTGTCCTGCCAAGGGCAATGTTCGGTAGCTATGTTTGGTTCTGATAAGCGCTGAAAGCATATAAGCGCGAAGCAGGCTTCAAGATTAAGTATCGTAGATTCCTCGGAGATTACGAGGTTGATAGGGCTCAGATGTAAGCACAGCAATGTGTTGAGTCGAGAGCTACTAATAAATCATTTTTAATGGGTAATGACTTCCTTGTAAAATTAAGTTTCTTTTGTGAAAATAAGTAAATTAAAACCATTAGCTTGGTAGCTATGCTGCGAGTGTCCCACCTGATCCCTCCGCCAGCCGGCGGACCGAACCCCGCGACTAAAAAGAGCAGATGCATTTGTTGTAGTTAGAGTAAGGTGACTATACCGAGGATGCTCCACCCGTTCCCATTCCGAACACGGAAGTGAAATTCCTCAAGGCCCATGATAGTCGGTTTCCACCGGCGAAAGTAGGTAGTCGCCCTACTGTGACTGTAACAGACAGCTGCTCTTTTTAGTGCGGGACAGGCCCAGAAGCGAAGTCCCGCGAAGGGTAGTTGAGGAGCGAAGGCGACGAAATACTGAGGCCAGCAGGCCGAACGTAGTCGTCGCCAGACTAATGGTTTTAAGTTTACCCAAATTTAGTTATCCCCGCCGTTGAAAAGGAACAAATTTAACCAGATATAAAACTGAAAGTAGGTTAATTTATATAGCTTCTGTGTGCACATAATAAGTTGCTAAAACTAGCCATTCCTTTTCAACGGCGGGGTTATCCACTTGCTCGTATCAAAGTTAAAATGATACTAATGATAATGAATTTACAAAACACAGGGGTTTTAAAGAAGTTGGCGTCTCAAGTGAGGCGCCCTTTTTATTTCTGGATACTAAATACTAAATGCTTTATAATATACACATGGAGGCAAGGACTCAAAAACGGCTTTTTATAGGATTGGTGTTCATTTTAATTTTAAGTGGGATTGGTTATGGAATTTATGCCGGCTTGGCGACAAAATTTTCCTGCACTGATGGAATTATGAACGGCAAGGAGGAGGGTCTTGACTGTGGCATTTTGGCCTGTGGTAAATCATGTGAGCCGGCAATAATGCCGATAAGTATAATTTCAAGCCAGTTTTTAAAGGTTGGCCAAGCGGACTATGATTTTGTGGCACAGCTTTTCAACCCAAATACTTCTTATGGCGCCTCCAGGGTGGAGTATGGTTTAGGTTCAAATTCCGGTTCATTTTATATTCTTCCGGGCCAGACAAAATGGCTGGTGCTTACAGCGTTGAAAATTGGAGGAGAAGTCGGAGACATAAAACTTGCAATCAAAAATGCTCAATGGGAGAAATTAGATATGCCTGATAATGCGGTAAATTTTGTACTAAGAAGAAAAGACTATCGCCCTTCTCAGACCGGTCCATCCGGTCAAGGTACGGAATTGGATGCCATTTTGTTTAACAATTCCAATTACGACTTTGACAAAATAGATGTGACGGTTATATTGTTTGACGATACCGGCAAAATTGTGGGTGTAGGCAAGACCGACATCAGAACGTTTATTGCCAAATCGGAAAGAGGATTTAAGGTGGCTTGGCCATTTGCATTGTCCGGAAATGTTGCAAGACAGGACATTGAAGCCCTGACTAATTTATTTGAGAATTCTAATTTTATAAAAAGCTATGGCTCTCAGGAAAAGTTTCAGAAATTCTATTAGAGGATACTTCAGGGGAATAGACCTTCCTTTATTTGCCACAGTGGTGGCTATTTCTTTGTTTAGTATTTTGAACATGTATGGCATTGATGGAGTCGGGTCGTTTCTTACCAGGCAGATAGTTTTTGTAATCATAGGGTTGGGAGTGATGGTTTTGCTCTCTTTTTTTAATTATCGTTATCTAAAAAACTATTCTTTTCCGGTTCTTTTTCTTTATTTTGCTTCAATATTTCTTTTGCTCCTGACATTTTATTCACGCTCAGTCAGAGGTGTAAATGCGTGGATAGTTCTTGGTCAGTTTACTTTTGAACCTGCAGAGTTGGCAAAGCTGATGCTTATTGTTCTCATGGCGAAATATTTTTCCCAAAGACATATTCACATCAATCAACTTAGACACATTTTGGTTTCAGGAATTTATTATGCTGTTCCGGTTTTGATAATTCTTGCTCAGCCCGATTTGGGTTCGGCGATAATACTTTCTTTGATATGGATAAGTATTCTTGTTGCCATCGGAATGAATAAAAAACATTTTTTCTTTTTGATTATTGTGGCAGTAGTCGTCTCTTATGGTTCTTGGATGTTTGTTTTAAAACCATATCAAAAAGACAGACTGTTAACTTTTGTTAATCCGGGCAATGACCCGAGGGGGAGCGGGTATAATCTAATTCAGTCTAAAATTGCCATCGGTTCTGGGTATTGGTTCGGCAACGGTATTGGAAAAGGTTCTCAGGCAACTCTGGGATTTTTGCCTGAACCTCACAATGATTTTGTTTTCGCCGCTACCGCCGAGCAGTTTGGTTTTGTCGGTGCAGGTTTGGTGATGGTAGCAATTTTATTTATGGTCCGTAGAATATTGGGGATAGGAAGGGCGGTCGCTTCCAACTTCGGAAAGATATTTTCTGTCGGAATGGCGGTGTTTATATTTGCTCATGCCCTCATTGGTGCATCGGTGAATATAGGATTGATGCCAGTTACGGGAATTCCGTTTCCGTTCTTAAGTTATGGCGGAAGCTACCTAATCTCCGTCATGAGCGGATTGGGGATTTTGCAGAGCATTAAAAGGTACGGGTAGTCGCTCTGCCCGAACAGTTCACACAATTTCCATGCATGACTGCGGGGTGCCCCTTTTTCTAAAATTTTGCTAGTTTTATAAAAAGGGCACACCCTCCGCCGGTTGGTCGGGTAATAGTTGATGCTTGGCCATAGAGGTTCAAAATATTTTGAAATAAAATGTCGGACTTGAAAAAACGAGGATGGTATTTGTAAGACGCGAGAAGTTTGTAAAATTATTGCTAATGATATACTATTTGTATCAAGTTTATGGCTATTGATTGGACAAAAATTTACACTAAGCATAAAGGCCTTTGGGTTGCTCTTAAGGATGACCAGAAAACAGTAATTTCTGCGGCTAAAACTGCCAAAGAAGCATGGAAAAAAGCTCGAGAAAAAGGCTATGAAAAACCAATTCTTTTTCGTGTCCCAACAGAAATAATTGCTTATGTAGGGGAAGCCTACTCAGCATGAAATTTCCCTATTTTAAATTCCCACTTAAAGAGCGGTCAGAATTTTTCGGAACAAGTATTCTCAAGCCTATTATTCCAATTGAAATAGGCTACGAAGGACAACCCATAAGATACAATGCTCTTGTTGATTCAGGGGCTGATTTTTGTATATTTGATGCTCAAATAGGAGAAGCACTGGGAATCAATGTTCGTTCTGGTAAACTAGAGAAATTTGGTGGTATTCAATCAACCGGTCCCGGAAAATCTTATTTACACCATGTCGTATTAAATATTGGAGGATAGCCATATAAAGCGACGGTTAGTTTTTCTTACGACATTGCCCCGCATGGATATGGAATTTTGGGCCAGAAAGGGTTTTTCGATATTTTTAGTGTTAAATTCGATCTATCAAAAGAAGTAATTGAATTGAAAGAACAAAAGTAAAGATTTTTGTGGCGTTACTATTTAGCGGTAACCCAGAAATAGATTAAAAACAAAAAATCCGACAATTTGGCAGATTTTTTGATGGGCGCTTGGCTACAGCTTGAAAGCCGTGAGAGGGCGAACCCTCCAAACGCCTAGAGACAATGTATCATAAAATCAGACGAAAAGTCAATAGTTATCAACAAATTGTCAAAGTGACATAAAAGCGATGGGGCTACGCTTGTGGTGATGATGTTTTGGTGGTTAAATTGCAATATGGATAAATTAATCAGTAAAAAAGTTTTTATTTATGGAGTTCCTGGTTCAGGGAAGACCTATTTAAGCCAGAAAATAGCTGATGAACTAAACCTACCGTTATTTGAGGCGGATACTTTGAGAGATGAGCTTAGAAAACTAACCACTAAAGAAGAGTCACTCTTTTTGTTTTTAGGAACAAGTCGGGCGTTTAGCCAATTCGGAGAGTTAAATACCGAGAATGTAATTAAAGGTTTGAAAGCGGTCAGAGAAGCTTTGGCTAACAGAGTTGAAAAGGAAATTAAAAATCATGATGAAGTTGTTATGGAGGGGGCATTTTTGGACCCAAACTTATTGAAGGGTTGTGGTAGACTGATTTTAGTGGTTACTTCTGAAGAAGAACAGCACAGGGACCATTTTTTTAAGCACAGAGAAAATAGCATGGAGAATGTTGAGCAATTTAAAGCAGCCAGAGTTATTCAGAACTTTTTGATTAATGAAGCCAAAGATTTAGGCGTTGAGATACTAGAAAATGAAAAATATTAAATTATGAATAAAAAACTATCTAAATTTATTCAGACTGTAATCAAAAAAAGTCCATATTATTCCAAATGGGCCAAAAAGGAAGAATTAAAAAGATTCAGTCCGGCATCTCTTAAAAAAGAATTTAAAAACAAAGACAATCTTTGCATGACTACCTTAAAAAAGGGTGAAATGGTCGGGGTTGTGAATGGGTATTATGATGCCGGAATGTTTTGGGTTGACTGGCTTGTTGTAGACCCTGATTGCAGAAGAAAGGGTATTGGGCGGGAGCTTATGGAAAGACTTGAAAAGAAACTTAAACAAAAAGATGTACATAAAATCTGGTGTGATTCCAGAACTTCTAATTTAGAGTCAAAATCATTGCTTGTTAATCTGGGTTGTAATAGAATTACGACGATTAAAAATCACTGGTATAAACAGGATTTTATTTTGTGGCAGAAGTTGATTTAATCAACATGAACCTAATCATAAATTTCACAAAAAAGAGGGGAGAAGTGGAGCTGAAACTCCAAGATGGCAAAAAGTGCATAGACATCTTGACTTTTAATTTTGAGTCCAACTTGGACTCGGTGTTGATAGCGGCTGTTGACAAAATTATGAAAAGGAATAGAATAGAAACACTGTCTTTAAAAACTGTAAAGGTAGCCGGAAACATTGAAAAGTCAAGTTCTGCCTACATGATAGCCCAGACCTTCATTGAGGCCATAAAAGCCAGTAAACAAGCGACCGAAGGGGATCGTAGTGCCCAGCGCCAGTAGGCGGCGGGTATAAGCCATTTTTAGACTCTTAAATGTTCGTAGTCCACCTCCGCCAGCTGGCGGACGGATGTGATTATTTAAGAATCTAACAATTTTCTGAGAGCGATTCCAATCGGCAACGCGTTTCTACCTTCGGTGGATCCTCGCGGCCGATTAAAACCTTCGCCCAGCACCACCCTAAATTGTCCAGAATCAATAGAATAAATTAGTAAATAGGAATCCGTCAAGCACGACAGGGAAGAGCGTGTTTGTTTTATTTGTCTGTAAGCCATAAAACATCATAAATGCGAAAAACATTTTCAAAATTTGGCATAGACCAATTTGAAGCTCCTAATTTGGTGCAGGTCCAGCTGGACTCTTATAAGTGGTTTTTGGACATCGGTTTAAGAGAACTATTGAAGGATGTTTCTCCTACCGAAGACTGGACAGGAAAAGAACTTGAATTGCGATTTTTGGATTACAAGCTGGATGAACCAAAATACAAAGAAAGAACAGCGATAGAAAAAAACATTACTTACGAAGCTCCTTTGAAGGTCAAAGTTAGTTTGAGAAACAAGAGAACCGATCAGTACAAAGAACAAGAATTATTCTTGTCAGACTTTCCTCTCATGACCCCGAGGGGAACTTTTATTATTAATGGCGTTGAGAGGGTTGTCATTTCACAACTTATCAGAAGTCCGGGTGTTTTCTTTTCAATGTCTCGCTCTTCAAGGTTCAAAAGATTTTTTGGAGCAAAACTCATTCCTTCCCGTGGTGCTTGGCTTGAATTTGAAACTGAATACAACGGAGTCATTTCCTGCAGAATAGATAGAAAGAGAAAAGTCCCCGCAACAGCTTTGTTGAGGGCTTTTGGTATAATCAAAGACGAAGAAATAAAGAAACTTTTTGAAGATGTAGATACCGATCCTACCGTTAAATACATTCTTGCCACGATTTTGGCCGATCCGTCCTCAAACGAAGAAGAAGGATTGATAGAGCTTTACAAGAGAATCCGACCTGGAGATCCGGCAACTCCTGACAATGCCAGGCAGATGGTTCACAATTTGTTTTTTAATGCTTCCAGATACGATCTTTCCAAAGTCGGCCGTTTCAGAATGAACAAAAGATTCAATGAAGAGTTGGCTTTGGACAAGACTGAAAATAGAGTCCTTAGAAAGGAAGACATCGTTTCAATTCTTAGAGAGATTATACAGCTCAACAATAATCCATCATCAATACCGGACAACATAGACCATTTGGGCAATAGAAGAGTCAAGACTCTAGGCGAGCTTTTGCAGGACAGATTGAGAATTGCCTTTGCTCGTATGGAAAGAATAACCAAAGACAGAATGTCTACTTCGGACATTGCTACCGTTCTTCCATCCCAGCTTATAAACGCGAGGCCATTTGTTGCTGCCCTTAAAGAATTCTTTGCTTCCGGACAATTATCCCAATTCATGGACCAGCACAATCCTTTATCCGAGCTGGAACACAAGAGAAGATTGTCCGCTCTTGGGCCCGGAGGTTTGACCAGAGAAAGGGCAAGCTTTGAAGTTAGAGACGTTCATCCTTCTCACTACGGAAGAATTTGTCCCATTGCTACCCCTGAAGGACCGAACATCGGTTTAGTCGGACACTTGGCTTTGTACTCAAAAATCTCTGATTTAGGTTTTATTCTTACCCCTTACAGAAAAGTAACCAAAGGAAAAGTCACTGACGACTATACATATATGGATGCGGTTGAGGAGGAAAGATATATTATCGCTTCTGCTGGAGCTGAAACGGACAAGAATAATAGTTTAGCCGGCGACAAGATAGTCGGCCGTATTCACGGTGAGCCGGGAACATCAGAGCCAAAAGATGTCCAGTATATGGATGTATCTCCCAGACAGATGTTTTCCGTTTCTACTTCTCTTATTCCGTTTTTGGAGCATGATGATGCTAACCGCGCTCTGATGGGTTCTAACATGCAAAGGCAGGCTGTGCCTCTTATTCAACCAGAGTCTCCTTATGTCGGAACAGGACTTGAAGGTAAAGTTGCCAGAGATTCCGGAATGGTCGTGGTTGCCACCGAAGCCGGTAAAATCACAGCCGTAGATGCTTCTCATATTGTTTTAGAAACTGAAAAAGGCAAAGAATATGAATACAAACTTTTGAAATTTGCCCGCTCAAACGCTTTTACATGTTTAAATCAAAGAGTTCTGGTAAACAGGGGAGACAGTGTTAAAAAGGGCCAAGTCTTAGCCGACGGTCCTTCAACTCAGGACGGAGAAATTGCATTGGGCAAAAACCTAGTTGTCGCTTACATGTCTTATGAGGGATGTAATTTCCAAGACGCTATTGTTATTTCAGAACGTCTCGTCAAAGAAGATGTTTTCTCATCTATTCACATAGAAGATTATTCAACTGATGTCAGAGAAACTAAACTTGGTCCCGAATTGACCACATTTGATATTCCTAACGTTGCCATGGAAAGACTGAACGACCTTGATCCGGATGGAGTTGTAAGAGTTGGAGCCGAGGTCCGTTCACAGGATATTCTTGTCGGTAAAATTTCCCCGAAAGGTGAAAGTGATTTAACCGCCGAAGAAAGATTATTGAGAGCGATATTCGGAGATAAATCTAGAGACGTTAAAGATTCTTCATTGCGATTAGACTACGGCAAACAGGGACGCGTTGTAGATGTTAAGACCTTTTCAAGAGAAGAGGGGGACAAGCTTGATGTCGGAGTAATAAAGAAGATTCAAGTTTCCGTTGCTCAACTAAGAAAAGCCCAAGTCGGAGACAAGTTGGCAGGAAGACACGGCAACAAGGGTGTCATTTCAACTATTTTACCTGAAGAAGATATGCCGTTTCTTGAAGACGGAACTCCTGTGGATATTATTTTGAGCCCGTTAGGTATTATTTCCCGTATGAATATAGGACAGGTTCTTGAGTCTCACCTTGGTATTGCTGCCAAGAAGCTTGGTTACAAAGTTGCTACTCCTGCCATGGCCGGACCGACTGAGGAGGCAATTAAAGAAGAGCTCAAAAAAGCCGGCTATCCCGTAGACGGCATGATGCAGTTATATGACGGAAAGACTGGAAAAGCTTATGACGCAAAATGTCATGTCGGATTGACCTATTTCATGAAACTGATTCACATGGTTGAAGACAAGCTCCACATGAGATCTATCGGGCCTTATTCACTGATTACGCAGCAACCGTTGGGAGGTAAAGCCCAATTCGGAGGCCAGAGATTTGGAGAAATGGAAGTGTGGGCGCTGGAAGGTTACGGCGCTGCCCATACCCTACAAGAAATGTTGACCATTAAATCAGACGACGTTTTGGGCCGTGCAAAGACATATGAATCAATTGTTAATGGAGAAGAAATCAGAGCGCCTCATTTACCGGAATCATTTAAAGTCTTGTTATCAGAAATTAAAGGCTTGGGCTTAAATGTAGAATTAATAGAAAGATAAATAAATGAGTATTCAAATTAATTAGAACGTAGCTGGCTTGGCAGGCTTCAAGGCAAAAGCGAGCATTCGACTGAGACATAGATAGCTATGACGAAGGAGAAGCGGAGCTTTTAACGAAGAAGACGGCCAAGAGCGTACTCGCCATAGTTTAGGCGAGAGCGGCCAGCAAGTTATAATATGGATTTAGCTTCAATAAAACTCAAGATTGCTTCCCCCGATGACATAATGTCATGGTCATTTGGCGAGGTAACAAAACCGGAAACAATTAATTACCGAACTCAAAAACCTGAGAGAGAAGGTTTGTTTTCGGAAGCTATTTTCGGACCCACAAAAGACTGGGAGTGTTATTGCGGTAAATATAAGAGAATCCGATACAAAGGAATTATTTGTGACAGATGCGGAGTTGAGGTCACACGTTCAATCGTCAGAAGAGAAAGAATGGGCCATATCAAACTTGCCGCTCCGGTTGCTCATATCTGGTTCCTTCGAGGTGTGCCGTCAAAGATTGCCACTATTCTTGGAGTTTCTTTGCCTGAACTTGAAAGAGTTATTTATTTTGCGAGCTACATCGTTACCAGCGTGAATGAAGACTTGAAAGCCGAAGCGATGAAGAGGATTGAGTCCGAATTCAAATCCAAATTAAAAAATTCCAAAAACACCAATGAAGAAGACTCTTTGAAAGAGTTGAAAGATCGCGAGAAGGACAACCTGAAGAATATGCAGAAATATCAGATTATTTCTGAGCTTGATTTCAGGGATCTTTCCACCAAATATGGTGAAGTGTTTGAAGCCGGTATTGGTGCCGAAGCGGTCAGAAAACTTTTGGAAGAATTAGACATGGAAGAGTTGCTTTCTGAACTTGAAGGAGAAGCAAAGAACGAATCAAATCCGTTGGAAATAAGAAAAATATCCAGACGACTGAAATTCCTTAAAGGAATGATAAAAGCCGGAATTCGTCCCGAATGGGCGGTCATAACCATTCTTCCTGTCATCCCGCCGGCATTAAGACCTATGGTTCCTTTGGATGGTGGCCGTTATGCTACTTCGGATTCCAATGATTTATATAGGAGAGTAATAAACAGAAACAACCGTTTAAAGCACCTGCTTGAACTTAAAGCTCCGGAAGTTATTACCAAAAACGAAAAGAGAATGCTTCAGGAAGCCGTTGATGCTCTTTTGGACAACTCAATGAGAAGGGGACAGATTACCACCGCCGCTTCAACCGGTCAGAAGAGGGCTTTGAAATCTTTGGCGGACATGCTCAAGGGTAAACAGGGTCGTTTCAGACAGAACTTGCTGGGTAAAAGAGTAGATTATTCGGGAAGAAGCGTCATTGTTATCGGTCCGGAGTTGCAACTCTCGGAATGTGGTCTGCCCAAGCAGATGGCTTTGGAATTATTTAAACCTTTTGTCATCGGAATTTTAATAAGAAAAGAACTGGCCCATAACATCAAATCAGCCGGTCGTTTGATAGAACAGGAAACTCCCGACGTTTGGACAGCTTTGGAAGAAGCGATGAAAGACAAACTCGTTTTGCTCAATCGCGCTCCGACTTTGCACCGATTATCCGTTCAAGCATTCAGCCCGACTTTAATTGAGGGTAAAGCCATCAAGATTCCGGCCTTGCCTACCCATGCTTTCAATGCTGACTTTGATGGAGACCAGATGGCGGTTCACTTGCCATTGACCAACGAAGCCCAGAGAGAAGCCAGAGAATTGATGCTTGCCAGCCATGGAATTTTGAAACCTGCCACCGGAGAGCCAGTTGCTTCACCGAGTCATGACGTTTCTTTCGGTGCTTACTACCTTACCAGCGTATTGAAAGACGCAAAGGGTGAAGGCAAAATATTTTCCTCACGATATGAGGCGCTATTATCTTTTGAAAACGAACTCACCGACTTGAGAGCTTTGATAAAAGTTCCAAATCCCGATTTTGTTGTTGACGGTAAAGAACCCAAGATGATTGAGACAACTCCGGGCCGTATGATATTCAACAAAGCCCTTCCGAAAGGACACATATTTGTTAACAGAATTTTGACCAAGCCGGATTTGAAAGTTATCGGTTCCGATATCTGGGACGAATTTGGAAAAGAAGCAACCGTAGTTTTCTTGGACAAAATAACCAGTATCGGATTTCACTATGCCACTATTTCAGGTGTTTCATGGGGTATGGATGATTTGAAGATTCCTCTTGAGAAGCCGGGCATTATCGCCGAGGCCGACAAATCAATAAAAGAAAATAGGGCATTATACGAAGATGGTTTGCTTACCGAATATGAAAGACGTTCAAAAGCCATTGAAATATGGAACACTACTAAGTCAAAACTTTCTACTTTAATTAGAAAACAAATTGATATCAACGGTTCCGCTTTCATGCTTGTTGATTCCAAGTCCAGAGGAACTTGGTCAACCTTGGATCAGATGATGGGAATGAGGGGTATTTTCGCCAATCCGGCCGGAGAACTTATTGAATTGCCGGTAAGAAACTCACTCAAAGAAGGTTTAACTTCTCTTGAATACTTCATTTCCACTCACGGAGCCAGAAAAGGGTTGGTGGACACAGCTTTGAAAACGGCCACCGCCGGATATCTGACCAGAAGATTGGTTGATGTCGCTCAGGATATTGTTGTTACTGAAAACGACTGTAAAGACAAAGAAGGATTTACAATGTATGCCGAAGATGGCAAGGTCAGCGGAGAAACTTTGGGAAGAAGAGTCAAGGGAAGAGCCGTTTTGGAAGACATCGTCGGATTAGACGGAGAAATTATCGTTAAGAAAAACAAAATAGTAGACAAAGAATCCGCCAAGAAAATTGAGACATTAGGATTAAAGACAATCAAAGTCCGTTCAGCCATCAAATGTAAAGCATACACAGGCATCTGCCAATTGTGTTACGGATACGACCTTTCCAAGAACGAATTGGTCAACATAGGCGAAGCGGTCGGTATCGTTACCGCGCAGGCAATCGGAGAACCAGGAACACAGCTGACCATGAGAACTTTCCACACTGGAGGTGTTGCCGGTGGAGCCGACATCACCATGGGTCTGCCTAGGGTTGAAGAAATTTTTGAAGCCAGACCGCCGACGTTTAAAGCATTGATTTGTGATGTTGACGGCAAAGTTTTGGCGCTAGAAGACAAGGGCAAACAAAAAATCTTATCAGTTGAAGTTGCCGTAACAGGCGAAAAAATTGAATATTTGGTTGCACCAAATATTACCGTTACTGTCGCAGCTGGAGATTTGGTTACCGTCGGTCAGCAATTGAGTGAAGGCCACGTTGACCTTAAAGAATTATTCAAAACCACAGACAACATTGATGTCGTTGCCCGATACATCATCAGAGAAGTTCAAGCGATTTATTCACCGACTGGAGACAGCATCAACGACAAGCACGTTGAATTGATTGTCAGACAGATGTTCTCCAGAGTTAAGGTTCTTGATTCAGGAGACACCGATTTGTTGGCGGGAGATACCGTTGAAAAGAGAACTGCATGGATTGAAAACACTAAAGCCAAAGACAACAAAAAGACCGAAGCAGTATTTGAACAATTATTACTCGGTATTACCAAAGTATCTTTGACCACCGATAGCTTCCTCTCCGCTGCCTCCTTCCAGGAAACGGCCAGAGTTCTCATTGATAGCGCCATCGTTGGAAAAGAAGATTACCTCCGAGGTCTCAAGGAGAATGTCATTATTGGACGACTGATACCCGCCGGAACGGGGTTTGGGAGTGAGATGAACGAGTAGCCAGAACAGCTCCACAACTCATCGAGCTCGTCGAGACTGAGGTCTCTCTGAGACGAATGTCCTGAGGGCTCTTCAGAGCTCATCGAGACTGAGTCTCTCAGAGACGAATGTCCTGAACGGCCTCTTTGCATGCTGTGTAGCGCACTTTTCTGAAATACTACTGATTTCATAAAAGCACGCTACCTCCGCCGGTTGCCTACTTGATAGTTGGCAATTGGCAAGCGAGTTCAAACTAAATATAAATCAAACGGCTCATACATATGAGCCGTTTGATTTATAGAACATAAAATGAGATCATGGGGCATATGAGTTTTAATAGTCAAAAATTTTCAAAGACAATAGGTAAATTAGTTGAGTTTAAGTCTGGTACAACCAGGGTTCATATAAACTCAACTAGTTGGGAAGAACTGATATGGGCAACCCTTGTTTTCTTGTACGGTGAAGAAAAAATAGATTGGGATTCTCAATCTCATGAAAAAAGTGTTGACATTAAAGCCAATATAAACGGAAAAGTTTTTAAAATATCGGCTAAATCAGGCTCTATTAAAAACGGTGCACTGACAATATCATCATATCGTCTCACAACATTCAATAACTTAGCAGACAAATTAAGATTTATTAAAAATCAACACGAAAACCTAGATTTCTATCTGACATGTTCCAAGACGATGCAGAAAGAAAAAATAATCTATACAATTATAAAAATAAAACCAAATAAGCTGGCACCAGACTGGATGACGAAAGAGAAGAATTGGACAAAAACAAAAACGGGCTATCAACTAAAACCCGGTTTTGATTTCAAGGCAAAAATAGTTACCAAGATGTCAAATCAACTGTGGTACACCATACCGGTCAGTTATGTTAAGGACGGGATATTAAAAGAGGTAGAAATTTTGAAAAAAAACTTAGGAAAAGAACTTATTAAATTTTTAAACAATCTTCCTAAGAGTTTAAAATAATCTTGAAACTGTTCTTGTCTTTGCTATCATACCCTCCGCAAGTTTTACATAGTCGGGATTAATCTCAAAACCAATATACGATTGGCCAAGTTCTTTTGCCACGGCACACTCTGAGCCAGAACCAATAAACGGAACCAAAACAACTCCGTTATTTTTTGGCATGGTTGATTTAATAAGTTTTCTTGTTAGTTCAAATGGTTTTTGTGTGGGATGTTTTAAGATATTGTGACCAAGATGTTTTTTTAATTTGTTGGGCTCAAAAACATCGTCACAGGTCTTACACAAAAACCATCTCTCAACCCTGCCTGCTCCACCCGCTAGGGCTGGTATCTTTATAACATCACGAGGTAAAGCCCCTCCTTGGTGGGCATTGTAAACCGTTTCTTGCCCTCCTTTACTAAATCTTCCAATAGTACCCTTTCTTATTTTTCCAGCAGAACCATTTAAGAATCCTTCAGTGTAAGGTTCTCTTACCTCATCCCTGTTAAATACCGGTTTATTTTTCCATGCACAGATTATTGATTCATGGCTTCTTTGCCAGAAATTTAACGAAGCAACATTTTTGTTTGTGTAATGCCATATGAGCCACCTCTTGTTTATTGGAATTTCTACAGATAGATATGCTAAAATTTCACTAAACCCATAAATAAACATAGTTCCAGTGGGCTTTAGAATTCTAATGGATTCATTTATCCAATCTTTGCACCATCTTACATACTCATCCAACTCTCTATCGTCTGTGTTGTTTCCAAAATCTTTTCCGATATTGTAAGGAGGGTCAATTATAATAGTGTCGCAGCTTTCTTTTGGAAGTTTTTTTAGTTCTTCCAGGGCATCATTGCAAATAATTTTATTTAACGGCAGTTTTTCGTCTGGTTCAATCCTTGTAGATATTTCCTTGGGTATATAACTTGGCAAGGAATAATCTCTATAATTTTTTATTATATCAACAACGATTCCTTGTATAGCTACATCTTTGCCGTTTCTAATTATGATGGGTTCAATGTTTTTATTTGCTGGTTGTAAACGAATATGACCTTTTTCTTTATAGAATTTTTTAAGCGTTGCCGCATAATTATCTAGTAACGCAACCACCTTTTGTCCATTTTCGGCAGTTGACTGTTCTCGGACTAAAACAATATCTCCGTTATTGATATTTTCGTCAATCATGCTATCCCCGAAAACCTGTAGGGCGTAAATATTCCCAGGGTGTAGTTTATTTTTTGAAACAGCTATGGTTTCATTCGTGTTTATTGCTTCAATTGGCTGTCCTGCGGCTATGGTACCTAATAGGGGAATCCAAACAAGCCCTTCGTTTGGGTCTTGTGTTTCCATGGCTCTGGCTTGGCCATGATCTTTTTTGAGATAACCTTTTCTCTCTATGGCCTGAAGGTGTTCGTGGATGGTTGAAACTGAAAGATGAAAGCGATTGGCTATTTCTTGTATGGTTGGAGAAACTTCATGATGGCCAACATATTCATCTATAAATTTATGTATTTGATTTTGACGTTTTGTAAGCATATAAATATTATACCCGAAAAAAACCCGAAAGTTATCCACAGAAAAACGGTTTTTGTTTTGACTCGGATTAAAATTTAGTTAAAATTATATTTATGAATAAAAAACTTAAAAACAAAGAATTATTTGAAGAGATGACAGAAGATGATTTGGATGACTGCGATTGTTTAATGTGCCAAGCTACCAAATTCAACATGCGTTTTGGAAGATACCCCAGTCCCGTAGAATTGGCGAAATTTTTGAAGGAAGAGAGGGGAAGATGCTAAACTAATTGACAATCATCTTGTTTTGCGGTATGATGGTTTTAATCTTTAACAAATAAACAAGGGTACACAATGAGACGTATTAGGGTTATTAGAGGAATGCGCGACATTAATACTCATGGCATCCTTGCCAGACAGGGGCGATTGTTGAGCGTTGCCAAAGATTTACATCGGATCCAAAGAGAAAGATCTTCAGAAAATGAATCGTGGGACGGGAGCGTTGAGCGTCTTATGTTTAACAAAAACGCAATGGCGCGGAAAACTCCTCAAGGTTTGTTTCAAGACCATGAGTTAGAAAGTAAGATTAAAGCAACGCTGATTAAACAAACTCAAGAGTCAATTGCCGAGATGGAAATTTTTGCGAACGAAGGATTTCCAGATGTTCTTGCCGAGCTTCAGCGTTTAAGGACTAAACTTTCTCAATTAGAGAATCCATGAGGGCAAAATGTTGCTCTCTTTTTTGTGTCATTTAAGTCAATGCTTTTGGATGAAATAAGATATAGAGTGTAATTAAAATATGACAGAAAATAATTTTTGGAAGTTGGTGGCTTCAATTGCTATGTGTCAGGGGGCGGGAGTGGTGGGGACAGTATTTACCGTACCAGCTATTGATGCTTGGTACCAGTTTCTGAATAAACCAGTTTTTTCTCCGCCAAACTGGTTGTTTGGTCCGGTTTGGATTACTCTCTATACTCTGATGGGGGTTTCGTTTTGGCTTATTTGGCGTAATCCTTCCGTAGCTCCAAAGAAGCGAAAGAGGGTCATGTCTTTCTTTATCATTCATTTATTTGTTAATGCCGGCTGGTCAATAGTATTTTTCGGACTTCACAACATCTCTCTCGCTTTTATTGTTATTTTGATTCTCCTTGCGATGATAATTATTTTAACTAAATTCTTAGTTCGACCCATTAACCGTCTTGCCTCCAACTTGCTCATACCATATCTTGTTTGGGTCTCAATTGCTACCATTCTCAATTACTCTTTGATGGTATTGAATAAATGAATCCCCAAAACCGCTGAAATCTGGGGTGAGCGACCGAGTGTTGAGTGATTGAGGAACGCAGGTGACGAAATACTGAGCCAGAAGGCGAACGTAGGAAGTACTGAAGCCAGTAGACTGAATGTAGAAAATGATGAAATTTCAAAAACCGGCCAAAATAGACTTCCCTTGATACCCACAGTACTTGACTTTTTGGTTTAAGGGGTGTATAATTAGGGTGTCAGAACCTTTATTTTGGCAACATTTTTCACCAGATGAGGGATAAATGAAATTGAACAGGCTTCCGGTTTTCGTGGTGTTCCTTCTCGTGATCATGATGGCTACGACTGCCCAGGCCCAGCAGGCCTCGGGGTTCGCGGAGTCGTGGAACACGGTGAGTGAGGAGGGGTGTTACGCCTCAGCTCAACGTGTATGTCCACGGCTCGCTCCAGGGCAAGCTCGGCTGGTCAGTCTGGACGCTGACATCCGAGGGCTGGAGTGAGGGCTATGTCGGACTCACGTATGCCCCCGCGAAGTGGGTTGAGGTGTCGGCCAGTCTCGGACTGGAGACCGACGACAACCCGCTTCGTATGGGTCACAGCGTGTGGCTCGGCAAGGGGCGCTGGGCGCTCCTGTCCATCCACGAGCACGGCGGTAGTGGGTATTGGTTTCGAAACCTGGGCACGTACCAGGCAACCAAAACCTTCGCCGTCGGCGTGGAAAACCGTCGGTTCTTCGGCACCGGCCCGTACGCCGAGAAGAAGTTCGGCAAGGTGTCCCTCTGGGGCACCTACGCCGTCAACGGCGACGCCGGTGTCGTGGGGGTCAGGTTCAGTTTCTGATCCCATAACTTGCCGGGGCAACGAAAGCCCTGGCCAACAAAGAAGAAAGGATGATGGCCCAAATGCGCTGACAGAAAGCGGAGGAATCCGCAAACATAAATACTCCGGTTGGGGACTGTCTGATACAGTCCTTTTTAGTTACAACTAAAAAATTTGATTTATTTCCTAAAAGCGATGTATACTTAGGTCATATGGGACGGCATAAAAAGAAGGATAAATACGAAGGAAGAGACAGAAAGGACAAAGTGTCCAAGTTTGATATTTCCCAGGAAACCAAGAATAGCATTTGGGGGATAGGGAGTTTCATATTGGCTATTATCAGTATTCTTAGCTTTGTCGGCAAAGCCGGCTGGGCCGGTGAAGGTTTTGATATTTTTGCTCGGTCCCTTTTTGGTTGGGGATTTTTTATTGTTCCAGTTGCGCTAATTATTTTGGGTCTCTCGTTCATTAAATCAATTTCAAGAAACATATATCATAGCGCAGTGTTTGGGACTTTACTCTTTGTTACTTCTGTTTTGGGAACTTTTTATATATTTGGTAGCGGTAATTTTGACACAAGGTTAGTTCAAGGGGGATATTTGGGAGTTATTTTTGGAGCGCCTCTTTTGTCTTCTGTGGGATTCGGTGCCTCGCTGATAATTCTTCTTGCGCTTGTTGTGATTGCGTTACTGGTGTCTCTCAACGTCCCGCTTTATGGATTGATAACCAAAAAAGACGAAGAAGAACAACTGGTTGACAATGTTGTGATTAAAAAGGGCTCTGAAGTTGTTGACCAGAAAAAACAGGAAATGAAACCGGCTCTTGTTGCCAAAACGGTAAAGGTTGAAGAAAAAGAATTTGTTATCAAAAATTTCAAGAAAGGCAAATGGATTCTTCCACCGACAGATTTGTTGCATGAAGACCAAGAAGAGGCGGTTACCGGAGATATCAATGCCAGTGCATCCATAATCAAGAGGACTTTAGGTAACTTCGGAATTGATGTGGAAATGGGCGAGGTGTCTATCGGTCCCACGGTTACCCAGTTTACTTTACGACCGGCAATAGGCATGAAGCTTTCAAGAATTGCCGCACTTCAGCCAGATTTGTCATTGGCTCTTGCCGCATACCCCATCAGAATTGAAGCCCCGATTCCTGGCAAATCATTGGTTGGTATAGAAGTTCCAAATAAAAAGGTTGCGCTGATAGGTTTGAGAAATATGTTTGACCATGATGACTTTAAGAAATCAAAATATTTTCTGCCTCTTGCTTTGGGAAGAGATGTTTCGGGAATGCCGGTTTTTGCCGGACTTGAAAAAATGCCTCACCTTATGATTGCCGGAGCAACTGGTACCGGTAAATCTGTTAGCATCAATACGATTATTTTGTCCATGTTGTATAAGCATTCTCCTGAAGTTTTAAAATTGATTTTAATTGATCCGAAACGTGTGGAACTTACTTTGTTTAATGAAATTCCGCATTTGATAACTCCGGTTATTACTGACAACAAAAAAGTGCTCGGGGCTTTGAAGTGGTCTTTGGGTGAAATGGATAGAAGGTATGATGCTCTGTCAAAAAGCGGTTCAAAAGACATATTTTCATATAATTCCAAGATGGCGGAGAAAGATCAGCCGATAATGCCAGCGATAGTTATTGTTATTGATGAGCTGGCTGACCTGATGGCTTCGTTTGGCCGTGATGTTGAGGCGGCTATTGTCCGCCTTGCCCAGATGTCCCGTGCCGTAGGAATACACCTTATTTTGTCCACTCAGAGGCCTTCGGTTGAGGTTATTACCGGTCTTATCAAGGCTAATATCACCTCTCGCATTGCTCTTCAGGTTGCCAGTCAGATTGACTCAAGAACTATTCTTGATATGGCAGGAGCGGAGAAATTACTGGGCAAAGGAGACATGCTTTTCTTGGCGGGTGATGTTGCCAAGCCGCGCCGTTTGCAGGGAGCTATGGTAACCGAGAAAGAGGTCAAAGATGTTATGAAGTTTATTCACGCTCAGGCAGAAAATATGGAAGTAAGCGAAGAGAATGATTTAAAACTTGATTTCAATGCGAATACTAATTCCAGTGGAGGATTTACTGGAGGTGGAAACGACGATGTTGATGATGATATGTATGGTGAGGCAAAAGAAACGGTCGTTTTAGCGGGCAAAGCATCAGCATCATTATTACAAAGACGCTTACGTGTCGGATATGCCCGTGCTGCCCGTTTGTTGGATATTCTTGAAGAGAAAGGTGTTATCGGACCAGGGGATGGTGCCAAAGCCAGAGAGGTGTATATCAGACCCGACGGCACAGTAGCTCAAGAACCGGTTAAGTTTATGGGTGGAGAGACGGGAATAAATGCTGATACTGCCGAAGCGGAAGCTGACGAGGTATAGTCATTTACGAATTGATTTTGTACATAAAAGTGCTACCATCTCGGTAGCACTTTTTGATTAGGAAAAATATGGCAACTCAATATCCGACAGAACAAGAAGAGTTTGGATGGGAGATTGAAAAATTTCAAAAAGAAATAGAAAGATTACAGAAAAGAAATGAAGAGTTAGTTAAAGAAGTTATGCGTCAGTCAGCCAGAGTTAGTGAAGCCGAAGAAAAACTAAAGCGATGGCGTACTGAACTTGAAATTGTTGCTGAGCAAAAAGGCCACAACCTCTGCTGGATGTGGATTCCTCGTCTGCTTAAAGCAACTCTGGGCCACACTGGTAAATATCCTGATCCGGATAATGTGACAAGAGGAGAATTTGAACTGGGATGTAAGGCTTATCAAGATGACATTTTTGGACCGCCTAAATAGGCGGTTTTATATTTGCTTGAATTTATATTGTTAATCATAATCTATTTGCCAAGCAATCGGTGGGATTCGGAAAATTATTTAGTAGGGAGTGTATGAAACTTGTATTCCTATACTTGCGGCAGTTTCTATATAATTTCTAATGAGTTTTTTTGTTTGTTCTTGGTCATGTCCCGCTCTTTTGGCTCCGGCAATATCCAAGCAAAAGTATTCAAGTTTCCCAAATTTACTGAGGGCTTCTTTTGTATCCTCGGTGAGTTCATCTATGAACTGGTTGGCTGTCTGTTCAAGTTTTTCTCCAATAACCCGCGTGCTCGGGTTAGCCTTCAAAATACTAACACGCTTGGCAGGATGAGCTTTATTAATCCCGTGTTCTTCCATGATTTGTTTGTCGGTATCAGTTAGAGACGCTTCTGTTCGCTCACTCAAATCGTGTTGAAATTTTTTGAATAGTTCTATTGCGGAATTGTCTTGCTGGAGAGTGTATTCCCACATTCCCGTAGGGTCATAAACTTTGTTGCGAATTTCTACATCTTGGTCTTTAAAATGTTCAACAGTGCTTACACTCCCCATGATATCGGTAATACTCGGGGGCATTGGAGCAAGAAAATTTCTTTCCGTTCTCATTTTGTTAAGTTCTTCTGGTGTGTAACCTGCATTATCAAAAACAGCTATCGGGTGTGTGTGGGCTACAACTGGTGATTTTTCGTTCTCATCTATAAAATGCTGGATGTCCTCAAATTTTATGAAACCTGATTCTTTTTCGCCTCCACCCATCTCAAAAAGACCACTATTAGATCCAACAAACATCCGCTCTGACTCATCCTGAGCAATCATTATTTTAATTTGCTCCAGAGTTACAGGTCTTTTTTCTTTTTCTTTGTCTATCCTCTCAATGGGTGTTTCTTTAATATGGCCGATATATGTTCCCAAACTACTTTCCCTTTTCTCTAGAATTATCAGAGGTGGCCGTTCCATTTATTTTAAAATCATCCCACTTCTCAACCAAAAATTCAATGGCTCACATGTGTGAGCCATTGAATTTTTCATATCGGGGAAGAGTTTGACTTTCTATTGCCAAATGTAAGCTTTAACCTAAGCAACTGGCGGAGTGGGTGTGCCTTTTTAAAATTAGTAAATTTTTAAAAGGTGCACCCCGCAGCATGCATAGAGGTTGTTTGAGCTATTCAGAAAAGTGATAAGGTGAAGCGGGGTTGCTTTAATAATATATTTTGTTAGAATACTAAAATAATTTAAATAAATCCGCTTGAGGGGCGGAACTCAAACAAAATGGCAAAAAAACAAACCGAAAAACAAGAAGAAAAAAACAATCCTTCGGCAGGCTCAGGACAAAGCAAACACGTAGACATGACCGTCAAAGAGATTCAGGAAAAGTACGGCGAAGGCTCTATCATGCGGTTGGGTGATGTAAAGAGGGTTGATATTGACGTCATTCCAACGGGTTCTATTTCCCTTGACTTAGCTTTGGGGGTGGGTGGAATTCCAAGAGGTAGGGTCATAGAAATCTACGGCCCCGAAAGTTCCGGTAAAACAACCCTCTGTCTGCACATTGTCGCTGAAGCACAGAAAAAAGGCGGAGTGGCCGCTTACATTGACGCCGAACATGCTTTGGATCCTGAATATGCGAAAAAAATAGGAGTCAATTTGGGAGATCTTTTGATATCCCAACCGGACACGGGTGAGCAGGCATTGGACATTGTTGAATCATTGGTTAAATCTGGAGGCATTGATGTGATTGTTATTGATTCAGTGGCGGCGTTAACCCCCAGAGCAGAAATAGAAGGTGAGATGGACCAACAGCACATGGGTTTGCAGGCGCGGTTGATGTCCCATGCCTTAAGAAAACTCACGGCCATTGTTGCCAAGTCCAACACGTCTATAATTTTTATAAATCAACTGAGAATGAAGATTGGAATTATGTTCGGAAATCCCGAAACAACTCCGGGTGGAATGGCTTTGAAGTTTTATTCTTCCGTCAGAATTGAAATTAGAAAAGCCGCTCAAATCCAAGCGGCCGAAAAGATAGTGGGAAACAGGGTCAAGGTCAAAATAGTTAAAAACAAAGTTGCCCCTCCGTTCAGAACTTGTGAGTTTGACATTTTGTACAACGAAGGCATTTCTCGTTACTCGGATGTTGTAAATACGGGAGTTAAATACGGTGTTCTGGCAAAGGCGGGAAGTTGGTATAACTATGGCGAACAGAAACTCGGACAAGGAGTGGAGGGCTCTCGGCAATTCCTGAAAGAAAATCCTAAACTAGAAAAAGAAATCGTCACCAAAATAAAAACCGCAGCGGTATTGGAAGCGTAGGTTTTTGCAAACGCCTTATTTCAACAGCTGACACAGCCTCTATGCATACGGAGGGAGACGCCTTTTTAAAAATTTACTAATTTTGTAAAAAGGCGTCTCCCTCCGTTGGTTGCTTGGGTAGTTAACTGATAATTGATAAGCGAGGTCTAATTAATTTGAAAATAAGGCTGACTGACTTGACATTTTAGGTTTAGGGGAGTATAATGATAACATCCTGGTCGAAAGCTCACCGCACAAGGGCGTGGCCGGGTTTGCTAACAGGGGGTTGGCTGGTGCGGTCGCCACACCACTCCCTTACTTTTTTCTTTGTCTTTCGAAATTGGTTCAAAAGCTAATGTTTTCGGCTCAATTTCGCGAGGCTGGGTTTTGGTAATAGCACAATGGAATAGTGCGGGCCGGGTCAGACCCTCTCGGGCACCGGAGACCCCTGTTCGATCCAGGGCCCAAAACCAGCCTCGCCCTTGTTCTTTTTAACAATTCCGACCTTAACCGGTTGGAGGGAAACGCCACTCTCCCTAAGTAGTGGTAACTCCGAAAGGACCCTATGGTTACCATCGTGGTAAACTGCAAGGTGTACACCGGTCGGACCTTGTCTGAGGCGTGGACAAACGCTCGCAAGGACCAGAACGATCGGTAAGAAAGGAGTCAGACCGGGTTGTCAACCCGGTTTTGTCTTTTTATATCTAATCTATTTTATTCCAAACGAGTTCAAATATCGCCCTGAAAGAATCGGCGATTTCTTTATGCTCAATTAGGGTTCCGGAAATTTTTCCTTTAAGAGCCACAATGGCGACTTTGTCTTTGAAGATTGTAATATCAACTCCAAGTGGTAATTTGTCCGGTTCAATGAATTTGGACTCCCTAAAACTGGATTCATCGGATTCTTTGAGGATGGGCCCCTTCCTTGATGTATAAATTGTTCTAGAGTGGATTTTTTTGCTAACCCTCTTTTTTGTATAAGTATTTTCAAATTCGGGAAACACTTCAAAAATGTTGTCCAAAGAAGTAATTCCGCATATAGGAGCATTTTCTGTTTTTAAAAACTCTCTTTGTAGGGCCAAAATTCCTTCTTTTCCTTCAAAGAATTTTACATGAGGTCTTTCACCGGAACTGTTAAAAAGACCTAGTAATTCAGGTAAAAAATTGTTTAGTTCACTTTTTTTACTTTCAACATTTTTTAGTTCGTTATCTATTAACAATTCTAGTTTATCGGGAGATTCAGCGATGAATATTTGTTTTTTACCTTTTGTTTGAGTGCTGACGAGCCCTTTTTTCTTTAAGGATTCAATTTGAACGTAAGTGGTGGGCCTGTTGATTTGGGATTTTCTGGAAATTTCAACTACAACCGAAGGTCCCAACTCCAACATGGCCATGTATACTTTGGCTTCATTTTCCGAAAGGCCTAAATTTTTTAATTTTTCAAACATGTATTGATTATATTATAGAATGGGGCCGTTGGAGACAACGGCCCCACGGAGTCAGAAATTTTCTTTTCTTGGGACTGTTTTTTATTTCCGAACCGATTAACCGATTATGGCATTTGCCCCTTTGGGGCCACCAATAAACTTTTTCATTAGCTACTTCAGACTGAACCCATGGTCTCCTCCTCCTGAGGACTAGAACCCCGGTTTAGCCATGTTTTTGTGGAACTTTGTGTGGTTCCACAGGACCTGGTTGTGCCAGGGGAGGGCGGGCTTTCGGCCCACCATCGCTTAATATTATATTCCATTTAATTTATTTTGTCAAGAGATGGTGACATTTTTATATTTTTTTATATTTTTAAAAATTTGTTAATTTTCAGTCTTTGGTGACAAAATTATATAGTTAAAAAACCTATATTTTAAGCCACGATTTAATGCTTTAAGGTTTTTAAATGTCAAAAATACTTGACAAGAATTTTATTTTGTGATAGTATCTGGCCGTAGGGTTATGAAGCCACGTGAGTGGCGGAATACCAAAGACAGAAGTCGTGGTAAAGAAAGAGGGAGCGATCAAATTGAGAGGCAACCGTTAAACAAATATACCGGACCCTCAAATCGATTCTAAATTCTTTAAGCCAAACTTTAAAATTATAGTGTAGGAGGGTGTGTGGCAACCCGCGAAGCGGAGCAGTGGTCGTATGACCATCACATCCTCCTGCTTAAGCTGATTATTCCTGAGACAGTACATGCTCATTGTGCTGGGTGGCAGGGTAATCAGTTTAAGCAGGGGGATGTGGACAGCGTGGGCCAAATAACGCACACAGGGTTATTCTCCCTTGAGAAAGGAGTGTGTGCGGAACCCAGTGGCACGGAACCTTGCCGGGGAATTCCCCGGGGAGACCCAACCGGGTGGACCCAAATGGACCTTTGCCTTGAAGTCCGGGATCTCACCCGAGACTATAGGTCCAGCGCTGACACATCCCTCCCGGGTTCGAAGTATGAACCCCCCTGTCGACTGTCATTTTTAAACTAAAGTCGAGCAAAGCTTGACTATCTAGCCGAGTTGGACACTCGGCTCCCCACCAGAGGTTTCAAAATTAAACAAGATATTATAATTGATGCGTACGCATCAATTATAATAGATAAAGATTTTGAAAATTTTGGTGGGGAGAAATCCCAAGTTCTATGAAAAAAGAAGAGCGTCGTCGGCGGGAAGAAAAGGTTCTCGGGCGACTTTCACAAGTTGCTCGGGACAGCTCTGGCGGAGACACGGTTCTAGAAGAGGTGCTAACGATGCACCTTCGCTACAACCGGGGAAAGGGTCGAAATCCACGGATTAGTAAGCCCCATGTCGTCAACGGCGTAAAATTCTGGTGCGTTGGACACAACGCGTCGCACGAATTCTACGTCGGCACCGACGGTAGCGGAAAGCGTTTCCGCTACTCTGTTGGTGAGAGTTGTACTGTCGATGTCGATGGGAACCCTCTGGTTTTTGACGAGAACGGATCTTCACCAGTTCCCGTTGGTGTGGATAGGGATTTCAAGGAAGTGCCCAACTTCCATGGCTATTACGGGCACTTTTAGGAGATTTTATTCTCCCATGGGGCTAAGGCCGGATAACCCATGTTAAGGGCGTTAAGCTGCCCTCCTGTTGTGTAAGGAAAAGTGCTGACGATTCGGCCAATCATGTCCGTGTGCGTCTTGGGTCGGTAGCTCAAATGACAGAGCGCTTGGTCTCCAAAACCAAGAGGTGAAAGTAAAAATCTTTCACGGCCCGCCAACTTCAGACTGAAAAGGAAATTCGTGCCGAGCTTGAACAGAGCTCGGCCTTTTTTGTTGATAAAAAAACTGATAACCTAGATTAATGGTTACTAAATTAAAAAAAATAGAAAAATCTAAAAGACCGTCTTGGGATGAATACTTTCTTGAAATAGCCAAGGTGGTTTCAAAGCGTTCCACTTGTGACCGTGCCAATGTGGGAGCGGTGATTGCAAAAAATAAGGTGATTTTGTCTACCGGATATAACGGCGCTCCTCGCGGGTTACCTCATTGTGATGATGTCGGTCATGAAATAGTTGACGGGCATTGTATCAGGACGGCTCATGCTGAGGCCAATGCGATAGCTCAAGCGGCCAAAAACGGAACTCCCATTGAAGGGGCTTCAATTTACCTGACCATTTCGCCCTGCTATGATTGTTTTAAAATTATAGTTAATTCGGGAATCAAAGAGGTTGTTTATGGTAACTTTTATATGTCTCGGTATGAAGCGTCAAAAGCGGTTTTATCTTTAGCAAAAAAAGCCGAAGTTAAATTAACCGCATTTAAAAAATAGTTATAAGTTATGATTACAATTGATGATTTCAAAAAAATTGAGTTGAAGGTGGCAAAAGTTATTTCGGCCGAAAGGGTGGAGGGTTCGGACAAACTTCTAAAACTGGAAGTTGATTTGGGTTCGGAGAAGCGCCAAATAGTCGCCGGAATAGGCAAGGTCTATAATTCCGAAGACTTAGTTGGAAAAGAAATTGTCATTGTTGCTAACCTTGAACCGCGTTCTCTGATGGGTCTTGAAAGCCAAGGAATGGTTTTGGCTGCTAACGCCGAGTCCGGTCCAGTACTTATTGTGCCCGAAAAGGAAGTTGCTCCAGGCACAGAATTAAGATAAATAGAATAGCTCTCACAACCTCTATGCGTACGGAGGGAGACGCCTTTTTAAAAATTTACTAATTTTGTAAAAAGTGTCTCCCTCCGCTGGTTGTTTGGGTAGTAAATGACGATCGATAACAGAAGTTCAAACTCTCACCGATAAGATAAATGACATAAAAACGATGGGGCTGTGCTAGGTTTAAAAATTGACAATATCGTGGCACGGTGATATTATTCTTATCGTTGTTTGTTTTGAAAGAACAAGGAGGAGGATCGAATGATCGGACAAACTGTTGGAGAAGTTTTTGTTTGGATTATAGTTGTGCTATTCATTATCAATCTTTGTCGTGCGATCTACGAAACCGCCAGTGAATTCGACGACATAAAACGGTTCAAGAAATTGCTCAGAGAAACGGCAAAGTTCTTTAGATGGTTACTCGGAAACAGGTCAACGAACAGTATTGTTGCCTAAGTTTTATTACTTGCTTTACGTCAGATGTAAAGCTTTTTTAATAAGCTATTTAAGTTAAAGTATTATTTAGACGAGCTTGAATTTTTATTGCCAGTCATCATCTGTCTGCTCAAACAACCGGCGGAGGGGGTGTGCTTTTTTAAAATTAGCAATATTTTTAAAAAGTGCACCCCGCAGCATGCGAAGAGGTTGTGTGAGCTGTTCAGGCGCACTAGGTGTATTTTTTTAGGGTTTTGTGGTAGTATTGTTTTTATATGAATGAACACATAAACAAAAATTTGCCTCGCGACGTATTTCTGTATTTGTTATCAATTGTTACCCTCGTGGCCAGCGCCGTTAGTTTTGGCGTTTTAGTCTTTCAGTATATAAACGTTTATTTTCCGGATCTGATAAACGATTATTATTATTCAGCATCAAATTACTACGGAACAATTCGTCAGGCCTTGGCGACTCTTATCGTCATCTTTCCAGTGTATATCTGGGTTTCAAGATTTTTGAAAAAAGACATTGAAGAAAATCCGGAAAAGCGCGAATTGAAAATAAGAAAATGGCTTTTGTATCTCACTGTTTTTGTCGCTGCCCTGGTGATAATAGGGGACTTGGTTACCCTTATTAATACATACTTGAACGGAGAAATAACCATGCGGTTTATCTTGAAAGTTCTAGCTATCATTTTCATAGCCGGTTCTGTGTTTTCTCACTATTATTTTGAATTGCGTGAGCTTAAGGAGAAGGCTAAAAAGGGAATTGACGGGATGAGTATTTATTCCTGGATCGTGGTTGCGATTGTCGTGACGTCTATAGTTTTTGGTTTCTTCGTGGCTGGTTCGCCTCAGAACCAAAGAACGGTAAGATTTGATGAAAGACGTGTCCAGGATCTTTCTTCCTTGCAGGGCCAAGTTATTAATTATTGGCAGAAAAAGAATGAACTTCCTCAAAATTTAGATCAAATGGCAAATGATATCCTGGGTATAGTAATTCCGAGGGATCCCAAGACTGGAGCTCCTTATGAATATAAAACTTTGGCCAAGTTAAAATTTGAGCTTTGCGCTACATTTGAAACTTCAAGCCCAGATCAAAATATAGGTGGTCCAAGAAAGGTTGTTCCTGCTATGTATCCATATCCTGGAGATGAAACACAAACATGGCAGCATAATGCCGAAAGGACATGTTTTCAGCGCACTATTGATCCAGAACTATTTCAGCTTGAAAAACCAAGACCACTCTGATATTATTTTTAGATGATAAAATCAATTTTTGCAATTACATTGGTAGTAGTTTTGTTGGGCATTACCGTTTTTATTTTTTATAGAAAAATTAATAACGTGGATGATGCATCAAAAAATGGTTTAAATCCAACGGCCAGTGTTACGCCATTGCCAACACCGACCCCCAAATCCGACAATATAATAAAAATGGAAAACGGATTACAAATTCAGGATTTAAAAGTGGGAACCGGTCAGGAAGCTAAGGCGGGGGATACCATAACCGTAAATTATGTCGGAGCTTTGGAAAATGGTACCGTTTTTGATGCCTCGGCCAAACAGGGTGGACCGGCGACTTTTCAGATAGGAGTAGGGCAGTTGATCAAGGGGTGGGATCTGGGTATTCCGGGGATGAAAATCGGCGGTAAGAGGAAGCTTATAGTTCCACCTTCGCTTGGCTATGGTTCTCAAAATGTGGGTAACGGAGTAATTCCCCCCAACTCAACACTAGTTTTTGAAGTTGAACTCTTGGCAATTCAAGCTCCTTCGGCAAAATAGGACACGCTTGCCCTTTCTCTTAAAAGGACTATACTTTAGGCAGTTTTTTGATTAAGGAAAACTCAATTGAAATCCAGAAACATCCTTGTTGGACTTATATTTCTAGCTCTATTAGCCAACACTGGGTTTAATATTTTTCTCTTTTATAACCTAAGTAAAATATACATGATAAACGGTGACTTCAGGCCTGATATTCTTTTGAATGAAGTCCAGAAAAAAATAGAGAGTGATGAGTTAGAGATTCCACCTGTGGAGATATTCAAGTTTATATCGGCTGACATTTACGCCAAAGATTATGTGATGTTTACTGGTAAGAAGATTGTCATATTTCTAAATTTAAATGTTTTAGGCAATCTGAACGACGGGGAATTAAAAGCTCTTATCGCCCACGAAATAGGGCATTATGTTTTGGGACATTTAAGCGACAGACCCAGGACATTTAACGGAACCGAAGCTGGGGATTTAAAACAAGAAAAAGATGCCGATTCTTTTGCCGCTAAATATGAGGGAAGCGAATCTATCGCTCTAGCTATCAGCAAATTAGTCTGGGACGAAAATGAAAAGAAAACCAGACTGAGTGCTTTGGGGGTAAATTAACGGGACAATCCCCGTTTTTTGTTTTAAAATTAACATGCTATGCAAGAATTAAAATTTCCCGAAGGGTTTAAGTGGGGGAGTGCCACATCAGCCCATCAGGTTGAAGGCAACAATCATAACGATTGGTCAGAGTGGGAAAAAACTCGTCCTCCAGAATTTCAATCAGGAAAAGCCTGCGACAGCTATAACCGCTACGAAGAAGATTTTGATATTGCCAAGAGTTTAAATCAAAATATTCATCGCTTCTCAATAGAATGGTCACGCATAGAACCGAAAGAGGGGAAATTTGACCATGAAACTATGCATCATTATGTCAATGTAGTCAAGGCATTGAGAGAAAGGGGGATAGAGCCGATGATAACTCTTTGGCATTTCACAAATCCAATTTGGTTTGCTGAAAAAGGAGGGTTCCTAAACCCTAATAGTCCGGAAATATTTACAAGATACGCAAAGTATGTTGTGGATAACTTAAGGGATAGGGTGGGGTTGTGGATAACTTTTAATGAGGCTTTTACTGTCTATGCTGGGTTTACTAAATTAAGTGCCATATGGCCATCAAGAGGCAGAGGTTTTTTTAATTTTTTAAAGATGAGGATAAACATTACAAAAGCTCACACACTCGCCTATCGGGAGATCAAAAAAATCTATGGTGTTCCGCCAATGCTCCCCGAGTCTACCCTAGTGTCGCACAATGTAATGGTTGGAATAGTGGAAAATAATGTTTATGTCCCGGATACTAAAAATTTCTTTACAACAAAGATGAGGAGATTGTATCGACAGTTAAGGAATTTCTACTTTTTTAAAAAGAATGTTCCCATCTATGACTTTATTGGTCTTAATTATTATCATATAAGCAAAAAACCTTCTTTTGGAGAAAAGAATGAAATTGTTCCCAAACAGAAATTTATGAAGGAAATGAATTGGGAGATTTATCCTGAAGGAATTTACCACGTATTAAAGGATTTAAGTAGATTTAAAAAACCGATTTTTATTACCGAAAACGGGATTGCTGACGGCAAAGACGAGCTTAGAGAAAAATTTATCAAGGAGCATCTACGATGGGTCTGGCAGGCCATTCATGATGGTGTTGATGTTCGTGGATATCTGTACTGGTCTCTTTTGGATAACTTTGAATGGGCCGAAGGCTACAGACCCAAGTTTGGTTTAGTTGAGATTAACCTTGAGACCTTTGAAAGAAAAATTCGTCCTTCCGCTCTGAAATATGCTAAGATAAGTAGAGATAACGCACTCACACTATGACGCTCTGGTTCTATCTTGCAATTTTCGCCTATGCCTTAAACGCCATAGCGTTTGTCATAGATAAATATCTTCTTTCTGCGCCTGTTCTCCGACCAATTTCATATGCTTTTTGGATGGGAATTTTGAGTTTTGTTGCTATTCTTTTATTGCCTCTGGGTGTTTATTGGGTTAATTCTTACTATTTTTTGGTGGCCTTTCTTTCCGGAGGGACGTTTTTCTTTGGTTTAATATTTCTTTACAAGGCTATAAAAAAAACAGACATCTCCATTGCTTCTACAAAGGTGGGTGTTCTTGGTGTTATTTTTACATTTATTTTTTCGGTATTAATACTAAAGGACTATTTTTCTAATTCAGATGTTTTCGGTCTTGGGTTGATGGTGGCCGGCATTTTATTAATGGGCAAAACTGGTAAGGGTGTTTGGCGAGAGGCTTTAATGGCCGGAATAGGATTTGGTATCTCCACGGTTCTTTTAAAGTTAACTTTTAACAACTCCACATTTCTAAACGGTTTTTTCTGGACGAGAATGGGTCTTGTCGGCGTATCTTTTTTAGTATTGATACATTCTCCTACCCGCAAAGAAATATTGTCATCTTTAAAAAATTCTCCGCATTATTCAAGGTTTGTATTTGTTTTAAACAAAATTGTCGCCGGAGTCGGTTTCGGACTTCTTTATGTAGCGATTAAGCTTGGAAACGTCTCCATCGTTAATGCTCTTCTGGGTGTTCAGTTTGTTTTTATTTTTCTTTTTGCTCTTATATTTAGAAATAAGATTCCCGGGATAGCCGAAAACTTAAAGGGTGTAATTCTTTTAGAAAAGATAGTCGGTATGATTTTCGTGGGCATTGGTCTTTTAATGTTATTTAAATAATGACCAAGAAACGCATATTTATTTTTATTCTCCTTGCCATAGTGGCTTCTTTTTGGGTTTTGTCATTGGACATGTCTCCTGAAACAAATTTTGTATATGGAGTTTCTTTCAGCCGTTTTCACTCTGACGAGTTGAAACTTGACTGGAAGAAAACATATCTGGCAATTTTAGACGATTTAAAGGTAAGGCATCTCCGCCTTACTGCTCATTGGCCACTGACTGAACCCAAAAAGGGAGTCTACAATTTTTCTGAACTTGATTTTCAGATTAGGGAGGCCGAAAAAAGAAACGCTACGATAATACTTGCCGTCGGTCATCGTCTTCCCGGTTGGCCTGAATGTCACACCCCAGAGTGGGTTTCTAAATTAACCCTTGAACAATACAGGCAGGAGCTGGTTAAATACGTTGAGACCGTTGTTGACAGGTATAAAAATTCACCATCGTTGCTGTATTGGCAGGTTGAAAATGAACTGTTTCTCAGTTTTTTTGCTAGATCTTCTTGTGGTTTCTATAGCGTAAATTCTGAAGAAATTTTAAAAGAAGAAATTGACCTGGTTCACAGATTGGATCCCGCTCATCCGGTGCTGGTTACTGACAGTGGAGAGTTTGGAACTTGGTACAAAGCATATCGTTCCGGTGACGCGTTTGGAACCAGTATCTATCTGTATGTTTGGTGGAGAAATTTTGTGGGTCCTATTCGATATCCAATAACACCCGCCTTTTTTAGAATAAAACACTCCTTGGTTCGCTTGATTTATGGAACAAAACCTTCAATTGTTATAGAGCTTTCGTCTGAACCGTGGTTGCTTCAGCCGATAGTTGATACACCTATTGAGGTTCAACTTCAGAGAATGGGAATTAACAAATTTAATGAAATGATAAATTTTTCATCAAAAACAGGTTTTAACACTTTTTATCTCTGGGGAGCTGAGTGGTGGTATTTGCTTTCCATGAATGGCCATCCTGAATTTTGGGAGAGGGCCAAAGAACTTTACAGAAACTCTCCTTGATATTGTTTCTATGTTAATCTAACATGTCTGATATGGTAGAGGATAGTCTGAAAAATTTTATAAGCTCTATAATATTTCTGGTCAAGATTTTTTCTGGTTTGAAAGATAAATTTCTGGCGCAGAAATTATACGATAAAATATCCGGATTCATTGTCGGCTATGTTAAATTATTTGGCTTGAGAGGAGAGGGATCCGATTCAATGTCGCACAATGTCGTGCTTAAAGATTTATTAAATTCAGTGAATGGTCTGTTGGAGTTGCTGGATTATTTGGAACATTCCAAGGTTGTGTCCATATCCCCTCTTCTGTATGCCTGCCGGAATTTGCTTGATTTAAAACTTAGTTTAATTAAATCACGTCAACATCAACTGGCTCCGTCGGCGCCAAAACCAAAGGAGGATAAGTCGGTCATTTTTGTTTCTAAAAACGTTAAACCGAGAAATTCTAAAGAAAATTCAAACAAAGAAAGAATACTTAATTTTATAAAAAAATCACCCAACTCTCGAACCAAGGAAATAATTTATGAATTTAGCCTATTGTCAAACAGAACCGTTAAACGTAATCTCAAGGAACTATTAGACGAAGGTTTTGTCAAAAAAATTTCAAAAGATAACGCTGTTTATTATAATTGCAAGTAATGAATATGGTGATAGGATAATTACTACATCCAAATTAATCAATAATACGAAGTATACAACGGTATGGATATTATATGTAAAGCTTTTTGGTTCCGGCGAAGAGTTTAGCGTCAATTTATACTACACAATTCAAGTGGAGCCGGTTGGGATTGCCCACGGCCTCGGGTTGGCCAAGTCATTCTCCGACGGCAAGAAAATTGCTCTAATCCTTGGAGACAACGTTTTCGGTGATGATTTATCCGGAGCCGTTAAGAAGTTTTCTAAAAAAGAAAAAGGGGGCCTTGTGGTCTTGAAGAAAGTTTCCGATCCGGAAAGATTTATCGAGTTTTTGATGTCATTAAAGATCTTAAGCCGTCCGCTCGAGGCGCTTCACCAAGCCAACATCCTCATCCGCAAACACAAATAAACTTATAAACGACACTGAATGTCGGTCATGCCGAAACTGTGGATAACTCGGTTCCCAATATATTAAAAGGACTCAAATTTTGCTATAATAAAGGCATAACCTGAACAAATAAAATAACAACTATGCTTAAATCTATTCATCTAAAACTTTTAAAAATAAAATATGGCGACAACTCTGTTGGCCGTAATATTCGTGTTGAAGTTGAAATTCTTGATAAATCCTTGCGTATTAATAAAAGAATCAAGCCTGGCACGATGTCGGAGATCAATCACGAGGTAGGTAGAATTGAAACCGATCAAGAACTATTTCAGGCCGAAGTTTTTATTACTGTCATTGAAAAAGATTTTTTGTTTAACGATATTGGAAGTACCAAGGGCAACATAAAAATTAGCACAGCAGTTACTAAATCACAGCAGTTTATTTTTGAAGTGCAAGTAAGAGAGAGCCGTTCAATATTTGGTAAATTTTGGGGTAGCAAAACCGCGATTTTTGAAATTGAGCTGGAGGTAGAAGTTAATGAAATAGAACGATATATACCAAGCACAAAGGACGGTTGGTTTGCAACTTGGAATGAGAAGGGCGAGGAAATATCGTTGCCAGAATATGTTAAAGTCAACCCGAAATATATTAGAAACGAACGAGAATATTTTGTTCCGCTTGAAGGATTATATCGCAATGAATTACTTTCAGCGAAATTACAAGATGAGGGCTCTTCCTATCTTATTTCAAACGTCCAACACAAACCAATGGTCAGAGCTACATATTCTATTTCAAAAAAGATCTTTATTCTAAACGGAAAGAAGTATAAGGCGACTGACTATCCGGATGCTCCATGGAAAAGAGGGACATATAATATTGGAATCCCAGATTATCCCCATGGTAACAACTATTCACATACTGAAGCCAAAAGACAAAAGGTTTGGTTTGGAGTTGATTTTGAGAAAGAAAGATACTTGCATATCGGCGCAAGATCGCTTGGGTGCATGACAATCATAGAAACAGCCAGATGGATGGAGATTTATAGCATTCTTATCATTGCACGCAAAGGTGACTTCAAAAGCGTCGGTGAGGTAAGTGTAGTGGATTAAGTTTTTTGAAAAACATGCGAAAATTTTATTTTCTAAAATCTCGGCAATTTATTGGCATAATTTTTTTAATAATTTTTTCCATTGCCGCTCTTTTGGTGACTCAAGATTACAGAAAATTACCGGAAGGAGGCGTGCGTCAATTCAATCGTCAAACGGAACCGCTAAAATTAGGGCCATTTAAAATAGGCGGGGATATTCCTCTTAAACCAAAACTAGAATGGGCCGAAACTCCAAAAGATGTTTTTATTACTTCAAAATTTTATGTAAATATCGCGGAGCCGAACCTTGTTTGTTTTGGGAAATATTGTAATATTCACGCCGCTGCAATTAACACGATGGGCGGCTGGCTGGAAGCGAGGGGAACCGGCGTGACTATAGATGAACTTTTCGGTCTTGATTTAGAGGAAAATAGAAACGTTCAATCAATTGTTATTATTGGTGATCATAACGGCAAAATTGTCGGTTTATATCCTAATAAAGCGTTGCGGGATGTTGTTTCTATTCTTCAATTTTATCCGGAGTTAGCTGATTTTGATCTTCTAAAAGGAGTAGACAAATTTGGTTCTCTTAAAGTTAGCGAATCAGCGCCGCTTCATCCCGGTGATTCTATAAAATATTTATCAGAGAGATTGGAGAAGTTTTCTATAGATCGGATCCCCGCCGGTAAAAAATTCTATCTTTATAGTTTGCAAAAAAATGATTCTGGCGGGGACTCTTATTTTTGCGATATAGCCGGCTGTAAATATCTGGGGTTTGCGGATGCGTCTTTTAACCTTGTAGAAGATTTACAAGGATGGTTTTTAGCTAGCGATAATGATAATAAAAAAATGATTGAACTGTTCGGACTTGACCCGCAAAAAGTTATCAGTGGCCAATCTTCTCTGGTCGTCTTAACCGATTCAAAAGGCGTAATTATCGCTCTTCATCCGCAAAAAACCATGAGCGATGCTCTGACAATTTTAAGCCAGCATCTCGACCTCGCGGATATTTCAAGGGTTGTGTCAAATTCGGATTAATGACACTGAACGACACTGAATGTCGTTATTAGAAAACTGTGGATAACTTTTAACTATTCTAGAGTAATCTCCGGGTCTATTTGGATATCTTTTAGGTAGTTTTCTACGAGTTTCTGATAGTCATTATGGCTTCCGAAAATTTCCATCAACGGTTTCATGTTTAACACTGACGGAAAGTTTTTGATTCCTAAGTAGTCAAAATGACTGTTCCATCGGTAGGACTTTAAAAATTCTATCGCTTTCTTTGGGTCAGATATCTTGTTTTCTCTCCACTCCGGATAAATTAGATCCAAGGGATTGAAGTGGATATAAAAAGGTAAATGAAGGAAGTGGGTATTATCAGTTATTAAAATGCTTTTATATCTTCCTTGAAATAGCGTCCCAGATCTTTCATGTTTTTGATTAAAGTATTTTGAATAACCCATACCAACCTTTTGCATAAATTGAGGAATTCCCTTCTCTACTCTTGGAGAAAGCATGAGATGGTAATGATTTGGCATCAAGCAAAAAGCGAGGATGTCTACTAACGGCTTTTTGTCTTTTTTCTTAGTCTTAGCTATTTTACCGTCGGAGCCGTAGTCGCGGAAGTTGCGGAAGGTGGTTTCTATCCTCTCTTGGTCGTTAAATTCGTAAAGGTCGTGTATAAAGCGAAAGTGGTCTTGTTCATCCATGAATATCTGCCTCTTATCTACGCCCCTATTTAAAACATGGTAAATTTCCATGTCGTTAATATAACGACATTCAGTGTCGTTAGTCAACAGGTTATCAACAGGACGGTTGTCTGATAAGATTGACATTTAAAATCTGGTTTGATAAACAGAATAAGAAATAAATAGAAAAATAAAAAAGAAAAGTAGATTTTTTTGATCTGCTGCGCGAATTGGGTGCCATGGATTATAAATCCCTCCTTAATCTGTCGAACCTTCTAATTTCGCGGCAGGTCAGAGGCATTTACTATTAAAATATTACGAAAAGAGCATTATAAAAGAGCCGAGTTCTAAATTAAGCATATGCTTAATTTAGAACTTTTAGAACAGAACATGAAGGGTGGAGTTGTTGGCGGAAGGATTCTAATTGTATAATAAGTTAATGAATAAAATTTGGACTAACCTGAAGAGCTGGTATGGGGTGCTCTTTTTGGTTTTACTGGCAGGCGGAGTTTTGTGGTTTGTTCTAAATGGTATGCCGTATATCAATAATCTCCGAGCTAATTGGGAAGCTCAACGTCTTCAGGCCCAATGGGAAAAACCCTACCGTGAAGATAAATACGGCGGCAAAACCCCCGAGGAAACTTATGATATGTTTTTGAATGCCTTAAGGAAAGAAGACACTACTCTGGCAAGCAAGTATTTTGTTGTATACAAACAAGATAACTGGCTAAAAACGTTTCAAGAATATCAATCCCAAAATTTATTAGAAAATCTTATTAGTGAGCTGGAACAAAACAGAAAATTTTGGACTTCTCAAAAAAGTAACGATGAGGAAGTAAGCTATACGTATTCATACACAAGAGAAACTCCTTCAACAACGGAACTTCCTGTTTCAGGTGGGAAAACTCAAAAATTAACACTTCCAGCAGGTAAGTTTAATGCAGAAATCATTTTTTCTAAGAATACGGTGACTAATATATGGAAAATCATTCAACTATGAGGCATAAACGAATCAATAACTTAATAGTAGGAGGGGCGCTTATTGGCGCCCTTTTCATTACAAAAGTTTCGGCTTACAACCAAGATTATACCCATCCCGCTTTAACCAACGGAATTGTTGATTTTTACAATCTTAACTTTCCACAAAAATTAAGTAATCAAGATAAAAACTGGATTATCAGAGGTTCCATAGATGAGGACCAAGGTATGAGGCCGATGAACCATTTCTATGATCCAGTTCACGATATTGGCGTGGCCGGTTTTTCCACATCAAAACAATGGGCGATGAGTTCTGGCGCGCAATCAAATCTTGCCATGTCTAACAATAGTATTGCTCAGTCAGCAGGAGTGATTAAAAGTCTCGATGACTTTTCATATCAAAGAGCAATGGCTGATTATGCCCAAGGAGACAGGCAAAGAGCCATGATTGGATTTGGGCATCTCCTGCATTTATTGGAAGATGTCGGAGTTCCTGACCACACGAGAAATGATCCTCATCCGCCGGTAGGAACTTTGGGCAGTCCTTATGAACACGAAATGGCGAAATGGAATCCTGCTAATTTTAATATTGTTGAAAAACTTAAAAAAGAAGGATTAAAACCAGTGATGCTCGCTAATCTTGGTGATTATTTTGATAAAATAGCTAAGTACTCAAATGGAAATTTTTTCAGCAAGGACACGATTAACGATAGCAACTACACAGAACCAGTAGCAGACTTTTGGGTCTATAAGAAAAATGAAAAAGGAGCAGAGGATTTAATGGGGTATAAAAAAGACAAGAATGGCAATTATGTATTAGTTAAAAATATCGTTGAAACTAGCGAACCAACAATATCGGACAGGGATATCCTTGACGGCTACTGGGATAGGTTATCAAAAGAGGTGGTTTTAAATAGTGCTGGGGCTTTGAACCTATTTTTAATCGAGGGAGAGAAGGCAAAACAAGAGTATGCAAATAAACCGCCGGAGAAAAACTGGTTTGCGAGATTGCTTGGGTTAATGGGGATTGTAACGACACTGAATGTCGTTAATCCACAGGGTGTGGATAACTTAAGCGATAGTGACAGCATGGTGACACCAACATCGGAGGTGACAAATCAGCAAGTGTCACCAACGCCAGTGGTGACAAAGACACCTGTCACCAATGTCACCATAGTGTCACCTTCCGTGTCACCACCAAAAACACCAGCACCGACACCGAAGCCGTCAGCTACGCCAACTCCACCTCCTACTCCCAAGTTACCCACAGTAAAGAAATCCGGCAGAGTGGTTATAAACGAAATTGCTTGGGCTGGGACATCGGCTTCCGCCACAGACGAGTGGATTGAGTTATACAACACCGAAACGACGCCCATAGACATATCCAGTTGGCAGTTGGTTTCAAGCAATGATTCTCCGGATATTATTTTTTCGGAGGGGACGATAATCCAGGCCAATTCTTATTTTCTTATTGAGAGAACCGACGACAATACTGTAAGCGATATAACAGCTGATTTGGCTGTGGGATTTGGTCAAGGGGGATTAAATAATTCAGGCGAAATGGTGAGGTTGTTTGATAGCGCGGGGACGGTTGTAGATATAGTTGGCGGCATAGGCGAGGCATGGTATTTTGGCGATTCAACTTCAAAAAATTCTATGGAAAGAATAGATCCGATGAAGCTAGGAAACATTGCCTCAAATTGGAAAAGTTTTTCTGGAACACCCATAAATAAAGATGCCTCGGGAAACTTGGTATACGGAACCCCTAAAGCCAAGAATAGCACGGTAGTTCAAGTGGTTGTTTCAACGAGTGGTGGCGGAGGCGGCGGGGGTGGGTCATCTTCGTCACCAACCCCTACCCTGTCACCTACGCCAAGCCCGACACCGACTCCGTCACCATCGCCAGGGCCGGAAGGTGACACTGCCAACCTTGGTGATATTGTCATCAACGAAATTACTTGGATGGGGACAGCTTCGTCCGCGAATGATGAATGGATAGAACTTCGCAACACCACCAACGAAACCATAGATCTTAACAATTGGACTCTTAGGTCAGAAGACGGTACGCCAGACATAACACTGACTGGAACTATAGGTTCGCTTGGTTTTTATGTTTTAGAAAGGACCGATGATCAAACATTGCCTGATATTGATGCAGATCAAATATATACCGGGGCATTGGGCAATGGCGGGGAACACCTTGTCCTGAAAGATATTACCGGAACCATAATTAACCAAGTTGACGGATCAAATAATTGGGAAATAAATAGCGACGGTGTTCAAATCGGTAATAATGACACCAAAGAAACCGCTCAAAAAATGGTCGGCGGTTGGATTACAGCTATCTCAACACCTAAAGCCGAGAACCAGTTATCCACAACGACATTCAGTGTCGTTAGTCCACAGGCGGTGACTGATTTGGTTGCTACTTTGAATTCGCCTCTTGTCATCACATGGTCGGCGCCGAATCCGGGAGGTTATAGCCCAGCCAGTTTGAGTTATGATTTGCGCTACTCGCTTACCGGTTTTCCCGCTTCCGCCAGCTGGGATTTAGCGACAAAAATAGCCAGCTCTAGCATGCCTATTATCGTCGGGAATGAGGGAGAATCACAAACAGTAACTCCTGATATCGCCCACGAATATGGCCAAACGCTGTATTTTGTTTTGAAAACCAAAGTTATCAACATAACGACATTCAATGTCGTTAGTCCACAGTCGAATGTGGCGACGGTAAATTTTCCGTCAGCAATAGATACTAATTCCTGGGCTTTGCTTGGAAAAGATCAATATCACACGTCTTTTGCCGACAATCTAACCGGACCGGTCGGCCCGACGTCAAGTGTTAGCGAGTTTCCGATAGGTCCTGATGACCCGATGAGCGGATTTGATAATGTTTTTCGCTATGACGGATTGAATGCTTCTTGCAACAATGGCGGTGAGAATGTCCGTCTTTATGATTATAATCATAATTCATTGGGCGCTTACCCTTGTTCCGGACGATATTTTAACACTTGGGGTTCTAACTTTAATTCAAGTTTTAATGACACAATTTTTACAGAATTTGAGCAGGTTGGGACTTTGCCCTGTGGAACTTATGAGGAGTGCGAAAACAAGAATACCACATTGTCTGTCAGACAGGTCGTTTTAAGAGCCGACGGCTGGACTCCGCCTCCGATTTGGAGCGCAAGCCAGCCGGTGGCCGACGCTAACGGTGACATCTACTTTGGCGCGACAGACGGCTCTTCAAACAAACTAATTAAACTGGATAAAGACGGCGCAAAACAATGGGAATACGCCAGCAATGTAAGCATCGGAATTCCGGCGGTTTTGTCCGATGGGACAGTATATTTCGGTCGTATCGGTGCTGGTGGTATCTTGGCGTTTACGGCCCTCAACTCCGACGGCTCTAAAAAATGGGATTATGATGATGCAAGCACGGTCAAATCATTCACTGTCTCATCAAAAGGTGAACCACATTTCACATATAATAGTGGAGCTAAAGATAAACTTGCTGTTTTAAATACTGACGGTTCGGTGAAGACACTCATTAGTGGTACCGGCCTAAGCAACTTTTCTCCGATTGTTCTTGAAAACGAAACTATAATTACGGCAAGTTATCAAAGTGGAAATCAGTTTTTCAACGCTTATTCGTCTGCGGGATTACAACTTTGGAATTTGGCCTATACCGGCGCCAACGGCAATCTCCCAGTCAATCCATCCCATGATTCTGCTACCGGTAAAACATACTCTGCAGCCGGTTCAAAGCTTTTTAATATTCCTTCAGACGGTTCGGTTTTGAATGCTCACCAAATTGACCCATTGGGCATAGCCGCCACCATGATTGCAATCTCACCATTGTCCGAGACCCTCTATGTCGGCTTCAACGACATTAATCCCGCTTCTGGCTCAAGATTATTTGCAATTAACAAATCCGGCTTAACAACCAAATGGGCAACGCCTTTTTCTATAAACTCGCGCATGAACGGCCAGCTTGCTGTAGATAAAGACGAGAATGTATACTTTTCAACTCAGAGTGGTAAGCTTTATGGGTTGAATAGTAACGGCGAATTGATGTGGGTTATTGATGTATCTACACCATCAGATATTAGCCCTATTTTGACCGGGCAGGGGGTGGTTTGGGGGTATGGAAATAGGGTTGTGCTTATAAAATAACAGAATTATTGACATCGGATGTCCTCTGGACATCCGATGTCAATTCAGCGTAATAATTATCCACAATTTGACCTATTGCAGGGTATTAGATAACCTTTATAATTAGTAATGAAGTAGTGAAGTCGTGGATTACCACCATTGACTTTTAAATCTATTTCAAGTAGTATTGACAGGAAAATACAGGCCAGTAAACCGCATTAAACATGAAGAATTCAGTAACTAAAAAGGATTCTTAATCGATCTAGTTTCAGGTCGTTTTTTGAGTTAATATCTGACTTTCTGCTTTTGTGAATTTTGTAAGTCGTCTGTTCACAGAGGCAGGTAGTCCAGGTAAGGACATTGACAATCAGGATAGCAAGAAAAAAATGATGCTTAGATTGGAAATGAAATTAAGTTTTAAGTTGTAAACCACTTTTAAAGTTTGCCAGGTCGAAATAGGCGAACCTTAGAATTATTGTGGTCAGTCAGTCGCAAATTAAATTAGTATTATTAAAACCTGTTCTGTTGCTTCGTTGATTATCCCCGCCAAAAAAGCGAGTGATAATACGGCACCAGTCCAGAAATTAAAAAAACAAAAATGTCGAATTTATCAAAAGGTAATCGTGTGGGTTTGATAAAAACCGCCGCGATCCTTACAGCTGTATCGACAGTTATTTCCCTTTCGGGAGTATTGTCCTTGACAGCTTTTGCAGTTGCTCCTGCAGACTATGGTCTGACAGAAGGCGATGTAATAAGCGCAGCCGGTTCATCCGATCCGGATGTCTATATTATTAACGAGATGGGATACAAGAGATTATTCTTGAATCCCGCAATCTTCGGATTCTATGGACATCTTGGAGGATTTGCCGCTGTAAAGAATGTATCTGCTACAACCAGAGATGCATTCCCAACTTCCGGTTTATTTCGAGTTGACGGAACCGAGAAAGTTTATGGAGTAGAATCAACGGGTGAAGACACGGCTATGTTGCACTGGGTTAATACCTCAGGTGCGCAGGCCGTTGCTGATGACCCGAACTTCTTCAAAAAAGTTTTCGTCATCAACCAAACAGAATTTAATTGGTACTCACAAGGAACTGCTTACACTTCAGTAAATCAAGTTCCTAGTTATGCTCGAGTTCCTGGCGCGACTCCGACTCCGGCTCCGACAGGACCTTTATCAGTCATGTTGGCTTCTGGTAACCCGGCTGGCACGACTATCACCAGGAATGCAGTCGGAGTTGAATACTTGAGATTTAGATTAAGTGGTACCGGTACGGTTAACACTTTAACCATTAAAAGGTCAGGTCCTGGTTTAACAGCTGACTTTGGGAATGTTTATGTCTACGAAGGAGCTACCAGGTTGACATCAGGCAAATCATTTTCGTCTGCTGACGGTTCTCTTACCTTTTTGCTAAATAAAGCCGTTGATGGTTTCAAAGACCTTTCAATAACCGCCGATATGGCGACTGCGACGGTTGGCGATGTTAACTATGTTCAGTTAACAGGCGTTACTTTGTCAGGTGGCGCTTCAGTATCCGGATTGCCTTTGAGCGGTAACAACTTTACTGTATCAGGCGCTTCATCTGGTACTGTGACAGTTGCTAAATCCGGTTCATTGTCTGATCCGACTGTTGGCCAGAAGCAGGCGCAGTTAACCGAGTTCAAATACACAACTGCAACTGAAGGTGGGACTGTGAAGAGAATTACTATGATAAACGGCGGAACACTGAAAGCAGCCGATCTGACTAATGTTAAACTGCAAACTCTAACGGGTCAGGAATGGGCTGGTTCTACAACCTCCGATGGTTATGTGGTGTTTGATCTTGGCACAGGACACTTTATCGCCAAAGGCGGTAACGCGGTCTTCAAGGTTCTTGGAGATGTTGGTGGAAAGAAAGATGAAACTGTTATTCTTTACTTTGAGTACGACACTGATACCAATGTTGTTGGTGATCAGTATGGACAGCCAATGGCTGTAACTGACACAGCATTAGACGCCTCTAGCGATGCTACTACTTTGACTCTTCAGGGAGGCGCGCTGACGCTAACATTTGTTGGTCCTACGGCTACTACGGTTGGAACTACGGTAACCGATGTTACCTTGCTCCGATACACCGTAACTGCCGTTTCAAACATTGAAGCGAAAAGACATGAGTTTGTGCTTTGTAAAGATGACACTGGTAATGGTACCTATGATGCTGCTGCCGATACAACCGATGGTTGGGCTGATCTAACCGACTTCAAGGTTTGGGATGAGGATCTCAATGCAGTTGTCATCGGTCCGCAGGACGGAACATCATTTACTACATCCAATACTGGCGCATGTCCTGATGCGGTAACTGGCGCTGAAAAAGCTTTTACCGACACAGTTGATTGGTCAGCCGGCAAGACATATAACTATAAAGTTACAGCAGATATTACCGCCGATGATACTGGTAGCGGTATTGCGCTTGCTTCAGGAGATATATTCAGAGCCGTCCTTGACGATTACTCGGATGATGCTGGTGACGTAACTAAGTTGAAATATGCCGGCACAAATACTTCAGTCGCCGCGGCTGATATTGTTCCGAGAGCTGACATTTCAGGCAGCAATATTACACTTGGTTCAGCCTCATTGACTCTAAGTTTGGCCGGCAACCCTGCTGACCAGACAAAGATAAAGGGCACCAAAGATGTAAATGTGGTTGGTATTACCTTTGCCGCAAGCCAGGCCTCTGCGCTTAAAGTGACTACTATCAAGGTAACCGGTTACGCCGCTGATTCACCTACCGGAACATTTGATGAAGGTGTTGAAGATGGAGGTAATGCGGTTACGGTTGCTAACGCAATGGCCAAGGTTCAGCTTTTCGAAGCCGAATCGGGAGTGTTAGTCGCCGGTACAAATAAAGTTACCAGCAACATATTGGGTACTTCCGGAACCGGTACGATGACCTTTTCCAACTTGGATTGGAACATTCCGGCTGGTACTTCAAAGACAATGTTGGTCAGAGTTGACTTATCCAGCAATGCCGCATCCGGTACAGCTGGAGACGGTTATGCCTTTGACATCGCCGGAACAGCAGATGTGACGGCTTTGGATGTTGATTCCAACACCGTAAATGCCGGTAACCAAAAGGTGAATGGTACTGCTCCCGCTCCGACGCAGGTGTTGACGGTAAAGGAGAGCGGTTCAATGACTTTGGCTGTTTCGTCAGATAGTCCTCAAAAGGGCGCTATCTACTGGGGACAGACAAATGCTCCTATTTCTAAGTTCAGGTTAAGCTCTACGGATGAAGGTCAATATATTGAAAAGTTGACCATCGCTGCGTCTAACTCAACCGAAAACACTAATGCCAAGAATAATGTCAAGACAGTTTACTTGACCTACAAGAACAAAACCGGAAGCATCTTGACGACCAGTCAATCAATGGGTAATGCGGCTTCGGTGAACTTCGCATGGGCGACTGGTAACGCTAATCGACCTTATGTGCCACAAGATTCTTCGCTAGATGTATCAGTTAATGTTGATATGAAGACCAAGGCTGAAGGCGCGACTCCGACCAACGCTTCTCCTGAATCCGTGTACTTCGGATTGGACTTAGTTGACAGCTTCAATGGAAGCTACGCTAACGGATTCCGAGCGGTGGGCGATGGTTCCGGAAGCGTTCTTGATGGAACATCTACGAACATAAATGATGTATCTGGCTCAAACGACCAGTATGTCTATAGGGTATATCCGAAGTTTGACCAAGTTGCTTTGCCTTCGCCTTACAACTTGCTTGGTACTCCGACGGTATTCAAATTCTCAATTACAGCCATGGGTCTTAGCGACTCAACATTGAGATTTGACAATGAATCTACCGGTTCAGGATCTATCAAGTTTGAGGTTGTGTCTTCTGGTGAGTATACTTATGGTACAACTACAAGCACGACTTACACGATCTATGATGAGGCTGGTGTCACCATTGATACTTCCTCATCAAGCGGCGATTCAAAGGGATTAGCCCCCAACGCATCTTTGTCCTTCAACTTCTCTTCTAAAGACGTAGAGATTAGTGGAGGACTGTCAAAGACCTTCAGAGTTGAGGTTACCAATCCGAACAATAACTATGCCAAGACGTCAGATACAGGAAGAGCCGCTGACTACTTCCAGCTGACATTGCTTGATGACGCAGACGGATTGATAAACTGGGTTGCTGACTACAACAACGGGCTTACAGCTACTGACACATCATCAATTGCCGGTACTCTAAGAAGCTTGCCATTGTACGGTCCGACCTTCCAGAGATAATCTGGTAAATATCTAACTGATTTGCGATGAGATCTGTTATGATATTCAAAACCCCCGCGAAAGCGGGGGTTTTGATTTACATTTTTACCCTATTTTGCTATTGTTTACGCTATGATTATAAATAAAAAGAACATCATTAGGTCAGTAATTTTAATAGCGGGTGTGTCTGTTTTTGGGATTTATGTCTGGACATCGGATGTCCCATGGCCATCAGAGTCACCAGATTCGACAAGCTTGCCGCAAGCGAAACTGTCTGAAACGGAAAGTTCTTCTCCAGCGCCACAAGCGACTCCGAGGCCGATTGCATCAAACATCCCTCTTTCAACAGGCGACGGTCGAACTACTTTTATAGACGAAGTGGTGCCATGGAGTTTGCTTTTAGGTCAGGCATCATGTCGATTACAGGGTGAAATTAAATTTTTAAATCATAACACTTACGACAACCAAGACGCGTTGTTTATTTATGGCGGCGTTGATCATCCGGGAAGGAATATTTTCTGGACAGTAACGCCTCAAGACGACATATCGGTCGGGCCTAATATGTTTGGCAAATTGGTTCTGCCGAACGGAGAAAGTTTATTAAGCATTACTCTGCCGGAAAATCCTAAACATAAACGGTATGAACTAACCGTAAAGATACATTATGGCCGGCTGGTTGACGAAAAAGACAACTTTGTGACAGTCGGGGGCAATGTTAAGGTTTTTGAAAAACAATGTGATGGCAAAACTACCGTCGTGCTACCTTAGAAATTCCAAATTCCAATGACAAATTTTAAATCAACCTTAAAACCTAAAGTTTTAAACATTTAAACTTAAGATTTGATTAAAAATTTAAAATTTGAGTTTTGGATTTTCACTCTTGTTTTTATCCTTTTGGGTCTTTTTTTGATTCATAGCTTTGACTCTATTGGCCAGGATATAGGCCGGCATTTGAAGGTCGGAGAAATTATTTGGCAGATTAAAGAAGTTCCAAAGACAAACCTGTTTTCTTTTACTGAATCGGACTTTCCGTTCATCAATCATCATTGGCTAAGTGAGGTTATATTTTTTGAAATTTTTAGCTACTTTGGTTTTACTGGATTAATTTTTCTCAAAACCATCTTAGTTCTGACTACTTTTCTGTTGCTATTTTTTAGCATCAAAAACTATGTGAATTTTTGGCCGCTTCTAGTATCTTTTTTGTTTTCAATCTTTATATTTATTTCACGGACGGAGGTCCGACCGGAGATTTTCAGTTTTATTATTTTATCTTTTTTTCTGTTTGCTTTATTTAGGGCTAAACACGAAAAATTATATTTTTATCTCTGGTTTTTACCAATTTTTGAGTTGTTTTGGGTTAATCTGCACATTTACTTCTTCATTGGTCCGTTTCTGGTGACGGCATTTTTGATTGACAAATTGGTAAATCGGAATCTTAAACGAGGAGATATGTCTCTTTTGCAGTTCGGAGGCGAAGAGTCCGACGCAAAAAAGAGACACATCTCCTCGCTTACTTGTGGATCACTCAAAACAATTATTATCGTTTTGTTTTTAACTGTTGTGGCGACACTCATAAATCCGGCCGGTATGCATGGAGTACTATTGCCGTTGAACATTCTAAGAGAATACGGTTACAGTATTGTTGAAAATCAGACCCTTGCTTTTTTAGCCGATTTTTTTGGCTTTAATCTGTCTATTTTTGTCTTCAAGGTGTCAGCGGTGGTATTGGTTGCTTCTTTTATACTAACCGCAAAGAAAGCAAGGCAACGAATATTTGAAATTATTGTTTCAATCTTTTTTGTATACGCTGGCTTTAGAATGCTCCGCAATCTTCCTCTCTACGCGCTTGCTTCTTTTCCGGTCATGGCGATATTATTGACCGATGTTTTTAATAAATTAACAGTACTAACGACATTGAATATCCAAAGGACATTCAATGTCAAGAAAAGCTCGGACAAAGTTTTTAAGGTGGCAGTTGCTGTGTTTCTAATTTTTATGATTTTTTTTGTAATGAGCGGGGGTTATTATAAAAAGGCAGGTCTTTCCAAGGCGTTTGGACTGTCTGTCCCTAATGGTCTTGAACGAGCGGTTAACTTTGTTAAAGAGAACAAAATTGAGGGGCCCATGTTCAATAACTTTGATATCGGAGGTTATTTGATATGGAAACTGCCTGAACACAAGGTTTTCGTTGATAATCGTCCTGAAGCCTATTCAACGGAGTTTTTCAATGAAATATATAAACCGATGCAGGAGAGTAAAGAAAAATGGGCTGAATTTTCTGAAAAGTATGGTATTAATTTTGTATTTTTTGCCCATAGTGATGCTACGCCTTGGGGGCAGACATTTATTATCAATGTTATTAAAGATTCGGACTGGCAGGTTGTTTATGTTAACGAGGAAGTGATTATATTGCTTAAAAATAAAGAAAAAAATTCGGGAGTTATTTCTAGGTATTCTATTTCGCAAGATAACGCAATAGACAGGACCATCATAAATATTAAAAGCTCAAACGAAAATAATGCGAACTTAAACACCACTCTATCACGGTTTTTCTACAATATCGGTTGGCGGGAAGTGTCAATTTATTTCGCCGACGGGGCTATAAAAGAAAATCCTCAAAATCCTTACCCGTATCTTTATAAGGGTCTTGTCTATGCTTATTATACTGATGTAAAAATCCAAAAATTGGCAGGCGAGAATATAAAAAAAGCAATTGATTTAGGGTTGAAAGAAAGCCAATATTACTATATTCTGGGAGTGGTTTATATGAACTTAGGCCGGCTTGAAAGTGCCCAGACCTTATTCAAAGAAGCCGTGAGGTTAGATAAAAATAATACCCAAGCAAAGGAATTCCTAGAAAAGTATTTCTAAAATTCCAAAATCAAATTTTAAATTTTAAATGAATACACAAATTCAAAATTCAAAACCGAAATACGACTTAGAAGATAGAACAGCAAAGTTTGGAGAAAATATTATCGATTTTGCCAGGTTCGTAAAACCTGATTATATAAACAAGCCGATTATTACCCGGCTTATAAGACTTGGTACAAGCATCGGAGTTAATTACATGGAAGCAAGTGGAGCAGAATCAAAAAAAGATTTTTTACACAAAATGAGTATTTGCAAGAAAGAATCTAAAGAAAGCATGCACTTTTTAAGAATGGTCGCAAAAAGCAATCTATAAATTACTCAACAATCCAGAAATCTTTGGTGCGAAGTTCACGAGTTGACTTTAATTTTCGGATCAATTACTAAAAAGAAAGTATGATAGTTTTAAGTTTATTATTTTATGTTTGAATTAAAATTTAAAATTTGAGTTTTGAGTTTAGGATTTATGAAAACATCAAAATGTTAAAAATCGTTTCAAAAAAAGAAGTGTGGCTACCGATAGCAATCCTCGTAATAGTAGGATCTTTTATCTATGCTTTTAATTTAAATAACAAATTGTTTTGGGACGACGACGACTGGATAATTAACAATAACTTTGTTCACACAGTAAGCTGGAACAATATAAAATTTTGGTTTTCCAACGATGTATTAGCTGGCATTGGACTTAAGAGTAATTACTACAGACCATTTTTATTTTTCACTTTTGCCTTGAATTATGTAATTTCGGGAATTAAACCATTCAGCTATCATTTATTTAGCAATTTAATCCACATAGCTAACGGTGTCTTAGTTTTTTTGTTGTTAAAAAGGTTTGATTTTGGGATTTCAAGAGGTCGAACCTTGGCAACAGTTTTTCTAACTGCCCTTATTTTTACTATTAATCCTCTTCAAACCGAGGCAGTTACATACATTTCAGGAAGAGGAGATGTCTTAGTTACTTTTTTCATTTTGTTGGCGCTGATTTTATTCCATCGATTGGAAACCATTCCAATGCTAAGCATTGGAGGGATACAAAATTTAACCTTGCATAGAGTGCTGTCCTTGGTTTTTCTAACTATAGCTCTTTTAAATAGGGAAACTGCTATAATTTTCCCATTTTTAGCATTGGCTTTTTATGTTTCGTTTATATCTAAGGACAGATTTATTAAATCTATCAAGCGGGGATTGATAGCAACATGGCCGTATTTTGCAGTAGTTATTATTTACGGAATATTGCGACTAACAATTTTGAATTTTCAAGACACATTGAATTTTTATTCAGAGCAAAATTTATATTCTGAAAATCTTTATGTTAGAATGTTCACTTTCTTACCTATTTTATTGGAGTATTTAAAACTCCTAGTTGTCCCCGTCGGACTTCACATGGAAAGAAGCGCTACCATCTATACCTCGCTGTTCCAGTGGCCAGTGTGGGCAGTCGGTCTAGGAATTATTGGCTTGCTGTTTTGGTTAAAATATCTTTACAAAAATCAAATTGTTGTTTTTCGTCTTTGGCTTTTTGGTATCCTTTGGTTTTTCATTGCTTTGGGTCCCGTTTCTGGCGTTACTCCTATAAATGCTTTAATGTATGAGCACTGGCTTTATTTGCCGATGGTTGGTTTTTGGCTTATTGTATCTTTTTATCTGGTTAAACTTTTGGATTACCAAGGTTCGACCTTTTTAAAGATCCAAGGTTATCGGAGTAGGACATCGCTCACTCTTGGGGAACTCTGTCGAACCTTAGTGATTGTTGCGTTAGTTGTTTATTTGTTTTTCTTTGGCTACCAATCCATACAGCGCAACATTCTGTGGGGTAACCAAGTCGAATTCTATAAAAATATTCTTAAATACGAACCGGGCAGTGTAAGAATAAATAACAACCTTGGTAATCAATATTTCAATCAAGGAGACAAAGAAAAAGCTGAATTTTATTATAGGAAAGCTGTTGAGTCTGAAGATTCTTTTGCTCAACCTCATTTTAATATAGGAAGTATCTTGCAATCTCGAGGTGATGTTAAGGGTGCAATTGCAGAATTTGAAAAAGCAATAGAGATTGATTCCAACTTTTTTTACCCGTATCAGAATTTGGCGGTTATTTATGCCCAACAAGGTGATTTTGTTCAAGCTGTAATAAATATAGAAAAGTTAAAATTGCTTCTTTCAAATAACCCTCGCGTTTATTATAATTCTGCTCTGGTTTATATTGCTCTAGGCAACAAAGAAAAAGCGGTTTCCGATCTTAATGAGGGGCTGAAGTATTCTAGTGTTGATCCTGAAGCGGGGAGATTAATAGGAGAACTTATAAATAAATTGCAGAAATAAAGGAACTAAGAAATTGAGAAATGTTTGTCGCTCTAAAAAATTTATTTGAAAAAAGGGAATTGTCAATAGTTTTTATGCTGGCAGTTATTTTGTCTTTTGCGGTTTTTGGTAATGGCATTTTTAATGATTTTACGTTTGACGACGTGGCGGTTGTGCAGAATAGAGGCGACCTGAAAGATCATTCTAACTTCTTTAATTTATTTGTTTCCCCATATCATCTTTCGGCCAAATTAGGCCTTTTTAGGCCGTTTACCATGGCTTCTTATGCCATCAATCACTATATAAACGACGCAGTTTTTCCTGCTTCTACTACGAGTTTTCAGCAGGCGGCGGGTTTTCGCGTGGTGAATATAATTATTCATGCATTGAACTCTTTCTTGATTTTTTGGCTAGTAAGGTACTTATCTAAGAACAAATTTTTATCATATGCGACTTTCTTGTTGTTTTTAACCCATCCGATCCATACCGAAGCGGTGATATCCATCGTCGGACGGGCGGAATTGCTGGCATTTTTCTGGTCTCTTGTCACTATTTATTTTTTTGTCAAAAAAGATGTTCTGTTGAGTTCCGCCTCTTTTCTTCTTGCCTTGTTCAGTAAGGAGATCGCCCTGATGGCTTTGCCGATTATTTTTTATATTCATTGGATTCCGTTAAAAAACGGTTTTCTATCAACGGTCAAAAGGACTTTCGCTTTTGTTCTACCGCTCGGTATTTATTCCGTTTTGAGATACAAGGCCCTTGGTGATTATGTTTTGGGCGACGCAACCACCACCATTGTGGAGAATCCGTTGAAATTTATGGATTGGTCGGAAAGGATAGCAACCGCTTTCAAAGTTCTTTATATGTATCTGGAACGGCTTGTCTGGCCGATTCATTTGTCGGCGGACTATTCGTACGACACTATTTTGCCGGTTCAGAGTTTTTTGGAACCAGTTTTTCTGGCCGGCGCCGGATTTTTTGCCTTTTTGTTGTGGCTTTTGGTCTTCGGCCGAATACGCCACTTGTCTGGCGCATTCGGCGCTTTGGTCTTTCTGGCGCCTTATTTAATGATATCCAACTTAATCAAGCCGGTGGGAACGAACATGGGAGAGCGATTGATGTATTTTCCATCATTCGGGCTTATTCTCCTTTTTTCTTACCTATTATTCAAATTATCGAAAAAAATTGGCAGAAAAGCCGTTTATTTCTTTTTGGTCTTGATAATAATATTTTTCAGCGCTAGAACGATAATACGGAATAGGGACTGGTATGATGCAAGGACATTGTTCATGGCGACGCTTGAGGAATCGCCGAATAGTTTAATTGCCAGAATGGCTATGGCGGCGGTTGATATTACAGAAAACAAATGGGACAGCGCCGAAGAACAGTTGAACATTGCCCTGAATATATATGAAGATAATTCTCGAGTTCAGAATTTATGGGGCATAATCGCCGATCATAAAGGCGATCGGGACTTAGCCGAAGAGAAGTGGTTGAGATCGCTGGAACTTAATCCCGACGCGGTCAACGCCCTAATAAATCTGGCGGAATTATACGCCAAACAAGGCCGGCTCCAGGAAGCGGGGGTCTATTTCAAAAAAGTGATAGAGTTTTACCCAGTTACCGAATATGTAGTCAGGTATGCATATATACACATAGCCCTTAACAATCCGGATGAATCCATTCGTGTTGTGAGTTATTACCTTGGTGATGATCTGAATCACCCTGATATAAGCGCTTTGGCCGGCACAGCGTATTTTGTCAAAGGCGATTACAAAATGGCTTTATTTTACCTGAAAGTGGCGGTGGAATTAGGGAACATAGCGCCGGAGGTCAAAGAAATGCTACAAATTTCTGAAGGAAATTTGTGATTGACTTATCAACAATTTTACTATTGCGTCGTTCTGCACCTCTATTATAATTGAAAGCAGTTGTTGATATCTAACATATTAATTTCTTTGTCGCATTTAGCGCAAGAGGGTTGATATATTAGAAAATAAAAAGTAATGATGAATAAATCTCAACGTTTTTTTAGGTCGATCGTTTCTATGACTGCAGTATTTGTGGTCTTTTCTTTTGTTTTTTTGGCTAGTGGCGTGTACGCGGCCAGCACGATAGGAACTAATATGAGTACCACGGGGACTCTAACTGTGACACCTGCCACTAATTCCACTACATCCATTCAATTTCAAAATGCTGCCAGTTCTACTTATTTCTATGCTGATAGCACAAACTCTAGAATAGGTGTTGGCGGAGCGCCATCCACTGTTTTTGAAGTTCAAGGCACCGCCTCGGCATCATACTTCTTTACTACGAATACTCTCCAAGCGGGAGGAACATTCGCCGCCGCATCAGTTGCTTATTCAAGATTTGGTATTGACACGACCGGCCACTCATTAGCGGCGGCAGATGATGTATTGTTTACGGGATTAGTAGAATTTAACGATAACGCTTTCTTTGACGCTAAGGCCTCTGTGTCCGGAAACTTCCAGACCGAGGGCAGAATTCGAGCCGGCACTGCTTCCCACTCATTTACCGGTGATTTGGTAGTAACCAGTAATTTGATTCTTGGTACTGCCGCCGCCTCTAACTCTTCAGGGTTATATACGGCTGAATTTAGCAACCCCGCTGTTGGTACAGCCAGCTTTTTGTTCGCCGGTGGCGGAGATGGCGCATCTACTACGGGTACTTGCTTCCAATTAAAAGATAATACGGGTAAATGGGTATATATGAGTATTAACGGTCACGCTTCGGCGCCAACTATTAATCTTGGCTATGTTAGATGCCATGCGGGTGATTAGTTTAAATTTGATTATTAACGTATGGCTGGCACTAAGAATGTCCCAATTATTATAGCGGTAAGTTTGGCTGTTCTGATTGTAGTAATCAGTTATGCCGGTGTCTTGTTTTTGGCAGATTATCTGAAGTACGATCGTTTTGATAAGCAAGATTTTATTGATCACGATGCTTATCAGGCCATATTTTTGACAAACGATCAGATATACTTCGGGCATCTGAAAAACATAAATTCTGACTATCTTATTTTATCCAGCGTTTATTATGTTAAAATAAACGAAGACGGCGCTGGTAAGCTTGTTAAATTAGGCGCAGGCGAACCCCACGGACCGCAGGATAAAATGATAATTAATCAAGACCAGCTATTATTCTGGGAGAATCTAAGGTTTGATTCGCCAGTAGTTAAAACGATTGAGAGTATGCAATTAAAATAACCAGATCAACTCACTCGACAAGCTCAGTGTCCTGAGTTTATCGAAGGACAACTAACAATTAAGATGAAAATATTAAAAACTAACTTTCTTCTGCCATTACTCACTATTGTTTTAATGGCGGGGTTACTATTAGTCGGAGTCAATCAAGCTAATGCCGTCGGAGATGCTTCTTTTCCGCAAGCCACTACCATTGCATTGGACGTTGGGAACATAGTAATAGCGGAAGGTTCCGATGCTGATTCAGTTGTAACTACAAATTTAACCATAACCATTACAATTTCTTCCGGCCAGTCAATGGTTCTTACTTCAGCCGGTAAGTTACAATTATCTAACAACGGCGGTTACGGTTTTACTTGCGAAACTAGCCAGTCACGGCTTTCAATTGTTCCTTCGTCCACACAGACCATCATAGTAACTCCAACATCAACCTCTTGTTCTAGCACTGCCGGTGGATCTACGGGTAGCGGTGGCGGCGGTGGCGGAGGAGCGATAACCACTACACCAACCCCGATCCCGACCCCGACAGTAAGCCCTGCGACTTCAGCAACACCGACTCCAACACCAATACCGACGACAACTGTCCCCGTCTCTGTTAGTAAGCCGACGCCAGCTTCACGAGGTTTTGTAAGTTTATCCGCGGTAAGTTTAAAGGATGGTGATGTTATCAGCGTTGCCGGTTCCAGCGACCCCGATGTTTATATAGTCAGTCCTTATGGCTACAAGAGATTGTTCTTAAATCCAGCGATATTCGGGTTTTACGGTCATCTTGGCGGATTTTCCAAAATTAAAAGTACCACACCCATAACAAGAGATGTGTTTGTAACTTCTGGTCTGTTCAGAAATTGCGAAACAAATGATGTAAAAGTTTATGGCGTGGAAACTACCGGCGAAGATACGGGAAAACTTCACTGGGTCAATACTACCGGAGCGCAAGCCGTTGCGGACGACCCCAATTTCTTCAAAAAAGTTTTCTGTATCAATACCAAAGAGTTCAACTGGTATCCGCAAGGGACAGCTTATACTTCAGTAAACCAAATACCTGATTATACAAGAAAGAATATTTCGTCTGTTACCCCTGTTTCTACAGCAAAGAAATACAAAGTTGTTAATACAGACCAGCTTAATGTAAGATCATCAGCCAGCACCTCAAGCTCTATTTTGGGCAAACTTCCGGCTGGCGAAATAATAGAAAGTTTAAGCCAGTCAGGTTTATGGCATAAAATAAAATATCAGGCCAAAGATGCGTGGGTGCATAGTGATTATCTGAAAGCGATATAGAAATTTGGCAGTATGATAATTAACTAAAAAACCTTGTTTTAACAAGGTTTTTTAGTTAGGATAGCAATAATGACGCTTAAGTGTCACAAATTGATTGTAGTTGTTTTGTTGGGTGTTGTATTTTTTATCCCGTTTTTCAGCGCGCAGAATTTTAGTCCGGCGACAGATGAAATAACCCATCTTCCGAGCGGATATTCTTATTGGAAAACGGGAGAGATAACGCTTAATCCCCAACATCCGCCATTGGTAAAAGTGGCAGCCGCCTTTCCGTTTCTTTTCATGGATTTGGATTTTAATAATAACGATCCTAATTTAATTGGACCAATAAGAAACGAGTGGGCCTTTGGTCAAAATTTACTGTCTTCTAATAATATGGACAAGTTGCTGTTGTGGGGACGACTGTCAGTGATGCTCATTTCTATTTTGCTTGGTTTTTATATTTATAAATGGGCATCGGAATTATTTAATTACCGAGCGGGTATTTTTTCACTTTTCTTATATGCGTTTATGCCGGTTATAATCGCCAACGCCCAGTTTGTTACGACCGATCTGGCATTAGCATGTTTTTCGTTCATTACATTTTATTATTTATGGAGATTTTTCTCCGCCAAAAGCGGATCCGTTTTTGGCTGGAAAAAGCATCTAGTTTTATCAGGTCTTTTTCTCGGTTTGGCGCTGGGTTCGAAATTTTCGGTTGCCGTATTTCTGCCCGTGATCGTTTTGTTTATCCTTGTTTACGCATGGCAGCGAGGCGGCGAATTAAACGCGCGAATACGCCAGCTGGTAAATCTTATACTGATTATAGCTATTCCGGCTTTTATTGTTCTGTATCTGGTTTATTTAATGCCAATGGATCTCGGATTTTATTTAAGGGGCTTGAGAACTGTTTATGCCGATTGGAAGCCCGGTTACAATTTTTATTTGAACGGCAGCTTTTCGCCTGACGGCTGGTGGTATTATTTTTTAGAGGCCTTTATTATAAAAACTCCGATTCCAGCGCTTATCGCGTTTGCGGCCTCAATTTTGTTCTATAAAAAAATAAAGATGGACGAGTGGAGTAGGGCGATTGTGTTTTTACCAATGATTTTATTCGCTTTGATAACAAGCATAAAGGCCCACAACATAAGTATCAGATATTTTATTCCGGTTATTCCGTTTTTGATTCTTTATGCAGGAGGAGGACTTTCTGAAGTATTTCGAAATATCGAAATATCGAAATATCGAAATTACAAAAACAGCACAAAAACGGGAATAATTTTAGTAATAATCTTGGGTATTTGGTATGTATCTTCAGCTATACGCATTTATCCCGACTATATGGCTTATTTCAACGAACTTGTCGGTGGTTCTAAAAACGGATATAAATATCTTGACGATTCAAATATTGAATGGGGCCAAGATTTAAAACGGCTGGGTAAGTACCAAGCAAGTAATCCTGACACCAAAGTCATTTATTCGTGGCGAAACTCAAGCCCGGAGTATTATGGGGTTAAGAATTTACTTATCGCCGATGATTCCGGTTGGTGGCGGGAACCGGAAGGACGGTATATCGTCAACACCTTTCTGCTTATCCGGATGCAATTATTAAGTAAGCAGCGAGATGATCCTAGCTTGAATTGGCTGGCGTTATATGAACCGGTTGATAAAATTGGACAATCCTTCTTTATTTATGATTTCAAATAGATTATTAACAATTCAGCAATTTAACAACATAATAATCTGATTGTCGGTGTTGATAACTCACTTTTTTCTAACACGAGAAGGGTGTAAAATAAAAGTATATGCATAAACTCTGGTTTTTCTTTGGGCTTTTTTTGGTGGTCTTTTTTAGTTTCTCTATCGTTTTTGCCGTTTCCCCCTCCGATTTCAACCTCAAAGAAGGGGATCTTATTAGTGCCATTTTCTCCGACGACCCTGATGTGTATATTATCAACGAGCATGGCTACAAGAGGTTATTTCTCAATCCAGAAATATTTAAGTTCTACACTCACCTCGGTGGCTTTACCAATGTTAAACTGGTTACCCCTGAAGTCAGAGACGCCTTTCCAACCGTCGGCCTCTTTCGTAACTGTGAAAAGAACGACCCCAAGGTCTATGGCTTTCAGTCAGACGATGAAGACAGCGGAGAACTCCGTTGGGTCAACACTTCGGGAGACGAAGCGGTTAAAGACGATCCGGATTTCTTTAAAAAGGTCTTCTGTATTAATGACAAAGAGTTTAAGTGGTACAAAAGAGGCGAAGAATTAAAGTCAGTCAAAGAGGTGCCTCAATATCATAGAGCCACTTCAGAAACTCCAGCGATCCCAGCCATACCCGCCACTCTTGCTTCAACTTCCCAACCATTTTCACCTGCCGCTTCGCAATCTGTTCCTCTGTCCCCCTCACTAACACCTAAACCGGCTTCAGGGTCGTTTACTCTGACGCCGATACCGGTTATTCAATCGGCTACACCAGCTACGCCTGCTACTCCAGCTATTTCTGCCCAGCCGGCAAGTTCTACACCTGCGCCGATACCAACACCAACTACTTCACCGACTCCAAGTGTTACCGCTTCTCCATTAGCCACTCTAACACCTACACCTACACCTACACCTACACCTACGACAACCAGTTCTTTGTGTCCTGATCTAATTCTTTCTTTGGAAGATGCCGCAGGCAACAATAGGACATCATTTGTGGTCGGAGAGAGCGGGTATGTAAGATTTAGCTGTTCTTCTGCTGTTTCTCTTAGTTTTCTTATGTTTAGGCCAAATGGAACGACTTGGAAGTTAGGAGGTTCATACTCCACGGGGGCCATAAATGGATTTGGAGTATTAATGACAGGCAACCATACTGTCAAAGCGTGTTATGATGGCTATGTATGTAATTCAGTTGGCGGCTCCATATCTTTCAATGCCTCATCAGCTACTCCTACTCCTACTCCTACTCCTACCACAAGTAGCACCAGTTACGACTTTAATCGTGACTTATACTTCAGTTTAAGAGGCGATGATGTTAAACGACTGCAGACTGCTCTTATAAGCCTTGTTAACTATCCGTCTAACTTAGTTACCGGTTATTTTGGCAATATTACCCGCGATGCGGTTAAAAGATTACAGGAGAAATATGGAGTTAAGCCAATCTCCGGTTATTTTGGGGAGATAACCCGCCAAAAGTTGCAAGCACTGTTTTTGGCTCTCTAGTTGAATTTTAATTACTTTTGAGCTATATTTACGGGATGAAAAGAGCCCCTTTTGGCGTTGTTTTATTTACATTGATTTTGGGTATTTATTTGTTCTGGTCTGATTTTGGTTTGGTTAAAAAGTTTTTTGGATATAATGTTCCTGCAATAACAACTCCTCTGGTTGTTAGTCCTGATTTAAACGATAAGGATGGTCTAGGATTTTTAAGTGTACCGGACGGTTTTAGAATTTCTGTTGCCGTAAGAGGTTTAACCAATCCCAGGGTTATCTTATTTGATTCAAAAGGCAGGATGCTGGTTAGTGAAACTAAAGCGGGTCGGATTAGTATTCTAAAAAATGACGACAAAAACGATGATTTTGAAAACAAGACTGTCTTGATTGAAAATTTAAAATCTCCCCACGGTTTGGACTTTTATAAAGATTCCAAGACAGGAATTACCTACTTATATATTGCCGAAACACATCAAGTGGCAAGATATTCTTATAATATAAATACTGGAAAGTTGACTAATGTTGTCGGTGAACATATTACAAAACTTCCATCTGATGGGGGACATTTTACCAGAACAATTGTCTTTGGACCTAATTTTCGCACGGGTCAGATTGTCAGTGGTATAAGCGATATTAATACTCAAGTTGGCACCAAACTTTATGTCAGCGTTGGTTCTTCTTGCGATGTTTGTGAAGAAAGCACTTGGAAGAGAGCGGCGATGTTAGAATCAGACCCCGAAGGCAGTTATACGGCGGAGTTTGCCGGCGGATTGAGAAATTCAGTTTTCTTTACTTTTCACCCAATAACAAAAGAAATATGGGCGACAGAAATGGGCAGGGATAATTTAGGAGACAACTTGCCTCCGGACGAGGTCAACATAATAAAAGTTGCCGGCCCTGAACATAAATTCGGTGCTCGTCGTTATGGCTGGCCGTTTTGCTACGGCAACAAGATCCAAGACAAGAGATTTACTCCTGACAAATGGGAACGAATTGACATTACTAACGATTGCAGCCAGACAGAGCCGCCGATTATTGAAATTCCGGCACATTCAGCGCCACTTGGGCTGGCGTTTATTTCTTCGATAAGTTCAGGGCAAGTCCCTAAATGGCCTCAAGAGTGGCAGGGAGATCTTTTGGTGGTGTTTCATGGTTCATGGAATAAGAGCGAGCCGACTGGTTACAAAGTAGTTAGATATGATTTGGATAAAAATGGGAAGATTTTGTCACAAGAACCTCTTGACTTCATAACAGGCTGGATTTCGGAAAACAAGAAAAATATTTATGGTCGTCCGGTTGATTTGAAATTCGGACCTGACGGCGTTTTGTATATTTCTGATGATTCAGCTGGAATGATTTATCGCGTATCTCCGAAATAAACTAAAATTTAAAAATGAAAATTTGGAGTAAGCACAGAGAGCCGTTATTTGTTTTTTTATTTGTTTTAACTCTCGGTCTCTTTTTATTCGGAAATTTTTTGGGAGCCGGATATGTTCTTGACGATCACTCTGTCATTGAAAATCGAACAGAACTAAGAAGTTTTTTTGCTATATATAAAAGTTTTTTGATGCCTTGGCATCAAAATCAGCCGGAGCAGGGTAATTATAGGCCGTTAACTCTATTATCTTATGCGCTTACGCTGTCTTGGTCAGAAAGTACAGCGATCATGCGATTTATAAACATCCTTATTCATGCGGCAAATGCGGTGCTTGTTTTTTGTTTGGTTCGGTTATTTTTTCCTAAAAACTTCGCTTATTTTGTAGCTGTAGGATTTGCTTTATTGCCGATTAATGCTGGCACTGTTTTGTCTCTCGTCGGCCGGAGTGATATTTTAGGCACCTTTTTTGCCCTTTTGTCTCTGATATTGTTTCTTAAAGAAAAATATGGCTGGAGCGTCTTGAGTTTTCTTTTTGCTTTATTATCCAAAGAATTTTATATTTTCCTGCTTCCGGTGACGATTTTCTTCCTTTTATTTTTTAAAAAACAGAAATCCGGCGAAATCTTGAAAATGTCACTTTATTATTCTTTGGCCCTTGTCCCGTATTTTACTTTGCGATATTTATCTCTAGGAGTGCAGGCGTTCAAAAGCCAAAGTTCTGTCGACCCGATAATTGGCCCCCTAGCGTTTGTGGGTTTTAATGAGAGAATTTTGACCGGTTTTGTTTATTTTTATCTTTACTTAAGAAAAACATTTATTCCAATGGACTTGTCACCGGACTACTCATTTAACCAGATTCCGGTTCCGGAAATTTTAAGCCCTAGCTTGATTACGGGTTTGGTTCTTTTTCTTGGGGTCGTGTTAATCTTTTTTAAAAATAAAAACTTTAAGTTAAAGGCTCCGGTAATTTTGTTTTTGATACCTTTTGGCTTGATATCAAATACATTTTTTGTAACTATCGGGACTTTTGCCGAAAGATGGTGGTATTTTCCGTCTATCGGATTATTGTGGTTTGTTTCTGTGTTTGTTTGGAAAATATTGGAAAATAAAAAACGGCTCATTACCCGTTGCTCATTATTTTCAATTTTAATAATTGGCATCTCTTATCTTTTTGTTTCTTTTGAACAAGCAAAAATTTGGACTGACGAGAGAAGGTTATTTACTGTGGCCGCAGAACGATCGCCAGATAGCGCTTGGGCAAGAGCTAATTTGGCTGCTGTTTATTTTAAAGAGAAAAAGTTTGATTTAGCCAAAGAAGAGGTTGAAGGATCTTTGGGAATTTCAGAAAATTATCCGGCGGCTTTAAATATTTATGCTAAGTTAATATGGCGCGAGGGAGGGTTTGACGAGACGGAATCAGCATTTAAGCGTGCGCTAAAATATGATATTAACAAAAGAAACAATAGAGATCTTTACCGTTCCTTGTCTACTTTAAAGCTGGAAACCAAAAATTATAGTGACGCAAAAAATTACATTAACAAAATGACAAACAGCAAAATCTTTGGCGATATTAAAAAAACTGTTTATCTGGACAATCTTTTTTCGGTTTATGTGGATAGTTTGGCGCAAAATAAACCCAACCGTTTATCTGACCAAGAAAATAAAATAGTTGAAGCCCTCATTGCCCACATAAGAGGTTTTTGATAGTATATAGCTTATGACAAAATTGATTCAGAGGGAGCCTTATCTGGTAAAATTTATTCGATTCGGTGTTTACCTTACGGCTTTTGTATCGCTCATTGTTTTTAAGGACTTCATTTCCCCTTTTCATTTTGGAAAAGTTATAGTTTTCAGAATCCTGATTGAAGTTTTAGGCGTGGTTTATTTAGTTCTGGTTTTAAAAAATCAAACCTACTTGCCACGTCGGGACAATATATTCTGGGCATTTTTATTATTTACTTTAGCGTTTACGCTAGCTACCGCTACCAGTGTTTTAAGATATCCGAGTTTTTGGGGGACACTTGAAAGGATGGGCGGACTTTGGACCTTTTGGCATTACTTTTTGTTTTACGTCATTTTAACTTCTGTTCTAAATAAAAGAGAACATTGGCATAGAATTTTGAACGTTACTATTTTTGCCGGGGTTTTATCGGCTTTTTATGGATTTGGCCAGAAAACCGATATAGAATTTTTCGTGGGTTCTGGCGATAGAGCCAGGATTTTCGGTACTATCGGTAACGCGGCTTTATTTGCTGGGTACCAGTTGTTGGTAGCGTTTTTGTCCTTAACGATATATTTAAGTTCTCAAAAAGATTCTAGATATAAGACATTTTATTTGTTTGCTTTCATTGTAACCTCTATAGCTGTTTTGATGACCGCAGTAAGGGGTTCACTCTTGGGTTACGCTATTGGTCTTATTGTTTTTGCTTTTCTGTGGACAAAACACAGTAGATTGCGCATTGGCAAATTGGCCTTTAAAACCTTAGTTGGCTTAGTTTTTTTGTGGGTTATATTCTCAATACTTTTTAATGACTCGAGCTTTGTCAAAAAATCCGGATATTTAAGCAGGGTAACAAATGTGTCTTTTACCTCTACCACTGTTCAGACGCGTTTTTGGGCTTGGCAAGCCGGATTTAAGGGATGGGTTGAAAGCCCCAAGACCATTCTTTTGGGTTGGGGGCCAGAAAATTTTAACATCCCCTTTTCCAAACATTTTAATCCTAAATTTTTCCGAGGTCCGGGGGCGGAGACGCTTTTTGACAGAGCTCACAATATGTTTGTAGAAATTCTCGTTACGATGGGTCTTGTGGGACTTATAGCTTATGTTGGTATTTTTGTTGCCCTGTTTAAGACATTGAAAAAATTATCATCAAATAAGGAATTTGCTATTTATGGCATGGGTTTTACTGCAGCTATTATTGCATATATTATTCATAACTCCTTTATATTTGATACCTCGGCTAATTTTTTGACATTTTTCACTATTTTAGGGTTCATATCTTATTTAGGACTGCAAAACAAAGAAGAACTTGATGACAGTAGCCTCCATAAGCCGTTTATAAAAAACAACTCTACCATTGGGGTGTTGGGGGTAATTTTTGCATTCTTAGTTTTGGTTTTGATATATAAGACAAATATTTTACCAGCTAGGGCCAATTATGCGACCACGAGGGCTGTCGTTAGAAGTTGGGCGGGTGATTTTAACGGTTCTGTTGAAAAGTACAAAGAGGCGCTGTCTTATAACGTTCCAGGTAAATATGAATACAGACACCGGTTGGCACAATATTTAGTAGGTGTGGGCGGTCCGAGTATTAAGGAAGAAAACGTTAGAAAGGTCTATGATTTTACCTTAACCGAAGTGAAAAAAAATATTAAGGAAAACCCGGTTGATTATTTGCCTTATCTTTATGCTTCAAGATTGAATATTATGCTTGGTAAGGACAATCCCGAATCGCCACATAATGATACGGCTTTAGAACATTCTATGAAAGCGCTTGAGATTTCCCCAACTTTTATCAGGACATATTATGAGGTAGCTCAAGCATATTTAAACAAAAGAGATTATCCCAAGGCGATTGAGTACTTTCAAAAAGCTGCCGACTTAAATCCTGAAGCCGGCATATCTTATGCTTATCTTGGAGCGGCCAAGATAGAAAATGGTGATTTGAGCGGAGCAGAGGATTTGGAAAAAGCGCTTAATAGTGAGAATTCTTATTCTCCTCGCGAGGTTGATTTTCAGAGATTGATAAACGCTTATCTTAAGACCAATAATTTTGAGAGGATTGCTTGGATATACGAACAGTTGATACAAGTAAATCCAAAAGAACCTCAATATTATGCTTCGCTAGCGACGGCTTATGTTAATTTAGGAAGAATTAACGATGCTGTAGTTATGGCTCGCAAAGCAGCTCAGGTTGATCCGTCTTTTGAGCCGGATGCCAGAGTGTTTCTCAAGAGTTTGGGCAGAGAACTATAGTATTAAATTCAAAACTCAAATTTTAAATTTTAAATTTTGACTTCTTAACTTCAAGTAGGTGGTTTGTGGATAACTGCTCTTTGTATAACTTTTCACATTAATTTATAATTAATTTATAAATTCGTTAGTTTATAATTTTTTTAATGTGCAATAAAAATCAAACTCGCTAAGATAATTTCTTAACTGGTAGTTTTTTTTGCAGTCACTAATTTGGTTAATAACAAATTGTGGTGGGCGATTGTTGTCGCGGTCGGAGTTTTGGGTTATTGGGTAGGTGATTGGCGGGGGTATGACAGGTCTCAAGCCGAAGTTAAAAAAGCTCAAGAAATTGCGGGCCAGAAGGCGGCAGACGACGCGGCAAAAGCGGCCAATCCGTTTAAGGCATCTAATCCTTTGGAGGGGGTCGAAGCCAATCCTTTTGAAGAAGCCAAGAAAGTGCTTAACCCTTTCAATTAGCCACTAGCCACTAGTAGATAGCTATTAGTGTTACTATATACTAGTTGCTAGTCGCTATCCACTAACTTAATGCTAGTTATCTATATTTAATGACGAATTTAATATATTGTCGTAAAAATTATGTACTTGTGTCTATTTTTGTGGCTGGTGTCTTTTTGGCATCGGCTTTTTTGTTTTTATCTACGGCTGGCGCCGCCGAGGAAGCTCAAATTCAGGCCGCCATCAAGGATCTAAATTCTACTACCGGTCAGAATATAACATCGCAGGTTCAAGCCCAGGCATTGTGCAATCAAGAGCAATATTTGGATACTTGTGCTGACATTGGCAAGAAACACGAGCTTTATACTCCAGATCAAGTTAAACAAGTTGACGACTTTTTAAACGAAGTAAAGGGCAAAATCCTTAATGACATAAAGACCTGTTCAGACGAAGAGTGTCTGGTTAAAGTAGCCAATGAGTTGGCCCAAAAACTTCAAGCTAAAAACTCGACATTGGCCACTAATTTTAATCTAACTGCAAAAATAATTGAGGAGAAAAATACCGTTGTTCAAGCAGCCAAAGATGCCGGAGTAAGTTTCCGTGATTGTGAAGCAATGAACCCCGATACTGCCCCGATTGATCTATTAAGAAAGTGCGCTAAATTAGCCAAGGACTCGCGTGTTCAAAGTTATATTCCGGAAGAAAAGCGGGTTCTCGCCGCTCAATTTGAGGATTCTGCCACTTTTAAATTAAGAGAGTCGCTTGGAGCCGGCAAATATCAGTGCGGCGACGGCACTTTGGAGGGTTGTGGTAATTTTTGTTTGAACTCAACCAGTACAGCTGGTATTCCGCCGGTCTGCTCTCAAATTGCCTCTGACATATTTGGACAGGAAGGGGTAAAACAACTTGAAGCTGCTCATCAGCAAGTTGGACAGGTTAAGGATTACTATTCAAACAAATTTGTTCTTACCTTGCCTGACGGCAGTAAATTCGTAGGCGAAAAGCAGATAAGAGACAGATGCGACCGGGCATTTTCTAATCGTAACTTGGAAGTTGCCAAGGCCTGCGGCAAGTTTGCCGTACAAAATGGATTTGTCAGCCAAGCCGAAGTGGATAAAGGACTTAGATTAATGGAGTCATTCACTCAAAAGAGAGGGGATGTTAATTTTGATCAGTGTTTGACTAATCCTGCTTCTTGCCGCGATTTCCTTCCTGAAGACGAGATCGGGCGTTTTGACGCCGGAAGCCAGATATTTGAGATAATGAGAACGGAAATTGGCTTTGACCCGTCTCAATGCGAGAGAGGCGCGGTGGATGAGGCCATCGGTATGAGGTGTTTTGAGGGCTCAAAGAGGGCTTTAGCAAAAATGGAAAGTTTGGGTTTAGCAAACAAATCACAGGAAGCCAGGTTTATTATAGAAGAAATTAAGGGACATCTAGCCGAGGGCGAGAATATGAATCAAAGAAAAGACGAATTCAGGCAAGTGTTCAGCCAGCAAG
>Ga0209542_10000989_pt1 | contig 67904 bp, 86 predicted proteins | sample RifCSPhighO2_01_FD_184028 | JGI IMG/M metagenome (GOLD analysis project Ga0209542, IMG submission 184028) | Soil microbial communities from Rifle, Colorado - Rifle CSP2_plank highO2_0.1 (SPAdes) (version 2) | ecosystem: Environmental > Terrestrial > Deep subsurface > Rock core/Sediment ...
GTGGAATTTGCAGAAGATTTTGAGGGTGCAAAAGAATATATCGGTAAAGTTGTTTTCTCAAGATATGACCAAGCAATGGGAATGTTCCCTTCAGATGGAGAGAAAGTCCCAACTTTAAGGGCGTGGTCAGTCGGCAGGCTTGATGGCTACTACTGGTCTGTTGCTTTTGGCAGGTACTGGCTTGCTGCTGACGATGGTTGCTCGGTCGGTGTAGCGCCAGAGGCGCTGAGTGCGCCAAATAAGGCAATTGTTAATGAGCATCTTGGTCTTGGAAAATTAGGGCTTGTTCATCGAAGATAAATCTTAGATGAGGGCTTGCACACCGGTAGATATAAGGAATGCAGATATCATTAATATAAATGAATGCTTTATTCCTGCTCTTAATGTTCCTTCAGCCAGCTTTCCAACAGTCAATCCAGTGAAGAATCCCTGTACTAATAAAAGATACAGAAACAGGCGGGCTATGCTATTAGCCGTAAGAGCTGATTGAGTTGTTATATCCGACTCAATGCCTCCCCCAGAGCTTATACCTGAAAAAGACCCGACTTGAACTGTCAAAGGAAGAATTTTGAACTGCATGACTAGCATTATTCCTATAAATATGAAGAATATGATATATCCCTGCACAACAAGACTGGATATGGCTGCTCTTCTCTCTTTTTTTAATTTCTCAACTTCCGCAATAGAGCGAGAGACAGAATCAAGGATATAGTCTATTTCACCGCCGGCTCTTTCTGCTTCGGATATAAGTCCAATCGCCCTGGATATTACTCTGCTGTCAACATCGCGTGCAAAAGTCTGCAAGGCCTGGCTGACAGGGATCCCCAGACTTATCTGATTTGCTAGTTTTCCTACATGGGGTGTGAGAAGCCCATAATTTTTCCCCCTCATATTTATTATGCTCTTGCTTACAGGCGTACCGGTCATAACGCTTTCAGCTAGATTTCTGGAAAACTCAAGAAACATCTCGTTTATTTGCTGGTCTCTCTTATTTTCAATAGCCAGGTCAACTATAAATGGAAAGACTATTATTGCCGCCCCAAGACCTATTAAAAAGAAAGGCAGATTGGAATCTGAAGACTTAACAAGCATGAATATTCCTATTATTATTACTAAAGCTCCTGCACCCATTCCTAACCAATGCATTTTTCTTAATTTCATTTTAGTACGATGGTTGTTTGATATTTAACATACTAAGGAAAACAACATTTATCAATCCTACAACTGCGATAATTACGAGAGTCATTGACTCCGGAGAGAGACCTATGCTAAAATTGTTTATTGAAAGCATAACAAGGATGAGCAGTAATATCATCGGAGCGGCTATGGCAACAGTGATATAGATGTCCATGAATGTTTCAGCTATTCTTGTGAATTTTTCACGTTCAAGTCTATAAGCTACCAAAAGAGTCTCGGCGCGCTTTTCTAAGAATTCTGAAAGGTCGCCTCCAGAGCTTATAGTAGTAGAAAGTCCAGAGAATAATTCAGAAAGCTTAGAGCTTGATGTAGACCGGGATACATTGTTTAAAGCAGTCACAAGGTCATACCCATATAAATTAAGCTGGTTTAAGACTTTTCTTATTTCCTTTCTCAAGTAAGGATATTCATTTCCTAATCCAATTATCTTAAATATATATGTTGGCTCTATTCCAGAACCGGATATTGCACTCATATGAATAACTGCAAAAGGAAGCTCTTGGTCTATTCTCTTTTCAAGATTTTTCTTTTCACTTGAAGGATAATAATATATCGCCCCAAAAACAGCCAGAGGGATGACTATAATTATCCAAAAAGATTTAATTAAGTCAGAGCCTGCATTCTCCAAGGCAAATTTAGCAAGTGGGGCAGATAATGAGAAATCTGCAAAAATAATAATTATTAAAATTATAATAGAAAGGGTTAAGGATAAAAGAGTGCTGAATAACATAATTGAAACGTAGCTTTCAAGAAGCATATTCAGGTTTGATTTACGCAGCTCAAGTGAAAGGTCTCTAAACTTCCCTCTTGCAACCATGTTGAATGCAGTTTTCTGGAAGAAAAGATTAGATATTTTTACATATGCCCTGGAGCGCTGAAAATCTCTATTATCCTGCTTAACTTTCATCTTTGTCTTTTCTATCTTTTTCAGAGCTTCTTCAGTTATGTTAAGTTCTTTCAAAAATCTTGCCTTGTCTTCAGATTTTACAATCGCAGTAAATTCTCTGCTCTCTCCGACAAAAGTTATTTTCTCCAGAGAAGTTTTATTTACTACTTTGTTTTCAGTAGGCAGTTTTTGAGCAAGAGAAAGAGAGCCAACCATCTCCGGCAGGGAATCATTCATTATTTTTATGCTGGCTCTCAATGAATCTATAGATGACTCAAGCAGTTTCCTTTGCATGGGAGACGCACCTTCCATCAAATTAATATATTTAGATATCTCACCCACAATTTTTATTTCATTTTCAATGTTTGACTTTAGTTGTTCTATCATATAAATTGATTAGCTTTTTTTTGTAGTTCAAGAAGTTCCTTTTTTGCAGACATAAGCTGTTCAGTATCCTCATTTTTTAGAGCTTTCTCGCATCTCAATACAGCTTCTTTCATGCTTCCCAGAATCTGAGCAAGCAGCATAACGCCCTCTTTTTCCATTATTCAGAAAATGTAGTTTTGTTTATATATCTTTCACTTGAGATATTTAATCTTTAATTGCAACTAAGAAATACCATATCGTGACAATACAGCATTAGGATTCTTGTAGTATTCATTTATTATTCTTCCAACATCATCAAACCCAAAGACCTTTCCCTGATAGAGTGCATATAATAGCTTTGTTCTCCTGGTAAACTCTCCGTGTAATTCATCAATTGATATTCCATGTCTGTTGGCAATTTTCTCAAAAACCTTACTTTGCTTCTTGAAGTAAAATGCATCACTTGAAGGATCCCATATTAAAGGGGTATTTATAAGCGCAGTTCCGTCCTTGTTTACATTGACAATCTCCACTACTTCCCTTATTCTTCTTGTTTCATGCTGATTGACAACGGCATGTGTGGCTATAACTACACAGTCCAGCGAGTTTACCAATGTAGGCGAAAGTTCTATGGGTGGAGTTTGAAGTCTTCTTATTAATGTGTCCACAGAGTCCGCATGCATAGTACTTAATGAAGAGTGTCCAGATGCCATCCCTTGGAATAGGACGAAAGCTTCTTTTCCTCTTACTTCTCCAACTATAAGATAATCAGGAGTTTGTCTGAAGGAGCTTTTTAAGAGAGCAAACAAGTCTACTTCTCCAATCTTGCCTAATCCAACAGAAGGCCGGGCAACAGCAGGGAGCCAGTTTTCTCTAGGGAGGTTAATCTCCCTCGTGTTATGCACAAGAATATTATTGCACAAAAATTTCTCATATATTGGGATGCTCAAGTCAAATACTTCTATTGAATCACTGCTTACTTTCTTTACACTTTTTACTTTATCCCATAGTATTTCATTATGGGAAAGATCGTTAAATTCAGAGCCAGCAGGAGCTATTCTTTGCATATACTCTCTTCCAATTATCTGCCTTTGCATTAATCCATGCTTAAGCCTTATAGCTGCTATTTTGCTAAGCCTCTCCAACTGTGCAATATGCAATGGAACAATATCAGAATTTACATGGTGTGCTCTTGCGCCAAATAACCACAATTTTGCATTTTTTCTCTTTTGCAGGAAACCTATTTTCTTGAATTCTTCAACATTCTTGCTTTCAGAAATGCTCATATTCATGCACTTGTCTTTTCTTTCAAAATCATTAATTTTGGATATTATGCCAAGTCGCAGTAACATAGTCTGAATACCTCTCAAAAGCTCATAACTTTGCGATGCGCAGGAAACTTCATATTTTTTAACATCACCATTAGCGCTGAAATATCCCCTCATAAAATGCTTTATTTGTTCATTGGACAATCCAAAAATAAATTCAGGGATTTTCTTGGCATATCCATCCATCTTGATTACATTCTTCATCAGATTATACAAAACACTATCTTTCATTCTTGTAGAAAATCCACCTATAAGAGAATATTTTAATCCAGCATAATCAGAAATTCTTCTGAATACTTCTCCGCATTCTTCATTCATTATGGCTGAATTATCATCATAATTATCATAACCCCTAGATTCTATCCAAAGCCCGCAAAATTCAAGAAACTCCTTGCTTACATCAAATATTACCGGTACTGAAGAATTATTCTGACTTTTAATTTTCATCTCCTTAAGTTCATTATAAGAGAAGTCCATTTTTAACTTTCTAAACTCCTTAATCTGCATCATATTATGGCTTTTCCACCACCCATATCTTTCCTTTTCAACTCTTAGATTTTCACACGAGTAATTTTCAAATATCTTCTTCAGAGGTTTTCCCTCTATAAAATACTCTTCAAAATGCTCAAGATGCTCTATAAGGTTTATTTCTTTAATTTCTTCTCCTTCTATAGGAAGAATTCGTGGAACTGCAATAAAGGATTTTCCTTCTTCTAATTCACATGGCTTTATATCTATAAGTGAACTGTCATCTCCAAGTGTAAATAATGAGTGGTCTTGAGTTACTTTTACTTTCCTTCCCGTATAGGTAGTTACCTCGTAAATGTCTTTTTTTACATTATGCTTAATATAATTTGAAGGTTTAACCCAGATAACCTTGCCTTCTTTATTCAGACTCATTACTTCAGCATCAATTTTATTATCTACAAATTCTTTTATTGTAATTTCTCTTATCTTTCCGTCTTTTCTTATTATTATTTTGGAGTCTCCCGTCACACTATCTTCTATACTCACGACTCTCGCTTCCGGCGGAATGAAAAAAGCAAGTGCATTTAGTAAAGTGGTCTTACCGGACCCTGTCCCCCCAGCAATCAGTATGTTTGATTTATACTGGAGCAGAATCCAGAAATAAGCTAACATTTCAGGGCTCAATGAGTTAAATGATATTAATTGTATGGGTGTCCAAGGAATCTTAGTGAACTTTCTAATTGTAAATGTCGGTCCTTTCGATGTAACGTCTTTAGTGTAAGATGCATTTACTCTGCTTCCATCAGGCAATGCTCCGTCAAGCAACGGTTGAGCGTATGATATATATCTCCCTGCCCTTTGTGCTAATTTTTCTACGAAACTGGCCAGTTTCTCGACATCTTTATATGCAAGGTTTGTTCTAAGATTTCTATAGATTCTATGGATTACATATATCGGAGTATCCGTGCCGTTGCACTCTATATCCTCTATGAAGTAATCTCTTAAGAGAGGGTCAACTTCGTTAAGTCCTATAAAATCCCTGAAAAGATAGTAGAATATCTTATTGTAGGAGTCGGTGTTTATACGGATGTTTAATTCATCTATTAATAGCCTTGCTGTTTTGTCAAGATATGATGTAGTTGCTTCAAGAGTTTTCTCTACGGCAACATTGACATTTACCACTTCAGTCATAGCATCTTCTATTTTTTTTAGTACAGCATCTTCATAATCATTCAGAACGGGCTCCTCAACTTCGTAAACCAATTCCCCCAGTTTATTATCCCAGTGAATATGAGCTGAAGCATATGGGGCAATAAGCATATATCTAACGTCTAATTTCTTTTTGTCTTCTACCTTTGGCAGAGCAGGAATAGCCGGGGAAGTAATTATCTGTGTCACCATCTTATACCAATGAACTCTTAGATGTATTTAAAATTATCTCATTCATGTATATCAACAATTATGAGATTATTTCCTATACCTCTGTTTTCTACAAGAAGGCGGTAAATAGTTGGAGAAGGGGAAATGGTTAGAGAGTCATCTCTTTCTTCATGAGTAATATTTATGTTACTGCCATAATTTAAGATAAGAATCACGTTGAAAAATTGATTGCCTTCTTCAGTTTTTATTGTTACAGGACCATTAGATATCTCTACTCCCGGCTCTGAATACGGCTTAGTTAGCCCATTGATAGTAATAGAGACTTTATCTGATTTCCCATCCGCAATAAAAGAACCTTTCTTGAGAGTCATATCAAACGACCTTACATTTCCAGGACCTCTTTCAGCCACGTTTCTTACAACCTCATCGAAAGCATGTAGAGAAGCTATGGTTTGTTCAATAAGTATCTTCTCTCTGGTTTCGTTTATTTTAGGGTATGCAAACGACATTACAGCCCCTATAAGTGCAAGGCCTATCAAAGTGTACAATACCGTTTCTATCCATATCTGCCCATTTTTTTGTTTTATCATCTACATGTGCTTAGTTTTATTTTTCCAGACATTTTCTCGCATACTCTGCCATTTGACAGGGAAGGGTATATTTCAACACTATCATAAATTATACCTGGATTAATCATATAGGTTAATATGTCCCCTTCAGAAGGAATTATTATATTTCCACCCTCAAGCATACTAACTTCCCTGCTCGGAATTTGAGCTCTCACGCCAATACTCTTGGATTCTCCAGTGCGTATAAACACCAAGTTAAATCCATTTACTTTTCCTTCTTTGTCTTTTTCTTGCTGGGCTTTTACAGATATCAAATATCTCTGCAGAGTTGAATTATAACAGCTATACCCCAAGCTTTCATCAAATGAGAAATAGTTTTGATAAGGGAGGCATTCTGTACTTTTATACAGATTCTCTTTTACAAATGGCACGACAAATTGATAAATGCTAAGGGCCGCGACTATAGTTAAAAACAAAAGCAAAACCGTTGCGACAACTGCAGAGATGCCCATCTTATTCATAATTATTCCCTCACTATAGTTATTTCTTTTCCAAATTCAGAACCACATATATATTCTTCCTGTGCAGTTCCTTTCTCCCCAAGCAATATAGGCAGTACGCGGACAACATCACCAGCATCCAAATCCGGAGGATTGTTGCGCAGATTACTATTATCTTTTAATATTATTATACTGCTTTCTCCACTCTTAATAACTTTCTCTCCTCCTTCAAACTTGCCGCTTAGTTTTAAGCTTCCTCCGCTTTTCTTTTGTATGGACAATCCATAAAGCGGCACGTCACCTCGGTTTACTGCAGCAGCATATACATAAGAGGCATTCTCAAAAACTTCAACATCAAATCTTATATCATCGCAGAAGTTTTCTATAGGTTCAGGTCCTCCTCCTAGGTCTTTTTGCGTAGTTTCTCCAAGATAACTTCTAGCCCAGAGGAAAATTATTACTGCAAGGACGAGAACTATAGATATTAATAAGACTGTGGCAATAACTGGCGATAATCCTCTCTTTTGCATGACCTCATTAAATCATCCATCTTTAAAAACTTAATTGCTACAAATTACATCCTATATGCTGCGAAGCAAACGATGGGAATTTTTATTGCTCACAGAAGGGCAGTTCTCTATAATCATGCGGACTCAACTCTGTTTTTTGTAATATACTCATATGCAGAGTATGCCGCAGTACATCCTTCCGCTACTCCTGTAATGGCTTGCTTAAATGGCTTGTCTGCAACATCCCCTGCAGCAAATGCTCCAGGCACGTTTGTTTCAGAGGTCTTATGGTCAATGATTATCTCTCCTTTTTTATTTAATTTAACTCCCAGAGGTTTAGCTAGTTCTGAAAGAGCAAGATGACCTATAGCTACAAACACTCCCTGTAAAGGCAGATCCTTGCTCCCATTGTATTCTCTGTCTAAAACAACCCCGGTGACAAATTGAGTTCCTTTTATCTCAACAACATTTGCATTATTAATGACTTCTATCTTTTTATTTAATTCAATTCTTTTCAGATTAACAGGTTCCGGACGTATTTTCTCCCCCCGATATATAATATATACTTTTTTAACATGTTCTGCAAGAACAAGTGCATCTTTCGCCGCCGCATCAGAGCCCCCAACAACAGCCACAATTTTATTTTTATAAAGTATCGCATCACATAGTGCGCAATACGCAACACCTTTATTTTCTAGTTCTATGCTTCCCGGAACTTCAAGTTTGCGCCATTTTGTTCCAGTAGCGAACAATATACTTTTTCCCACATATTTGCTTGTTTCACTCACAACAATGAAATTCTCTCCGTCTTTTTTTACTTCCTTTACTTTCTCTTCTTTTATTGTGACAAGAGGATAAGAAGCCGCGTGCTGGTATATCTTTTCAGCAAGCTCGCTTCCAGTTAGTCGTATAAACCCTGGATAGTTCTCAACAATATTAGTCGTTGTAATGACGCCTCCAATTGGAAGCTCTGTGCCATGCGAAGTTCCTAAGCAAATCGTTTTCATTCCCAGTCTCGCTCCATACATTGCAGCAGCAAGCCCTGTGCCTCCAGCACCAATTATAATAAAATCATATTCTTCCATAAGACTTTATTTTAGAGAGAGTTAATTAATCTTTCTACCGTTTTCATACACCCACATTCTTCTCTTGGCAAGCTCTTTGAAGAATTTTCTTTGAGGAACTACCCCTTCAGGAGCATGAACTCCATACGCATTTATTTCACCATTTAGAATCATTTGAGACATGATAGATATAGTTCTCCCAGTATCAATATTGCTCCCAGCCGATTCCCACCCCTTTACGCTCTTTACTATACAGTTCATTTCTATTTTTTTCTCCCTCCCTTTTTCTTTTCCCTCTGCCCTCACCCATATATTTTCTCTTTCCTTATATCCCTTAGGCATTTTTATATTCTTTAGTATTCGTGTAGTTGCATCAATAGGCCTGATTTTTGTTCCATTAATTTCCAATAATTTCTTATTCCCAAAACCTAAACTCATCAGTTCATTAATGACTCTCATTGAGTGTTCTGGAAAGCCAGCCATGTAATGAATATGCTGTAATCCTTTTCTTTTAAAGTATTTTGAGAAAGTATATACTTCAGAATGCACTATGCAATAAACTGTCTGCCTACCAACTTCTTTAAAATCAAAAGTTCCCTTGCATCTATACCTGTTATCTTTGACAAATTTTCCATTGTGGAATGTAACCGGCATTTCACTGAACTCTTGGAATATGCTTTCTATTGAATAAGGCACGATAAATATCTTTATGTTAGAATCCCACGCAAATCCCAGATATATAGATTCAACGCGCTCCATCTTTTCTACTGCATAAGCAGCCATTACATTTGCAATTCCGGGAGTTGAGCCGCATCCCGTCAGAGCGAGCAATTTTCTCTTCTTGAATTCTTTGTTGAACTTAAACTGATCAGATGTTACCCTCTGTAAACCCCCTAAGTCGGTATAGGGAATTTTATTTTCAAGGCACGCTTTCATAATGGGGATGTTAAATGAAAGCTCTGCACAGTTTATTACTACTTTAGGGCGATTTTTTTTTAGTATGTGATTTATAGAGTCTTCATTATGCAAATCTGCATAAATGAATTCAGCTCTAGGATTTCCAAGAATGTCTTGTATGTTCTTAGGGTCACGGCCAACAAGAATAATTTTATATCCTGAACTAATCAGGTCTTTTGCGCATATTCTTCCCTGCATTCCACTACCTCCAAATATAATAAAATCACCCATATAACACTCTTTACTATGGATATAAAGAAGAATATATAAACATTAGCTCATGTTTTTTTTCATGGACAAGGATTTGCTTAATTATCTTGCAGATAATAGAATAAAATATGCAGAGTATGAACATTCAGCAGTTTTTACAGTTGCAGAATCAAGAGAAGTTACTTCCCACATACCCGGTCTGCGTACAAAAAGCCTTTTTCTCTCGGATAAAGATAAAAAATTCTATTTAGTTTGCCTGCCTTCTGAAGACCGGCTTAACATAAAAGCTCTCCGTAATTTTCTAAATGTCAGGAATTTAGAATTTGGTTCTCCGGATGAGCTTTACTCTGAACTTCATGTCAAACCCGGAAGTGTCTCCCCTCTTGCAATAATTCACGCTAAGAAAACTTTCCTAATAATATCTAAAAAAGTCTGGTCGGCAGATTTGATAGGCGTGCACCCAAATATAAATACATCAACACTCACTCTCTCACATGAAGAACTTGAGAAATTCTGCATTTCCCTAAAAAATAAACCTCTTATCTTTGAAAGTGAATAAAAAATTATCATTAATTTTTTCTGTCTTGTTTACACTAGCTCTATTTATTTTATATTTTATTTCAAACAATTTAGATAAGGAAAACCTGACAGATGTAAATTTAGGGTATGCTCTCGATGGAGATACAATTAAGACTCTGGATGGCAAAACTCTGCGTCTGGCAAATATCAATGCTCCTGAAAAAGGAGAGCAGGGATATGATGAAGCCGGCAGTTTTCTCAATACATATTTTAATAAAACTGTGCAAGTTGTTTTCCTAGGAAAGGATAAATATGGGAGAGAATTGGTAAAAATTTATTCTCCTGATTACATAAATCTTAAAATTGTAAAAGAGGGGCACGCATCAAAATTTTTAGTAAGCGATAAAGAAGTAAGAATTTTTTCAAAAGCAGAAAAAGAAGCTATTGAGAACGAGAGAGGCATGTGGAAACTCTCACCTTTTTATAACTGCATCAAGGGAAAAATTAATCCTAAAGAAGAATATGTCATGCTTACATATATCTGTGAAGGCAATATGCCTGAAGGTTTATGGATTAAGGACGAATCTCGCTCAAAATTTAATTTGCCGCCTGCAAAAAACAAGAAATTAAAGATAATTTCTGGAAAAGGAGATAATAAAATTGACATTGTTTACTGGAATGGCGAAGCTCACATCTGGAATGATGACAGAGACACACTTTATGTATTTGATTCAGATGCAAAGCTTGTATATTATAAAAGTTATGGATATTATGGCTATGGATAATCCTGTCAATTATATGACTTTCTTTCATAATTATCCATATAGGATATTTTTTTGCTTAATATTGGTATGTTATCTATTGTCCTATTCTTCAGCATTAACCTTGGAAGCTCCTAGAAATGCAATAGTGGGAGAAAATATAACTATTGAAGTTTATACATCATCAGAAGACATTATGGATATGAAAATCTTGATAATTAATGAATACAATCTTACCATTTCTCAAGTATATTCTTCAGGATGGAAAAGCTCGTTTTATTATATTAAATCTTCATTTCCTGAACGTAAGACGTATCTGATTCGGGCATTGGAACCTGCGGAAAAGGCCGCACTCTGCGTAAGAGCACGCAAAGCAGGGACTTCTGCATACGAAGAGCAATGTTTGCCAATCTCTATAAATGGAAATTTAAGTTCAAAAGAATCAAGCATGGAATCAGAGACAGCCATTGCTAAAAAAACAATATTTCTGGAAAATAATATAAACTCTGGCGAGACAGACTATCTTACTCGGCAAGGCAAGGCTTTGTATATATTTTCATTTCTAGGAATGGGAATTATTTTATTTATCCTCATTCTTATATTTATTAAAATATTGTAAATTCTATATTGAACATGAAGCAATCAACAGAATTCTCTGTAATCTAGGAATCTTTAAAAATGGGCTTTTCTTCTGCAAAACATGGAACATATACAAATGCGCATCGTTCTTGAAATACTTGGCAGGCCAGCCGATAATGTGAAGGATGCTCTGAATCTTTTAATCACAAAACTTTCAGCAGAGGAAGGGGTTGCAATATGCGAAAAGATAGTTCATGAGCCATCATTGGTTAAAGATACAAAGGACCTCTACACTTCATTTGCAGAAATAACTATTGAGATAAAGTCAATAGACTTATTTTTCGGGATATTATTTGCTTACATGCCTTCGCATGTAGAAATTCTTTATCCTGAAAAGATAACTTTTCCTAACACAGTTTTTAATTCGGCAGCAAATCAGCTTATCCAGCGCCTTCATAATTACGATGCAATAGTCAAGAAAGCATTATTTGAGAAGGATGCAATAACAAAAAAGCTCTATGAAGTCGCTCCCCAGTTGTTTAAAGCCCGCGAGCCAATGCCAGCACCAGCACACCAGCAAAAAAAATCTAAGAAAACCTCTCTCAAGGTAAAAAAGCCAAAGACAAATAGATAGCTACTTTGATTTTCTATATTTTATAAAAACAAGCACCAAGACAATAGCTACAAAAAATGCGAGTGCATATCCTATCCATCTCTTGTCGGCATTTTCTTTGTTTTCGCAAATTCCTATGCAGCAAAGACCATCAAGACTTTCCACTTCGTCTCCATTACATGATGATTCTTCATTACACACTACTCCTGACAATTGAGGGCAGTAATATTTCTCACTCTCTTCAATCTGCTCTATCCTGGAAGAATTATTTAAAGACAAATTATTTCTAGCAATTAAAATTAAGAGCAAGAAAGAAGCAGTTTCATTTCCACTTTTAGCTATTATCCTCTCATTAATATTACTTTGTATCTTATTTTTGACACTCAAAGACAAATTTACACTAGCATTTGGAGCTAGGCGATTTATAGAAATAGGTTTAATGTCAAATAATTCTTTTGAATAGTTAAATGATATATCGTAAATAGTTTCATTCTTAAGATTTTTTATGCTTATATTATAAACTTTTTTATCCGTTAAATTTACCTCTTCTAAAATTTCCCCCGGATAAAAAGATATTCCCTGTTTAACCTCACCCATACTGGTTTTCTTTAGCCCAGCAGCAGAATAAACAGGAATTTTATATTGTCCTATCTGCAATATGCTTTTTCCATTTACAATATCTGCTATTTTGACAGCAAGAATGTTCTTTCCAGGTCTAAGATATATTCTCTCATAACTTTCAAGAGAAGTAGATATCTCCTCCCCAGACTTTTTATTCATGTTTATCTCCAACTCAAAATCCTTCAGGGCTATTACTGCTCCGGGCTTTACGTTATAATTTATACTTTCTCCCGCAACGTGGATATTTGATATGTAGCTGACTTTTTTGTTTTCACCTTCATTATTGACTATAATATCTTTTACAAGCACCGTGTAATTGCCTTCAGTTCTTGGAGCCAATATCCAGAAATAATATTTATCATCAAGTCTGACTATATCATATTCTACAGGTATTCTAATATGCCCTCTAAGAAACTCAATCTGATTAAGGTATATTTGCGAGACAACGCTGTCTTCTATACTCCCAATTATTGTTTCTTCAGGCTGATAATTTTCTTTCAGGCCAAGAGAAGCATAAATTCCAGGGAGCATAATTAACATCAATATAAAAAAAGCAGTTCTCTTTTTCATATTCTCTGAAAAGCCCAGGATTATATAAACTTGTTCACTTGAGCATTATTTTGCTCTTTTTGATAAGTTTTAGATGTGGTTTTATGGATTTTATAAGCGCTTGCATTTCATCATGACTTAGTTGAATTATTCCTGAAGCTTTCTCTCCTTTGAAATATATGCTAATCTTCTCTCTAGTCGGTTCAATCAGGTCAGATTTTATCAAGACATCATCTATCCCACCATGAAGGGCAGTTCTATGCACCCCAAATATTCCTGCCCTTTTAATCTTTAATATCATCAAATAACTAACAATTTAAAACTTTTAATAATTGTTGTACTCTAACAGTATATTCTAACGGCTCATTTCTCTTAATTTTCGCATTGTATCATCCATGTCCTTGTCTTTCTCTCCCCCGATAGGCAATCTATTTCTTTGCGCAAACATCGGTTGCATTCTAGGTGGAAGTCTTGTTTCTCCCGGAGGACCACGAGGAGGCATTCCAGTTCTTGTAACAGGAGAAGCACTGCTCTTTCCTCTTTTTGTAAACCACCATAATCTTAATTTATCTCTGAAAAATATCCCAAGAGCCACTATCACTATTAACAATATTAAGATTATTATCCATATTTTCCCAAATCCTGAACTTTTTATACCAATGCAACATATTTGGTTATTTGAGCATGATTCACTAGACTCTTCCTGATTATCTCCACAGCTGTCTAAACAACTTCCACCCAAATCTTCACAAACATTAGATGCTATCGGGGCAGGAACGCAAAAACCTATGCAGCAAGCACCTTCTCCAGATTCTATGGCTTGTCCATCACATATTTCATCAGTTTGGCATATATTTCCGTTCTGCGCTTGGCAGCTCTCCCGCTCAACTTTTACAGAACAGCAAATGCTTGCTCCCGATGGACAATCATATCCCTCTCTTTTTACTCCTCCAGCTTCAGTGCATTCACTTAGCCTTTCACAGGAAAATCCTGCCTCTACACAAGCTATTAAACTTGATCCTCCTGTTGAAGTTCCTTCAGTGCGTCGTGGCCAAGCAGAATATAACAAAAACGCAGTATCTTTGATGTTGTTATTATTCCAGCATCCTTGGTTAGTCTGTATGCCTAATAAGTATGACTTTGTTCTGTCAATCTCGCTCAATGATGAAGAGCTGCTGCTTAATGAGAGCATAGCCAAGCTTGTATCATGATACCGGTTATATAGCGTATTCAGTACTTCCCAGTATTGCCCATTTTTTCGCATTTCAATAATAGCAGAATAATATTCTTCATCACCAGTCAGAATATAAAGGAAGGAGCTTGGGAACAACTTGCTATTCTCATCGGATAAAGCTACAAGGTAAGGTATAATATCTGAAACATCAACATTTATTTTTTGAAGAGCAAGGGCACCCCACAAAGTTCCTTCATAATCGCACGCTCCGGAAGGAGTGTTCTTCAAGCACGAAACCCTTACACTTTCGTTTGTTATCCCAAGTGAAGGAGCAGAGTGAGTTGTAGGCGATACATAAACAGTGCTTCCCCCGCTCTTTTGGTAAAGAAGAGTAGTTATGAAATCTTGGTCACATGATATTTCAAAACTTTTGGCTAAACAATTATTATTTATGCGTAACCAGTATCCAGAGTTAGACAGAGAGAGACAACTCCCGGCAGAACCAGATAAAGTCATGTCGTTTTGTACAGATATCTTATAATCTCTTCCATCATATTTTACGTTACAGCTTGCCGGAACGTGCTGTGCAACATCAATCTCCAGATACCACTGCAAATCATTTGGGAGAGCTTTTTTAGAAATCAGCCATTGTTTTACATCATTTGTGGAGCTGCCAATTCTCTCGTAAGCTAAAGCAACTTGCGCACTTTCTTTAATCTTGCATCCTCCCTTTGGCCAGCATGCCTCTGTAGCTTGTTTGTTATTCTGTATTATGCTTACTAAGTTATTTTTAGAGCCCAAGGCAAGAACTCCAAATATTGCTTCCTGCAGGGCAAAATTGCTTTTATTAGCTATCTGACTTTCAAGGCACTGATATGCCTTGTTTACAGCAGAATTTTCATCTACAGGTGAGAGAGTTTGAGAGCTAATTCCAGCATTATCATAAGATTCATTTGCGGCGGCAACCATGAAAAGAGATAAAACAACAATTACCGGGAATATGCACATTGCCACTCTCTTTTTCATGCAAATCACAGGCATGATTTATTTAAAAATCTTCGTAAGACGCATTGAGAGGTATTCTTTACATACATTTCTATTCTACCTGCTCCGGCTGTTTCCTTTTCTGATTTTTTGCATAACCTCAACAATAGGGTTTTTCACTTTAGGCTTTTCATCAAGCAAGTTTAAGTCTTTATAGAAACTCTCATTGCCATAATTAGGCGGCAGGATCTTCTTTTTCTGCTTCAAATGCCAATCTATCTGGCTCTTGACATAACCTTCTCTTAAAGGAGGCTCATTTTTCTTGTTCCACTCAAACACACATTTGTCTATGTATTCAGGTGAAAACCCTAGAGAGCGTAGGAATGTAATTAATATAAAAAGACCCCTCTTCTTTCCATCTTGCAGCCCATTAAGTAATTTCTTAATTGGTTTGGGAAACATTTCTTTAGTTACTCCTTCTAATTTAATTTCCGGATAATCACTTTTTTCATACTTCCTTTGAGTTGCCTGTTCTTCTTCCACACTATTTTTTTTCTTCCAAGCCAGGGCTTCTGCTAGAAGACGCTTTCCTTCTTCATATTTAGGTTTAAACAAGAATTCTCTTATGCTAACGGACAAAGGATTTGCATCTTTTGGCGCAAAATTATCTATTTCTTCTTTTTTTATTACAATACTCGCTAGAGCACTCTTCTCATGCAATGAATAGGGCATACGAAATAAGTGTCTTGGAGCCACTAAAACCATATCCAGTCCAGCTAGTTTTGTTGCCGCTATACCACTTACAAAATATTCAGAATATCCTCCTCGATTAGTAGCTTCTTTCGTGTAAGTTATTTTTTTGTTTTCTTTTTCTTCCTTGTAAGGAATATTTGAGATTTTGCAATAATCACAGAAATAATATGGCTCCTGCTGTATGAGTTCAAGAGTTCCAACACATTTATCATTTCCACATTTCAGGGCGCGTTGTGTCAATTTAACATCTTTTCTTTTTATCTCAAACCTGCAATCAGGACATTGGTAATGTACAGTATTTCCTTTATTGGCTTGTCTTCCACATTTTGGGCATATTACTTCAGTAATATCTTCTTTGGATAAATTAGTTCTCTTTTCTAATGCATCAAAGTTTATGTCCAATTTGCTTACAACCTCATTATATCTTGGACGTATGCCCATAGTCAGGTATTCACATATTGCCCTTGGCCATTCCGGGAATTTATCTTTGCGTAAACTTCCATCATATTCTTCTGGGAAAGCTTCTCCAGAAATGATTATATGAAAGCCCCTGCTTCCACTGAACTTTATTCCATAATTATTTATTCCAAAACTTTCAATGGCTTGAATCATAAGTTTCGCAGCTATTTTAGAATAGTCTAAATACTTTGAGTCTATATCTATCAATAAGTCCCAAGACTTTCTAAGTTCGTTTAGCTTTTCAGTGCTCATGTCCGAGCTTATTGCAAGAGGATCATTCCATATTTCTTCAGAAGCATGAAATGAAGTCGCGCCCTTGTTGACTAAACCCATTATGTCTGACTTATACTGGAGAGTATCGGGCCTTTTTCCAAAACCCTCAAAGTATCTTGGCACAACTTCTCTTCCAACGGAGAAATTTAACAGCGCCTCCTGTACTTTGGGATTTGAATAATAAAGTTTAGTTATCGCTCTAATGCGGGCAAGTTTTTCATTGCCTTCATCCTTATCCATTCTTATTCTATGAATGGTCATTTTATATGGTTTGTTGTACCACTTCTTACTCACAAGTCTAGTATCAGACCACAATAAAACTTAAAAGCTCTCTTCATGCTTCTATAAACATGCTATTAAAACTAGAGAATCCAAAGTTATTTTCTGATTTAATAAGTATTATTTCAGAATTAGTTACAGAAGTCCGCCTCAAGATTACAAAAGAAGGGATGAATCTAACAGCAATTGACCCGGCTAATGTTGCAATGGTTTATTTCAAGATACCTTCGGATCTTTTTGCACAATTTGAGCTTGAAAAAGAAGAAATCATAGGCATTAATCTAGAGAATCTCAAAGCAGTCTTGCGCAGATGCAAGCCGGGAAGCGCATTGACTTTAGCAAGAGAGGATAATATGCTTAAGCTGGGGATACAGGATAAAATCAGAAGGGATTTTACACTCGCTCTCCTAGATATAGACACTGAGGAAAAAGAAATGCCGCATTGGGAATTTAAATCTGTAATCAAGATGGATTCAGAAGCTCTGGCAGAAGTTGTAGAGGATTGTCTAGTTGTAGCAGATGCATGCACTTTCTTCGCAGAACCTAAAAAATTCATTGTCGAAGCTCACGGTTTAAATTCAGCAAGAGCAGAATTCTCTTCAGAAGAAATAGAACTTTATTCCGATACAAGCAAAGCAAGGTTTTCTCTGGAATATCTTAATAAATTTGTCAAGGGCGCAAAAATCTCAAGCCGCGTTACATTAAGTTTTTCAGATGACCATCCAATGCGTATTGATTTTCCAACAGGCAACGTCATGCTTTCTTTTGTCTTGGCTCCAAGAATAGAGCAGGAAGATTAATCATCATACATCTTTCTTATTTTTTCAAGCTCTGGTCCATATTTTTCTGAAAGAGCTCCAAATGATTTCTTTTTAAATTTCCAAAATAAAGAATTAACAAGTTCTATCCGACCCATATTTTTCGCTATATCATTTAGCGAATACGGATGTCTCATCTCAAGACTATTCTTCTCCGAAATCTCAATTAGAGATTCAACAGATTTACCGCTATGGTATGTTTCTATGCAGGGATATGTTACTCTCCATAACAAGTCAGCAGCACGCATGACTCTTCCGCTTTCACTAGTCGGAAGTTTTCTTGTATCATGGTCGCCTATTATTTCAGCAACTTCCATTTGATATTTCTCTTCAAATGGATATCCGACTCTCTCAAATAATTTTCCAACCAGAAGAATTCCTCTGTTTTGGTGGGGTCTTCTAGCTAACTCACCATTGGTTTTTCCTTTCCGCACTAAATTCTTCCAGTCTCTAGGGTCTATGCCGTAAAAACCGACATCATGGAGCATAGCTGCAGGTAGAACCACTTCTCTTATTGCATGAAAAAATTTCATTAGTTCTATTGTGAAATATGAAACTAATTCTGCTTGTCCGGCATCGTCTCTCTTGTCTATGTAAGGCATTGCTTCTTCCCATAGTTTTTTTTCATTTTCGTTAAGCAATCCCATTCTCTTTATATTGCACCCTTCTCTGGCTCTTTCACCCATAATCCATATACGATAGTCTATAGGAGAATAATTTATTATTTTTAGCATAAAATATCATTCAGCGATGCATATATAATCTTTATCGTGCCGCAAATATTTCAACACAACAATCTTTAAAACCGCTTCAAACTTCCATCACTATGCCTAAATATATAGCGGTGATAGGGGGCGTTATTTCTGGTGTAGGGAAGGGGATTGCTACTGCATCAATAGGGCGTGTTCTAAAGAATTATGGACTCTCCGTGACAGCAATTAAAATAGATCCATATATAAACTGCGATGCCGGCACTCTTCGTCCAACAGAGCACGGAGAAGTCTGGGTAACAGACGATGGCGGGGAGATAGACCAGGATTTAGGCAATTATGAGCGTTTTCTTGGTCAACCCATATCAAAATTCAATAATATAACCACTGGGCAGATTTATCGCACACTGATTGAGAAAGAACGCAGGGGAGATTTTCTGGGAGAGACTGTACAATTTATACCGCATGTTCCAAATGAGATAAAAAGGAGAGTAATAAATGCAGCAGGAGCCAACGATATAGTTCTAGTTGAGATTGGAGGCACCATCGGAGATTATGAAAACATTCCTTTCTTATTTGCTTTGAAAAGTCTTGAGAATGAAATTGGGACAGAGAACATAATATATATTCTGGTTTCTTATCTTCCAATCCCAACACATATAGAAGAAATGAAAACAAAACCAACACAACTAGCTATAAAGCTTCTTCGCGAAAACGGGATACAGCCCGACTTTATAATCTGCCGTGGGAAATATCCTCTTGATGCTGTTAGAAAAAATAAAATTGAACAATATTCAAATATTTCTTCAGAAAACATAATTTCAATGCCTGATGTCACAGGAGAAGGAACTCCAAATACAATTTATGTAGTGCCATCAGTTTTAGAAAGAGAGAATTTAGGGGAGAAGATTTTGCAACGGCTCAATGTCCAGAAAAAAGAGGATTATGACTCTCAAGAATGGAATGAATCTACGAGGAGGATAATACATTCAGAAAAGAAAGTTAAGATAGGTATAGTTGGAAAATATATCAATATAGGAGATTACATGCTTAAAGATTCATATATTTCAGTATGTGAATCTCTTCGCCATGCCGGAGGAAAGAATAATGCAGAAATTAGCATATGTTGGATTGATGCTTCAAGCTTAGAGGATTCCGGAGAGGAATCACATTCTCTTTTATCTTCATGCGACGGTTTGCTTATACCTGGAGGGTTTGGCAGTTCGGGAGTGGAAGGCAAGATAAAAGCAATACGCTACGCCCGCGAGAATAATATTCCTTTTCTCGGCCTCTGTCTTGGAATGCAATTGGCAGTCGTTGAATTTGCCAGGAATGTATGCTCTCTTGGAGGCGCACACTCAAGAGAGATAAATCCTGATGCACAGCACGGAGTGATTGACTTTTTGCCCGAACAGCATTCAATTTCTCTCAAAGGTGGCACAATGCGTCTCGGCTCATATCCCGCGGTCCTAAAAGAGAACACAAAAACTTATTCATTATACGGACAAAACATAGTTGCTGAACGTCACAGGCACAGATACGAAGTCAATCCAGAATATCATTCTATTTTACAGCAAAACGGACTCATATTCAGCGGCATGAGCCCCGACAAAACTCTTGTGGAATTTATAGAACTTCCTAATCATCCTTTCTTCATTGCCACACAATCTCATCCAGAATTCAAAAGCTCTCTCCTAAAGCCTGCGCCCCTTTTTGATGGCTTTATCAAAGCCTCCTTAGCCCGCCAGCATCTTCTTACCTCTCAAACTCATATTGAATTATGATTATTTTAGTAAAGCTTAAAAGTCTCAAATTATGCTGTTTTTCATGAATATTGAACAAAAGTTAATAGAAGTGGAAAAAGTAAAAAATGCTCTTATCTCAATGGGAATTGACATAAATTATATGGGAATTATCTGCCCTGAACATGATCGCGCAGACGCATATACTGCTTTATTAACATTATTCCTGCTGGTTAACGAGGAAACTAAATATGGTAAGATAGAACTCCCAACAACACCTTCTTCTCTCTCAAGAATGAATAAGTTTAAGGAGCAATATAAACATCATCACGGAGATTCTCTTGTTTCAGAGGCACTTGATAAATATAGCTCCGATTTGGGATTCAGAGCACAACTTTATTCTCTTTACAAGGACTATCTTTTACCAGCAGTAAAATCTGCTTCTTCCTGATGGAGATTATCTAAGATTAGAGTATCTATTACCCACAAGATAATAGAAAAGTTTAGAGAAATATATAAAATGTTACATTGGCAAGTTGACTTAAAAACCTCGCAAGCTTTAAATACCCTGTTTCTGTCAGAAGCTAGAATCTAATTGAATGCAAAAAGCGCATTTTGTGCTGATAACACAATATACGCAACGTCTATTTGGACGCAGGTTTAAATCAGGAGAGTTGCACTACTTATGAAACTTATATTAAATGGCGAAATTATCAAAACCACACGCAGGAAGCTTACAGTTCTGGCCGCGAAAGCGCGCTGAGAATCTCATCCCTAGAGTGAACTGGGATCCTGTAAAGGGCGACGGCATTCTCGGTTTCATTGCATACAAAGTCGGCATGGCAACTGCCATTGTAAAGGACACTTCTGACAAATCCATGACTCTAAATAAGAAAGTGTTTATACCTGTGACAATTCTTGAAGCTCCTCCTATGAAGGTCTTTTCAGTAAGGTTTTACAAGAACGGAAAAGTCTTGAAGGATGTTATTGTTTCAAATGAGCCATCTTTAAAGCGATATCTTCGCGTACCAAAACAAATAGGACATTTGAACGCTCCGGAAGGATTTGATAATATCCATCTTATTGTTTATTCCTTGGTAAGTCAGACAGATGTCAAGAAGACACCGGATTTGATAGAAGTTGCTGTAGGCGGAGCAAACAAACTAGAGCTCACCAAGAGCCTGATAAATAAGGAATTATCTTTTAAGGAGTTCTTTAATCATCCAATGTTGGATATAAGAGGCGTTACAAAAGGCAAGGGATTTGAAGGGCCAGTCCCCCGTTTTGGAATATCTCTTAAATCTCATAAATCGGAAAAGGGTGTCAGGCGTCCGGGAAGTCTTGCCCCTTGGCATCCAGCAAGAGTAACTTTCAGGACACCTCAAGCCGGACAATTAGGGTTGTTTTCAAGAGTGCATTATAATATAAGAGTGATAGCCCAGGGGAATTCCAAGGATAAAAACATCAATCCTGGAACAGGATTCTCCCATTATGGGAAGATACAGTCAGATTATATCTTGGTGAAAGGAAGCGTGCAAGGTCCTTCAAAGAGAGCAGTCCTTCTTACACCATCTTTTCGTCCTACAAGGTTTCAATCAAAGAAAAAATATGAGTTTACGGAGCTTGTAATATGAAATCTTCTTTATATGACTCATCAGGAAAGAAAAAATCAGATATAGAAATACCTTTAGTATTTAGCACACCTATACGGGAAGACATGGTTCTTAAATTCTACGAAGCAGATAAGTTTTCTCATGTTCAGCCATATTCATCTTATGAAGAGGCAGGCAAGAGGCATTCTGCTTCAGGAACTATAAGCCACAGAAGACACGAATGGAAAGGACAGTACGGAAAAGGAATATCAAGAGTTCCTAGAAAAGTCATGTGGCGCCGAGGCACTCAATTTTACTGGGTTGGAGCCGAAGTTTCAAACACAAGAGGTGGACGAAGAGCTCATCCGCCCAAAGGATTAATTTCAGAAAGAAAAACAAACAAGAAAGAGAGAAAGCAGGCATTTTGCATCGCATTGGCTGCAACAGCAGATAAGGGTAAGGTAGTTCAGCGTTATTCTTCTATTAGCGAAACTTCGCTTCCTCTGCCAATAGTAGTGGAATCACTGCCTGCAAAAGCAAGAGAATTCTATTCTCTAATTAATTCAATACTTGGGCCATTAAGTTCTCTTGCAATACAGAAAAGGGAAGTTCGTGCAGGAATTGGAAAGAGGCGTGGAAGAAAATACAAGTCAAATGCAGGTCTTCTAGTAATAAAATCAAAGTCAGAAAAAGTAAATTTCAGAGGGGTTGATATAAAATCTCCTGAGGAATTGAAGATTTCAGACCTCTATCCTCTTGGAAGGCTTACAATATATACTCAAAAATCTCTGGAGGAACTTAAAGATGCTTCTTAAACCAATAACTTCTGAAAAGGCAGTCAAGATGATAGAATTAGATAATACTTTATTGTTTGAGATGGAACGTCAGGCAAGAAAGCCGGAGATTAAGAAAGAAGTCGAGAAAGTCTTTAACGTCAAGGTAATTAAAATTAGAACAATGATAAATCAAAATAAAAAATATGCCTACGTCAGACTGGCAAAGGAAAATCCAGCCATTGACGTGGCTACAAAATTGGGGATGATTTAAAATGGGTAAGAGAATTATATCACAGGCACGAGGACACGGAAGTTTATCATATCAGGCACGTAAGCGTGCATTCATTTACAAGATTAAATATCCTATGGGTGAAGGAGAGGCAGAAGTTCTCAATATAATTCATTCGGCTGCACATAGCGCCCCATTGTTAAAAGTTAAGCTGGGAAATCAGATATTCTACAATCCAGCATTCAATGGAGCAGTTTTAGGGCAGAAAATAAATGTTACTGGCCTTGTAGCAGATGGAAACGTACTTTCAATTAAAGATATTCCTCTGGGAACTCATATCTATAACATTGAGCGCAATCCTGGAGATGGTGGGAAGATGATTCGGGCTGCCGGATTAAGCGCAGTTGTATTCAAAAAACATGAACATAACAAAATATCTTTATTGATGCCTAACAAGCATGAAGTCATAGTCAGCGGAGATTGCAGAGCTACAATAGGAATTATCGCTGGAGAAGGGCGTGTCTTTAAGCCGTTTATAAAAGCAGGAGCTAAGTTTTATAAAATGAAGACTCGCAACAAGCTTTGGCCAAGAACATCAGCAGTAAAGATGAACGCTGTAGACCATCCATTTGGTTCAGGCAGAGGCAAGCGCATCAAGTCCAAGATTGCCAAACGCAATGCGCCTCCAGGAACTAGAGTTGGTCATTTGCGCCCAAGACGCACAGGGAGGAAAAGATAATGGCGGAAGAAGTATTGGTAAAGTCAAAAGAAACTTACTACAGGGGAAAGCCCATTAGTTACTTAAAGACTTTAAGTGTGCGGGAAAGCGCGCAGTTCCTTCCTTCAAGAAGCAGAAGATCTGTTTTAAGGCATTTCGAGATATTAGAAAGATTCATTCAACGCTGTGAGCAGACATCTTCGCAAAATAAGAAAATTCGCACTCACTTAAGGGATTTAGTTGTAGTTCCTAAACTGGTCGGGTTTACTATCGGAGTATATAATGGAAAGACTTTCAATGATGTGCATTTAAGCGCGGGAATGATAGGGCATCGTCTGGGGGAATTTTCCCTTACAAGATCTAAAGTTACTCATGGAACTGCAGGCATAGGTGCAACTAAAGGTTCCAAGACGGAGAAGAAGTAAAATGGAAAGGCCAATTAACGTAAAACAGAACAAACCTAAGGAAGAGAAACCAAAAGCAAGCGCAAAGCCATCTTCGGAAACGAAAAGTGATAAGCCTGTTCAGCAAAAAGCAGAGAATTTAGAAGTCTCTCCCATAGAGAAACCAAAAGCAAGCGCAAAGCCATCAAAGAAAGAAGAGGCAATTGTTAACGGACTTAATTTGTCAACATCAAAAAAACATTGCATGTATATCGGCGACTTCATCAAAGGAAAATCTATAGATATCGCAATTGCAGAGCTTTCAGAGGTGCTTAAATTCAAGAGAGCCATTCCTTTCAGAGGAGAAATACCACATCGCCACGGAGACATGATGTCTGGAAGATATCCAATAAAAGCAATCAAGTTTTTCATTCCTATGTTAAAAGGACTAAGAGGGAATAGTCTTGCGAATGGCTTAGATCTTGAGAAGACAAAAATATCTTTTGCTTCCCCAAGTTGGGCTTCGCGTCCAAGGCGCCGCGGAGGGGAACGATTTAAAAGGGTAAATGTAGTTTTGAAAGCAATGGAAATGAAAGACAATCAGAATACAGGAGAAAAGAAATAATGGAAGAGAAAAAGTTTGTAACATTTAAGAAAGAAGAACTGGGAGTAAGAGAATACGTCAAGCGTGAGCTAGGCAAGGGAAGAATAAGCAGTGCCAATATAGAATACACTCCAGTTGGAGAGAAGATAATCATTGCGACAAGCAAGCCCGGATTGGTAATTGGAAGAAGAGGAGAGAAGATAGAAGAGCTTACCAGAGTTCTAAAGAAGAGATTTAAATTAGACAATCCACATATTGAAATTAGGGAAATAACTCAACCTAAACTTGATGCACAACTTGTAGCAGATGAGATTGCACTCTCTCTTGAAAGAAAGGGCTCATTAAAGTTTAAGGTTATTGCATATAAGATGCTTCAGGAAATAATAGGCACCGGGGCATTAGGAGCAGAAATAGTTCTTTCTGGAAAGCTTCCAAGTGAGCGCGCGAAGAGCTGGAGATTTGCACAGGGTTATCTGAAGAAAACTGGAAATCCGGCAGAAGTTGTAGACAGGGCAATGTCTCAAGCAGTAACAATGGCAGGAGTTGTAGGCATAAAAGTCAGTATTCTTCCTCCAGATGCACCAATTCACGATAGAATTGTTATTGATGATAAGATTAAAAACCATCTTTCTGCTTCTCTTATTAAGGTAGATAAAGTGGAAGAAGAATTACCGAAGAAGAAATCGAAAAAGAAGAACGGAGGCAATAAATAATGGCAATCCTAAAAAAATCAGATTTAAAGAATATGAGCCAGCAGGATAGAATATCTAAGATAGATGATTTAAAGTTGGAGCTTATAAAAGCCAATGTGATGGCTCACAAATCAGGTGCCAAGACCAAAGAAATTAAAAGGTCTATTGCAAGATTAATGACTTATAATAAATCTGCGGCGCAGGGGAGGGCAGAGAAGTAAAATATGGATATTGACCCAAGATTTGGTTTGCCAACAGATGAAGGAGTATTCGATGAGATTGCTAAGCACGGTCAGAAGATAACCGTTTCCACCGTAGCTCGTCGGTATGGCAAGATTACCACGCTAGTGAGCGGTTTTGACAGTACTTTTGACATTAAAGGGACTGCGAAACAACTTAAGGAAAAGCTCGCATGCGGCGGTACAGTCAAGGATGGAGTTATAGAGCTTCAAGGCAACCATAAGAAACAGGTCAAACCAATATTAATTAAACTTGGATTCCCGGAGGAATCAATCAGCGACTAAAATGGCAAAATCAAAAAAACAAGAAAATAAAACTGAAATGATAAAGAACGCAGAGCAGAGCATAGGAACCAGAGGCCGGACTTTCGAAGGAACAGTTACAAAAAAATTCCCAAAGAGAATAGTGGTGGAATTTGAAAGAACAGTTTATGTCCGCAAGTATCAAAGATTCTATAAGAAAAAGACAAGACTTCATGCGCGTTTGCCGGATTCTTTGCAAGTTAATGTGGGAGATTATGTAAAAATTCGCGAGTCACGTCCATTGAGCAAGATAATCCACTTTGTTGTAGTGGAAAAAGTAAAGGACGGGGGGCAGAAATAATGAAAGCAATAAGTGCAAGAGTAACAAGAGGACTTAATATAGGCAGTAATGTTGTAGCAGCAGACAATAGCGGTGCTAGAATAGTGAGGATTACAGGAGTTAAGCATGGAAAATCAAGAAAGGGAAGACAGCAGTCTGCAAAACTGGGAGACTGGGTAAAGGTTTCAGTTCGTGCAGGCAAGCCGGATATGAAGGGACAGGTTTTTGATGCAGTGGTAATTAGGCAGAGAAAGTTTTATAGGCGCAGAACAGGCGAAAGAGTATGTTTTGAAGATAATGCAGTAGCTCTTCTCAAGGATGAGAAAGGAAATCCAAAGGGAACATTCATTAAGGGCCCTGTTGCAAGGGAAATTTCTGAACGTTGGAAGGAGGTCGCTAAAATAGCGCAATATGTTCTATGAAAACATCATCTAGCTTGTCATTAAGAATGAAGAGGATAAATAAATTCATGCGTCTGCAACGCAATAAATTTGAATCCAATGAATATCCATATATGGACTATAGCGAGGCAAGCAAAATATTTTCATCAATGACCAGGGCAAACTATTATTTAGATAATATGATGTCGCAGTTAAGGCAAGGCAATCTTAATTTTACTGATCATCATTATGCAAATATGGAAATTCAATTCTTAAGAGATGTGCATGGTAAGTTGCCTCCAAGAATTTTACTGGGTATGTATAGGACGTTAAATCAAAAAATTGAGAAAGTAGAAAAGCAAAATAAATGGATAAGCCATACAACTGAAATTATGCCATTGTCTTTGCAAGAGCAAATGGAGGCAGTGGCATGAAGAAACATTTCTCACCATCTTGGATTTCAAGCACTCAAGTAAGAAAACAGCGTAAATACAGGCATAATGCCCCGCTTCATATAAAGCATAGATTTTTAAGTGCGCATCTATCGAAAGTATTGCGTCAGAAACATGGCAAGAGAAGTCTTCCTATTAGGCAGGGAGACGAAGTGCTTGTCATGAGGGGAAGTTTTGCAGGCAAGAAAGCTAAAGTTTCTTCAGTAAATCTATCTAAAACACAAGTAATATTGGAAGGATTGCAGAGAACTAAAAGAGACGGAACAAAAATACCAGTTTATTTCCATCCACGAGTGCTTCAGATAAATACTATTGCTCTAGAAGACAAGGAACGTTCAGCAGCTATTAACAGAAAGCAGTCTATTTCCCCCAAAGGAGCCAAATAATGCATCAAACAAGACAAGAAACAACAACTCATCTTCCGATACCTCGGAAAGGAACAAAATATGTAGTCAGAACTTCCAGCCATATTGATGATTCAGTTTCAGTTCTTGTTGCTGTGCGCGATATGCTTAAAATCGCCAGGACTGCTAGAGAAGTAAAAGAAATGATTCAAAGAAAGCTCATAAATCTTAATGGCCGCCCGGTCAGAGATTATCATGAGAGTATAAGACTAATGAATATATTTCAGAGTGACCAGGCGTATGTTCTTTCAATTTTAGAGACTGGAAAATTTGTTCTTCAGCCAACTAAGGAATTTAAATCCCGGGTCGCTAAAGTCATGAACAGGCGTTTAGTCAGCAAGGGGCTATTCCAATTGAATCTTCACGACGGTACAAATATTATTTCAAAAAATGATGTTAAGGTGGGGGACTCTCTTTATCTTGACAGCAATAATAAAGTAGTGGACCACATTGCTCTCGCTAAGGGCAAAGAAGTATTGGTGATGAATGGTTCTTATCAAGGGACAAAGGTAAAAATATCTGAAATAAAAGGAAACAAAGTAATTTTAAAAATAAACGAACGAAATACGGAGCTGAATTCCAGTCAGGTTATAGCATTATGAAAAACCAAAAAGATAATCCAATGAGAAAGATATTCATTGAAAAAGTAGTCTTAAGTGCAGGAGGAACAAGCGACAATCTTGCAAAGGCAAAGAAACTTCTTGAATTCCTTACTGCCCGCAAAGCTCAGATAATTGTCTCTCAAAAACGTATTCCGGATTTCGGAGTAAGACCGGGTTTGGAAGTTGGAACACAAGTTACTCTAAGAGGCAAGAATGCGCTTGATATGCTTCGCCGCCTTCTGGGAGCTTTAGACAATAAACTTTCAAGAAGGCAGGTTGCAGATTCCCATCTTTCTTTCGGAATAAAGGAATATATAGAGATTCCAGGAGCAGAATATCAGAGAGATATAGGAATTCGCGGATTTAACACAACAATAGTTTTTTCCCGCGCAGGATTGCGCGTCAAGAGAAAGAAAATAAAGAGAGGAAGTGTAGGAAGAAATCAGTATGTAAAAAAAGAAGATGTTGTCAAATTCATGGAGGAGCAGTTTAAAACTGAATTTATAAAATGACTGCAAGCGATTGGAGTAAAGTTGCAAGACAGCTTAGAGGAAAGCCGGTAGTCTTGGCAAAATTCACTAAGAATTGCAAGCCAAAAGAGCGCAAGACAGGTATTGCTTCGCGCAAATGCGAGAGATGCGGGCGTTTCGGAGCCCACATAAGGCAATATAATATTAACTTATGCCGTCAGTGCTTTAGGGAGATAGCTACTGAAATCGGATTCAAGAAATATAACTAAAATGGCACAAGACATATTAGCAGACGCATTGAATAAAATGATGAATGCCAAGAAGGCAGGAAAAGACACGGTCTTAATTAGTCATACTTCCAAAATTCTTTCTTCTGTTCTTGCAATTGCAAAACTTAAGGGATATGTGAAGGAATACAGTCTGGATAATAATACCTTAAAAGTTTCTATCAATAAACTTAACGGGTGCAAGGCCATAAAGCCAAGATTTCTAATAAGGGTAAAAGACATAGATCAATACATAAAACGCTATCTTCCTGCAAAAGACATTGGAATTATAATTCTCTCCACAAGCGAAGGCCTCATGACTCATCATACTGCTCAAGACAAAAATATAGGGGGGAGCTTAATAGCTTACTTTTACTAATATGAAAATAAAAATGCATGAAGCGCTCGAAATCCCAGAAGGGGTAAATTGCAGTATATCAAATAATGTGCTTAATTTTTCAAAAGGCAGTATTAATCTAATCAGGATAATATCTGATCCTACGATAACGGCGAAAGTGAATAACGGCGAGCTTGTCTTTGAATGCAATAAAGGAAATAGAAACCAGCACAAAACGATAAAGTCTCTAGTTGCGCACATTAAAAATATCTTTTCAGGTCTAGATGAAAAATTTGTATATCATCTGGAGGCATGCAACGTGCATTTTCCTATGACTCTCAAGATTGAAGGAAACAAGCTGATAATAAATAATTTTCTTGGGGAAAAAACTTCACGTTCAGCTAATATACTGCCCGGAGTGGAAGTCGACTTGAAAGGACAGAAAATAACTGTTAGTTCTCATGACTTCGAACTAGCGGGCCAGACAGTAGCCAACATAGAAAAAGCGACAAAAGTGAGAAATCGTGACAGGCGTATATTTCAGGATGGTATTTATCTCACACAGCGTCCAAGGAGGAAAATGTAATGGTCAGGCAATTTCTAAGATCTGATAGTGTAAGACACTCTCGTCTGGGCAAGGGCAGAAGAAAACTTCTTAAATGGCGTCGTCCAAGAGGCAGACATAGTAAGATACGCCGCCATAGGTTCAGCTATCCAGTTATGCCTGCCGTCGGATATGGCGTGCCAAGAAAGGATTCTGGAAAAATTAAAGGGCTAAATCCAATTTTAATACATAATGTTAATGAGCTTGAGAGAGCTTCAAAAGGCTCAATATTAATTATAGCAAGAATTGGTTCAAAAAAGAGAGAGGAAGTAATAAAAAAAGCTAAAGAACTTAACTTGCCAATCTCAAACATACATAAGGAGAAATCATGAAACTAGACAAAAAGAAAAACCTTGCAGCAAAAACTCTAGGAGTAGGGAGAGACAGAGTAATATTTAATATAAACAGGCTTGATGAGATAAAAGAAGCGATAACAAAACAGGATATCAGAGACTTATTTTCAAATGGAGCTATTGCTGTCAGGGATATAAAAGGAAGAAAGGCAGTCAAGCGCAGAGTCAGTCGTCGTAGAATGGGAAGTGTGCGCAAGAAGGTCAAGAACGGAAAAAGAAAATATGTCATGCGTACTAGAAGATTGAGAAGATATCTTGGAGAATTGCTCAAACAAAATAAAATATCCCGAGAATTGTATCACACATTAAGGAAATCTATAAAAGCCAGCGTATTTAGAGACAAAACACACATAAAGGAGCATATTGCACAGATAAAATGAAGAGAACAATTAGAAGACGAAGGTTGGAAGCAAAAACAGACTATACTTCACGTTTAGCGCTTATCAAATCAGGCATGCCTAGATTAGTAGTCCGTAGAACTAATAGGTATATTGTAGCCCAGGTCATAAAAACAGATTTAGCTCAGGATAGTATAGTTGTAGGTGTGATATCCAGAGACCTTATCAATTCAGGATGGCCTGAAAACAAAAAAGGAAGTCTTAAAAGCCTGCCAGCTTCTTATCTTACAGGATATCTTCTCGGAAAGTGCGCAAAAGAAAAGAAAATTTTAGAAGCCGTCTTCGATATGGGGATGCATCGCAACATTAAAAAGTCGCGCATTTATGCAGTCTTAAAGGGATTCGTTGATGCAGGAGTTAAAGTCCCGCATGACAAGGAAATTCTTCCAGACGAGGAGAAATTAGTCGGCAACCAGGGAAATCGCGAGATATTCACATCAGTGAGGAAAAGACTAGAAAATGGCAGAGAAAGAAACAAAGAATAAACCTAAAGATTTAATTGAACCAGTTCCGGAGGAATTGATTAAGCTAGAGGAAGAGCTAAAGGTAGCAGTGCCTGAAATTTCTCATGCTAAGTCATATTTCAGAGGAAGGGAACCAAGAGATCCCGCATTGGAGAGGCAGCGCACTATAGATGCATGGATTCCTAAAACTGCGCTTGGCAAGCTGGTAAAGGGAGGAAAAGTTAAAGATATAGATTCAATACTAGATTCACATAGAAAAATACTTGAGCCAGAAATTGTTGACTCTCTTCTTAATTTGGAAAGTGATTTGCTTCTTGTAGGCCAGGCAAAGGGAAAATTCGGCGGAGGAAAGCGCAGAGCATGGCGTCAGACACAGAAGAAAACTATGGAGGGCAACGTAGTCACATTCTCCTCTATGGCTGTAGTAGGAGATAGAAAAGGTCACATAGGTATAGGATATGGAAAGTCAAAGGAAACTCTTCCAGCCAGAGCTAAAGCTTTGCGTAAAGCTAAATTAAATCTTATACGGATAAAAAGAGGATATGAATCTCGTGAAGAAGGCAGCACAGAACCGCACACAGTTCCTTTCATAGTCGAAGGTAAATGCGGTAGTGTAAGGATTAAGCTAATTCCCGCACCTAGAGGCACGGGCTTGGTAGTAGGGGACGAATGCAAGAAGATTCTAAGGCTTGCAGGCATACAAGATGTTTACGGAGTATCCAAGGGCCAGACACGAACAACGTTCAATGTTGCAAAGGCATGCATTGAAGCACTAAATAAAACTAACCTTATGAAACTATGATATTGGTAATAAGAATTTCCGGATTGGTAGAAGTTTCTTCTGAAATAGAGGAATCTCTCTTCCGCATCCATCTAAGGCGTAAATATTCGGCTACTCTTCTGGAGCCAACACATTCTAATCTCGCTTTATTGAAAAAGATTAGGAACTTCGTAGCATATGGCAATGTAGACGAATCTACCATAAAAGAAATTGTAGAAAAGCGCGGAGAACCTCTTCCGGGAAAGAAAGTAAACTTATCTTCTGTTTCCGAACAGGCATCAAAGAAGAAGCTTTCAGATTTAGGACTTAAACCTTTCTTCCGTTTGCATCCGCCTAGAGGTGGAATAGATTCAAAGGTGCATTTTCCAATAAGAAAGGGAGTTTTAGGCGACAACAAAGAAAAAATAAATGATTTAGTCAGGAGAATGTTATAATGAGAGTTAAGAAAAGACGAAAGGCAATTCGTTATAAGGGAAGCCAGACACATGGAAGGGGTGCGAAAGAACGTACAAGGGGGTCTGGCAATAGAGGAGGTTACGGAATGGCTGGCACAGGCAAGCGGGGAGACCAGAGGAAGTCACTCATAATAAATTTATATGGCAATAATTATTTTGGCAAGTCAAAAACTCTAAGGAGAGGCAGGAAACATCCCAAACTAAAAATTATCAATTTAGGAGATATAGAGCTAAGATTAAATTCTTTTAAGAAGGACAAAGACGAGCTTGACCTAACTGGCTACAAAATACTAAGCGATGGAGAGATATCTTCAAAGGTAAAGATAAGAGCTTCCGCCGCTTCACTATCAGCCCTCGAGAAGGCAAAGCAAGCTGGAAGCGAGATAATACTTAAAACCAAAGATTCTGAAGAATAATTCTCCAAGTATCAGATTAAAAAGTCCAGAGGATTTTCTCGTGCCCAAAGTGTTCCACGCACTGAAGTGCGTGGTTTGTCAGACACTTTGACATAAATATATAAGTTAATATAATCAGGCTGGCAAAATTCATTCTTTAAATTGGCAATATTATTTTATCTAATTAAAATATCCCTTAGTGGCATCATTTATACATTTCTTCTCTGAGTAATTCAATATGGATAACTGCATTGCTTAGATGACAACGAGAGGCAGTTATCCATTAGAGAACTGTGTATAAATATGTAATCTAACCTGCGCAGTTCTCTATAGGTTTACTTCTTAATTAATCAGTATTTTCCCACTCCGTCTTCATAGTAATAACCAGGGCTTTTCCTATCAGTGATATATTCAACACATTTACTCAACCATTCACTACTTGTAGATATTTGATAACATATATCCACATCTCTCAAATTTCTTGCAACATTCAGAATGCATATATTTCTCTCTTCATTTCCAATATCAGTTATTATTTTACAATATTCAACATTTGAAGTATCTAAAGCAACTCTGAGAATGCAAGAGTCTTGCATTCCTTTGACAAAAATAAAAGAATTGCTTTTCATCTCAATATGCATTGAGCATAATCCCGGGCTACCGGTTATTCTAGCTATTCCAGACACCGCAAAACTATAAAATAATAGAACTAATATAATAATTAAGAAAGTTGATAAGATTCTATTTGGTTTATTTTCAATAGTCATTTTTTTATTAATAATGACTAAGATTATCCCAATGGTTAAAGATAATGCTAAGAAAATTAAATAACTAAATAAAGTAAACATAAATACTAAACCCATGTCACCAGTACCAATGTTTCCTAAACCATAAAATAATATAATTGCAGAATAAAAAATTAAACTAATTAATACAATACTAATGATTCTCGAAGTAATTGAATTTTCTAATTTTTTAATATCATTTGCAAGAAATATTGAGGTAACAAAAGTAAATAATCCTGTTCCAATAAGCAAAAAAATCCCAAACTCTCTGAAAGGTAGTAAGATTAGCAACAACAAAAATGCATAAAATCCTAAAAGGATTTTTGAGGTTTTACTTAACATACCTTGTATATAGAAAGCTAGTTTAAAAAACTATAGGTTGGAGAATTAACTTGGAAGAAAAAAGCAAGAAGCATTTAGCTCCCTTTAACTTTACATCTCAGCCGCCCAACATCTTTTTAAACTAGCTTTCTATATACTAAACAATGAATATTAAAAATATCCTCTATAATCTGCCGGAGGTGAAGCCCCCGGTAGAAAAGAAGCTGGCTTTTAACACAAAATTAAAGTGGACTCTAATTATTCTAGGGGCTTTTTTCATTCTTGCAAACATACCTTTATTCGGGCTTGCTGCAAATTCTCTTGAGCGTTTTCAGTATCTTGCAATAATTCTTGGAACAGATTTTGGAAGCATAATAAGTCTTGGTATAGGTCCGATAGTTATGGCTTCTATTATTCTCCAGCTTCTTGTTGGTTCAGGAATTCTTAAGATAGACACGTCACAGCCCGAAGGCAAAAGATATTTTCAAGGTTTGCAGAAACTTGGAGTGTTGGTCTTTATCGTTTTTGAAGCTTTAGTTTATGTCCTCATGGGAGGTCTGCAGGCAGGCCAGGGCTTAGCTGGAGTTGTAATTTTCCAGCTTATTCTGGGCGGACTTGCTATAATGTTGATGGACGAGGTAACTACCAAATGGGGATTTGGTTCTGGAGTTTCCATATTTATCGTAGCTGGAGTAGCTTGGAGACTATTCACAGGACTCTTTCAATTCATAGGGGCTGCCGGAGAGAATTGTCTTGCGGACTTTTCCAACACTCCTTGTGCGGGAGCAGTGCTAATAGTCTTGCAGTCAGTTATAAACGGAGCTCCACGAGAAGCTCTTCTTGCAATAGCAACGATAGCGGTGACAGCAATAATTTTCCTTGCAGTAGTTTGGGCCCAGAGCTTAAAAGTAGAGATACCTCTCTCTTACGATAGGCTAAGAGGTTATAATGTTAAATGGCCGTTGGCATTTTTCTATGCGTCAAATATTCCAGTAATATTAGTTGCTGCTTTAATTGCTAATCTTCAGCTTCTTGGAGGACTAGTTGAAAACTGGCTGGGGCGACCCACAATATTTGGAGGATTTTCCCAAGGTCAACCAATCTCCGGATTTGCCTATTGGCTTGGTACCTCAAATTTATTGGAATCTTTAATTAAAGGAAGCTTGCAGGGCATACAGATAGTGCAGGCGTTCTCCCATCTGATATTTTACATGGCTCTTTCAGTTTTATTTGCTGTGTTCTGGGTTAAGACTTCCGGTATGGATGCATCAAATCAGGCAAAACGCATCATTTCTTCAGGTTTACAGCTTCCCGGATTTAGAAAAGATGAAAGAGTTTTAGAAGCAATATTAAGCCGTTATATAATGCCTCTGACAATAATGGGCGGTCTTGCAATAGGCCTTCTTGCAGCATTAACAGACTCTCTCGGAGCCCTTACATCAGGAACGGCTATCTTATTGGCAGTCATGATTATGTACCAACTTTATCAGAACGTTGCTCAACAGCACGCAGTAGATATGCATCCAGCTCTTAAGAAGATGGCTGCATAAGAGTTAAATAAGGAGGAAATATATGTTAACATGGTGTTAGAAATAATACAGCAATATCCCAAGGCAAGCATCATAATCATGGGTCTGGTAATTTCTTTTCTAGTTCAGTTGGTAAATTATTTTGTCTTGGATAAAGAGCGCCTTAGGGAGGTAAAAGCAAAGCAAAAATCTCTTCAGGATGAAATTAAGAAACATCGTGACAATCCACAGAAGATGATGGAACTAAATAAAGAGATGATGTCTCACTCAATGGAAATGATGCGTCACTCATTCAAACCAATGCTTATTACTCTTGTTCCATTGCTATTTATCTTCGCCTTTATGAGAAGTGAATTCGTAGCAACTCCAATAGCAAAAAGCTGGCTCTGGTATTATATTGGTGCAAGCATTGTAGGTAGTATAATTTTCAGGAAAATGCTTAAACTGCCTTAAACACAAATGACTTTTTAAGAATTAAATAAATCTAAGATTACTTTAAATATCTCTTCAGCTCATCACCATGCAGGCGTACAAGCTTAGAGTCACTTAGCTTTATGTATCCGGCGTCAAATCTATTGAGGTCAAAGTTCTTCTCAAGAATTTCTTTAAATATTTTAAGTATAAATTTTATTCCTTCTTCAATAGTTAAATCATCTCTGAATTCACGCCTCAATATTTCTTTTACTCTCTCATCATTTTCACCAATTGCATTTGCTCTGTAGGCAAAAAAGTTTCCAGTTACATCTGAAGTATATAGGTAAGATTTACCCTTATTTACACCGCCTAAAAGGAAAGCGGCTCCATATGGCCTCGCTCCACCATATTGTGTGAACATCTGCTTTCTATCTGCAATCATGCGTATTACAGAGATTGGCTCAATTGGTGTAGCATAAGTTACCCTATTTTGCTGTGCTAATACTTGAGCCTGATCAATAAGTATTCTGGCATCGGATAATATTCCGGCAGCAGTTGCCACAATATGCTCATCAACTTCAAATATTTTATTTGCAGATTCAGGAGCAATTAACTTATCCCTTATTCTTCTGTCAGCAATAATAACTACTCCTTCTTTGCATACGATTCCTATGCTGGAGCTCCCAAGTCTCACAGTTTTTTCTGCATATTCAACCTGTAAAAGATGCCCATCAGGAGAAAACATAGTCGCAGCTCGGTCATAGCCCATTGCCTGATGCTGCATTTCTGTTGGAATTTCCATTTTAAGAATGTCCTCTAAAACTTTCTATCATCTTACCTATTTAAGCTTTACTCCTATTCAAATGTAGGGGGATTTTTTGTCCAGTATTCTCTCCGTTTTTTGTAGAAATTTATAATTTTATTGAAATAATAGTTATTTGAAAATTCAAGCAAGCCTGCACACATCATTGGTAAAATACTATTTGTCAAAGGGACCTCGCTATCGAGCATCGTCATTGCCCCATGAAAAAATAAGTACCATGGAAGAATGCAGCCGGATATATACACTTTCCTTTGCAGGCTTAATATTCTTTCTATCTGAATTGGATCAATATCTTTGAAAGTTTTCTTCTCAAATTCCCCCCATATCTTAAGTTCTTCAAGAACACTATCATTTGAGGTAATATTCTTGAGTTTTTCTCTTAAACCCATATCTTACCTGCAATACACAGATATTTAATTCTTTACTCACACAACAATCTTTATATATAGTCTTGCTTTTTTTCCTGTATGCCAAAAGTAGTTGCAAGAATAAAGTTAAAAGGCAAGCACTTTGAGACTCATGTTGATCTTGACGAGGCCCTCAAGATAAAGGCGGGCAAGGGAGATATTGTATCAGCCCTGCTTACCCCAAGTATATATTACGATATAAACAAAGGAACTCATGCTTCCAACGCAGATTTACTCGAAGCTTTTGGAACAGAGGATGCTTACGAGATTGCAAAGAAAATTATCGTCTCCGGAGAAGTACAGAAGACGCAGGAATTCAGGGATGCGGAAAAAGAAGCGCGTATAAAGCAAATCATTAATTTAATTATAAAAAACGCAGTTGACCAGCACGGCAGACCTTATACTGAAGAGAGAATTAGGAGGGCAGTAGATGAGATACATTTCAACTTTGATACTCGTTCTGCAGAACAGCAAATGACGGACTTAGTTAATAAACTAAAGGAAGTGATTCCAATTAAGATTGAGACTAAGCGCGTCGAGATAATTATTCCTGCCAGTTTTACAGGCCAAGTTTATGGGGTTCTTAAAGACTACAAGGAAAGCGAAGAATGGCTCTCTAACGGAGATTTAAAGACGGTGATAAACATACCGGCAGGAGTACAGATAGATTTTTATGACAAGCTTAATTCCATAACTCACGGCGCTGTACAGAGCAAAGACCTGCCTCAACAGGAATAGAAATCTTTTTAAACCTCCGCAAACACTCAAAACCAGAGACGAGAAAGAATATCAGTCTTGTTTTTTACATATGATAGCAAAAGTCACAGAGGCACACGAAGCCCCAGAAATCTCATCAGAGTCTGAAGAGAGTATAGTCAAAAAAAGACGCGTAGTAGTTCCCGGCGAGATAATTGTCTCAGGAGAAGATTATCTTCCCAGCGAAGGAACGCGTAGAGAGGGAATGAACATACTCGCAAGTCGTTTCGGACTAGCCGAAGAATCAGGCAGAGTTGTAAAAGTAATTCCAGTTACTGGTACATTCATACCTAGAAAAAACAATGTTGTAATTGGCAGAGTTACAAATATAACTTTTAACGGATGGGTAGTCGATATAGATTCAGCTTCTTCAGGATTTCTTCCAATAGATGAGTCACCCCGGTTTATCAATAAAAACGAAATGGATCAGTTTCTTGCAATAGGAGAAGTTGTAGCTGCAAAGATATGGTCTATCAACACAAGAGGAATAGACTTAACGCTTAAAAGCAAGGGTCTTGGCAAATTGGAAGGCGGCTTCACATTTAGGATAATTCCAAACCGTGTGCCAAGAGTGATTGGACGCGAAGGAAGCATGATAATGCTCATCAAAGAAAAGACTGGCTGTGATATCACTGTCGGGCAGAATGGATGGATTTGGATAAAAGGACAGAATCTAGATGATCAGATTAGGGCAAGAAAAGCCATAGAGTTCGTTGCAGAGAAATTCCACGTCGAAGGATTAACAGATAAAATGGAGGAATGGTTTGAGAAAAACTAATATGGCACTAAAACGTGAAGATGGCAGAAAAGCAAGTGATCTTCGTCCAATGCAGGCGAAAGTAGGAGTTGTACCAAATGCAGATGGTTCAGCAATATTTACTTTCGGAGATACTATTGCTATTGCGGCAGTTTACGGGCCAAAGCAATTGCATCCGCAGCATATGCAGGACCCATCAACAGGCATTTTACGATGCAACTATGACTTGCTTAGCTTTTCAGTAAGCGATAGAAAAAAACCCGGACCATCGCGACGTTCACAGGAACTTTCAAAGATGACTCAATGGGCTCTTGAGCCTGCTCTAGATTTAGAGGGATTCCCAAATACAGTTATTGATGTAGAAGTTCAGATTATTCAGGCCGATGCAGGCACAAGAACAGCAGGAATTAATGCGGCCGCTCTGGCTTTGGCGCATGCAGGAGTGCCAATGCGTAATTTAGTCTGTGCAGTGGCTATAGGAAAACTTGACAAGGATATAGTTGTTGATTTGGATAAATCAGAAGAAGATTTTGAAGGCGGAGAAGGCCCCACTGATTTCCCAGTTGCAAAACTTGCAAATACAGACCAATATACTTTGCTTCAGTTAGATGGCAAGATTCAGCCTGAAAGAGTTAAGGAAGTCTTATCATTTGCAGATGAGTCATGTGCCAAGATTTACGAAATTCAGAAGAAAGCATTAAAGGAGGCTTTGGGAGAATGAGCACAATGGATACTTCAAACCTGACTATTGAAACTTTAAGGCAGATGTTTGAACAAGGAAAGAGATTTGACGGACGTTCTTTAAAAGATTATCGTCCAATTACCGTAGAACATAATGTTTCAAACAAGGCAGAAGGAAGCACAAGAGTAAGAATAGGAAAGACAGAGGTTCTAGCAGGAGTAAAACTTCAAGTAGGCGCACCATATCCAGACTCAAAGGATAAAGGGAACCTGATGGTTTCAGGAGATTTGCTTCCTCTTGCTTCTCCAAGATTTGAGAGCGGTCCTCCAGGTTTTAACGCGATAGAATTACCTCGTCTTGTTGACAGAGCAATAAGAGAATCAGGCATGATAGATTTTAAGAAATTAGTCATAACTGGAGAGAAAGTCTGGACAGTGATAATAGATGTATTTCCTATAAATGATGACGGCAATTTAATTGATGCGGCCACAATAGCTGCGTCTGTGGCTCTAAAAGATGCTACATTTCCCGGATTGGATAAAGACAATAATGTGGACTATCATATAAAAACGCAAAATAAACTTCCTCTATCTAAGGAAACTTTTCCAGTATCCATTAGCTTCTACAAACTTGGCTCTTCCTTGTTTTTAGACCCCACACGTGAGGAGGAAGAAGCAGCAGAAGCTAGAATAACATTTGGAATTTCACTCTGGAATGGCCAGAACATGATAAATTCCTGCCAGAAAAGAGGAGCAAAACCGCTCTCTCGGGCTGAAGTGGAATCAATGATGCCTATATTGCTTGAAAAACAGATTTATCTTAACGAAAAGCTTAAAAAGTTTTTATAAATTAATCAATGATGAAAGAAAACTTCACTAAATATGAAATAGCCAGGATTTTAGGAGCGAGAGCATTGCAGATTGCAATGGACGCCCCCCTTTTAGTGAAGATAAGCGAAGAAAACTTAAAGTCTTTCAAATACGATGCTTTAAAGATTGCAGAATATGAATTTAATGCAGGAGCTCTTCCAATTACAATAAACCGCCCTCTTCCCCAGAAGCGCAAGGACAAACTCGTTTCTGTCAAAGAAGAGAAGATATCAGATGAGGAGATTGTAGCAAAGGAACAAGAAGTTGAGAAAGAGATTGTAGAGGATGCGGGAGAGCTCGGTCTTGTAGAGGAAGAAGACATAGAAGTTGAGACTCCTCCAAGTGAAGAATAATAAATTGCAAGCAAATATTTATAAAGAATTAAGCGTCTTTCTTTTAATGCGACTTTCAGGGGTGGTTATCATATTATGTATTTCTCTTCTGGTACTAACTACATTCGCTACTGCCATAAATTTCGCTTCATTTTTCAAGCAAATTTTCGGAGGCAAAATAACCGGACAAGTAACTTCGGAAGAGGAAACATGCGGAGAATACTATTCTCTGACTCCGATTACAGCTACAGCCAGCGACATTCTCTCTTCATCTTACAGCCCTTCACAGGCAATAGATAAAAATATAAATACTCATTGGATTGGCAATAGCTCTGTTCCTTATCCCAAATGGATTTACTTTGACCTTGGCAGCAGGAAATGCATAAATTCAGCAGACTTATACTTCTTCCAGTTTTTCCTTCCAATTACTGTAACTATTCAAACTTCCAACGATGCAACTGCCTGGACAACAATTGTTTCTGACTGGTCAGTCTCACAAGGAAACTCTTTCTTGACGCAATCATTTTCCTCTGTTAAGGCAAGATATTTGAGAGTATATGAGTCATCAGGAGATAAGATTTACGGTACTCTAACAGAAATAAAACTTAATGCGGCAAATATATCTACACCAACGGCACCGCAGGAAAATTCTTCTAACTCTTCTTCTGTTTCAGTACCTGGAAGAAATTGTTTCGATTCGGATGGTGGAAAGAATTATTTTGTAAAGGGAATAGTCAATATAACCAATGCAAACGGGTCTTCTAGTTTTTACGAGGACGGATGTTACTCCGGATCTGGCCTATACGAATACTCATGTGAAGAAATCAACGTTTCACTTAACACTACATCATGCATTGCAGGATGCAATCAAGGAGCATGCAATCCGGCACCTTCTCAGGTAAATTCGGCTGGTGAGCAAGCACAATCAGAAAATAATACCAATTCAATTGTTCAATCAGAAACAATCTCTTCTTCACCCGAGAAGCCATTATTTTATTGCGGCTCTTATTCCCGCATTTCTCCAAGAGAGGCGGTCGCAAGCAGCCAATTTAATAATTATCGTGCCGCCAATGCAATAGATGGCAACGCAGATACTCACTGGTTTGGCGATACCAATGATGCTTATCCCAAATGGATTTACTTTGACCTTGGCAGCAAGAAATGCATAAACGCCGTTGAGCTCAATGCTTTTATCTGGGACACACCAATCAATTTTGAGATTCAAGTTTCTTCAGATGCCCGCACATGGAATAGGGTTGGCTCAGAACATACAATTGTAAATGGAGGGTCGTACTCAAATTATGATGTAGATGAAGTCACAGCAAGATACATTCGCATTTATGAAATATCTGGAAAAAGAGGATATGGAACATTAAGCGAGATACATGTAAACGCAGCCCCATATACTGAAAATGTTGAGGAGCGCGAATTAAGGCTTCAGGTTAACAATGTAATTGGATTGGAAGATTTCGATAAATATTATGAAATCAATGGACGCCGCGCTTTCCTTGAAATTGATGGTAAACCTGTTAGTGATTACTTCTAGAAATCTCATAGACAGCAATCTTTAAAAACCCATTTCTGATATTACAGCTACATTGACCTGCACTTTAGTGCACTACGACTTAAATGTTAATAAAAATAGCGAACTGGAATCCTTATTCTAGTTCATAACAAAAAATGGCAAAGAAAAAATCGGAAGAAACAGAAGAAGAAAATATAAATGTAGCGAAGACTAAAAACGAAAACTCAAAAGAAGAGCCTGCAAAAGCAGAAAAACTTTCATCTGATGAAAAGAAAGCAAAACTTGCGAAACTTTTGGAAAAAGCAAAGAAGCTAGAGGGAGAAGTTGAGGAAGCAAAAGAAATAGATATCAAGAAGAAGCTTCAGGAAGAGGAAGTTGAAAAGAGCGATACTCTTGTTCCAATGGAGGATTATCTAAAGTCATCAATTCACTTAGGAACACGAGTCATAACCCCGGACATGCGCAAATATGTTTATCGACGCCGAGCCGACGGGCTTGCCGTATTCAATACCGCTCTTTTAGATGATAAAATCCGTGAAAGCGCAGCTTATTTGGCAAAGTTTGATCCAAAAGATGCAATTATTGTATGCAAAAGGGAATCTGGCTGGAAAGCAGTGCAGAAGTTTTCAGAAGCGACAGGAATAAGATCATTCCTTAAAAAATACCCTGCAGGCATACTTACAAACACAAACCTTGAGAACTTCTTTGAAACAGAAATGATATTTATCTGCGATCCATGGCTTGATAAGAATGCATTGCATGATGCAAATCGCATAGGGATTCCAGTTATGTCAATTTGCGACACAAATAACTTTACTCAAGGCATCAATCAAATACTTCCCGGAAATAATAAAAGCGCTAAAAGTCTAGGAATGATTTTCTATTTGCTAACTAAACTTTATACTGAAGCAAGAAAAATAGATGTAAAGATTCCAGCAATACAGGAATTTGTAGACGGTTGGGACACTTTACAGCCTCCAAAATAAAAATGAACAGCAATATCAGGGAAAAATCGTCAGATTTTATGATAGCAAATACTCCGATGATACTTTCAAGGGTATCAGTTTTAATTAGCTTGTTCTCATTGAATTATGCTCTCTCAGTTAAGAAAGAATTTGAAGAACTTGATAAGTCTCCGCATATCTTGCCTCCAGCAATTTTACCAGAACAGGAAAATCCATCAACCAATTACTTTATTTTTCCTGAACTTGCTTTTCCTAAGCCAGTTTATCTCATGTAATTCAATTTGAATTATTAATTCACAGCGTATTGTTATATCTTCGAGACTTATAAAATTCAAAAAAATTTAACTTTTCTTCTTTTTAGGTATATTCCAATATGGAGATTTATTACAACTATATCAGAAAGTATCAAGGAACTGAGAATAAAACACCACAGCAGGAAGCTATCCCTGCTCTGGATCTAGGCGTTAATAAGTGGTTAAGTTTGATAAGATTTGTCAGAGATAATGACATCATACTATCTTGACAGTATCAATTCAGTGTAACATTTATAAATACTCTCCCCATAGCTTCATCATGAAAATACAGGGCGTTTTCTATACTATAGGGGTTCTGTTTATCTTTTCTGCTGTATGGTACTTCTCAAGGGCATTCATAGCCGACCTTCCAAATTCAATTAAGCTCTCGCTCTTAATTGCCTCAATAATAATCTCATTTTTTGTAGCAGAATGGTTAAGGGGAGGTGAGCATTAATGGTATTTTATCCAATCTTAGGTTGGGGTGTATTCTGGGTAGGTTTCATATTGGCCATTATATTATTTGCTAAATACAAGAAGCTCTATCCGGTTTTTTACATGATTTCAGTAGCATTATATGTATTCACAGCAGGGTTTGTAATAGATGTCTTTAATTTAGGCCAGATTGGAATACTTTCAATTCTGGTTTTATCAGCATTGCTATTCATGTTTCTGGGCTATTATCTCTCCAAAGCGATAAAAAAAGAATCTGAACAGAATATAATATAACATGGGAAGAACTATTTCATTTGTAATTGCAATTGTTGTTTTTTTATTTGCAATTAGTCTTTTAGTAGTCTACAATACACAGGATTTCAAAGAATCTTTTAACTTTAAAGATAAAATAGATTACTCACAGATAGAGATACAAAAAAATTTAAGGGGAGAAGAGAGTTATTTGAGTCTTGCCAAAGCAGAGGTAGGCAGGGTAGTCTTGGAAAATGAGGGGATATTTACTCAAGTCTACACATTTCCATTAATCGTCGGGTGCATAGACTTAAAGCAAGGAGTAAACGAGAAAGAATTAGCAATCAGGAACTATCAATTCAATGTTCAGTTTCTTAAGGAGGGTGTAACTTATTCTCCAAGGCAAAGAATAGAGATTCCAGTCAGCAAAAAACAGTCTTTTGTTCTGGTTGGAACATACACCACTTACGATGTTCCTCTTTCAGCATTTTCCCGGGAGAATATAAAAAGTATCTCTCTTTATAGAATAGAAAATAAAAACCAAAACCCAATTAATAATAACTACTATTATTACGAAAGCGGATATTATGGTCAAGACAACTGCAATTATCTAAGGGAGAGCTCAGAACCCATTGAAACTATTGCTCTGTCTTAATCAGTAGGAAAAAAGGTGAGCATGAATTTATATCCAACAACCTAAATAATCGAGTGTTTTTGTTTTGACTACTTCAGAAACATACTATTTTGTTCAATCATTTATTGTCAAACTAGGTGTAATACTCCACAACTCGCTATGACTGGGATTTTTGATTTACTAAATATATCAATATAAAATAAAAATACTTATATCGGTATAGAATGTCCCGGATTGACACTTGATGATTGGGTGATGATTGAAACTAGAGAATTAACTTCTAAATCAGAAACATATAATTCATTAGTAAGAACTGCTTATTAAAATAGGGTTAAAAATAAACTCTTTATGGGCATATTTGATATCAAACAGACAGTCACAGAACATATTCTCGGATTCTCGGAGACCGAACGCCAAACCTAAGCAATTAACTAACTCTAAAAGTTTCTTCTCCGTCGCTAAATTATACCTAAATTAACGAAAGATTTAAATACTATTCATACGGCAGTTCATTACTTTACAATGTTAACTGTTATGAGTGCCCTACGGTTATCGTCGGATTTTTGTAAAGTCCGACATCTGCAAAGTAGGGTATGAGGTATGCAGAACAGTATACTTCTCATTGTTTATAATATTAGATGCTGACACCGTCAGAATGGAGGATATAGAGTGAGTTCACGATTTCTCTTAAAATAAGAAATAAAATTCTTAACATCGTGGCAAAACAATAAAGAAACCAAGGTTTCTAAAGTTGTTAAATCCAGTTTATCCTGCTGGCGGCTGCGGCTATCTGGTTTGCACTTAGACATGCAAGTTGTTCTTTTTGTTCGCAAGAATGAATGGAAAGCGAACTGCTCAGTAACACGTAGCTAACCTACCCTCAAGCCCGTGATATCCTCGGGAAACTGAGGTTAATAACGGATAGATGATATTTTCTGGAATGATATATCGTTGAAAATTCGCGTGAGGATGGGGCTGCGGCTGATTAGGTAGTTGGCGGGGTAACTGCCCACCAAGCCAATGATCAGTAAGGGCCTTTAGCGAGGAAGCCCTGAGAGGGAGTCTGAGACACTACTCCCAGCCCTACGGGGTGCAGCAGTCGGGAAAATTTTGCAATGCGCGCAAGCGTGACAGAGCAAGCCAGAGTGCGTTTCTATAATTGAAACGCTTTTGTGGGATGTAGATAGTCCTACGAATAAGGACTGGGAGAGACTGGTGCCAGCCGCCGCGGTAATCCCAGCAGTCCAAGTCGCAGCCACATTTGTTGGGTCTAAAACATCCGTAGCTTGCTGTGTAAGTCCTGTGTGAAATCTGGCCTCTTAAGGGTCGGGCGAGCACAGGATACTGCATAGCTTGAGACCGGGAGACGCAGTGAGTACATACAGGGTAGCGGTAAAATGTGTTGATCCTGTATGGACTAACAATAGCGAAGGCACGCTGCGAGAACGGATCTGACAGTGAGGGATGAAGGCTAGGGGCGCAAAGTGGATTAGATACCCATGTAGTCCTAGCAGTAAACACTGCACACTAAACATTGGGGCCTCTTCGAGAGGTTTCAGTGCTGTAGCGAAGGCGGAGAGTGTGCTACCTGGGAAGTATAGTCGCAAGACCGAAACTTAAAGGAATAGGCGGGGGAGTACTACAACGAGTGACGCGTGCGGTTAGACATAATTAGCCGCACTAAAATTGAGCTAAATGCTGGAAGGTCTCGTTAAGTCTTTGGTAGGAATTTATTTCAGCGATGAAATAATTAATCACTAAAAATCCAGAGAATAGAGATAATCAGCAGGAAAGACGAGAATTTGTTGTTATTTAATAAAAGTAATAAATAAAAAGATTTATAAATAAATCCTATAACTTTGTTATATGGATGTACAAGTAAGTGCACAAGGTTCTAAAAGTGAAGAGCAATATAAAAGATTAATGTCTCATGCAGATGAATTGGAAAGAATTACAGATAAAAGATCTTCCTTCAAGGGAGACAGATTGCCTTTATATATAGAAGTAGCGAAAGTTAGAATTTACGCATTGCGTAATTTTAGAAAATAATTCTCGAATCCTCAGAGACTACACGCTCAAATTAAAATATTTAAAGGAAGTTAAGAAACCTTTGGTTTTTTGATAAGATATAGTCCGATCTTCATAGAGATATGAAGAAGTTGTTAGAAATAACAACTCGCTTTTAAACAGAAAAATATAAATACTTTAAGAAACTAGAAATATTGTTAGATTGACTGGCTGGGATTCAAACCCGGATTTTAAACGTGAAAGGTTCAAGTCTTAATCATTAGACGACCAGCCCATCTGATATTTTTTATTATTCTGAATTTTATATATTTGTCTTGTATTTTAAAAGTTGTAACACACAATGTCAATTAGATTCTACACCGTGAACCTCACCAGGATCGACAGCAGAATGAAGGTCAGTCTGAAGGGCTTACCTGACACGCTGAGAGGAGATGCATGGCCGACGTCAGCCTGTGTCGTGAGATGACCAGTTAAATCTGGTAACAGGCGAGACCCGTATGTATATTTGCAAACGCACACTATACAGACTGCCTGGGTAACCAGGAGGAAGGTGCGGGCTACGTTAGGTGAGTACGTCCCAAATACCCTGGGCTACACGCGCGCGGCAATGCTGCAATCAAAGGGCTGCGACTCCGAAAGGAGAAGCCAATCTCATAAACTGCAGCTTAGTTCAGATCGAGGGTTGCAACTCACCCTCGTGACGCTGGAATTCGTAGTAATCGGATTTTATCAGATTCCGGTGAATAAGTCCCTGCTCCTTGCACTCACCGCCCGTCAAACCAACCGAGTTTTGCATTGGCGAGGCTCGTCAGAGACGAACCTTTGTAAGACAAGGTAGGTTAAGTCGTCACAAGGTATCCGTAGGGGAACCTGCGGATGGATCACCTCCTAAAATAATTTATTATATTAATAAAGAAATATACTGTTCTGCATACTTTCATAACATTTAATATTGTGAAGGCAGATGAGAAAGTTTCGCAAGAGACTTTTGATGTTCACCAATCACGAAAGGATTATAAACCACTTTTACGAGAGCCACTTAATTGGCACAACGTGCATCTTGAGGGAAGTTGACCTTCAAGACCTCAAGAATTAAGAATTCTTGATGGCATTCAAGAACGTAAAGTTCTTGATGAACCGTAGGTGTCTTAAGGGCTCATAGTATAGTGGTAGTACACCTGATTTGCAATCAGGGGGCACGAGTTCGATTCTCGTTGGGTCCATAATCAAGCGAGAAGATTTCAATTGCTTTCATTTGTAATAATTGAAAGGTGTCAGAAATAATCTTTTCTAAATCATATTCACTTATGTGAAACTCAGAGATGAGTTAAAATATCTTGTCAGAGATGACACGAAAAATCGGCGTGGTGTGCCATTAATTTGGCATATCAGGCAGAGACATAATGTTCAATGAAGCGCGGAGGAAGACAATGTTTCCCACAGAAATGTGGAGACAGAAGTTTATACCTTGACAGATAATCTGATTTTCAAGGCTCTGAGAAGGATAGCTTGGCTTGGGTCGTGATGAAGGACGTGGCAAGCTGCGATAAGCCTGGGTGAGCCGCATGCGGGCTTTGAACCCAGGATCTCCGAATGCGACAACGTGTGCGCAAGCACGTGCCTCTTTAATAAAGGCACCAATACGCCGGGAATTGAAACATCTTAGTACCGGCAGGAAAAGAAAACAATTGTGATTCCCCCATTAGCAGCGAGCGAAAAGGGAAGAGGGCAAACTGAATCTCCGTGTGAAAACATGGCAGAGATGTGGTGGATGCTAAGGCTAAGTCATTGAATCGAAGTCCGCTGGAATGCGGCACACCAGAGGGTGATAGTCCCGTAGATAAAGATGATATGCTGTGCTCCGAAAGAGTAGGGCTCCCTAGATAGGAAGTCCGAATACAGCGGGATTAACCGCTAACCCTAAATATAGATCCAAGTCCGATAGCGAACGTAGTACCGCGAGGGAAAGCTGAAAAGCACTCTTAATCGAGGGTGAAAAGACTTGAAATCTCAGAGCTACAGCTGGTTACGGCATTAAGGTGTCGTAACGTACGTGTTGAAAAATGAGCCAAGGAGTTTACTTACGCGGCAAGGTTAAGGAAACGAAGCCATAGCGAAAGCGAGTCTGAAAAGGCGTTAAGTCGCGTGGGTAAGACACGATGCCAGATGATCTATTCGTGTGCAGGACGAAGTTCTTCGAAAGGAGAATGGAGGTCCGAACTAGTGATGTGCACATGCTCTTGGATGACATGCGAATAGGGGTGAAAAGCCTATCGAATCTGGCGGTGGCTTGTTCCTGTCGAATTATGCCTCAGTATAGCTTCGGTATGTTCGTCGACGTGGTAAAGTACGGATAGAACCTGCAGACCCTTCTGGGTACGGGGTTCTTTTCCAACTCTGAACGTGTCGACTGCAGATACCGGAAGTGGGGGGCGGTGCGTAAGGTACCGTTCCGAGACCCGAACAAGGGAGACTGGAGTTAAGGTCCCAAAATTGATGCTCAGTGTAGCAAAGGTTGTCTTGAACCTGAGACACTACGGATGTAGGCTTAGAAGCAGCCATCATTTAAAGAAAGCGTAACAGCTCACGTATTGAGGTTCGAGGCGCCGAAGATGGACGGGGCTAAGCATCATACCGATACTTCAGAGGTACTCGTAAGAGTATTCTGGTAGACAGGCGTACATACTGCGTAGAAGTTCTTCCGAGAGGAAAGATGGAGCGGTATGTAATGAGAATCTTGGTGGAAGTAAGATCAGATTCTCCTGAGAACGGAGAGCGTCGAAAGAGCAAGGTTTCCTTGGCACTATCGTTTAACCAAGGGTTAGTCAGCGCCTAAGTGTACTCTTAACTGCGGTACGCGATGGACATCCGGTTAATATTCCGGAACTCGACAATATTCGTTTAGTGCCCGAGTGCGCTTTGGGATATGCGGAAGCCCGAGAGGGCTGTCGTGCGAGAAAGATGTGGAGCGTAATGCATAGATGCATCTGAATTGCACGAGGAAAGCTGCAGAGTCCTGGAGCCCATGAAACGCTTGTGCATAGAATATTGCGAGCTGTACCAAGAACCGACACAGGTGCTCTAGTTGAGTAGACTAAGACGTGAAAGGTATAAACTGGTTAAGGGAATTCGGCATATTTGGCCCCGTAGCTTCGGTAGAAGGGGTGTCTATAGCTGTCTTTGATATTAGAAGGCAGCGGTAGATTGCAATAACAAGGACCGCCCGACTGTTTATCAAAAACGTAGCCGATTGCAAATCCGAAAGGACTGGTATAATCGGTGAGACCTGCCCAGTGGTGGTGTTTCAAACTCTCGTTCAAGAGGGCTAAGACCCATCAAACGGCGGGCCTAACTATGAGGCTCTTAAGGTTGAATAGTCAACTAAACTGCCTTACATCAGAAATGATGCTCAAGCTTTCATAGTGAATTTTTGTAAATAGAAAGGAAAATCCGAATAAACCAATAGAGAAAATCTAGCTATTTGCTGGGACATCTGAGTATCTTTCAATACTAGAAATAGTGAAAATTTGAAAGTGCAGATTATCAGCAGGAAAGGCGAGAATATAAATATAAGTAAAAAGTAAGAAAAGAATGGGATGGAAAGAATTAAAACTTTGGAAAAAGTTAAGTATTCTTTTCTTTTTCATTCATTTAATCCTCACTTTGATATTGTTTAATTTTTATTATCAAGGTGAATATAACTTATCTTCACTTTTTGCAATATCTTTAGATTTGCCTTTATTACTTATTGGAATTAAATTCTTTCCAAACATAATTGAGAATGGGACTTTTTATAAGTTATATTTTCCAATTGTTGGTAGCATTAGTTATGCTATTATGGGTGCGGTAATAGGTTTAATTATTAATAAAATAAAGAAAAAATAAATTCTCGAATCCTCAGAGAGTATACGCTAGACACAATTTAATTGTGAAGATGTACTCCGACCCTTATAGCGATATAAGGAAGTTTGTAGAAATACAGACTCATCGTTAATAATTTATTAACGACAGTAACACTCGTGAGCGTAATGCCTTGTCATCTGAATGGTGACGTGCATGAATGGTTTAACGAGGTGGTCACTGTCCCTAACCAGAACCTTCTGAACTCACTGACCGGTGAAAATGCCGGTGACGCCTCGTGGGAAGCGAAGACCTTGTAAACCTTTACTGCAACTTGTTGTTGTAGCTTTAAGAGACTTGCATAGCGTAGGTAGGAGCTTCGGCATCAATGTAACACTACCCAAGTTTTTTAGAGCTGCTCACCCGGGAGGGGACACCAGCAGGCGGGCAGTTTGGCTGGGGCGGCACCCTGCTGAAAAGATATCAGTAGGGCCTAATGGTAAGCTCATCCAGGTTGGAAATCTGGAGATGAGTGCGAAGGCAAAAGCTTACCTGACTGTATTTCGCACAGCAAGAAATGCAGAGACGAAAGTCGGGCTTAGCGACCCCACGTAGCTTTTTAATAGGGCTCGTGTGTGGCAGAAAAGGTACTTCAAGGATAACAGGCTTGTCGCGCCCGATAGTTCATATTGACGGCGCGGTTTGGTACATCGCTGTCGGCTCTTCCTATCCTGGCCGTGCATAAGCGACCAAGGGTGTCGGAGTTCACGCATTAAAAGGGATCGTTAGCTGGGTTAAGAACGTCAATAAAAACCCATCTAATTATGACCAAACCACAATGATTAGCAAGCAGAAAAATAAATAATCGAAAACGCGGCGTTGCGTGCGAGTAATTGCACGAAAAATAAAATCAGCTCATATCGGTGAAACCTTACTATGATTAACTGTCAATAGTATGGCAATATCGAGGGAAGTCGTAATTGACCCCGTAGAGACTTAGCACGCAAGTGCTGGACTTATTCTTTAAAGAATAGGTAACACGCTGATCACTTAAACTCGCAAGAGTTCTAAGTTGAAGGTATAGTCCACTCCAAAACGAAATCATAAGTTTTGGCAAGAAACCATAGGAATCTTAAGGGAAGTTGACCTTCAAGACCTCAAGAATTAAGAATTCTTGATGGCATTCAAGAACGTAAAGTTCTTGATGAACCGTAGGTGTCTTAAGTACGCGAGACAGTTTGTATGATATCTACGAGGCGCGTCGTTGTCTGAGTGGAACGAGTATCTAGTACGAGAGGAACGGTACTCGGATGCCTCTGGTGTACGGGTTGTTATGAAGCAGGCCCGGCAGCTACGCATTAGGGGATAAGTACTGAAAGCATCTAAGTACGAAGCTCTCCGCAAGACGAGACAACAAAGGCCGTCAAAGAAGATGACGTTGATAGAGTTGGTGTGTACGCTCCAAGAACACGAGGAGTTAAGCATGCAACTACTAATAGCCTCACTAAATCAATTATCAGTTCAGGTATAAATCATTGTCTTCCTCTGCGTGAATTGATTTATGTAATCTAAACTGTGCAGTTTTCTATATATTCATAGATAGGTCAAAAAAGAAATAAAATTATCGAATCATGAATAAAACATTATTAGAATTAGCGCAAACTAATGTGCCTTTAGTACTAATGTTAAAAATAGACTTATCTAATGGAAGAGTAGTAAATAAAGATAATTCTCTAAGTGATTTAACCTAAAGAGAATTGCTATTGTTTGCCTCAGGTGCTGAAAGAGTGGAAGTTACCTTATATGAGCAAAAAATAGCAACTTATGAGAAATTTTCTGATAAAGCTCAACTTATTGGAACAATACCAATAAGAGAAACCTCTTATAAGTGTATAAATTGTTAATTTCTCAAATCATCAAATACAGGCTAAGACTTAACAGTTGCATTATTTGTTTGTTTTATGCCGACATCCACATCTATTGAGGCATTTGCACTAATTCCGACATCTTGCTCAATTTCTGCCGCATTTGCATTATCTTCTCTCGCAAGAAATGCCCACCAAGGTTTATTCGCAGTAATAATTTCTCCAGTTTCGGCATCAACTTCTGCTCTAACTTCCATGCGTTTTTTAAATATAAGTAATAAACGTGAATCTTTGTTAGTCATCATCGTATAAGCAAGACGGGATTTATTGCCCGTCCCAACTTCTCTCAGTTCTATTGTGCAATTGCGCTCAAGACACTTTGCACGAAGGCGCTGAAGCGCCACTTCAGAAGCCCTGTCAGGCATTACTTTTACATATGCATGCCTTCCATTAGAGAGATATGCGCGAAGCATTGTTGTGCTGTTGATATCTTCCGCCGTCAAGTTCAAATTAGTTCGGACATTGATTTTTCCAGCGATAATTTCTTTTTGTTCTTCATTTAACTCTCTGATTATTATATTTCTTTCTTCAACACGAATGCGGCCATCATACATCCTAATGCGCTGACGGAACTCAGCAATTTTCTGTCCGCGTTCATCACGGATTTCTTCCCGTTCTCTCTTTTCTGCATTTCGTTCTTCTCTCCGACTGCTGTCGCTTGAGCCTTTGTTAGAATCGTCATCTGATGCCGAAGTTCCAGAATTAATATTTGCCTCTACGTTTCCATTTCCAGAATTTGATGTTTTTATTTCTGTTTCAGTACTAACAGAATTTCCAGAGCTTGAATCTCCGCTTCCAGAAGATATTCCAGCTGAAACTCCCGCATTTCCAGAATTTCCAGAGTTCGATGAATCAGAACCAGAATAACCAATGACAAATCCAATGCTTAAAAAAAGAAGCGAAAACGCACAAACTACCAGAGATATTCTCTTCATAAGTTCATAAAGTCAAAATCATATATAAATATTGTGCCTATCTAGGGATTGTTATATCCTAAGCTACAATATTCTTTAAATACCCTCAATTTATTTGGATTACATGGCTATTTTACCTAAAAACTTTCTTAAAAAAGCGCATGAATTTATCACACATGCTTTCTTTTATTTAGTACATAGAAAATCCATTGTAAATGAATGGGAATCTTACCCTAGAAGAGATTCTTTATTTCTCGAACAGCAATGCATACGCCATACAGATGCAATAAACGTTCTTGAGGCGGCCGCAGATTATAATACATATAATATTGAAGCGCTGGCAGATTATGCATGGGAAACTTCTGATTGCACTCATCGGAATATTGTAACTGACTGTGACAAAGTTAACACTCTCATTCATGGAAATATACATAGATATCGCAACACAGTTCCAGATGAGCTTCTTAAAAAGTATTTTAGGGTAAGAAGGGATTTCGAAGAGTTAGTGCATAGAATGTATAACGAGAATAAAATTTAAATATAGCTTGCGTTTATCAGAAATATGAGTAGAACATTGGATATTATTACCTCCACTTTTGGAATTGCAGGTTGTTGCATTTCACTTGTTGGCTTAATTCATAAGGATTTGCAGACACCCAAAAAGTCAGATTTCTTAGACTCTGTCAAATATAGAGAAGCAACAAAAATGCATAATAAAGAATTTGATATTTATTCCGGAGGAATCATCTTATCTTCAGTAATAGGGGCATATGGTCTTAGAAGAAAGATAAATAATGCATATTTCACCATATAATTGCTTATAAAGTCTGCAAGTTCCTTGGCATTATAAATTTTCAGGAGAGATTAGTTCAAATACCATCTAAGCGACTCTGACTACTTCCAATAAAATGGCGAAAAAAGAAGTTTTTATATGTGACAACTGCGGCAAAGCAAGCTCGGAACTAGCCGAAGGACTCGAAATTCCTTATCAGCAAGGCTGGCGTTATCTAGAAGAGTTTGAATTCAAAGCATCCTTAAACTATCGTCATGAGACGATTCGCAAGCACTTTTGTTCAAATAACTGTCTGCTCTCTTTTATAGGCCTTTTTATTAAAGATCAAGAGGAAAAACTGCAGATTTCTCAGACACAGAATCTGCAGAATGCCAACAAATAAGCTTAAAAACCCCTTAATTGTGGATTTTAAGTGAGTCGGGAAGCTGACTACGGAGTTGAGTCATTAAATTGACAAGAGCTTTTATGAGTTCTCAATTCTGAGGAAGGTCCGGACATCCCTTCATTTATGAAGGAAGCAGCGACTGACGAAAGTCAGCTGTCGTAAGGCAGAGCTCCAGAACAGAAACGACACCGCTCTCTTTGAGCAATGAACTTTGCGGTAAGCTTTGAGAAGAGAGATAGGATGAAACGGCTGCCTTCGCTGATGCAAGAGCCAAAGCCGCTCGCAAAGACGGATGTCAGCACACACGGTTTGCGTCAAGTCGCAACGTCTGACAGAATCTGGCCTATTCCCGGCTCACATTTTCAGAATCTATAAGATAAAGAATTGACTTCATTATCAGTAGTGAAAATCTTGGAAGGGAATTTAAAGCAGAATATGAATTTCTATTTAGATTAAGTTCTAATGAGTTTCTAATGTTAGATGTAAGGCAATTTGGAAATAGCCCCATGCAGGACATTTAGGAATATTAAGAAATTTTAGAAGCCCTCAGTATTTTATAGTGGAGGCAACATATACAGAAAACTTTTATTTTTATTTACTTTCTTTAGAGACAAAGTCCTGCGAAAAAACTATATTTAGACTGTCTATTTTAAATAAAGAAGCAAAATTTTATAGAGAAGATGGCAGAGCGAGATTGATAGTTCATATTCAATTAATAGAAAACGTTGAATTATATATTACACACGAAAATTTACCAACAGAGTTTAAATATTAAAAAATAAAAAAACTCACCACAGCAAGCTGCAGGATATTTTTAAAGTGTCAAGGATTCAACAAAATATCAGTAAATAACTTTATTCAATGGATATTCCACAATTCCTTCAGCCCCAAAACTCTTTAATTTTGGAATAATATTTCTTACATGCTTCTCTTCTATTACTACTTCCAAAGCTAGCCATCCTGTCTCGCTTAAAGGAGAAACAGTGGGCTTTCTAAGAGCGGAAAGTATTTCTATAACTTCATCAAGTTTCTCCTCTCTTATATTGAGCTTCAGACCAACTTTTCCTTCAGCCATAAGAGCACCCTTAAGAAGAACCACCATATCTCTAATTTTCTGTTGTTTTCTTTTATCATCAAAACTTTTTTTGTTTACAATAACTCTAATTGTTGACTCCATAATTACTTCAAGAATACGCAGATTATTTGCAGAGAGAGAGCGCCCTGTTTCAGTAAGTTCAACTATTGCATCCGCAAGTTTAGGTGTTTTTGCTTCTGTAGCTCCCCAAGAAAATTCAACATCAGCATTTACTCTTTTCTCTTTCAGGTAATTCTTAGTTATGCCGACCAATTCGGTGGCAATTCTCTTTCCTTCAAGGTCTTTTATAGACTTTATCTTTGAATCTTTAGGAACTGCAATGACAAGTTTCACAGGCCTCATTCCCTGCTTTGAATAAACTAGTTCATCAATCTCTATAACCTTGGCTCCGCTCTCAACAATCCAGTCTTTTCCAGTTAGCCCAACATCCAGAACTTCTTCCTCCACATATTTCGGAATTTCCTGGGCGCGTATTAACATGCATTCTATTTCATCATCATCTATTATAGGAAAGTAAGACCTATCTCCGTTTAATATTGTAAATCCTGCTTTCTTGAAAATTTCAAGAGTCGAATTTTGAAGACTTCCGGCAGGAAGCCCAAGTTTAATCTTATCCATATTATGTGTCTGATTTGATAGGTTAAAAATTTTGCTATTCCCTTATTTCAGTGTAAAAACAGCTCCTCTCACCAGTATGGCAGGTTTTGCCACCCACTTGTTCTGCTTTGATAAGCAAAGTGTCATTATCACAGTCTAATAAAATTCTCTTTACAATTTGGACATTTCCCGAACTCTCCCCCTTCATCCAGAGCTTTTTTCTTGTGCGGCTGTAAAAATGAACTTTCCCAGTTTCAAGAGTCTTATGCCATGCCTCCTCATTCATAAAACCCAACATGAGTATTTCTAAGCTTTTATAATCCTGGATAATGACAGGTACTAATCCATCCATCTTATCAAAATCTAGTTCAATCATGTAAAAATTCTAATATCTACTATATTTAAACCTTCAGCATGAAGCATTAAACTGTTTTGTCGCTGGGCAATAACATTTAAAAGTCTTTTAGCACTTGAGATTTTACGGGGATGTAGCTCAGTGGGAGAGCACACGACTGAAGCTCGTGCCGCGGGGGTTCGATTCCCTCCTTCCCCATTTTTAAACACAATCTTTATAAAACCTTGTTCCATAAGTAAAATATGGTGAAAAAGAGGAGTTCGTTTTCTAATAGTCTGCAAAGCATTCAAGGTAGGCGTGCAGCACTTGAACTTTCAATAGGAACAGTAGTAATACTAGTTATTGGTATGTCTATGTTAATTCTCGGCCTTGTCTTAGTCAGGCAGATATTTACAGGAGCTACTTACAATGTCAACACTATAAATGATAAAGTCAAAGACCAGATAAGCAAGCTCTTTCAGGAAAATGGGAAATCCGCAGTTTATCTAGCAGAGCATAAAGCAAATCCTTCACAGGGAAGCGAGTGGGGAGTGGCATTTGCAATAAAGAATGTAGAGACTGGAACAAGCCAGGCCTCGCAGTTTACTTATGAAGTTAAATCTTCCACTCTCTCAAGTGATTGCCAGGGATTAACCCCGCAGAAAGCAGATGGATGGATAAAGTCTAGAAAGACTGGATCAGCAACATTGAATCCCGGAGAGTCAGGATATTTCATAGTAAGATTCTCAATACCTGCTGATGCACCTCTTTGCATAGTTCCTTATGATATAGAAATAAGAAAGAATAATCAGCCGTACACCCGTGATTTCTTTGACCTAGTGGTGGAATCTTAGTTCCGCAATCATTAAAAACCATCCTCTGCTGGATTACCTATGATTGATATAAATTACAAAAATTACAGATGGTTTTTTACCTCATCAGAGAAACTCGTTGTTGGGGGAAAGAGTGCAATTCAGAATGATGAACTGCTTAATTTAATATGCAAAGATAAAAATTCTTATGTTGTTATGCATACTCATCAGCCCGGGAGCCCATTTGCAGTTATTATTTCTCCAGCTTCTGAAGTAAATGAAGAAGACAAAGATGAGTGTGGTGTGTTCACTGCATCTTTCAGCCGGGCATGGCGTTCAGGCGATAAGGAAACAGTAATAGACTCATTTCTATCAAAACAATTATATAAATCTCCTTCAATGAAACTAGGAACATGGGGAGTAAAACCTCCAATTGCGCATTTTAAGAAAGAATTAAATCTAGTTCTTGCAGAGCAAAAAGGAATATTGCGGGCAGTTCCTCCCAATAGCTCAAAAATAAACTTCGGAACAATTTTTCCGGGAAGCTTAGAAAAAGAAAAAGCCGCAGATAATATTATTAAGTTGTTAAAAAGAAAGATATCCAAAGAAGAAGTTTTATCTGCATTGCCTTCAGGAAGAATTAATTTTCGTAAAAATGAGTAGCATTGCAAAATTTCAGGTAGGAAAATCAGGCATAACACCCAGCATAGTCAGAACTTTAAATAATCTACTTGAATACCATAGAATAGTCAGAATTTCAGTTCTGCGCTCTTCAGGTCGTGACCGCGTTTCTATTCGGGAAATGGCTAAAAAACTATTGTCATCTCTTGACAAAACCTGCAAGGCAAGGATTATAGGATTCACAATTGTCTTAATAAGGCAGCAAAACGCTTTAAAGTAAGATTTATAAGGCTACTTTTTTACACTTTAACTATGACAGACATACGCATGATTGATGCTGGAAAATATAATCTTTCTCTAGCAAATGCGCTAAAGCAATCTGAAGATTTTAAGAAACCTGAATGGATAGATTTTGTGAAAACAGGCACCAATAAAATGAGGCCAAATATTGATTCAGATTTTTGGTATAAGCGTGCGGCAGGCATATTGCGCCAGATGTATCTCAAAGGTATAGTTGGAGTGGGCCGTCTTCGTTCAAGATATGGCGGAAGGAAAAATAGAGGTATGCAGCCAGCAGAATTTAGGAAATCCGGAGGAAAGATAATTAGAGTTATTTTACAGCAGGCAGAATCTGCAGGATTAGTAGAAAAAATTAAAGGAAAGCATTCCGGAAGACAGTTAACAAAGAAAGGAAAAGATTTAATGGAGAGTTTAGTAAAATGAAAGCAGAATATCAGAAGAAAATAGCTTTAGGAGTTGCTCAAAGACATACAACATGGGCTCCAGTTTGGGCAGTTGTCAAAGCCTTCGGCAAGGGCAAGAGAAAGCATCCTTCAGAGCTTACAGTACAGAGAAGACAATGGAGAAGAACTAAATTGAAGGCAGTTCCAAGAAGGACGCCAAATAAACATCTTGGTTAAAATGGCTAATTTTATTGATACGAAAATATCTGAATTGGAGCTGACATAATGGCAGAAAACACACTTGAAAGAGAATATGTAGTACCGTTAAGACGAGCATGGCTCCATGTTCCGCATTATAATCGTACTAGCAAAGCCATTAAAACAATAAAGAAGTTCATAGCCAAGCACATGAAAGTTGAAGATAGAGATCCAAATAAAGTTAAGTTGGATGTTTATCTCAATAATGATTTATGGTTCCGTGGAAGAGCAAATCCTCCTTCCAGAGTGAAAGTAAAGGCGCGCAAAGAGGGAGATAAAGTATTGGTAACATTTGTAGAAATTCCTGAATCTGTCAAGTTCCTAAAAGCTAAAAATGAGCGCATTCATCAGAAGGCTGATAAAATTGCAGATAAAGTTTCTAAAGAACCTGCAGACGAGAAAGCCAAAGCAAGCTCGGAAGAAGAAAAGAAAGAGGAAGTGGAAAAAGAAAAATCTGTCGCAGAGCACAATATGAAAGAGGCAGAGAAGGATTCCAAGGTCCAGAAGCACGTTACACAGGTAAAAGAGCCAAAGATACAGCGAATGGCACTTAAGAAGTAATCTGAAATAAGTTATTTGAAACTAGTAAATAATTAAATTATTTATCTATAAACTTTATAATACCAATTCGTCTGCATCTCCGTAGTTATCTCTAGTAGTAGGCACTGAAACGGAGTACATTCCCAATACTCTTTCTATTCCTTTTTCAGTTGAACTTCTAGCTTGTAAAACATTCTTAACTCCTAAAGCAAGTTGCCTTAATTCACCCCGAGGATGCGTTCTGTATTGTTGTATTATTAAACTGCCGATTTGTGAATCTTTAAAATGATAAAAGATCTGAGCAGCAATAGACGGATAATGATGCACTAATGCTTTTTTATCTTCTGATGTTTTTAACTCTCTAGAAAGACCGGCCAAAGCATGATAGAATTGTATAGCTTTATGAGTTTCTTCTTGTCTTTTGCTCAATTCGCTCCTGTATAATTTAACCATTTAGATTTTATAATATGGTCATTTTTAAACTTTTCTAGCATATACTAGATGAGCTTATAATCGGAAAAGCTCATCTAACGAGTTTCTAAGTAACCTTTAAATAATAACTATCTATTCTTAAAGTATGTTGGATATTAATTTATTCAGGAACAATCCTGAAAAGATAAAATTAAGCCAGAAGGCGAGAAATATGCCTCCAGAAGACGTAGATAAGGTAATCGCCTTAGATAAGAATTGGAGAATTCTAAAAGAAGAAGTGGATATTTTAAGGGCAAAGAGGAATACTATTTCTCAAGAAATTAATGCAGCAAAAAAGGCAAGAGACGAAAAGAAATCAGCAGAATTAATGAAACAGGCAAAGGAAATACCTCTTCAGCTAGAATCAAAAGAAAAAGAAATGTCTGATTTGAAAAATAAGAGAGATTTGATATTGAAGGAAATTCCAAATATTGTTGATCCTTCAGTGCCAATTGGAGGACCAGAAAAGAACAAGGTTATAAAAGAGTATGGAAAAATAAAGAAATCATCATTAAAGCATAAGGACCATGCAGATATTCTTGAGAATTTAGGATTGTTGGACACGCAGAAAGCAGCAGTTGTTGCAGGGTCAAGATTTTATTATCTTAAGGGAGACTTGGTAAAGCTTAATTTTTCAATAATAAATTTAGCTTTAGACATTCTAAGAGAAAAGAATTTCATGCTTATTCAGCCTCCATATATGTTGAGAAAATCTTCACTTGAAGGAGCGTTGACTCTTGATGCATTTGAAGAAATGATTTATAAGATAGAAGGAGAAGACCTTTATCTTATAGGGACGGCCGAGCACGCTTTAAATGCTCTCTACATGAATGAGCTGATAAATCCAAAAGAACTTCCAATAAGACTTGCAGGAATATCGCCTTGTTTCAGGAAAGAAGCAGGCAGTCACGGAAAGGAAACCAAGGGAATTTTCAGGACACATCAATTCGAAAAAGTAGAGCAATTTGTATTCTGCAAGCCGGAGGATTCATGGAAAGAATTCGAGTCAATATTAAAGAATACTATAGAGTTATTCACAGCTCTTGAAATACCTTTCAGGACAGTCTGTCTATCTTCAGAGGATATGGGTAGAGTGCCAACAAAAACAGTAGATTTAGAAGGATATTTTCCATCGCAGAATCATTACAGGGAGCTCGCATCATGCTCTAATTGTCTTGATTTTCAGGCAAGAAGAAGCAACATAAAGTATCAAAAAGATGATACAAAGGAATTTGTTCATACTCTAAATAATACTGCAATTGCAACTGAAAGGATGATTTGCTGCATAGTTGATAATTTCCAGCAGAAAGATGGCGGCATAAAGATACCAAAATCTCTCTGGAAGTACACAGGTTTTAAGGAAATAAAACCTGCAAATTAAAAAGTCCCCGCGGTTTAAGCTGAGGTTTGTCAGACACTTTCACATAAGAAATTTTAAATACTTACAACTGAGTCTCACTAAGTGAATATAAAAAAATCTTTTAAGAAACTAGCAGAGCATATTGTAGATTCAACAGCCTTGCTTATACCCGGAACGCCGCTTTTTGCGGCTTACGAAACTCTATTGGTTGGGATGAGCAAACAGGTCTCAATAAATTCAAAATTGCTGGCTGCTGGCGCTACATACGCAGGACTGGGATTTTTGATAAAATCAGGCAGAGATTTATCTAGAAAATTCTTCGGAATTTACACATCAAGCAAAGAGAGAGTGCAGAACATCCACGATGCTATTTATTTTGCAGCCATCAATATCCCAATTAATCTGGGATTCTACGTTTCTTCTGGGGAGAGAGACCTGTATAAGATTGCAGTTGGAACTGGAATAGGAGTTGTAATGGGAGCTGTTCTCGGGCCTATTAACGGATACGTGATAGATGCTTTTAGAGATTTGGCTGGTCTTCACGAATGCAAGAGACCAACATACGAAAAATACGTAAAAAACTATAACGTATATACTAAAGCGGGAATAGCCGCATCTTCTCTGATAGCTTCTCTTGCCATGACTACTGGAATTTATACTATACCGTCAAATACACATTCAGAGTCAAGGCAAACCAAAAATTTAGCACAGACTATAGATACAAATTATCTCAACAAGAGTTCTCTAGAAATTAAGCTTCTCCAGTATGAAAAATGATAAACTTGTTAAACTAATACATTAATTTATTATTATGAAATTAGACCTCAATACTCTAAAAGCTAAGAAATCCATAAAAGAATTAATTAATTTCGGAATAATAAACATAGACAAGCCTTCAGGTCCAACATCTTTTTCAGTATCAGACTACGTGAGAAAGTCTCTGGAAATCAATAAGACTTCACACACAGGGACTTTGGATCCAATGGTAAGCGGAGTTCTGCCAATACTTTTAGGAAGAGCATGCCGCTTAAGCGATTATTTTATGCATAGAGATAAAACATATACAGGAATTATGCGTCTGCACTCGGATGTAAGCGATGAGAAGCTAAAAGAAATAATCAGTAAATTCATAGGGAAAATACAGCAGCTCCCCCCAGTTCGTTCAAGAGTAAAGAGGGAAGTAAGAGAAAGAGAAGTTATTAGCTTTGATATACTGGAAAGAGAAGGGAAGGATGTTCTATTTGAAACAAAAGTGCAGGCAGGAACATACATAAGAAAAATATGTGATGACATGGGAAAAGAAATCGGCGGGGCGCATATGCTGGAATTAAGGCGCACTGAAGCAGGAATATTTGCCGAACCAGCACACTCTCTTTATGATTTAGACTCTGCATTGGAACTTTTGAATAAAGGAGACGAATCATTATTTCGCGAGATGTTGATACCCGGAGAGATAATTCTTAACATTTTCCCAAGCGTTAATATCAGGCCGGAATATCTCAAGAAGTGTTACACTGGCTCACCCTTGTTTCATGAATTTCTAGAGTCTGAAATTAAATTGCCGACAGGGGATAAAATATGTGCCCGTTTGAATAATACTTTTATAGGATGCTACAAAGTAGTTAATGAGGGGCAGATATTAGCCATTCCTGAATTCGTTTTCAATTCTTTAAAGCCAGAGCAGTAACTAATTTCTTCACTTTTCTTTCCAATATTATTATTGCAATTATTATTACCAGAAAGGAGATTCCTATAATTTTTAGGTTGTCAACAACACTATCATAATCTCCAATTCCTCTTCCTGTAAACCAGCTTAATCCAAGGACAAATCCAACTAAAATAATGTTCAGAATTATGTTATAGGTAATGAACTTGGAAATTCTCATTCTGGAATGTCCTAGATAAATAATAGTGGCTATCCTAGTCCCATAAGCAAATTTACTCATCACAAGCATTCTTTCATGGCTCTGTTTAAGCAATATATGGGTAAACGAATAGGATTTTCTTAATATTCCTGCAATAATTCTGTTTTTCTTCATTTTGTAGAAAGGTACTTTTCTTCCAAGAGCAAACCAGCACAAGTCTGCTGCACAAGTTCCTAAAACGCCAAATATAAAAACCGTCAGAAAAGGCATAACTCTCTGTCCTGCAAGAATTCCGAGAAGCACAATGATGCTCTCTCCAGCAATAAATGCCCCAAAGAAGCTAAGAATGGCAGGATATTTTAACAACTCACCAATAATCTTGCTTGCAAAAAACGCTATATCCCACATCTAACAATTAGATATGAAAAGCTTAAAAGTCTTTGTTTGCTTAGAAAATAATGAGGGAATTCATTTATTACTCCAGAAGCGCTCCAACAGCAGGAAATTACATTGGGGAGGACTTGCAGGAATCAGGAAGAATAGACATTGCAATACATGTCATAATCGCTTCATTCTTCCTTAGCCACAAAATAAGAACAGATACAAAAGTCCATTTATGCTTTGCTGGAATGCCGGATCCGCCAAAACATCTTGAGCTTAAGCCAGTAGTTGATGGCCAGACGGGCATTGATAAAATATATCTTGCAAAGAAAGACGTTTCAGGAGTTCTTAAAAGAATGCTTTATAAATATCGCGAAGGGGAGAAACGGGAAGTCTTTCCGGGATTTTGGATAGAAAAACGCGGATTTTTAGATATAGTCAAAGAGCTCCATCAAAAAGGCAGACATTTATTTATCTTAGATCCGGATGGGGAAGATATCCGCACAGTTCCAATGGAATCTGATCCAATATTTATACTTGGAGACCACAAAGGGCTCCCATTAAAAGAACTAAAGCGGCTTAAGACTCTGTGCAAAGCTGTAACTATTGGTCCAGAGACTTATTTCGCTTCTCATACATTGGCTGTCGTGCACAACGAACTTGACAGAAGAGGACTCTAAAATAAGTATATTTGCTATACAATAATCTTTAAAAGCACGGGATAATAAAAGAGCTTATGGCAAAAGGAGTATCAATTAAATTTAAGTCTTACGAAGAGACAATTCCCAAACTTTTAGCATTGATTAAATTTGACCAGGAGATAAAAAAGCACAATTCTATAGTTCTCAAGCCATCCTTGAAAAATTCTGATTCGCGTATTACATCAGCAGATTTCTTAGGTGCAGTTCTGCAATTTTGTGTTGCTCATAAAAACTCTTCAGCCAAAATATATATTGCAGAAGGTTCTGATGGAGAAGATACAAGAGATAACTTTGAGAGCGCACATTACAAGCCTCTGGCTGAAAAGTACGGTGTAAGTCTTATAGACCTTAACACTTCAGAAACAGAGGAAGTAAACGATATGCATTTCACTTCATTTGACACAATAAATTATCCAAAGATATTAAGAGAGAGCTATGTTATCTCAATGCCCGTCCTTGCAGATGATTTAGAAACAGAGATTCAAGGTTCTTTATCTACAATGTTGGGGGCTTTTCCTGCTGCCCATTATAAGGGTTTTCTCTCATCTAAAAAAACCAAGATTAAAAAGTCTCCAATGAAATATGCCGTTCATGACATATTAAGGTGTAAAATGCCAGACTTAGCAATAATTGACGCTTCAGAACAGGGAGTTATACTTACCGGAAACCCTTTGGAAATGGACAAACAGGCATCAAAGTTAGTCGGGAGAGATTGGAGAACTATTCAGCATATAAGATTCGTGGATGATAGTTTCTCCAATATAGAAAGGGAGAAAGCCGAACGTGAAGCGGCAAAAGCAAAAAAGACAGCAGAGAAAATATAATATGGATAACTGAATTACTTATAGCTCATGGAAGGACAGTTATCCAGACAGAAAACTGCGTAAAAAGTGGGCTACAACCTACGCAGTTCTCTATAACTTCAGTAAAATATATTAATTGCCCGACTCTTTATTTTCCATGAAAAAAGCACTTCGAATTTACATCACCGGCTCACTTCAGAGCTTATTCTTCAGGACATTTGTAAAGTCAAGTGCAGATGCAAGCAATGTTAGGGGCTTCATCAGAGTTCTTGAAGACGGTCGCGTGGAGATTTTTCTCGAAGGAAACAAAGAGGACGTAGATTCAGTTGCAGAAGTATGCCGCAAGGGTCCCAAATATGCCCAAATCCGAGGCATAGAAGAAAAGGAAGAGCGTTTTCAGGATTTCAAGGAATTTAAAATATTGAATTTTTAAGATGAAAATATATTCTGGAAGTGAAAAAGAAACGATTCTGACTAATCCACCATTCACGAATTGGGCAGAGAGAATATCTTGAAAAAAATTGAAAGAATCATTGAATAAAAATTAAGCACACAAATCATAAATATGCTTCATGAAAGTTTTTGCATTTTCTAGGCTTTCTTTTGCAGGTTCAAGGTTTGCTTGTGCAATTCTCTGATATGTAAACTCTCCCCTTTTCTTTTTCTCTATTTTGAAAATGCCCAATAGTTTTTCAGCTTTAATGATAACATCTTCATAAAATTCAAGCAATTCTTTGTCAACTATCCCTTGTGAAACTAATCTTCTAAATTCGTCATAAGTCTTTTTGTGCTCTTCAGGGGCTTTCGTTATAATTCCTTTCATTATTAGATATGCTTTTGCAGTATAAAAAATAGAATAATAAGCATGAGTGATAACAGAACTAAAATAAGTTTCTGGTTTATCAATTTTAATTATTTTGGTTTGAATATCTTCGTTAATACTTATTTGCATTGCAATTTCTGCAAATTTTAACTCATTCCCTGCTCTTTCAAGATAAAGCTTAGTATCGAAATCCATTTTTTACTCCTTTTTTTAATAATGAATAGAAGATATGCGAATTATAGATTGATAAATGTTTTCTTGCTATTTGCTTACCTAAATTTTCCTCATCTACTTTAAGCATTTCTAAGAATTCATCTTTAGATATAACATGTCCATGAATCTGCAAGGGAGTCTTAAGTTCGGATGATTTTAAAGCTGATTCTATTATTTTTCTATTACTTTCTTCCTCAATAAAGACTGCAACATCCAAATCAGAATATTTTGTTTGCTTTCCGATTGAATAAGAACCAAAAATAACTATTGAAAAAAAGGAAGTATGCTTGTCAATATCTTCCTTAATTCTTTCTATAGCTCTTAAAGCAGGTTTAGGAAGTTTTTTTACATTTATTAATTGAATATAGTTAAAAACTAATTCATTATCTACATTAAGGATATAAAGTAAAGACTTGCCAACTTTTCTTTCTTTTATAAGATTTTCTTCTTTAAACTTTTTCAAGGCAAGTGATAAAGCATTATTTGATTTTTCTCCAGAAAGCTCCTTTATCTCTTTAATAGAATATTCTTTAAGCATATTTCTAGTTAAAGGCTCAAATATCTTGAGTTGGCTATTAGTTAGCATTTTGTTTTTACCTATTTTGCAGTTCTCATAAACCACTTAATTGGTTTATATTAACCAATATATTGGTATTTATAAATATTTGTATTTTCAGTTATTTTTTGTTGCAGTCCTTAACCCCTAGTTTCTGAATATGAAAGTATCTGGAAGACAATTATTAAAGTGCCGATTACGATATAGTTGCAGTCCTTAACCCCTAGTTTCTGAATATGAAAGTCCAGTAGCCAATCAGACCATTCAGTGAGGTATTGTTGCAGTCCTTAACCCCTAGTTTCTGAATATGAAAGTAGGAAAATCAGGAGGAATAAGGCGCATTATCCTTGCGTTGCAGTCCTTAACCCCTAGTTTCTGAATATGAAAGCAAGCAGGTATGGGAGCAGGCATGCGAGCAGGCACGGGAGGTTGCAGTCCTTAACCCCTAGTTTCTGAATATGAAAGTGTTCGTTTATCTAATCTAAGAGGATAACTTCTAAGTTGCAGTCCTTAACCCCTAGTTTCTGAATATGAAAGCTCGTATACACTGTATACACATAAATTTATAAATGTGTTGCAGTCCTTAACCCCTAGTTTCTGAATATGAAAGCTCTAGCATTTCTTGATATAACCTCTAAATTTTTTAGATTCTCAGTTGCAGTCCTTAACCCCTAGTTTCTGAATATGAAAGTGGGGGTGTATTATCTGGAGGAGCTGGCTCTCCCGTTACATTAGTTGCAGTCCTTAACCCCTAGTTTCTGAATATGAAAGTAATATTATTATTGGCTTCTGTATCAAAATTAGGCAGAAGGTTGCAGTCCTTAACCCCTAGTTTCTGAATATGAAAGTTTTATTTTATTAGTTTTATGTACAATCGCAATAAGTTGCAGTCCTTAACCCCTAGTTTCTGAATATGAAAGAAGATAGAAGGAGGATTAAGAATTAGAGAACTAGAATATGAGTTGCAGTCCTTAACCCCTAGTTTCTGAATATGAAAGTTCCATCATTATCTGGGTGATAGTTGCTGCTGGAATTAGTTGCAGTCCTTAACCCCTAGTTTCTGAATATGAAAGCAGAAATATCTAGAGTACCGCCCGATATATTATCAGTTGCAGTCCTTAACCCCTAGTTTCTGAATATGAAAGGACTCAACGATGGCAACACAGAAGTGATATATGTACGTTGCAGTCCTTAACCCCTAGTTTCTGAATATGAAAGCACGATTAATTCTTTTATTGTTTTTTCCATTCTAATGTTGCAGTCCTTAACCCCTAGTTTCTGAATATGAAAGAAGCTTAGATATTTCAATATCGATCGTAGAACAGCAATGTTGCAGTCCTTAACCCCTAGTTTCTGAATATGAAAGGCATAATCAGCAGTAACTACATTTGAAACGATAACTTTGTTGCAGTCCTTAACCCCTAGTTTCTGAATATGAAAGTTGTTGTAGCTTCTTGTCTTGATGTATAGCCCGACATATCAGTTGCAGTCCTTAACCCCTAGTTTCTGAATATGAAAGTTCCGTGCCTGCTCCAATTGCTCCCATGCCTGCTTGTTGCAGTCCTTAACCCCTAGTTTCTGAATATGAAAGAGCCCCAATATTTGCCTTTCTGAGCCTTAATAGGGCTAATCTCAGTGGGAATTTTGGAATGTATCACTTTTGCAAGTTCATTTATAAGGA
>Ga0209542_10000990_pt1 | contig 67901 bp, 70 predicted proteins | sample RifCSPhighO2_01_FD_184028 | JGI IMG/M metagenome (GOLD analysis project Ga0209542, IMG submission 184028) | Soil microbial communities from Rifle, Colorado - Rifle CSP2_plank highO2_0.1 (SPAdes) (version 2) | ecosystem: Environmental > Terrestrial > Deep subsurface > Rock core/Sediment ...
TTTATTAATATCAACATCATAACTCTTTTTCATAATAGGTCTCCCTACTACCCTCACTTTCGTTTTCCCAAAAACAAGCGAGGAGGGAGACTTTCTTATTAATTATGAATTAACTTGCAACTAAGCCGTTAAAGTAGAAACTATTAATACTACAAATTTGTATTTTTTATCTGGAACGGAGGTTTATGTAGATGGTGTTTTTAAAAATTCAACTTATTCTGATGGTGCTGTGACGATTAGTAATCTGTCTTCAGGGTCTCATGAAGTTAAGTTATCTAAGGTAGGATACCCGGAAAGTGTACATTATCCGCTTATTGAAGAAGGAAAAACAACAAATATTACAACTATACTATATCCTATAACATTCTCTTCTCTTTCAACTGGTTTTTTAACTGTGCGATCTCCACAAGTCTCATATTTTTATATTGATGATAATGCTTTTACAACATATTTTGGTACAAATAGTTTAAAAGTGAAGGCTAACTTATCTCCAGGACAGCACAAGGTTAAGTTAAATCAATTTGGATATAAAGAAACTATACTTTATCCGGTTATTGAAGCAGGAAAACTAACCATAGTTGACTTTGGTTATATGGATCTGTTATACGGCTCCCTTCTAGTAATCTCTAACCCCGCCAATGCCAGCGTGTATGTCGATGGAAACTTTAAAGGGTATTCGGTTTCAGGATATGGTGAAAGTTCAAAAGCCTTTACTGGAATACCAGTGGGAACACACAGCGTAAAAGTTTCCAAGCCATGGTATAAAGACTACACTACCACCCGGACAATCACCGAAGGAGCACTAAATTCTTTCTCGGTAACATTGACTTCCACTAAAAGTGCCAATGTTACTAAAACGGGAAGGTAATTTTTTTCAATTTTTTTTTTAATTTTACTTTATTACTCGCTGGGCCTAATACCCCGTTGTCCGCGATGAAACAACGATTTCATCGGGACACCAATGAAGTCATTGCTTCATTGTGTGCTTGCAACGGTTCAGCGAGTAATAACCATAAATCCGAGTTAGAAATCGCCGAATACCCCGCAGCTTGCTGCGGAGTGAGCGTAGCGAACGGTTGGTAGGCGATTTCAGGATTTCTGTGTTTATTATAGTTTTATTATCTCACTATTTTGGAGTAATCTTTATAAACTGCCTTCACATTTTATACTGGTGAAAAAATGAAAGAATTAGAAGAACTTAAAGCTAAATTCATGAGAGTGTACGCCAATCTACCAGTGCCAGAACGGTCTCAAGTAGTGGCTATTGTAGATGAAAAGCCATATTCCTGGGATGTGGCCTATGCTGAGATATCCAATAATAATGAGTTAGGCAACAAGATATTAAAAAAGATGAAATTAACAGGAATACTATGAGCGACAATATTTACGAAGAGCAGAAAAAACTGGTTTTAGCTAGATTGAAAACTATAAATCCCGAGTCTAAGATAATGTTAGGGACAAAAAGAAACATATCTATAAAAGAATTGATAAATCATGTTGAACAGGGAGACGATTTTGGGAAAAAAATTATACAAGCTCAGATGAATATGTTAAAAGTTCTGGTCGCAGAACAATAATAGACCAAGAAATGGCAAAACAATTTTTAATAACAAGACCTCGGCACGATAAAGAAACTTCTTATTTGTATTCATTTTCTAAAGCGATAGTTCAGATAGCAAAAGAAGATAAAACCATCAGAGTTAGAGAATTAGCAGACTCAAAAGCCAACAGAACAGAAGTTGAAAGAGCACTTTCAACAAATGATTTAACCCTTGCTTTTTTTAATGGACATGGTGATGAAGAAACAGTTTATGGGCATAAAGATAAACCAATTCTGGACAAAGACAATGTTAAGTTAACAGAAAAGAAAGTAGTATATGCCTTAGCTTGTAGTTCTTTAGTTACATTGGGAGAACTCTCTGTTCAACATGGTGCACAAGCGTATGTTGGTTATCGTGATGAATTTATGTGGGTTGGAGACCATTCAACATCAGCCGTTCCCGACAAAGATAAGAACGCGGCTCCATTCAGAAAAGTGTGTCATGTTCTGATACATTCTCTTGTTTCTGGGATGCCCGTAGGAAAAGCGATAGAAAAAACAAGAACAGAATACAAAAAGCTGATTAAAAATTACGGAACAAGCGAAGATGATCCCTTTGGCGATATTGCAGCTATTGGTTTTGCTCTATCGTGGAACTTAACTTGTCTCGATATGACCGGTAATCCTAACGCTACATTTTAAAATAGAAATACCCCCACATATTCTTACTAAACTTCATTTATTGACTATTTTATACTCAAAGAACTAAAGTAAAAACTACGGCAGCCCCTACCTTCTCGGCGCTGAAAAACTCTTTCGCTACGGCTCAAGCCACGCTGCGCTCTCCCTACAATTTTTATTGCGCCGTAGGCGCATAGGGGTTTGATACCCTGACCTTTAGGGTGGGGAGGATGTCATATTCCCTTCGGTCATTAAAAATCTTCGGTCGGGTCGGCAAACAATACGTTTGCCAAAATTTTTTCAGCGCCTTTTGATACTCCAAAACGTAAACCTCGAAGTCTTTACGGGGCTGCCTTCGCTAAATCTGACCACGAAACGACTTGGAAATGCTCCGCACTCTCCTTTAACGTTTATTACTCGCTGGGCCTAATACCCCGTTGTCCGCGATGAAACAACGATTTCATCGGGACACCAATGAAGTCATTGCTTCATTGTGTGCTTGCAACGGTTCAGCGAGTAATAACCATAAATCCGAGTTAGAAATCGCCGAATACATGAAAAAAGAAAACTATCTTTTTTCAGTACAAGAAATGAAGAAAATACTTCATTTCTGTACAGAAATAGGATTTTATCCTATTTCACGTACTGAAAACCAATAGTTTTTGGTTTTCATGTACCCCGCAGCTTGCTGCGGAGTGAGCGTAGCGAACGGTTGGTAGGCGATTTCAGGATTTCTGTGTTTATTCACTTGACCACTATTTCTTCTGCAATAACTTCTTTTTTCCCCTGATACTCTTCCACTATTCCCGAAATTTCCACCAAATCGCCTTCCTTAATAAATAAATTATCTTCGCCAAACACCACAATATCCATCGTTTCTATCTTTTTGCCTTCAACTTCCAGAAAAATGACCTTATCATTAAGGCTTACCCGATTGACCCGGCCTTGAATAAATACTTTTTCGGCAGCGGGGATATTATCAATACTTTCTACTACCTGGCCTTTAAATTCATCCATATAAAAGGCCAAGAAGCTTAGGCCAAGGACTATTATTATTACAGATACTATTGTAATGGTTTTTTCCTGCATTGGGGATTGCAGTAAGCATATAGGATAAATACTTTTCTCACCAAAGGTTTATATAGTTTGATTTTTGAAGCTAAAACATGACTTTGGAAAGAATGGCTGAAATCAGAGAACTGCTGTTTCAATTGGAACGCAAGATTAAACCCTTAGAATGGGATTTAAGTAGAAATCAGATCAATGAATTTAAGAAACAACAGTTGGGTAAGCTTAAAGAAGAGCATATTTCTTTGAGCAACGAGTTGAAGGAATTGGGAAAGTAAGTGTTTTTAGACTATTTTTAGAGTGAATATTTCTATAAGGAACATTTATAAATAACTCCTCTTATTTACAGCTAATTAAAGCTGAGGCGCCCCGTGCGGGAGGTTCTGTTAAGGACTCAATGCCTCGGGAGGAATAAAATGGATTTTAAAATAGTAATTGGAGATAAAGACGGTAAAGCTTACCAGCAGGAAATTAAAGGTCTGGAAGCTGAAAACCTGTTAAAAAAACGAATCGGGCAAACTGTTTCCGGTGCTGAAATTGGACTGCCAGGATATGAATTCTTGTTAACCGGCGGTTCAGATAAAGCTGGGTTCCCGATGCGGAAAGGTATCCAAGAACCTCGGAAGAAGGTATTGATTGGCAAAGGAGTTGGTTTCCGGGGAAAAAAGCGGGCTCTGCGCAAGAAAAAAACTCGGAAAGATCAGCAAGGTTTGTTAAAAAGAAGGACAGTCTGTGGAGAAATGGTTACTACCTCAATAAGGCAGCTAAATTTGAAAGTAGTCAAATCCGGCCCTAATCCTCTAGCCAGCGAAGCGACAGCTGAAGCTTTAAATTAAATTTTTAGTTTTGTTTTCTTAGTTTTCTAATTTCCCCAGACACTACATCTAATTCCGCCAAACAGTAAACTATTTAAATTACAGAATTTTATCCGCTAATAGGTGATACTTGTTGGCTGTAACTAGAACTAAATTAGGTTTTATAGAAAGTTTAAATTTAGGTGGTGGGAAGTTAAGTGACTTCTTCAGTTTTATTGCCGAAAAATTAAATAATTTTAAAACTCTTTCAATTGGCGAACAAGTTTCATATCTAATTATAGGAGGAGGTTTATTATTGATATTAATATCAATAATGTTATTTATAATATAAAATGGCATTGATAAGAAATAATAAGTCGGTTAGCGCGGAAGAAGCCGCAGCTATTCAGGAAATAAGGCAGCGGATGCTGAAACGAACCAATGGTGATTCGGGTCGGTCGATTACTAATGAACCAAAAGGTTCGCGGGATTTGAAGGAACCAAGGGATGCTCGGCCAATAGCCAAAAATAGTCGGGACTTAGAAAATAGGGCTGAGGTTCGTGCGGAAAGAAAAGTTGAACGGCCATCCCGGCAGCTTGAGGAATCAGCAGAAAGAAGCGATAGATCAGAAAGGAATCCAGCTAGAACTCAGTCTTCTAACTCAAATAATTCCAACTCTTCTAATAATCAGCCAGATCAACGCCAGGTTACAATTAATTTTAACCCGGTAAAGATAGCTAAAATTTTAGGTGTATTATTATTATTAGGAGCAGTATTTACTTTAGGCAGATTTAGTACCAATATTAACCTATTTGGTTCAGCGGATGGAGTTTCCGCGGCCGTAACTAGTGATGAGACAAATTCACCGGAATCAGCCCAGATGGCAGAGGCAGAAAATACGGAGGCAGCACCAGCTGAAGGCACCACTCCGGAGACGACTGCTGAAACGGTGCCTGAGGCAGTTGAGGAGCAAACCGAAGAACCAGTAGAAGAAGCGGTAGTTACAACTTATGGTGGAGCGGTTACCTTAGAATTAGGGAAGTTTTACACTAAAGACAATTATGGCGAGGAAGGTATCTGGGGTAAAATCAGCAAGTTTGATTACAGTATCAAAAACGGTGCCGGGGGAATAATTAAACCTCATCACTTCTTGATGATGGTGGAAGGATACGGTGACGATTTCATGAAAGAAGTTCCGGTAGATTTCAAGTCCCAATCCATAGCCTCAGGAACTTATAGTTACACGGCGGTTATACCCGATGGGTTCACTTACCACAAAAATACGGTTGGCAAGTTAACTGAAGTAACAATAACCCTGATTCTTTATGATGGGGAGAAGCAAGTAATAGATTCTAAAACTAAAGAAGTGGACTTGAGTTGATTGTTTTTTATATTTTTTTTAAATTATTGGGGCAGTTATAGTTATAATTGCCATATTTGAATATCTAGGGGAGGCCGTTTTTACTGAAACTTATGGTTCAGTTACAATCTCACTTCAACACTTTCTTCTTTTCAGGGTAGAAGCCCATTCGATCCATTTGCTCATACTGAGCTCGGGTGAGGGCAAGGTAATTTAGGTCAAAACCTAGTTTCTTGATTTCCTTGCAAACTTCATCGATCCGGCTGGAATTGATATATTCTCCAATCAATATGACACTGGCTTTATTTTGTTCCCGGGCTCCATGAAGTATGATCTGCTGGATGCCGGCAAAATTTTCCACGGCTCGAACAAATTCTTGCAGCCCATCAAATTCTTCATGGAACAGTTCCCGTAAAAAATCGGTCTTTTCGTTTTTCTCACAGCTGTATACCTTGCTGGTTTTCCACTCCCGCTTGTTGAATATTCCCAGTTCCACGAGCTCCTGCAGAATCCGGAAAGCAGAAGTTAGGGGCACATTACTTTTAGAAGCAATTTCTTTGAGATACATTTCTTCCTTGCTGTTAAGAACAGTGCGTAAAATAGCTGCTTTATGCTGATCTATCAACGCAGCCAGAATTTCTTTTTTAACCATTTTAGTTAGTTAAAATTATTTAAATTTATAACTATTTCGTTCATGGAAACAAATTCCAAATTTGGAACTTGTTTTCTGTACAGGAATTTGAATTTAAAAACAGGAAGGGCATTCCGCCAGGCTGCTAATTCATACTATCACTTGGCCAGTAAATTATTCAATTAAGCTTGCGAGAAGGTGGATAGTAAACTATAAATACTTTAGAAAATTAAGAGAAAAAGATGAATGATATATTAGATCTTATAATCTCCCGGCGCAGTATCAAGCAGTATTTTCCTAAGTATGTTTCTTGGGAACTTATTTCTCGTATTTTAGAAGCGGGCAGGCATGCTCCTTGCAGCGGGAACATTCAAAATTGGAAATTTATAGTATTTATAGAGCCGGAACGCAAGCAAAAATTAGTGGATCTAACTCATGAACAATATGAACTCTCAGCCGCAGGAGCTTTAATCGTAATTTGTGCAGAATTAGAAAAGGCGGAAAGGTATTATGGGCAGCGAGGAGAAGAGTTATATTCCATTCAAAATTGCGCTGCGGCAGCTCAAAATATGCTGCTAGAGGCGGCATCGTTAGGGTTAGGAAGTACTTGGGTAGGCGGATTTGATGAAGAAGGAGTTAAGGAATTATGCCGCCTGCCGGAAAAAGTAGTCCCTCAAGTTATAATTGCAGTTGGATTCCCTAAAGATATTCCTTCCAAGCCGCCTAAATATCCACTCGAAACCTTAGTTTATTTTCATTCCTGGAGAAATAAAATGCGTGATCCAGCTAAATATATGCATGAAATTGCCACGATTCTTAGCCGTAAATTTACGGGGGTAAAAGAAAAATTAAAGCAGACAGCAGCTTCAGTAGTAAGCAAAGTAAAAGAAGATTAAAGATTAATTTGGTTTAAGATTGTTCCTATCTTGCTTATTATCCCGTTGTTATTAATTGGTGTTAATTTGTTTTTTGAAATTTATTTTAGAGAAGTTTGCGGATAAATAATTTAATTATGCAAACTTCTCTTTAGAAATTAATTTACTTTTTTTAAAACTTTAAGTTTAATTAACGCCTATTTTTCGATTAATTTAAATAAAATATATTCTAGAAAATAAAAATATTTATATACTTCCTGTACTTTTGTTACTTACAGGTTTGGTGTTTTCAGCAAAAGTCTGGTAAACTTTTGTCGCAATTTAAGTTTGTAAGTTTGGTTGGTTCTAGTGAAATAGTTGGTTGGTAATGGTTTGGTTAACTATTTTCTATAAGAAATAAAAAAGATATACTCATATATATTATTTTGTATCCTGGAGGATATATCTCCAACTACAAAATAAAAAATTGTGAGGGTGAAAACTTAGAGGTGGTGTAAAATGGAATTTATCGTGGAAAAAGCGATGGGAAGTATGCCGCAAGGCGATTTTATAAATATGAACCAGGCCAACATTAAAGTGATTGGTGCAGGTGGTGCGGGCAACAACATGGTTGGCTGGCTGTACCGAAAGGGAATAAAAGGAGCAGAGATAATAGCGATTAACACTGACAATCAGCACTTAGGTATAACTGGTGCTGATCATAAGTTTCTGATCGGGAAAGATTGCACCCGAGGATTGGGTTGTGGCGGATTCCCTAACAAGGGAGCAGAAGCGGCCCAAGAGTCCTTAAGTGAAATCAAAGAATCACTGAAAGGATCAGACATGGTCTTTGTATGTGCGGGTATGGGTGGTGGTACCGGAACTGGTAGTGCACCCATTGTAGCTCAAGTAGCTAAAGATACCGGGGCTATAGTAATTGGAACCGTAACCATGCCTTTCAACATTGAACGGGCCCGATGCGACAAAGCCGAATTTGGATTGCAGCAATTAAGACAAGTTTCCGATACAGTAATTGTAATTGACAACAACCGCTTAGTTCAAATTGCCGGCAACTTGCCAATACAGCAAGCTTTCGCAGTAGCTAATGAATTAGTGGCAACCATGATTAAAGGTATTGTAGAAACCATTGCTGTGCCTTCCCTGGTAAACCTGGACTATGCTGACGTTAAGGCTATTATGTCTAACGGAGGAGTAGCGGCTATTGGAGTAGGAAGTTCAGATACCAATAATCGGGTAGAAGAAGCAGTTAAAGGAGCCTTATCTAACCCCCTATTGGACATCAACTATGAAGGAGCCACCGGAGCCTTGATCCATATTACGGGTGGTCCAGACATGACTTTGGATGAAGTTTCCCGGATTGGTGAATTGGTTACTGAATCTCTGGATGACGATGCTAACGTAATCTGGGGAGCCAGAGTAAGTGATGACATGAAGGGCAAGATGACGGTGATGACCATAATCACGGGAGTCAACTCTCCTTGGATATTGGGTAAGGTCGACAATAGGCGGTCAGAACATCGGGCTAAGTCCTTGAGTCGGGAATTAGGCATTGAACTAGTTTAAGATCGGAAATCGAAGAGGTATCACACTTAAAAAATCCTAGCCCATTCTTTCTCTTACGCCACCCCCTGTAAGGACCCCCTTGGGCGGGATTTTTTATTTTTTTATTTTTTTATTCTTTTTTCCATTTTTTTTATTCTTACCCCCTGTTCTGATTTTGGATAATTTTATAAAAAAAGTTGATTTATTAGGTTGTAATGGCTAAAAAAGATGCTGACACTAAGGGAATAACTGTAAAAAAGGAAGCTGATTTTTCGGAATGGTATACTCAAGTTATCCTTAAATCAGATTGGGCGGATTATTCTCTAGTTTCGGGCTGTATAGTATATAAACCGGCTTCTTACTCTATCTGGGAGAGGATCAAACAGATTGTTGATGCCAGATTTAAACAAGTTGGAATAAAAAATGCTTATTTTCCAATTTTTATTCCGGAGAGTTTGCTGCAGAAAGAAGCCGACCATATTGCCCATTTTGCTCCCGAAGTAGCGTGGGTAACTCATGGCGGGGATACTAAATTAGGGGAAAGATTAGCCATAAGGCCGACTTCCGAAACTATAATGTATGACTCGTACTCTAAATGGATAAGGTCCTATAATGACCTGCCACTAAGGTTAAACCAATGGAACAACGTAGTCCGGTGGGAATTTAAACATCCCACCCCCTTTTTACGCGGACGGGAATTTTTATGGAATGAAGGGCATACCTGTTTTGCCACCAAGAAAGAAGCCGAAGCTGAAGGAGAGCAAATAATCTCTATCTATAAGGATTTGTGTGAAAATTACCTGGCTCTTCCATCCCTGATTGGTAAAAAATCAGAAAAAGAAAAGTTTGCGGGAGCGGAATATACTATCTCCCTGGAATTCTTGATGCCTACTGGGAAAGGGATTCAAGGTCCGGACTTTCACCATGATGGTCAGAATTTTTCTAAGGCTTTTGACATAAATTTTACTGACAACCAAGGAAAAAAGCAAGCAGTTTGGCAGAATACTTTTGCTATAACTACCCGGATGATTGGAATTTTGGTGGGAATACATGGAGATGATAAAGGTTTAGTTATACCTCCTAAAATAGCCGAAACCCAGGTAGTGATAGTACCCATCCTGTTTGATAATTCTAAAACCAAAGTTCTAAAAGAGGCCCAAAAAATTAAATCAGAATTGGAAAAGTCATGTATTTTGGTTCAGATAGATTCCAGGGAAGGTTATTCCCCCGGCTGGAAATTTAATGAGTTGGAGTTGAAGGGAGTCCCTATAAGAATAGAACTTGGACCAAGAGATCTAGAACAAAAACAGGCCGTGGCCGTAAGGAGGGATACGGGGGAGAAGAAAATAGTTTCTTTAACTAGCCTGGCAAAAGTAATCAGCTCACTGTTAGACAATATTCAGAAAGATATGCTCCATAAAGCCGAAAAAAATCTTAAGTCCAGCATAGTTAAAGTAGATGATATTAAAGCTGCTGAAAAAGTAATTAAAGAAGATAAACTTATTTTTGCTTACTGGTGCGGCAAGCCCAGCTGTGAAGAAAAATTTAAGGAGAGAACCGGCGCAAAATCACTGAATTCACCCCTTAAGCAGCCAGCTAAAGGCCAAAAATGTTTCTCTTGTGCGGATAAAGGAAAAGTTTGGTTCTATTTTGGGAAGAGCTATTAAGTGGTGATTAGATTAAGGTCAAGTCTTTTCAGTTATTCATACTCTTCGAAATCATCAATTTCCGTATCTTTGTATTTGGATTTTTCATTCTTATCATTTGACTCCTTCTTAGAGGGAGGATTTCCAAAATAAATTAACTGATCAAGCGGTTCATAAAATAACATATCAAATTTTTTTCTATATTTAGCCGGGATTACCATCTGAAAATTGGAAACCTTACTTAAATTTTCTTTGATCCCAAACCTAGACCGGCGGTCCATGTTGTCTGAAGTTTTGCTAATCTGAGGAAGATAAAATAAGCACTTCCAGCCGTCATCATCTTCATTGAAGGCATAAACTGACCTAGGACCAAAATGTAAAATTTTCGGACGGAATAAAAAATGGTCTGGCTTATACAATTCTATCATCCTAAGGTTTTCTTCTAAAAGAACTTCATTCAATCCAGGTCGAGGCAGCCTGGTTCGGAGCCAGTAAATTCCATCTTGATTTAATAAATATTCCTCAAAATATTCTTCCGGAGGACATGGCAGAGTTTCTTTTAGTTTTTTTTTCTTATTTTCATTATTAAATTTCCAGTACCGTTGGTAGCATAACCCCTGGCTGTGGAATATAAAATTATCCGGGGTGTAAGGCAAATAGTCCCGTACGAAATTGCAAATTCTTACTCTTTGGTAAAAATCACCCACATACTCTTCACTGTATCGGGCGGTTAACAGCGGTTCTTTTGAATGTCGCTTTTCCATATAAATTCAATTAAAGCTTTACTTAGATTAGTTTAAAAGCTTTTTGATCAGATTTTAATATAGAGAAGTTTGCATAATTAAATTATTTATCCGCAAACTTCTAAAGAGAATTTGAAATAAACGTAATTTTGGCATTAAACAAACGATATATTTGCCAAAATTACTATTTTTCAAATTCTCTATATTTTAATCTGCTACTAACTTTCTTTTAAATAGCCTTTATAAGCGTGTTTTTTAGTCTGCAAATCCAGAAGTTTTTTTAGCATCGCCTGCAAGTCCCAAATTCGGTAATATAAGGTGTCTACATATACTCCTTCTATGTTTTTGGAATACATTTTCTGATATATTTTTCCCAGCCATTGGGAAAATTTTCCTTGACCAAATTTTTTCTGCCAATCTAAATAGGCTTTTCCATTGATGGTAAATTCTAACCGGCCGTCGGCCATCATCTTTTTCTTGCCATTAACTAAAACTTCCATTTCCCGGGTATCCCAAGTATGGAGTTCGATCTTGACTTCATATTTAACATATTCCGTGACATTTTTCTCGGCTTTCCAGGAATACTCTTGCTCGGCTCCGGAAGGCGACGGAACTTTATGTTTATATCCAGTCTCATACCAAAAATAGCCGTAATTTTTAGCCCAGCTTACCAGGCTAGAATAAACCAATTCATAATCAAATGGTCCAGTATAACGTAAAATTATGGGTGGTATAGATACGTCTGACATCAGGAGATGATATGTTTTTGGTTATATAAATATTACTTTTTTGGGGGGCTGTCCAGAGCCGTATGGCCCTGAACAGCACCCATAATTCCGCCTCGAAGCCAAGGCCGGTTCGGTATCTCTAGAACCATACTTCAACTTTCTCTTCTTTAACCTTTAATTCAGCTTTACTCTTTCCGGAAACTTTTCCGGCTTCGGAGAGGAGATCTATTTTTTCGGCTCCGACTTTATCTTTAATTTCTGATTTAAATAAACTTAATCGCTTAACCATATCTGGACTAGATTTAAGGATTAAATTAATTCGATCTGTTTTTTGCAATCCCTCTTTCTTTCTTAATTCTTGAAGGTGGCGCATAACTTCCCGGGAATAACCTTCGGCTTCTAATTGAGGGTTTAATTTGGTATTCAAGTAAACAAGGCCATTCTTACTTTCGGCAGATAAATATGGTTCCGGAGAAGTACGTTTAAATCTAATCATTTCGGGAGAAATTTTAATAGTTTCTCCACCCAGTTTAAATTCATAGAGGTTATGTTTAGTTATCTTATCAAAAATGGACTTAGGATTTTCTGAACTTAACTTAGCAATTATCTTAGGTGACAATTGCCCATAGGTTCTGCCAATCTTAGCTAGATCTGGTTCTAAACTAACGCCTCCTCCGGGAAGTGAAACTACCTGTTTTATGTTCTTAACGTTAATTTGATATTTTATAATTTCACCCAAACTTTTTATCATTTTAGATACTTCGGGGTTTGAACTTTCAATAATAATATCTTCCACCGGCCACCTCAACCCCAGCTTGGCTTTTTCCCGGGCGTGCAGAGCGGCTTGAATAATATTTTTGCTAATTTCCATCTCCTGCTCTAAACTCAAATTAATTAAGGATTTATCCGCTTCCGGCCAAGGATAGTGGCTGATACTGGTTTCTTTCAAAACTTTTTTACCAGAAAATTCACCGCGCAGGTTAAGGTAGATAGCTTCCGAGATAAAAGGAGCTATTACGCCGAACATTTTTAAGCATTCCAATAACACTTTGGCTAAGATGTATACTACCGCTTTACGTTCTTCCCTGCTTCCAACTGAACTTTTTTCCCTGACTATTTGGATGTAAGTCCGGGAAAGTTCCAAGAATAAGTCTTCCAGCGGAGCAATGGTTTTATCCAGATTATAATTTTCAAATAGTTCTGCAACTGTTTTAATAGTTGAATTTAACTTGGAGAGGATATATTTTTCTTCAGTATAAAGATATCTTTTATTATTTTTTTCTTTAAACCAATCTTGGTTTTCAAAAGCATTGTTATCAAAAGGATTCAGATCATTTTCCTGAGCCAGGTTTATTAGCAATTTATGCAGATTCCATAATATTAAATGTGACCGCTGTTTAACCACACATTCATCCCAGCTGAACTTAATGTCTTCACCCGCATTATTCTGGCACATGTAATTACGCAGTACGTCGACTCCGTACTTGTCTATCAATTCATAAGGAGAAATTATGTTCCCCAAACTCTTGCTCATCTTCTTGCCTTCAATATCATTCAGCATTCCATAAACATAAACGTTTTTGAAAGATGGTTGATCTAAGTACAGGTAGGAGCAGATCGAAAGCAGGCTGAACCACAGTCGGGTTTGTTCCCGAGCTTCCAGAATTAAGTCCGCGGGGTATAGTTCCTTAATTTTTTTAGGATCGTTGTCCAGGCAGTTCCAACTGGCAGTTCCAGCATCTACCCAAACATCAATGACATCTGGAACACGTTTCATCTCGCCACCGCAGCGGCATTTGAACTTGATTTTATCAATCCAAGGAAGGTGGATGTTCTGGGGAACTTTTTGTCCGGATTGTTTTATCTCCTGACGCGAACCAATTACTTTTATCTGCCCGCAATTTTTATTCTGACAGATCCAAATTGGGACCGGCGTACCCCAATACCTCTGCCGAGAGATGGAATTATCTTTTAAATTACTTATCCAGGATTCATAGGCATTCAAAGCAGTGTCGGGAACCCAGTTAACTTGCTGGTTGTCATGTAAAATTTTATTCTTAATCTCTTCAACTCGGAAAAACCATTGGGATGTGGTCAGGAAAATTACCGGGTTCTTGCACCGCCCGCAATGAGGATACTCGTGTTTTACCGTCTGGATGGCTACAATACTATCTTCTTTCTTCAAAAATTCCCTAAATTTTTCATCGTCAACTTTTGCTCTCAGCCCGGCCAATACTCCCATCTCTTTAGGAAAGTAACCGTTCTCACTTAGATTATTAAATGGAGGGATGTTATATGGTTTACAAGCTTCTTGGTCTTCCGGTCCGCATCCTGGAGCAGCATGAACTAATCCTGAACCAGCGAGAGTATCAACATATTCTTGGCTTAAGATTACAGTATGAACTTTAGGGTGTTCCGATTTTATCTTTTGGTATTGAAAAATATAATTAGCCAGGGGATGAAGGTATTCAATTCCTTCCAGTTTTTTACCTTTAAACTCTTCCAAGATTTTTAATCCAGAAGTTCCAACTGTACCCTCTTTATTTTTTTCCTGCCCGGCAGCCAGTTCAACAACTCTCTGAGCCAATGATCTAGCTAAAATCCATACTTCTGATCCAACTTTTACTTTAACATAATCTATTTCTGGTCCAGCCATTACTGCCAGGTTGAAAGGAATGGTCCAAGGAGTGGTAGTCCAGATTATTAAGAATTCTTTTGATTTATCATTTTTGTTAGAGGTTGTTTTATTCTTCAATTCAAATTTTACAAAAATAGATTTATCGTTTATATCTTGATATTCACATTCGTGCTTAGCGATGGCAGTTTCACAGTGCTGGCACCAGGTTAGAACTTTTTTTCCATAGTAAAGATTTTTTTTCTCCCAAGCAGTTTTGATAAGATCCCATTCACCTTCCATAAATTCTGGTTTAAGGGCCATATAAGGATTGGATAAGTCAAAGGATATTCCCATTCGAATTAAATCCTTAGTCATAACTTTAGCCATCTCTAGGCAGAATTTTTCACATTCCGATACAAATTTATCTACCCCAAATTTTTGGATATCTTCCTTAGTCTTAAGACTATACTTGTCCATGACCTTATGTTCGGTAGGCAGGCCGTGGACATCAAAACCATTCCTATCCCAGACCTTAAATCCTTTTGCCCGCTTGTATCTTAAAATTATATCCTTAAGAGAATAATTCCAGGCATGGGCTAGGTGGAATTTTCCGGAAGTGTAAGGAGGACCATCCAGGAAATAAAATTTTTTTCCTTTAGAATTCTTTGATCGCAGGCGGTCAACAGTCTTGTTTTTTTGCCAATATTTAATTAACTCAGATTCTATCTTTGGAACATCATAAGTTGGAAATTTCATCATAGGGGTTTAATACGGTCTTATTTAAAAAGATTGTTGTGGGGATGGCTTACCCGTTTTTTTTACTAAGATTCCAATTTAGGCCTTTTTTTATCTCCCGGCCCAGCTTGGAATTTGAAATGGCCTCGTTGATCTTTCGGAGAACTAATTCGACTCCCGGTTTGGAAAGTCCAAACTTAGCAGCCACTTCCTTGGTACTTTGGGGATCTAAGGGATTTTCAGGCCCAGTATAGCCAACTTTATGGTAAAATATTTCTACATCTCTATCCCATTTCATCCACTGGAGGCAGGGGGGTATAATATTAGGAAGTTTTTCTAAAATCTTATATAATGAATCATTGATTTCAAATTGTTCCATTTGTTCCAGAGCAGAAGCGTTAGTTAAAGCTTCAGATAAAGGCCCAATATCCTCACTCTCAACTCCAATTATAGCCTGGTCCAGGGAAAAAGCAGGGGTAGATATTCGGCGATAAAACTGGTATTTTTTATCGGTAATCTTAATCCCCAGCTTAATTAATTCTTCAAGAGTTTCTTCTGAAGTAGGGGGGCGCATTAGCTTATGGGCCAGCCCGGATTCGATGTCATAAATTCTTTTCAATTCTCCCCTAACATGGACTGGCAGACGGACCACCCGTCCGGTATTGGCTTGGAACCTATCCAAAGTTTGTCTAACCCAAAGCTGGGAATAAGTAGAAAATAGATTGCCCTTACGAGGATCATATCTTTCCGCAGTTTTAACTAGGCCAAGATATCCTTCCTGCAGAAGGTCTTCCACTTCTGTACCAATTCTAGTTTTGTAAGAACCTTTCAAGACAATGGGTATATGATTTAAGGTAAGTTCATTCCGGGCATCATCCAACTGGTCTAAAATTAATTTTATTTCTTTGGCATTGCGCCGGCGGAGATAAATTTTATGGTCTATCTTTTTTTTTTGTTCAAGAGATTCTTCTGGAAGTGTACTTTTTTCTTCTTCCAAGTGCAAAATTTTCCTGGAAGTTCGATGTAGATACTGCCGGGCCAATTTGGAACACCGCCACCATTTATTTTCTTCCTCAAAATATTCCTGTATTTGCTCCAGATTTGATTCCTGCAGGCCGGAAGGCAAAACTCGGTGCAGTGATTTGGGAGACAGCCGGGTTAATTTATCAAGCAGCTGCTGATGGGATTGGTAAATAATCTGCCCCAATTCCTCCTCTCTCTGGCGGGTAATGTTGGAGGGAATATTTCGATAAAGAATGTACCCCGGACTTTGTTCATACTTATCCATATAATCATAATTAAGTTAGTAAGGAATTTATAAATATTTGTGGCAAAAAGGCTCTGTAGAAAGAGTCCTACTTCACAGACAAGAAATGTGACTTATTCACATTTCTGTCCTGAAAATAAATCTTTGTTTATTTTCATGTACCCCCACCCTAAAGAGAAGTTTGCATAATTAAATTATTTATCCGCAAACTTCTAAAGAGAATTTGAAATAAACATAATTTTGGCATTAAACAAACGATATATTTGCCAAAATTACTATTTTTCAAACTTCTCTAAACTAAAGTATAGGAACATGGTCTGCTTCGTCTGGTCAAGTCAAGATTATCTGCGATAATCATTGACAATCTTGACCTAGACGGACTCTTTCTACTAAGCCTGGCAAAAATCACTTCAGTAAAATAACGTTTCCCCGCCCCTTCTTAACCTTTTCCACTTTGCCTCGGTACTCTAATTCGGTAATGATCAAACTGACCTTTGATTCAGACAAAGGCAGCATTTCTTTGCGTAATTCTTTTTGGTTTATTCGGCCATCATGGTCAGTAATTATCTTCAAAGCTCGATCTATGTACCCCGGTTCGTTAGCCAGATCTTCTCGGTGCTGTTCCGGAGTCTTGCTCTGCTCTTCTTTTGATTTTTTAATAAATTTTCTTAACGACCCATACTTTTTACGATAATAAATGATTCTCCAGATTAATAGGATAACTATCAGCCCGCCCACAGCGTATCTCCAAGCAGAATACTTTTTTTCTGAAAGCAATTCTTCCACCTCACCAATTTCTTCCGTAGTTCCAGTCCATAACTCATTTTCAGCAGAAAAATCTTCCACCAGGAACAAATCCAAGACAAAGGTTCCTTCCTTAACTATCTCTATTTCCTCTTTTATCTGAGTAAATCCTTTCCAGGCAGTTAAGGTGTATTTTCCTAAAGGCAGTTCAAAGGTATAAGCCCCGTCTTTGGAAAGAAATTTTTGCGCCGGCAGGGTATCAATTTCAACCACCACATCTATTTCCAGCTCTAATTGAGAATTATAAATTGAGCCTTGAAGAGTTGAGGCTATAGCTAGAGGGCTGAAAAGTAAAAATAAGGCCAAAATGGAAACTATTTTTATTATTCTAGGCCCGGTGGAGGTAGTATGCCGCTGATCTATTGACCGATGGTGGTAACGAGCATTTTGACAGTACATATTACAGCCAAATCTTCAGGGTATAAAAAGTTAACTTGCAAGATAGTGATAGATTTTCCTAGAAATCAATTTCACAAAGCTCTTAAATGATAAATAACTTTAATGTCTATTTTTAAGAGATATAATCTGAACATTTCTGCTTCCAACCCCTATTTATAAATCCTTATCGTTTCACCACTTTTAAATACTCAACTTATCGAAAGATTTATATATAAGTGGCTATTCTCAAGTAGTAAACATCTATCACCTCTTTTTCCCCGAGCCGACCTTAGGGTTGGCAAGGGGTTTTTATAATCCTTTGATTGAGAATTATATTAAATTATATTTATTATCTTATTTTAGTTTAAGCTGTAGAATCCTACTGGTCATTTCCTTAGGAAATTCACAAACGATAGTGACTTGATATTGACCGGTGGTCAAAAACACAGTGGAATACACAGTGGAATTCTGGCGTCAAAATGCACAGTTCCCACTTGCTGGCGAGTGGTCACGAGCATTTTGACTAGTAAAGTTTTATTTCTGATATAACTTAAGGGTAAAAGCAACCATCCAACAACTATATAAATACTGTAATATTAGTATTTTAAAAAGATGGTGTCAGCTTTAATATTAGTTTTCCTAGCGTTAAGCTTGGGGTACATATTCAGCGAGATTTCTAAACGACTGGGTCTACCGAGGGTAGTAGGACAAATTTTTACAGGATTAATTTTAGGGGTACCAATAATCAAAGATTATTTATTGGGGGAAGAAAACTTGAAGATATTCTCCTTCTTGGCTAATTTAGGAATAATCCTGTTATTTTATTATGTAGGTTTGGAAACAAATTTTCGGGCCTTCACCAAAAATATTAAAGAACTGGCGTTAATTTCTTTCTTTAATACGGCCATTCCACTAATTTTAGGAATTCTGATCATGAAATTTGTGTTTGGATTTACTGCTTTGATAAGCATAATCATTGGCATATGCCTGGCAGTAAGCGCTCAATCAGTTTCATTAGATATCCTGGAAGAAATGAAAGCTTTGAAATCCAGAATTGGGAACTTAATCATTGGCGCAGGAGCAGTTGATGATATAATTGAGATAGTTTTAGTAGCAGTGATTTTCTCTTTATTCCAAGTGGCAGTCAGCCATCAGTCATTGCTTCAATTACTGCTGGAAATTTTAATTTTCTTAGTAATTATCATTGCTTCCCGCAACTGGATCATACCTTATGGGTTAAGTTATTTTGATCGGGAAAAATCTAGCACCGCTCGTTTTACAGGCTCATTGCTGATAGTTATTTTAATTGCTTCCTTAGCTGAATTTTTAGGATTGGGATTAATATTGGGAGCGATGATCGCGGGAATAATAGTTAGGCAGACTATTTTTGGCGAGAAAAAAATACCCGACTGGGAAGAACACGACATCGCTAATTCGGTTCATTTATTTTCCTTTGGATTTTTAATTCCCCTGTTTTTTGTTTGGGTAGGGATGAATGCGGACTTGACTTTAATTGGATCACAGATAGGATTTATTTTATTACTGCTGGTGATATCCATCGTTGGAACAGTGGGCGGTTCCTTGATTGCGGTTCTGCTTAGCGGCGGCCAATGGCGGGAAGGATGGATTGTAGGATGGGGACTAACCCCTAAAGGAGATATCGAATTGGTGATTGCAGCTTTAGCGCTTAGCAGCGGCATAATTTCTACGGGTATTTTTACTTCTTTAGTTATAACTGCTTTTTTGACTACGGTCATATCCTCAATTATGTTCAAGAAGCTGCTGGGGAAGACTAAGTCGAAGTTGAAAGGAAAAGCTAAAATCATTAAAGATAGAAGCCATAGCGTCTCTTAAGATAACTTTATATAAAACCATACTTCTTTCTTTTTCTTCTGAACTGCACAATTAACAACGCTACAAAGAACCCCAGCAGAAAACCTTTTCCGGCTAAAATCCAATCTTCATCGATTTCAAATAAGGGTTGAGTTTTCTCCTGCGGGAAATAAATCCCTAATTCACCCATCTCTAAAGCATATTCAGTATAAACTAGGGCAGTATAAGGATCACTTTCTTGCAAGGTTTTAGCGTATTGATAGTAAGAATAACCTAATATGGGGAAAGTGTCCTCAGCAATGTTTTCAGCAATAACTCTTCCTGCAGCCTGTATTTTCTCCTGCAGCAGTTCAGCAAATGCTTCTTCGCTTACTCCGATAGAACTTAAAAGGGCCGAACTGTCAGCTTTAGCTTGAGAAGCCTGCATCAGGCATAAAATAAAATCGTTTTCCTGCATTGATTTTTGGGCAGTATCAATTTTGGTTACAATATTGCCAGTATAATCCGAACTTACAAAAAAGCTGGCGTACTGGTAGCGTTCCTGGCTTTCGGAAATTTTTTGCAGGCAGGAATTTTTGAGCTGTTCTTCATTAAGCAGATATTTCTGGCCGCTCATGTTGAAGAATTCTTTCCAGGTTACAGCGGAAAAATATCTTTCTTCAGCGTAGGCCAACAAGCGGTATGATTCGGTTGCAGCTTCAGCTTTAGCAAGGTTTTTTTTTTCCTGCAAAGTTTCAATTTGCTCCTGAGCATCTCTTATTCTTTCACTTACTATCATCAAGGTCTGTAAATCGGAAATGGTTTCTATTTTTTCTTCAGCCAAATTTTTTCGTAGTAAATCTATTTTTTTAGCTAAGCTATTCTGCAGATTAAAGATTATTCCCTGTCTAGGGGAATTTAGATCATAATATGCTCGTTTCAATTCCAAATTGGCGCTGAAGCAGAAACTGGCGGCGGAATAAAAATTTCCTTCAGCCGTAGAATTAATAGAGCGGCCAAGCAATTGCTGGACGCTGGCAGAAGTTTCTGGTTTTAAAATTAGGTTTTCTTGTTCCATTTGCTCCAACATAGTATCTGTTCTTTGGCAAATTTTGCGGCGTAAACTATCCATTATGGTGCTATACTCTTCATTTTCTATAAGGGTTAAATTTTTAGGGTTAAGATTAGCACCCGTTAAATGAAATACTACCTCATCTAAACTTAAAGATTCTATTACTTCTAAACTCAAATTATTCTTCCCGTACTCTACCAAGTCTATACCCGTAAAATTTCCTTCCTTTTCGTCAAATTTTTGCTGAAGAGATATTCCTTTGGGGATTAAAACTTTTTTCAATTTAATATTTGAAGCAGCTTCTAATTTTTCTTTTACTCCTCCTACCGGCCCAATGATCCCCCCAGAATTGATTGTGCCGGTAACCGCTACGGCAGGGTCATATTCTAAATCCAATACGGCAATGGCAGTTAAGGCCGCGATGGCTGCTCCGGCACTGGGACCGCCGATAATATTAGATTTGGATTTGATAGTATATATAAAATCATATTTATCACAATTTAACTTGAAATGGCTGCAGGCGATATCTTTGGCAAACCGAGTAGAAATTTGGGTGTCCATTTTAGTTAAAGGGAAAGTTTCCAAGAACACCCGGCCGGATCCAGATTTAAGTTCCAATAATAAATCAGCATCGCTGCCGTACATTTCTTCCCCATTGTCTTCGACCGCTAACAGTTTTAATTGATAGATTTCGGGTTGAGCTTGGGCTAGGCAGATTAGAACTGAGAATAGGATTAATGTTAGTAAGATTTTTTTGGACATACTCATTTATTATTCCTCAACTACTTTTATGTCTTTCATGTACTCATAGCGAACATGAATTTTTTTACCGCTTTTAGAACTCAGCAATAAAATATCCTTGGCTAGAGCTTTTACCGTGCATTTTTCTCCGTGATAAATTACTTCCTGGCCGCGGGAGAATTTTAATCCCCGGAACAATACGGTCACCCGATAAATATCCTTGCCGTCTTTCTTTCCGAACAAACTGGCGGTTACTGCTAATTTTCCGCCAAATTTTTGCTGCAGGGTTTTTCCCAGCGAGCGGGTAAGTTCGTTGTCGGCCAAATAATAATCCCATCCATTACGTACTGGCATAACTTTAGTAACCGGTAATTTTATTCTTCTAATCTCTTGATCAGTAAAAGTTACTACTTTCTCTTCAACTTCTCTCAACTGGAGTATGGCTTCATAGTACTCACCATGTTTTCCTTCCAAGGAACGGACCATTTTAGTTCTTACTTCTCCCCTGGCCGCCGGTTTTGTAAGGACTGTAGCGTCCCTTCTCCCGCTGGCTGGTTTTTTGTCCCGGAAGAACTTCGTCGCCTTCTAACTCGTTTAAACCGCAATCACTGCATTTAAGAAAATCCAGCCCGTCATCAGCCACAATTTCTACATTTTTAGATTTGCATTCCGGGCAAATTGGTTTGGTATGGACCATAGGTTGAAGAAATATTGGAGATATATAAATATTCTACTTTAATAAATAAACTTTCATTAGGTATCACTAATAAGGGATAAAATACCTAACCTTTTTAAATAGAAGTCATTTTAAGGTCTAAATGGAACCTTACACTAATTATCCTGTTCAAGATTCTAAGTTAGATCCAGCTCCAGTTAAAACTGCAAATTTTGCTAATTTATCTTACAAAATAGGCCAGGAGATAGTGATTTTACCAGTAGAAGCTGCGGCCTATGTGACTGGTTCGGTCTTAGCTGGACCGACGGTTAGACGAGTAATCCAAGATAGGCTAAATCAAGAAGGCACGTGGAAAGAGGGCACTTTTATTGATCATTTGAAGAGTTTTGGCCGGATGGGATTGTATGCGACTTCGGTTCCGGTGAGTGCGCTGGCTCCAATAATGGCTTGGGCTTGGAGTTGGGAGGCCGCAGCAATAACTGCAGCTGCCAATGTAATTTCTTGGGGAGTAGAGAAGAGAAGACGCAGGGATTTAGAAGCAGTGGTAGGGAAGGAGTAGACATGGGTGCGGAACAAATTCAATCAATTCAACTTTTACAATAACTGGAGATCAATGCGGATCTAATTCAGTCTATTCAACTGTTACAGTTGAGGGTGATACTGGACATAATTGTGGTGGGGAGTCATATGATTCAACTTTTAAAATTGAGGGTGATATTGGAACTGGTTGGGGAATGGGTTCACTCTATTCAGAATTCAAAGTGAAAAATGAGGATTTATTTAAACAATTAATACAGAGCTTCAACAATTAAGATAGAAGCATTAGAACAAGGAATTTTAACCAACGATATTTGCCTTAATTTTTTTTGTAAAATACTTATTAAATCTAGAAGCTGTTCGTTTTTTATCTTTATTTTTACAGCAATTTCCACCAAAACCTTTTAAATACTACTTTTAAATAATCACTTATGCTAGTAATAGAGCTGCAGGATGTGGAAAAGTATTACCCCATGGGTGAATCTTTAGTTAAAGCCTTAGACGGCATTTCTATGAAAATTGAGAAAGGAGATTTTGCGGCTATCATGGGTCCGTCAGGAAGTGGAAAATCAACTTCCATGAATCTGGTTGGTTCTTTGGATCTGCCTACCAGGGGGACAATATTCCTAGAAGGCGAGGACATTGCTGAGTTTAATGAATCAGAGCTGGCCCAGATTAGAGGACGAAAAATTGGGTTTATCTTTCAAAGTTTTAATCTTATTTCCAACTTAACCGTAAAAGAAAACGTAATGCTGCCGCTTTTATTTCAGAGAGTAAGCGCCGAAGATAGGGAGGAAAGAGCAGAGAAACTTTTAGCTTTAGTTGATTTAAGCAACCGCAGTGATCATTATCCCAGCCAAATTTCCGGTGGACAGCAGCAGCGGGCAGCTATTGCCAGAGCTTTAGCCAATGACCCGGAGGTTATACTGGCCGATGAACCTACTGGAAATTTAGACACCAAAACAGGGGATACAGTAATGAATCTTTTAAAAAAGTTAAATGAAGATGGAAAAACTATCATCATGGTTACTCATGATCCAGAATTGGCGCAGAAGCATGCCCGGAAAATTTACTGGATGCGAGATGGAAAAATTGAAAAAATTACATTTAAGATTAATAACAAATGGGGGACAAAAAAATGAAACCAACACTACTAATCTGGATTATAATATTAGTATTATCACTTAATTTTGCCGCTGCAGCCATAGTAGATACGGAGTATGTAAGTGATTTAGAACCAGGACAGGAAGGACAAATTTTGCTGGAAGTTTACAATGATTTTGATGAAGATATGGAAAATGCAGCCCTGAGTTTAAATTTTGCCGGATTGCCGCTGTCACCGGTAGGGTCATCGGCGCAATCTGAAGATCAGATTAGGGATGGTAGAACTAATAAATTTTCGTTTAAGGTTAGGGCATCTAGTTCAGCTAAACCGGGCGATTATGAAATTCCCTATGTATTAAGTTATCAATTAGAAAATGATAAAGCCATAAATAAGGTCTCAGGAACAATTGGATTGAGAATTACTGGTGATCCTGAGTTATCTTATACTGTTACTGCAGAAAAGGCGGTAGTAAATGCACCCACACAAGTTAAGTTTAAAATAGTTAACAAAGGTTATGCTGAAGCTAAATTTGTTGCCGTAACCATTGTGCCAGAAGGGTTAACTTTACTATCTGATCGAGAAGTTTACCTTGGAACAGTCGAATCTGATGATTTCGAAACGGCTAATTTTGAGGTTATCTATGGAGCCAGCGGGGAACAATTTTTCCGAGCGGTAGTCACCTACCGTAATTTTGAAAATCAGGAAGAAACTAAAAATGTAATCTTACCAGTTACAGTATATTCACCTGAAGAAGCTTTGGCTTTAGGAATTATTAAATCCAGCAGCTTAGGAAAATACTTCCTTGGAGCATTGATGCTAGTAGTTGGGTTTATTGTTTGGAAAGCAGTCCGTAAACATCAACGCAGAAAACGGCTTCGAAAAAAAGAAACTCTTGAGAAGGAGAAGTAAACCTAATTAACTATGATTAGCGATTACTTTCTTTTAGCCATAAAAAATTTACGGAAACGCGGCCTTAGATCATGGCTTACCATGCTGGGTATTTTCTTAGGCATTGCCGCCGTGGTTTCTTTAATTTCTTTAGGTTCTGGTCTGCAAAAGGCAATTCTGGGACAATTTGGCACTCTGGACACCAATAAATTGCTGATTGAAAATACCGGTACGGGCTTTGGACCTCCCGGATCAACGGCAGTACGCCAATTAACCAATTCTGATTTGGAGTTAATAAATTCAATTAATGGAGTTGAAGAAGCCATACCTAGATTTATTCGCATGGCAAAAGTTGAAACCGATGAAATAACTGAATTTTTATCTATTTCTTCTCTGCCGGGAAATGATGGTCAACTTAATATAATCTACGATGCTCTTAATTTACAAATTGCAGAGGGAGAAATTCTAACTGAGAACGATCTAGGAACAGTTTTGGTGGGTTGGGGTTTAGCGCAAGAAGAGGCCTTAAGTGAAAATATAAAAGTTGGAAAAAGTATTTCCCTCCAAGGTGAAGATTTTGAAATTGCCGGTATTTTAAAAAATTCAGGCAGTTTTATACTGGATTATGTTATATTTCTGCCGGAAGAAGATTTGAAAAGAATTCTTAATCTTGATACTGAAATTGATCTTATAGTTGTTCAAGTCACCGATCAAAAAATATTAAACGAAGTAGCCGAAGACATAGAAGAAACTCTTAGGAAAGATCGAAAACAAAAGTTAGGGGAAGAAGATTTCTCAGTGCAGACTCCGCAGCAAAGTTTGCAGGCAGTAAACACTATTCTTAGGGTGGTAAATTTAATTGTTTCCGGGATTGCAGCTATATCTCTGTTTATTGGCGGAATTGGCATTGCTAACACCATGTATACCTCAGTTTTGGAAAGGACCAAAGAAATAGGGGTTATGAAGGCCATTGGGGCACAGAAAAAGGATATTTTGGGGCTTTTTTTACTGGAGTCGGGTTTATTGGGATTAATAGGGGGGATTGTGGGTATTGTTATTGGATTAGGGCTGGCGCTAGGAATATCCAGTGCGGCCGGGGCTGCTTTAGGAGGAATAAGTTTGGAAGTGACTATTTCTTGGCCTTTAGTTATTACTGCTCTTTTATTTTCCTTAGTAGTAGGAATAATATCGGGAATTATCCCTGCAGTCCAAGCAGCTCGATTGCCGCCGGTGGAGGCTCTGCGAAAATGATTCTAGATTATTTGAAAATGGCAGGCAAGAATTTGCAGAAACGTAGGCTGAGAGCATTTTTGACCTTAATTGGAATTATGATTTCAATTTCAACTATTTTTGTTTTAGTTAGTTTGTCTTTAGGTTTAGAATCCGCGGTTGAGGAACAGTTTAGGATGCTAGGGACAGATAAATTTTTTGTCCAGCCCAAAGGCCAGTTAGGAGGATTAGGAACCGGCAGTGCAGCAATGTTGACCGAGATTGATTTAGATGTAATAACTAAACTTTCAGGTGTTAAAGAAGTATCTTTTGCGGTTGCTGCCAATGCCAAAATAGAATTAGATAATAACATTCGTTATACTTTAGTTTCGGGATTAGATATTGATTCAGTAGATCTGTTCATGGAGACGGGTTCGTTTGCAGCTGAAGAAGGGCAGATGTTAACTAAGGGTGACAGGGGAGTTGTAGTTTTAGGCAGCCAATATAAATATAATAATTTTTTAGGACAAGAAGTCAAAATCGGGGATAAAATTTTAATTAATGATCAATATGGATTTAAAGTCAAGGGAATAGTTAAAACTTTAGGAAATCCAACTGATGATCGGATGATTTATTTGCCTCTGGAGGAATTTAGATTAGTTTTTAATATTCCGGAGAGAATAGACTATTTTGTGGTTCAAGTAGAGGATGAAGCCGAATTAGCAGTAGTTGCCGAGCGGGCAGAAAAGAAACTTATGCAAGCCCGGGGGGTGGATGAAAATTCAGCAGATTTTACAATCCTAATGCCGGAACAATTATTAGATAGTTTTGGTAGTATATTATCCATTATTACTTCGTTTTTATTAGGCATTGCATTCATCTCCCTACTAGTTGGAGGTATAGGCATTGCTAACACCATGTATACCTCAGTTTTGGAAAGAACTAAAGAAATAGGAATCATGAAAGCCATCGGAGCACAGAATAAGGATATTTTAGTTATATTTTTATTAGAATCGGGATTGTTAGGTCTAATCGGTGGAATAGTTGGGGTTGCCGTAGGTATGGGCATTGGAAAAACCATCGAATTTATTGCCTTAAATTTTTTGGGAACAACTTTATTGCAGGTTTCTTTCCCTACTTATCTAATTGGGGGAAGTTTATTGTTTTCGTTCATGGTAGGTTCAGCAGCCGGATTAATGCCGGCTTGGAAAGCAGTTAAAATCGAACCGGTAGAAGCGTTAAGAAGGGATTAGAGTTATTTATTAACTTTTAAAGTTATTTTTCCTTTCAAAGGTGAATTATCTTTGGTTAAATATTTATTACAAATATCATAATCAGCCAGACTTATTTCCCCTCGGCTTTCGTTGGGTAAATCTTCTAACCACTCTATACTTCTGGCTATATCTTTTAATTCTTTGCGGATATATTTTATCTCTGAATCAGCCGGAGTAGAAGTATATTTAATAGAAAAATCAACGAATGTTTCAGCTGGATCTCCTCCTGTTCCCATAACTCTAATAGAAAAAATTAATTATATAAATATTGTGCAAAAGAAAATTAGGTTTAAATTGAGGTAATGAGAAGTTTGCATAATTAAATTATTTATCCGCAAACTTCTAAAGAGAATTTGAAATAAACGTAATTTTGGCATTAAACAAACGATATATTTGCCAAAATTACTATTTTTCAAACTTCTCTAATATTTTCACTTAATTTTTTTATCCGTTTATGATATCAACATTTATAAATAGCCGGCTTTTCTGACACTCTAAGATGACAACTGTATGCTTAAAAGGATATGAATTTTCTCTCTTTCTAGCTAAAGACTCCTACGATAGAAGAGCTCTCCAATATAAAAATAACATCATCCAGGTGCTTAGTAAAATAGGCATCCCTGTAGATGATATTATGCTAGATTTAGAGCCAGTGGCCATAAAAAATGCGCCAGCATCAGCCACTTGGTATGGTGAAGGTTATCGAATGTATTATAGTTATAAATTAGCTCGAAAATATGTGGATAACCTATATGTGGTATATAAGGTAATTGAATTAGAAGTTAGGGATTTACTGACTGGAAAAAAAACGTTTGAAGAATTTATATCTGAATTTACGGAAGAAAAAGAAGTGGAGGAAATGCGTAAGGAAGCTAGAGAATTGCTGGGGGTGGAAGGAAAGGAGATGGATCTGGGCTTAATAGACAAAAAATATAAGGAACTAGCTAAAAAATATCACCCTGATGTTGAAGGGGGGAATATTGAAATGTTCAAAAAAATAAACAATGCTCATAAAATATTAAAACGGGAACTATCTTAGGGTTCTAGTGTCTGGCAGGGGTGTTATATAATTTTCTGAGATAGCAACTTCTTCTGGACTATAACCTAATTTTTCATAAAGATCTTCTACAGTTCCAGAATAATTTATTAAACACATTTTTTCTCCAATGGTTTCTGTAACTTCTCCGCCTAAGTCTATAATTTTTTTAAGAACATCATCTAAACTTAAATTATCTCTTGCGGCTGTTTTTATACGAACAATATATTCTTCCATTTTACTACTTAGACTCAGTGGTTATATTTAAATATTTCGGATAAATTTACATCTTCCTATTTTTTAGTAGTGGGTGAAATAGTTAAAATTGTTTAAGTCAATAGCTTACAATTCAGCGTTTTTTAGCTTTCCTTTGAGGTAGATTTCATACCTTTTTTAGAGCAAAAACCTTATAAAATAGCTTATAATCTGCCTTCTATGGATCTTACAATAGAGCAAATTTCAGTGCTTAGGATACTAGTAGAAAAAGAAACAGAAGCAGTTAAGAAGGAAGGGAAAAAAATAGGCCTCAGTAATTCACCTTTTTTAAACAAAGTGGATTTAGACGAATCGGATCTGCCGTTTCTTAAAAGTGAAACCAAGTACCTAAGTTTTCTGAAAGAATTAGCCAGAAATTTATAATCATGTCAACAGATGAAAAATGGAAGGATAAGTACACGCAGTTCCAAATACTGCAGCAGAACATTCAGCAGTTAGCAGAACATCATCAACTATTGCAGCAGCAAGCAGCGGAATTGGAAATTTCTAAAAGAGCAGTGCTGGAAATTGGAAAAACTAAATTGAATGATTCAATCCTGGCACCTGTTTCTAATGGTATTTTTATAAAAGCTGTATTGAAGGATAATAAAGAATTGATTGTAAATGTGGGTTCAAATACTACCGTAACCCGAACAATTCCCGAAACGGCGGAGCTGCTGTCTACCCAGCAAACTGAAATTTCTCAGCGGATAGTAGAAGTGGAAAATTTATTGCAGCAGCTTCAAGAGCAATATCTGCAGCTCGTTCAGGAAATAGAAGGGGAACCAAATATCGGGCTAGGAAATGTACCTAGTGAGGAAGATTAAATGTTTGGCAAGCTTAAAGAAAAACTGAAAAGCGCACTGTCAGTATTTTCCAAGAAGACGGAAGAAGAAGCAGAAGTGCTCCCGGCAGAAGAAATTAAAGAAATAGAAACACCTATCCAGGAAAAAAAATCGAAGAAAGAAACTGCAGAAAGCAAACCTGCCGAGAATAAACCAGTTGAGAAGAAGGAAAAAGAAATTAAAACCTTAGCTCCCGTAAAACAAAAGAAGGAGACCTTCAAAAAATCAGAAGAGAAAAAAGAAAATAAGTTTAATAAGCTTAGGTCAAAAGCCAAGGAAAATATTTCTGAGAATAAGATAACTGATAAATTAGTCGTGGAAGAAGTAGTTGAACCTGAACATATATTGGCAAAAATTGAAAATAAGGCTGAAGATAAAATTGAAGATAAGACAACTTTTATAATAGAAGCGGAAGAACCAGAAAATATTGATGAACAGCCCAAGAAAAAAGGATTATTTGGCCGCTGGTTCGGTAAGAAAGAGGAAGCGGTTGAAGAAGACAAAAAAGCAAAAAAAGAACAACCTGCTGAAGAATCAGAAGAAGTAAAAGAACACGACATAAAGGAAGAACCGGCTGAAGCTGCGGAAGATTTAGTTGAAGAAAAACGGCTGCATCTAAAAGAAGAAATTGAACCGGCAGAACATGCTGAAAAAAAAACTATTTTTGGAAAACTAAAACAAGCCTTAACCACCAAGCAAATTTCAGAAGATAAATTTGAGGAATTGTTTTGGGATTTAGAATTAGTATTGTTAGAAAACAATGTGTCAGTAGAAGTAATTGAACGCATAAAATCTGATCTTAAAACAGAGCTAGTTGATAAGCCGCTGCCCAGAGATGTTCCTAAAAAAATTGAGGAAACGCTGCGTCAAAGTCTGAAGGATATTTTATCTGTAGAAAGCATTGATGTTGTAGCTAAGATAAAATCTTTCAAATCTTCCGGCAAGCCTTTTGTTATTGCTTTCTTTGGGGTAAATGGAACTGGAAAAACAACTTCGATCGCTAAATTAACTCATTATTTGCAGCAGCAAAAATTATCTGTAGTTCTAGCTGCCTGCGACACTTTCCGGGCGGCAGCCATTCAGCAATTAGAAGAGCATGCCAATAAGCTGGGAGTGAAAATAATTAAGCATGAATATGGCTCGGATGCGGCTGCGGTAGCTTTTGATGCCATAAAATATGCGGAAAAAAATAAGGTCGATGTGGTTCTTATAGATACTGCCGGGCGTCTGCACAGTAATACTAATCTAATGTTAGAATTGGAAAAAATAATCCGGGTAACTAAACCTAATTTGAAAATTTTTGTGGGGGAGAGCATTACGGGGAATGACTGTATTGAGCAGGCGCGCAAGTTTGATGACCTGGTAGAAATGGATGGAGCTATCCTTACCAAAGCTGATGTGGATGAGAAAGGCGGCGCTCCGCTGTCAATTTCTTATACTCTCAAAAAACCAATCTTATTTTTAGGGGTAGGCCAGGGATATTCAGATTTAGAAAAGTTTAATGCAGATGTTATTTTGAAGCGGCTGGGGTTTTGATTTAGTTAGTTTTGGTATTAAAATTATTAAATAATAGATCCGATAGAGTTATTAAACTATTAAACCTTAAGATATTAAGTCATTAAACTTTACAGGATTGGTGCATTTTAAGCTGTATAATTCCATTGGTTATTTCCTTAGGAAATTCACAAATGATAGTGGCTGGATATTGATCGGTGGTGGTCACGAGCATTTTAAGAAAAGCGAAGATTTACGGGAATTTGTGACTGATGTCAAAAAGGAATTTGGTAAATATATTCAGAATTTCGAATCAGTTACCTTATTCTCAACCAAGAAATATACTTATTTGCCGGAAGAGCTGAGATAAAATTATATTATAGAGCTGTTTGTAATTACTTCCTGTAATAATCCTAATCCATTTCTAGATCTTTTTCCTCATAACTTTTTTAAACCAATTCCCTAAATGAGCACTAATGACCTCAGTACATTTCATAACCCAGGGCTGTTCGGCTAACCAAGCCGACAGTGAGCAGATGATGGGGCTGCTTAAAGTAGCTAAATTTGAGTTAACTGAAAACTTGGAAGAAGCAGACATTTTAGTTTATAATACTTGCACAGTTAAAAATTCACCTGAATCCGGGTTCTTTAACCATCTGCAGGAAATAAAGCGGGAGCATCCCTATAAAATTATGGTTTTAACTGGTTGTATCGCTCAAGCTGATAAAGATAAATTGAAAGAATATCCCTTAGTGGGAACAAATCAAATTCATAACATTGTTTTGGTAGTTGAAGAGGCTTTAAATAACAACGTTGTAAAGATGTTGGAAACCGGTGAAATGCCGCCTTTGAATTTACCTAAAGTAAGATTAAATCCGATAATTGAAATTATACCCCTAAATTGGGGCTGTTTAAGCACCTGTACATTCTCTAAAACAAAGTCCGCCAGGGAAAATTTAAAATCATACCCCTTAAAGGAGATAGTGGAAGCAGCTTCTAAAGCGGTTAAGGAAGGAGTTAAAGAAATTAGGTTAACTTCTCAAGATACTTTTGGTTATGGATTTGATATGGGAACCAATATTGTAGAGCTGCTTAACAATATAATTAAAATTCCCGGTCAATTTAAAATTAGAATAGGGATGGGCAGCCCCGTACACCTTATAAAAATTGCAGACCAATTTATTCCTTTACTGAATCATGAGAAGGTATTTAGTTTCATTCATTTACCTGCTCAAAGCGGCAGCGATGAAGTTCTTAGAAATATGCACAAAGGCAATACTGACCAGGAATTTAGGATGCTGGTTAAGAAGTTAAGAAATGCTGTTCCTAACCTGAATTTAATAACTGATATAATAGTTGGTTTTCCTGGCGAGACCGATGATGATTTTTGGAAAACATTAAACTTAGCTAGGGAAATATCCCCCGATTCAATTAATATTTCCCGCTACTGGGCCAGACCAAAAAATCCAGCGGCCAAGATGGAGCAAGTTTCAGTAGAAATAATTCAGCGCCGTTCAGGGACATTAACTGATATTTTCCATAATATTTCCAAGCTCCAGAATGAGAAGTGGATTGGCTGGGAAGGACCGGCACTAATTTATGAACCAGGAAAATTAGCTGGTCAATGGATTGGTATAAATAATTCTTATAAACAAGTTTTAGTCAATGGTGATTTTAAGTTGGGGGATTTAGTTAGGGTAAGAGTAATTAAAGCGGGAACTTTTGACCTAATAGGGGAAGTTGTCATTTAGGCTATAGGTGGTTATACAGAATACTAACCTACGGCTCTGTAGAAAGAGTCCTACTTTGCAGATCACAACCCTAAACTAAAGTATAGGGACGTGGTCTGCTTCGTCTGGTCAAGTCAAGATTATCTGCGATAATCATTGACGATCTTGACCTAGACGAACTCTTTCTACTAAGCCCTAACCTACAGTAAATTTATTAAACTGGTTTGCTTTCATTTAAAATTATGAAATCGCTTCCAATGATTAACTTAGTGTTATTTATTATTGCGGTTAGTCTGGGGGTCAATTTACTAACAAAAGATTCTTTGAATTTAACCGGGAAATCAATTTACAGTTGGGATCAGAATTTGGATCAGGCCGTACTTAAAGCCGAAGCCAAATGTGTGTTTAATAATCAAGAAGAACAATTTTCTCTTTCGCCAGAACAATGCTGCTATCAGCTACTCAAACAATATGCTTGTGTTGGGCAGGGCGGGGAATTAGTTTCAGCAGCCGCAAGTTTGGATTTAGGTTTTTCTTCTATTTCAGAGACCTTACTAGGTATAAAATGCTATACTGCTGAAGATTCGGAGCAGTATTTTACTTTAAATAAGGAAATGCTGGATTATTGTTGGTCTGAAGGTTATGATGTCAAGTTGGAATAAAATTTGGAGTAAAAGTCTAAAGAACAGCTGGATGAAAAATTGGGTGGAGTATGGTCCTACCTTTTTTTTAATAGCAGTAGTTTTATCTTTATCGGTCTTAACTTTTATACCTGAAAAATCTGAGTTTTACGTTGAAGAGCCGAATAATATCCTTTTTGATTCCGAGACTAATACTTTGGACTTAAGTTCATTAACTTTAAAACAGAAATTAGCTCAGATGGTAATAACTTACGGTAAAGAAAGTAATGCAGAAATATATCAGAATATGCTTATTGGCGGAGTTTTTATTGATGCTAGGCCTTCCAAAAGTAGTTTTAAGAGATCGATTCAAAAATTCAAGGATAAGGCAGTGGTTCCTTTCTTCATCACCCTGGATTTGGAAGGCTGTCTCAATCCATTAGAGAATTTTTATAACCATCCGGCCTTGAAAGATATCTCCACTCAGATGGATGCACATGTTATTGGTGCAGAAACAGGATATATACTTAAGGAATTGGGTTTTAACCTAAACTTTGCTCCAGTAGTTGATTTAGAAGACAAGATTATGGGTTGTCGGAGCTTTATTGGCACTCCTGAAGAAATAGCTTCCAAAGCCAGTAGCTACATTTCCGGGCTGCAAGAACAAGGGATAATGGCAGTAGCCAAACACTATCCAGGCAAGACCTTAGATAGTTATGATTCCCATCAAACAGTAGTTCAGGCAGTGATCTCAGCTGATGATTTAGTGCCATTTAGAGAAGCGATGTCCAAGGGTGTTTCGGCAGTTATGGTTTCTCATCTTATTGTCAGCGGAGAAGTAGATTCTTCAGCTAAACCAAGCGTAATTTCTGGCGAATTGATAAAAAGAATAAAACAAGAGTTTTCAGGGTTAATAATCACCGATGAAATTGGAATGTTAGGATTAGTTAGTTATTATCCCCCCCATCCGGAAGTTTATACTCAATTGTTTACCGATTTGTTTAGTGCTGGGAATGATTTGATATTAAATTTTGACCGTTCACCGGAACGAATAAATGGAATGATCGAGATTGTGGAAAGGGCAGTTCGGGAAGGGAAAATAAGTGAAGAGAGGATCGATAATTCGGTAAGGAAGATTCTTACTGCGAAAGGAATTAGGGTTGTTGGGTAGGGATGAGAGCGGTTATTAATTTAATTAATAGTGTGGTCTGTCCAGAATAACACCATTTTGTATACTGGCGCCAAAAGAGGCGCATAAATTTACGAAGGAAATTTATAATCGCGCCGTGCTACAGTATACAAATACATTCCATTCTGGACAGACCATAATAGTGAGCGACATAAGTTTATTATTGAGAAGTTTGCATAATTAAATTATTTATCCGCAAACTTCTAAAGAGAATTTGAAATAAACGTAATTTTGGCATTAAACAAACGATATATTTGCCAAAATTACTATTTTTCAAACTTCTCTATTAAAAAATGTCGCTTACTATATAATAAATGACCCAAGTCAGTTATAAAATAGGGTCATTTATTATAAAATAGAAATAATTAAAAACACTTAGTTCTAATGGTTGGTTATGGATACAAAGAAGTTATTAGATCTGTACTTCCAATTTTTTAAATCAAAAAAGCACGTAATAATACCCTCAGCTTCGCTGATACCCTTAAATGATTCTTCAGTCCTGTTCACTACCGCAGGGATGCAGCCCTTGGTACCATACTTGCAAGGGGAGAAACATCCCCAGGGGAAAAGGCTGGCCAATGTGCAAAAATGCCTAAGGACGGTAGATTTTGAAAATATTGGCGACGATACCCATCATACTTTTTTTCAGATGCTAGGTAATTGGTCCCTGGGGGATTATTTTAAAAAAGAGTCCATTGAATGGAGTTTTGAATTTCTAACCAATAAGAAATGGCTCAATATACCTCTAAAATCATTAGCTTTCACCGTCTATGCCGGTGATAATAGAATTCCTCGGGATGAGGAATCGTTTTACCTCTGGAAAGGTTTAGGTGTATCAGAAAAAAGAATAGTTTACCATGGCAGTGATAATTTCTGGAGTGCTGGGGAAACCGGCCCCTGTGGTCCATCCACTGAAATATTTTACTGGGCAGGGAAAAGTACAGTTCCGGAGACCTTTGACCCGATGGATAAGGATTGGGTAGAAATTTGGAATAATGTTTTTATGGCTTATACCAAAGAGAAGGATGGTAAAATTTACCCGCTTAAACAAAAAAATGTTGATACTGGTATGGGTTTGGAACGGACAATGGCTATCCTCTCTGGAGTTAAAAGTTCATATGAAACGGAATTATTCCAGCCAATAATTAAACAATTAGAACTGCTTAGCGGTAAAAAGTATGTTAAATTTAAGAGAGAAATGAGGATTATCGCGGACCATATCCGAGCAGCGGTATTCGTTATGGGAGATGAAAGCGGGGTTACACCCTCTAACGTTGACCGAGGTTATATTCTCCGCCGGCTGATTAGGCGAGCAGTAAGATTCGGAAAAGTGTTAGGGATTGATAAGTATTTCACTTCAACTTTGGCTAAAACAATAATTGCGGATTATGGACTAAATTATCCTGAACTTAAAAAAAATAAAACTAAAATACTGTTGGAGTTAGAAAAAGAAGAAAGTAAATTTGCAGCTACCTTAGAAAAAGGCCTGCGTGAGTTCAACAAGTTAGCAGCTACCAGAGATGTTATCAGCGGCCAAGACGCGTTCTTGTTATTTCAAAGTTATGGTTTTCCCTTGGAGATGACTCAAGAATTGGCTTTAGAACAAAATTTAAGCGTGGATGAAGAAGAATTCAAGCTAGAATTTTCTAAACATCAGTCTTTATCTCGTACGGCCGCAGCGGGAAAGTTTAAAGGAGGTTTAAGCGAACATTCTCCGCAAACTACCAAACTGCATACGGCCACCCATCTGTTAAATGAAGCTTTAAGAAAAGTAGTTTCACCTAAAATTAAACAGCGAGGAAGCAACATCACTCCCGAGCGGTTAAGGTTTGATTTTAGTTTTGACCGCAAATTAACCAGTGAAGAATTGGAAAAAGTTGAAGCGGAGGTTAATAGGGTTATTGCTGAAGCAATGGATGTATCTCGCGAAGAGATGTCTTTGGAAGAAGCTAAAAATCTTGGTGCTCAAATGGAATTTGGAGTTAAATACCCTAATCGAGTTTCAGTTTATTTTGTAGGTAATTATTCTAAAGAATTTTGCGGCGGACCGCACGTGGCAAATACTAAAGATATCGGTCAGTTTAGAATCGTAAAGGAAGAATCTTCCTCTGCCGGGGTAAGAAGGATTAAGGCGGTTGTGCTTGAGGCATAAACGTGTTAGATCATCTTGTTTCTTATTGCAGAAAGAGAACGGCAGATTCATTTATTTCTGTGGCTTATAATCTCAATTCGATGTCGAATCCTGATGGTGCAGTTAGTTTTTGGGACCAAATTGCTGGCGAGTATTTACAGACGGTTGATGATTATGAAGAAAAATTACCTATCTCTCGAAAATATGGGAAGGAACAACGCGTGCACTTTCGAGAGGAATTATACGCTTTTCTCGAGTCGTTTCATGATCAAGAACAGGTTAAGGCTCTCGCTCAATTTCATCCTTGTGGTTTTTATGTTGTTGAAGATCGGATTGCCAAGTTAGTACAGGAAGCGCGGAAAACACATCCTTTATTGAGAAGGATCGTCATCACGTAAAATTAAAAAGAAAAAAATTAATTTTTCTCCGCTATTCCTAACAGTTTTCCACGATTATTCATTTTTATTTCCTCCTGATAAATTTTGACGTTTTTTGTCACTTCATTCTCTTTTTTAAACTTAACGATACAATTGTTGTGCTTCGATCATAGCTTCTAGTTTAATGTCAGCCTCTTTCTTGCCAAGATATCCCCACAGCAAATTTTTGGTACCAACGAAAAAGGCTGCTGGTAAATGCCCGCATCTTCCTTCTCTTAGGAAAGCTGCTTTGGCTTTATGGAGGAAATCCTGCCGTTTTTTATAGGCAGTAATCTGATGATCCAAGTACGCTTCTGCCGTTGGCAGCAAGGCCTGTACTGCCTTGGCACCAACATCTGCGGTCAATCCTAGAGTGGGATTATATTTCAGAGCGATAAACTCTACCAAGCGCCGAGTGTAATTGGCAATGGGGTACAATGATTGGTGTGCTTCCAGGAATTTTTTAAAATTTTCTGGCTGCAGCTGGTTTTTTAATCCTTCATAAAATCCAATGAGATTTTGTTCTAACTCTTCTGGTACTGCACAGTCAATTTGGGCATTGGCTCCTGAAAGGTAGAGTACATTTAGTTGATTAAAAAATCCACGACATTGCTCGATTAATTTTAGTTTTAGTGCATTATCCAATATTACCTGCCGTTCAGCTGTTGCAGCTTCTTCAGCGATTTTTACTGTGAATAAAGGTTTCATTCTGTTTTTAACATAATTTCCCATTTTCTCTTGATTTTTGGGGTGTATTAAAATTGCAAAGTTATGCGATTTAATCTGATTACTAAGTCCTTTCTGCACCAATTGTTCCATTGAGTTCATTTTTATTTCCTCCTGATAAATTTTGACGTTTTTTGTCACTTCATTCTATTTTTTAAACTTAACGATACAATTGTTGTGCTTCGATCATTGCATCTTGTTTAACGTCAGTTTCACCTTTCCCAAGGTATCCCCACAAGAGGCTTTTCACACCGCCGAACATTGCTGCGGGTAAATGGCCATGTGTTCCCTGCTTAAGGAAGACTGCTTCTGCCTGCTCGAGAAACTCTTGCCGTGCTGCCCATACTTCCACATGACGTTCCACATAATCGTGGGCTGTCGGCAGGACAGTGCGTATTCCCTCCGTATGCTGCGGTGCTCGGTAGCCGCAATTTTTGTAATCAGTTCTTGTGCATACTCCGCTACTTTATACACCGGTTCGTGTGCTGCAACAAGGTCTGCAAATTTTTTGGACCCTAGTGTTGTGTCTAGACCTTGGTAAAAAAGACCAAGGTCATAGCGCAATTCTTGCTCTGTTAGGTAATCAAATTCTGCGTTTGTCTGCGCAACGTGCTTTAAATTTGTTGCATTACAAAACTGCTGGATTTGTTTTTTGTTTTAATACCTCACGCTTAAGCAAGGAGGAGGAAAACAATTTTTTTTATTACATGTCCACCCAGCATAATGTTTTTGCAGTGAAAAAAATGTTAGGCACCTGGAATTTCAAGAACTATGTTTTTGTGAAAAAAATGGAAGAAATTCATTCCTTAATTAAAGAGATTAAAGAAAAATTTGCTAATATAGTATATACTTATGAAACTTGGGTAGTTTACAAGGAAACCCACCTTAATCCTTTTCCTAAGGTTTTATTGAGCATAGTTTTAAATAATTCTTTCTTGGACGGACCTAAATGTTAGTTAATATAGTTCACCCCCATATGTATCATGTTCAAAAGCGCCCTAATAAAAATGGGGGTTTGGAAGAAGGCGAACTTGAACTTTCACTTGAATTGAAGGAACAATTACAATTTGCAGAACGGAACAGTAAAATTAATTTTTTTATAAATAAAGCTTTATCCCTGGGCGCCCAAGTTATTTGGTATCAAGATTCAAAGCAAAGGATAATGGAAATATTTTTTTTGATGGAGTTATATTCTACTGATCCCAATTGGAATATTCTAATGGATAGCCGGATTGACATTGCGGTAACTATCCCTGGGGCCGGGGCGCCGCTGCCGGATGTTAAGCCCAAGAATTATCCCCTAGACAGCTGGAATAGGTTAAGGGAGATATGTATTTCCCATTCTGAACTGGGGCAAAAAATAAGCAGTCCAAAAATTAGTTTTTATATTGGCGGGGCACTGGAGCGATGTGTAACTTCTATGGCCATTTACCAAGCTAAATTTTTTAGGGAAAAGGGACAGAAAATATATTGTGTGCCAGAGTTATGTGCTTCTTTTAAAGATGATGAGGTTTTGACATCGAGAATAAAGTTGGCTGAATACGCGGTTGAAGAAGTTACTTATGATAAAGCCCTGCAGCTGTTATCAGCTAGAAAATAGTACATTAAGTTAGTACGTTAAGTTTTTATTGAATTTGATCATTATATACCTATGCCATTTCTATGTGAGGTCTGTCTGCGGGAAATGGAACCAATTAAACAGAAATATGTCTGCAAGCGCTGCGGGTTAATTAAGCCGTGTTGTGAAGGAGAAGTGTGTCATTGAAGTTCAATCTTAGAACTTAAAACCATATTTAATAAAAAAGTGCGGCGGCCGGGAGTTGAACCCGGGTCGCAGCGTGTTTGTTAGGCAAATAAATTATCTGCCTTTGGCAACGCCGCATACTAACCACTATACTACCACCGCACTAAAAGGCTGGGAGAAAGAGATTATTAATAAACTTTTTCATTCTAAATCAAAAATAAAAAAAAATAAAAAACTATTTATTTTCGTGCTAAAACAACTACCGCTCTCAAGGCAACAATTATTGTAGCCGGAACGAATAGGGTCAGTATTCCTTTCAACACGTTGCTGATCATTGGAGCTACACTATCAAATACTCCAACTTCTACTCCTAGGAAGGAAACTAGTACTAGAACAGTTCCGCTGGTCAGGAAACCTGAAACTTCCTTGCTTCCAATATTTAGGATTCCTACCACTATACCAAGCAAGAATACTACCCATAGTACTGTAGCATGATATGTTCCGGTAAATCCAGTTCCTAGAAGAACAGCTAAGATGACTCCCACAACAAAAGACCAACTACCAATCATGTTGCTACTTGCTGCACTAAATCTTCTTTTCACCATTGCATCTATCACCTCTTTTTTATATATTTTTTAAATATATAATTACTTAGAAATACTTTTCCCTTTAAAAGCGTTGTTATTTGCACCACTCTCCATTTGGTGGAAAAGTTTTATAAATCAACCCTAATTAGAATAATTTAACCCTCCTTAGTTCAGTGGCTAGAATGCTCCGCTGTAGAAATGGTTTGACGGCGTCTTAACGACGAAGAATGAAAAGCCATCAGCGGTCACGGAGAGATCCCCGGTTCGAATGCATTCATCCTTAGTGTTATGGTGGGATATGATTGAAAGTCCGGGAGGAGGGATAAGTTGGGGGAGATTTTTTCTTCCTTAACTTTTTTGACTTAACTGTTTTTGAATAAGTTATTATGAGTCATAATACCACGCCTAAATGCGGGTAAAAGTGAAAATTGGACTAGATTAGTTGATTTTCAGGGTTGTTCAGCTTGACTAAATATGACGATTTTGGTCTAAAATTACTAGTTTTTGATAGTTTCAACCGAAAATCTCAACGAAATAACCGCAAACTTTATAAACAAACCAAATTTTTTATAACAAAATGGCATCTTTTCTACGTTTAATACTTTTCAACGATTATTAAATGTAGATGTAGTGCTGCCGAAAGCGTGCCCTGGTAGTGTAGCTCGGCCTAGCATGTTGCCCTGTCGCGGCGCTTGAGTTAAGCTCAAGGGCTGTAGAAAGGCAACGACCCGGGTTCAAAATCAAATAACGCAAAAGAAGAGGTCGTGTTTGAAAGAAAGTCCCGGCCAGGGCGCTTAGAGCGGAAATCCGCAAGTGTGTTTGGCAAAAATGACCAAAGAATCTAATTCCGAGGTTGTTAGCCAAACTCTTTAATCAAATGCCGTGGGCCGGTAGCTTAGCTTGGTACTGGGGCAGCAAAAAAAACCCTAGCAGGAAAGAGCGCCTGACTTTTAAATCAGGGAGTTAACTTGATCAATGAAATCAGGAGGTCGCGAGTCCGAATCTCGTCCGGCCCGCATTATTATCATCAGTAATAACGAAGGAAGCATCCAAGAGAAGTAACAGTTAATAAAGTAAGCAGTTAATATAAATCTCAATTATACCATCATGAAAGAAAAAATTAACCATCTACTTGTACCTAAGCATATTAAATTATCTGATTCTGAGAAAGAACATTTTTTGAAAAGCAAAGGAATTCAAGTTGCCAGTCTTCCCAAAATTTTAACTACTGATCAAGCAATAGTTAGTCTAGGGGCTAAGGTGGGAGATGTTATTAAGATTGAACGGGCTAGTAAAACTGCGGGGTTATCATTATATTACAGATATGTAATTGAGGAATAAGCTATTAAAATGGATCGATCGATATTAATTAAGAAATATTTTGAAGAAAAGAAGTTTGTAGATAGCAGTATTCATTCTTTTAATAATTTTTTAGAAAGGGGCATGCAGGAAGTAGTTGAGGAAAATAAGGAAGCTGAACCAACCATCATTCCGCATAATATTGAAAAATTTAAAATTCGTTTTGGAAGAATATCCATTGGTAAACCTGAAATTATTGAAGCTGATGGGAGTAAAAGGCCGATTTTTCCAATGGAGGCCAGGCTGCGTAAAATATCTTACCATGCCCCCATTAAATTAGAAGTCAGCACTTACATAAACGATGTGCAGCGGGAAAATTTTGTAGCTGAGGTTGGTAAAATGCCAATCATGTTGAAAAGTAAATATTGTAATCTAGATAGATTAAACCGGGAAGAGTTAATTAAAAAAGGGGAAGATCCTACTGATCCAGGCGGTTATTTTATTATCAACGGAACTGAAAGAGTAGTAGTTAATGTAGAGGATTTAGCGGCCAATAATTTCATGGTTGAAAATTTTGCGGGTTCACTCTCTGGTCGTTTTTTTTCAGCTCAGGGGTCTTATAAGATTCCCCATAGCTTTGAGCGCAAGAAAGATGGGTTATATTATTTAAGCTTCACTAGAATTAAGTCTATGCCCATAATTGTTATCCTGAAAGCTTTAGGATTGTTAAAGGATGAAGATATAGTTAAGGCCGTATCGACCGATAAAACTTATGAAGAGATTATTCTAAATTTATTTGAATTTGTTGACTTAAAAACCCAAGATGATGCTATCGATTATATCGCTAAAAGAGTTGGAGTAGGACAAACTAAGGAGATTAGGATGGAAAGAACTAGGGATATATTAGATAAATATCTTCTTCCAAATATTAGTGTTGACTCCAAAGGACGTTTAACTAAAGCTAAAAATATATGTAAAATGCTGAAAAAATTCATTGAAGTCAGTACAGGTTCTAGGGAAGCTGATGATAAAGATCATTATATGAATAAGCGGATTAGAATGAGCGGGGATTTGTTGTTAGATTTATTCCGAGCCAATTTTAAAGTATTAGTTGGAGATATACTTTATAATTTCCAGCGAATAATTAAACGAGGTAAATTGCCTTCCATCAGGGTAATTATAAGAGATAAATTGCTAACTTCCAGAATCTATTCTGCCATGGCTACGGGGGAATGGGTTGGAGGAAGACAGGGGGTATCGCAAAGGATTAGCAGAACTAATTTTTTGGATATGGTTTCCCATTTGCAGCGGGTGGTTAGTCCATTATCAACTTCACAAGAAAACTTTGAAGCTCGGGCCTTGCATTGCACCCACTTAGGAAGATTATGCCCTATTGAAACTCCGGAGGGAACTAACATCGGGCTGCGTAAGAATTTGGCTATGATGTGTTCATTATCCCAAGAATATGATGAGAACGCGGTGATTGCCAATTTAAAAAATATTGGTTTGAAGGAATCGCATTAAAATAAATCAAATATTAATTAAAAAGATTAATTAAACATATGATCAAATAATTAAATAAAGGTAAAAAATGGCAGACATATATTTAAACTCAAAATATATTGGACAGGTAGAGAATGCCTCCGTTTTTGTGGAAGACGTGAAGGATCTGCGCCGTAAAGGCTCTATGTCGGAGAATGTTAATATTTATCATAATGTCAGATCTAATGAAGTTCATTTGTTTTCAGATTCTGGGCGGGCCAGAAGACCACTAATTATTGTAAAAGAAGGAAAACCTTTATTGACCGAAAAACATTTACAGCAGCTGCAAAAAGGTGAATTAACTTGGCTGGACCTTATCCGGCAGGGAGTAATAGAATATTTAGATGCGTCTGAGGAAGAAAATGCGTTAGTTTCTTATTCAGATGAGAATCTATCCCCTGAACATACTCATTTGGAAATAACTAAAGGGGCAATAATTGGAATAACCGCCAGTTTAGTTCCTTTCGCTAATTTTGCCCCTTCATCCAGGATAATCATCGGGAGTAAGAATCAGAAACAAGCTTTAGGTTTTTATGCGGCCAATTACAATCTACGTATGGACATGGATGCCAACATTTTGCATTATCCACAATTTCCAATAGTAAAAACTAAAATTCATGAGGTGACTGATTATGATCAGCATCCTTCCGGGCAAAACATGGTAGTAGCGGTGATGTGTTACGATGGTTACAACATGGAAGATGGGGTAATCCTAAACAAATACTCTGTTGAAAGAGGTTTGGCTCGAAGTACTTATTTCCGGCCGGTAGAAGCGGAAGAATTAAGGTATTCGGGGGGACTTATTGATGAAGTGTCGGTTCCGGATAAGGATGTAAAGGGATATCGCAGCGAGCAAGATTATCGTTTCCTAGAAGAAGATGGTATTATTTATCCGGAAGCTAAGGTTAATGAAGGGGATGTAGTAATTGGTAGAACCAGTCCACCTCGATTCTTAAGTAGTTTAGATGAATATAATCTTTCAGCAGCAACTCGAAGAGAAAGTTCAATTGGATTAAAGCACGGTGAAAACGGAATTGCTGATTTTGTGGTATTAACTGAAAATGAAGAAGGCAACCGTCTAGTGCAGGTTAGGTTAAGGAGTGAGCGAATACCGGAAATAGGGGACAAATTTACCAGCCGGCACGGGCAAAAAGGAGTAACCGGGATTTTGATCAATCAACCAGACATACCATTTTCAATTTCCGGTATCGTACCCGATTTAATATTTACTCCTCACGGTATTTCTTCCCGGATGACCATCTCACACTTGATTGAATTAGTGGGAGCTAAAGTAGGCGCCTTGTCTGGAAGATTAGTTGATGGTACTTTATTTGAGGGTGAATCAGAAGAAGATATAAGATCAGAATTGTTACAGCTAGGTTTTAGAGAAGATGGAAAAGAAGTCTTCTATGATGGAAGAAGCGGGAAACCAATGCTGGCTAAAATTTATGTAGGGAACATGTATTATTTGAGATTACGGCACATGGTAGCCAACAAGATTCAATCTCGAGCAAGAGGTCCAATCCAGCTTCTTACCCGTCAGCCAACCGAAGGTAAGGCTAAGGAAGGAGGATTAAGATTAGGGGAGATGGAGAAAGACACTTTAATAGCCCACGGTGCGTCCTTATTACTTAAGGAAAGGTTTGATGCAGATAGGGTAGTGGTTCCAATATGTGAAAAATCAGGGCTGATGGGGTACTATGATTTCCGCCGCGGAGGAAGAGCAATATCTCCAATGTATGGTGAAGATTCGACCATGTCTAATGTTGAGATGAGTTATGCCTTTAAGCTGTTATTGGACGAATTTAGAAGCTTGGGGATATATACCAAATTAAATTTGGTGAATAAGTATTAAAACTAAAAAGTATTAAAACTAAAATATTAAACATAAACCCTTGGAGAAATAAAAAAAATAAAATAACTTAAAAAACAACTAATAATTTGAACACATCAAATAAAAAATATTAACTAAAAAATTTAAAGAACATCAACTGAAAAACACTAAAAAATATTAAAATAAATCTTAAAATAAACATTAAGATAATTTAAAAAACACAAAATAAACACAAAGGATAAACCATGATCGACCAGCAAGTGCATAAAAAAATTGGAAGTATTTCCTTTGGGATATTTTCTCCCAAACAGATTGTTGATTCAGCTGCTGCTAAAATAGTTACACCTGAACTTTATGATCGGGAAGGTTATCCGGTAGATGGCGGACTGATGGATTTACGCTTAGGGGTTATTGATCCGGGGTTGAGATGTAAAACCGACGGGGGTAAATTAAAAGAATCGTTTGGACACTTTGGTTATATTGAATTGGCCAGGCCGGTAATCCATATTAAATTTGTAAGGCAGGTTTTAGATCTTCTTAAATCGACCTGCAAATCATGCGGGCGGGTTTTGATACCAGATGATAAATTCAAAAAATATATTGCTCAAGTTCACAAAATTGGCGAAGAAGAAGGATTTGAAGCCCGCAGGCGGCACATTAAGGATATTGTTAAAAAATATAAGATCAAGGACAAATGTCCGCATTGTGATACTAAACAAGATAAAATTAAACTGGAAAAACCATATAATTTTTATGAAGAGGAAATTCGTTTAAGTCCGATTGAAGTTAGAGCTAGATTAGAAAAAATACCTCAGGAAGATCTGGAAATATTTGGATTTAAGTTGGAGAATTTCCGTCCGGAATGGTTAATTTTGACTTCGTTGCAAATTCCTCCAGTTACCATGCGTCCAAGCATAACCTTAGAGTCAGGTGAACGGTCGGAAGATGACTTAACACATAAGTTGGGTGATATAGTGCGGATAAATCAGCGTCTGTTTGAGAATATTAACGCTGGAGCTCCAGAGGTAATTATTGAAGATCTATGGGATTTGCTGCAATATCATGTTACCACTTTTTTTGATAATGGGGTAGCTCAGCTTCCGCCGGCTAGACATCGGGGCGGGCAAATTCTTAAAACCTTAGCCAGCAGGATTAGCAGCAAAGAAGGACGAATAAGACACAATCTGGCTGGTAAAAGAACCGATTTCTCAGCCCGTACAGTTATCAGTCCAGACCCGTTAATTGGCTTAAGTGAGGTGGGTGTGCCTAAAGTAATGGCCATGAATCTTACTGTTCCAGAAAGGGTTACAGAATGGAACAAGGAATATTTAATTAATTATATCCAGCGCGGGCCCAAAGAATACCCCGGGGCGAATTACATTCTTAAACCTGATGGCAAAAGAAAATCTATTACTGATGAAACCAAAGCTGAAATTTTGGAGGAGTTGGATGTTGGTTATATTGTGGAGCGTCATTTGATTGACGGCGACATTTCTCTTTTCAACCGGCAGCCTTCTTTGCACCGGATGAGTATGATGTGTCATCTCGTTAAAGTTCTTCCAGGTAGAACCTTCCGCCTTAACCCTGCTGTTTGTAATCCGTACAACGCAGACTTTGACGGTGACGAGATGAACCTCCATATTCCACAGACGGAAGAAGCGCGTGCCGAAGCTAAAATTTTGATGCTGGTTGAAACTCAAATTATCAGTCCAAGATATGGATTAAGTGTAGTTGGCTGTGTACAAGATGCAATCACCGGTAATTATCTGTTAACTAAAGAGCTAATTTTAGACCGTAAGGAGGCTATCGATTTACTTTACCGATGCGGGGTGGATGATTTTTCCCGTTTACCAACTAAGGAAAAAATTGATGGTAAGGATGTTTTCTCAGTCCTTCTGCCCCAAGATTTTAATTTTATTGGAAAGGATAAAAGCGGCAACGACGTACACATTGTAAATGGTGTCTTAAAAACCGGGTTTATGGATAAAGCCAACCTGGGACAGGAAAGCGGATTAATGCTTAGGAATATTTATGAGAAATATGGAGCCTCTTTTACCTCTGATTTATTGGGAAAAATATCTAAATTAGGGCTGGTAGTTTTATCTAAACGAGGTTTCTCCATAGGTTTGGATGATATGGATTTGATGGATGAAACTAAAGCTGAAGTTAAGGACATAATAGATAAGGCGGAAGCTGAAGCTCTTAAATTAATTGATAAATATTATTCCGGATCATTAGAAACATTACCGGGAAGAACTGCTGCTGAAACATTGGAATTAAGAATATTAGAAGTTCTTAACCGGGCTAGGAACAAGAGCGGTGATTTAGCAGTTAGGCAAACTCGAACTAGTGCCGCTTTAGTCATGGCTAAGAGTGGGGCTAGAGGAAACCCGCTGCAAATTGCTCAGATGACGGCTTTAGTTGGTCAGCAGGCTTTGCGAGGAAAAAGGATTGAAACGGGGTATAGCGGCCGAACATTGTCTTATTTTAAGAAAAATGATTTGCGTCCGGAAGCTAGAGGTTTTATAAGAAGTAATTTTAAAACTGGTTTGACTCCGCATGAATTTTTCTTTGGTTCAATGACTGGACGGGACGCTTTAATGGACACAGCCTTGCGTACTCCTAAATCAGGTTATCTCTATCGAAGACTGTCCAACGCCATGCAGGATCTAAAAGTAGAGTACGATGGTACAGTAAGAGATGCCAGTGGAAACGTAGTTCAGTTTTTATATGGTGAAGATGGTCTAGATGTATCTAGGACTAAGAATGGGGTTATTGATGTTAAACGGATAGTGCAGCAAACAGTGGGCGAGAGTAAAGGCAGTAAAGAGAGTAAATAAGGTGAAGGAAATGAAGAAAGAACAAGAAGAAATCTTAAAAGAGTACAGCGGTAAATTGCCGGAATCAATTTTGGAAGAAGTTAGAGTTTCATCTCCAGATAATATCTCTAAGACTGACTTGAAGAAAGTTTTGGAAATTGTTGAAGCAGCTTACCTAAATGCTCAAGTTGATGCTGGGGAATCAGTAGGTTTAGTTAGTGCAGAAAGTATCGGTGAACCGGGTACGCAGATGACTCTTAACACTTTCCACTTGGCAGGGGTTGCAGAGATGAACGTAACTACTGGTCTGCCGCGGATAATCGAAATATTTGACGCCCAGAAATCAATCAAGACTCCGACTATGGAAATTTTCTTAAAAAGTCCTCACAATCAGATTGAGAATATCAAAAAATTTGCCACTCTCATCAAAGAAACACTATTCCGTGATTTGGCACTAGAGTATTCCTTAAGTATTTTTGATCAGACCTTAAAAATAAAAATGAATCGGCCGTTAGTTGAAGATTATGGGTTAACAGTTAAAGAATTGGTTAAGCTTATCAAACCTAAAATTAAAAAATTTGCCTTGGAATCAGATGATGAGTCCATTACTTTCCTTCATAAGGGCAAGACGGAAGCCATCAAGGAATTGTATTCGCTAAAAGAAAAGATTCGTGACCTAAAAATTAGAGGAGTTAAAGGAATAAAGCAAGTTCTTCCGGTAAAGCGGGGGGAAGAATATATTATTTTAACTTCAGGAACAAACTTAAAGGATGTATTAGAACTGCCGGAAGTCGATTCAACTAGGACAACCTGTAATGATGTGTATGAAGTATACTTCGTGTTAGGTATTGAAGCGGCTCGAGAATCTATAATTCAGGAAGTTTACAAGGTAATTGATGCGCAAGGATTAAATATAGATGTAAGGCACATAATGATGGTGGCAGACATAATGTGTGTTAGTGGTTTAGTTAAGGGTATAACTAGGTACGGTGTAGTAAGCGAGAAAGCCAGCGTCCTGGCTCGGGCTTCGTTTGAAACTCCAGTTAAACATTTGATCAATGCGGCTTTGGAAGGGGAAGTTGATAACCTGTCTTCAGTAGTGGAGAATGTAATGATCAACCAGCCGGTTCCTTTGGGTACAGGGCTTCCGGGATTAATAACCAAGTTTAAATAAATGTTAAAAATAATCTGAAGGATTGTGATATAAATGGCTAAGAAAGAATTTAGTGATAAATTAAAAGAATTAAAAATTGCAGTTCAGGAAAATAAAGCGGTATTTGGAGCAGAAAAAGTATTGAAGGATCTAAAAGCTAAAAATATATCTAAACTATTTCTTGCCTCCAACACCCCTGCTGACCTGAAGGGAGATCTACTTCACTATGCTAAGTTAGCGGGCGTGAGCTGGGATGAACTAGAATTAAATAATGAAGAATTAGGCATATTCTGTAAAAAAAACTTTTTTGTTTCGGTTATCGGGATAAAATAGTCCAAAGACATTATAGCTATAGCTATTTTTTGGGATAGGCAAACAGGAGAATAAAATTGGGAAGACTTATACTTAATCAAGAAGAGTTAGGCTTATCTTCAATCATGGAACGTCTTACTAGGGCCAGAGTAAAAGATTGTTTTAAGGATGAGGATACAATCTATTTTGTAGTTGCCGAAGGAGAGATGGGTAAAGCCCTAGGCAAAGGAGGGGTCAATATTAAGCGAGTCCAAAATGAATTAGGCAGACGAATAAAAGTTATAGAATATGCTGATAATTTAGTTGATTTTGTCAGAAATATAATTTTACCGCTTAAAGTGGCGGAAATAATTGATCAAAATGGGACTGTAATTATTAGGGATGATAAAAAAAAAACAAAAAGTTTATTAATAGGCCGTGGAAGAAAGAACTTAACTTTAATCAAGAGGGCGGTCAGCCGTTTTTTTAATGTGGAAGTAGTGGTAGAATAAGTAAATTACCAAAATAAATAATCAAAATAAATAACCAAAAATGGGTAACAAATCTAAAGGCCTGGGAGCTGCTAAAAAGCTTAAGAAACGAAGAAATCAGTTTAAGTTAGTTAGTAAGACCAAGCTTAAAAAGAAGTATGACCCTTTAGCAGGTTCATCCCAAGCCAAAGCTATAGTTTTGGAAAAGATTCAAGTGGAAGCTAAACAGCCTAACTCGGCGATGAGAAAATGTGCCCGGGTGCAGCTGGTAAAAAACAGTAAACAAGTTACGGCCTTTATGCCTGGTGATGGAGCCCAGAAGTTAATTAACGAGCATGATGAAGTTATTGTGGAATGCATCGGTGGAAAAATGGGACGGGCCAAGGGTGATATCCCCGGTGTTAGATGGAGAGTTATTAAAGTTAATGATCAAAGTTTAAACGCCTTATTACGAGGTAAATTAGAGAAAGCTAGAAGGTAAAAATGATGGAAGGCATAAAATTTTTCAATAAATGGGATCAGGAAAAAATAGTAATTGAAGATCTAGGTTTAGTTAGGTATATCAATCTTGAACCTAAAATTATGCCCAAGACTGGAGCTAGGTATGCCGGCAACAGATTTCATAAATCAAATACCTTTATAGTTGAACGATTGGCTACTAAATTGATGGGTTCCGGTCACAAAGGAAAAAAACATTTTATGAGTTCCGGCCATAATACTGGTAAAAAAAACAAGGTTCTCAAGATTGTGGAAAATGCATTGTCTAAAGCTGAATCTAAATTGAAACAGAATCCCTTGGCAATCTTAGTTAAGGCCATAGAAAATGCTGCTCCTCGAGAAGAGGTCATTTCGATCGAATATGGTGGTGCAAGGTATCCCAAGGCCGTGGATGTATCTCCTCAAAGAAGAATTGATTTGGCGCTTAGATATATTACTCAAGGGGCTTACACTAAATCCTTCAACAAGAAAGTTAAAATTGAAGATGCGTTAGCGGAAGAGTTGATTTCGGCTTACAAATTATCCACTAAAAGCAACGCCATTTCTAAGAAAAGGGATTTCGAGAGGCAGGCTGCTAGTAGTAAGTAGGTTGGGGGGTATTCTTTAGTTGTTCCGTAAAGTTTAAATCATCAATTCGATTGCTACTTTTCAATGGTTTTAAGGTTGGATAAAATTCTGGATACTTATATTCAACAAGCTTTAAATGATTTTTCTACCAAGTCTGATCTGAAGACTTTAGCGGGCAATGTGTCGGAGATTTTAAGGACTAAATATTCTTTAATATCTCCCCAAATTTATACTGAAACGGTGAAGGTAAAATTAATTCCTGGCAACAGTGAAGAAATATTGAGAGGTTTACTAGCTCACTCGGTTTTTGGATCCTATGATCCGGGGATTAAGAACAAGACTCAATCCTGCACCTTAGATGGACCTTATACTTATTTAACTTTACAGACAGTCATAGATGTAGAGTATTCTTCTAAGGGTTCTAAAACTTTAGAGCTGGGAAATAGATTAGTTAGAAGTTTGCAAACCAAAATTGAATTAGAAATTAAACGTGATGCCGGTTTGGGAGGAGATCTGAGTAATAATAGGGTGCCCGAATTTAGGATAAGCGATGTTGATTTCAACTTTGAGGACCATATTACACGAAAAGGAACTTACCAACGGGAAACTAAACCGGTCTCAGTTAAAATACCTTCAGTACCAGAAGAAGTGGTTGAAAGGGGTATATATGCCAAAAGTGCTTACTATGACGTCTTGAAAGAATCTAAACTTAAAGGCCTTACCGGCGATCTACCAGAACCTAAACTATACTTGTTATTTATTCCCGGAAAGAGTGATTTTGTGGAAAAAGTAAAGCGGATGGATGGTTCAGGCGGCCCGCATTCAGCTTTAGTATTAAGGGTTAATGAAATTTATAATCATCTGGTAGCTAAATGGGATGCTAATACTAAGGAAGAAGATAGGGGTGATTTGGTCCAGTCACTCTTAGCTCAGAGTTTGGTGGTTAGAAAACCGGAAGAAAACATTGGCAGTCTGAAACAGTCGGTTTTAGCTCAGGCTCCGATTAAAGAGCGGGAGGAGAGCACCAGCGGCTGGAGTGGTCCTCCGTCCAAAAGGTTCAAAAAATTGGACTATGATGATAATAAAACTGATTCTGATAAAAAATAGCGTAATCACTAGTTAGTGGCAAAAATAGAAAAGTTTATAAATGGGGGTTTGTTTTATAGGTATAAAATGACTAATAAACTAAAAAGAAGAGTAATAAAATACAAAGTAAAAAACTCAGGGGAAGGGAAGGAACATCCTCTTACTTTTCCTATCTTCGCTTTAACTGGAGCTTTGTTTTTAACAACTGCTGTTATATATGTAAATAAACTCATGAATCATGATCCTGAATTAGTAGTTCTTCAAGAAAAGGATCATTATCCTATTCCCAGAAGTCTAAAGGAAAATAAACGGTTTAGTGAAATTGAAGATCAACATTTGAAGACTGCTAGTAATTTAGTTAGTATTGTGTGTGGTTATGGAGGAAGAGGCACGGGGGTATTGATCAATCCGTACCAAATTGTCACTGCTTACCATGTGATGGATAATTGTAAAAATTACGAATTACGTGATCCAGTTACTGGAGATACAACAAAAATGATTGCTGATATTTTACTATCTGATACAAAAGCAGATTTAACTGTTATTAATTTAAAACATTCTATGCTGGAAGCTTACAGTTTAGCTTTCGCCGAGGGTGAAATAAAGCCCGGAAGAAAAGTTGCTTTAGTAGCGTTAGATTACTCGGTTAATCCAGTGGGAATATATTATGAACGAGGAGAAATAACCGAAGTAGGGACAAAAGATAATATACAAAAATTCCGAACTAATGTTCCAGTAATTCACGGAACTAGTGGTGGAATTTGGGTGGATGAGGAAACAAACGAAGTTATTGGTTTTAATACTGAACTGTACCTAGGCTCATTTAATTATGCTTACAACGGCCCCACCGTTGACAGAATAAAAGTAGTTAAACGAGATCGAGAATTAACTTCAGCGGAAAAGAAGATTAAACAGGAAAGAGATAAAAAAGACCTTGAAAAAGTAATGGTTACTTATGATAATTATCAAGCTGAACAAAAACAATCAACTCTTAAAGAAGAGGAAGATGAAGCTATTAAAATTAGAATTATATACGAAGCTATGAAAGAAACAGTTGAACGTAAAATAAAGTAAAGAGAACTTTGCAAAATTAGATTATTTATTAGCAAAGTTCTAAAGAGAATTCGAAATAAACGTAATTTGGGCATTAAACAAACGATATATTAACCAAAATTACTTTTTTTCAAACTTCTCTAAATTAATTATAAGATATAATAAAATGGCGCAATACAAATCGTATCCTGAGGATGTTCCTAAATATAGGAATGACATTCTAAAAGCAACTGGTGTTGTGATGTCTTCATTGGTTGTTGCTAGTATTATAGCTCCTATATTAAAAAACAAACTGAATAACCGGCCGAAACCAGAAACAGAGGTTAACACTACTCCTTTACCTCAAATTGTAGTTATTCAAGAAAAAGATTATTATCCTATTCCCAAAAGTCTAAAGGAAAATGAACGGTTTAGTGAAATTGAAGATCAACATTTGAAGACTGCTAGTAATTTAGTGAGTATTGTGTGTGATAATAACAAAAGTGGTACGGGGGTATTGATTAATCCGTACCAAGTTGTCACTGCTAACCATGTGATGGATAATTGTAAAAATCCTAAGTTATCTCACTCCCTGGAGATCGATGAGTTTGTTTTCATTCCCCAAGCTGATTTTGCAGTTATCAATTTAAATAGGTTCTACCCTGCTGCTTACAGTTTAACTTTTGCTGAGGATGAGATTAAGCCGGGAAGAAAGGCAGCTTTGGTGGCTTTAGATTATTCAGTTAACCCCCCCGGTATATTTTATGAAACGGGGGAAGTAGTTGAAGTAAACCTGATAAAAGGCGTAAGAACGTTAAGAACTAACATCCCCTGCATCCATGGAACTAGCGGGGGGATATATGTAGATAAAATAACCAGCGAAGTAATAGGTTTTCACACTGATTATTATGTTAGTGTAGGTTCTATAAACAGTTACAACGGGCCTACAGTGGACATAGTTAAGGTGGTGAAAAGAGAACGGAAGTTGAAGCAGGAAGAGGAAGATATCAAGTGGCATAGAGAAGATTTGGAACGGTTAGTTGAAAAAAAATATAAAAAAAATCAACTAAAAACTGAAGATCAGAAAACTAGCACTAAGAAATACACCCCCAAAATTCCGGGCAAAAAGAGCCGGAAAAAATGAGATATTTTTTTGACAGCAAATACAGTCAATGATTTTTTAAATAGCTCTTATTTCTAACACTTTATGAATATCTTAGGAGTTGAATTCACTGCCCATACCTTTGGAGTGGGTATTGTATCTGATAAAGGAATGGTTTTGGCTAATGCTAAATCTAGTTTTACTTCCGATGACCAAGGAATGGTCTTGGAAGTGGTGGCTGAACATCATCAGCGGGAGGCCGAAAAAATCCTCGCTCAGGCTTTTAAAGAGGCTAATTTAACTTGGAAAGACATTAAATTTATGGCTTATTCTGCCGGTCCAGGTCTTGATCCGGTGCTGTGGGCCGGGTATAAAATTGTGAAAGAGTGGGCTCAAAAACATGAGAAAAAATTGGTGGGAGTAAATCACTGCGCTGCTCATCTAAGTATTGGGAAAATATGGAACAAATTGAAAGATCCATTGTATTTATACGTTTCCGGAGTAAATACCCAAATTATTACCGTTATAGGCCCCAAATATCGAGTTCTGGGGGAGACTATTGACATTGGGCTGGGCAATATGCTGGATAAATTTGGTCGAACTTTAGGCATGGGGTTTCCAGCCGGTCCTAAAATAGAACTTTTAGCCCAGAAAGGAAATTATGTGCCCCTACCCTATGTAGTTAAAGGAATGGATACCTCTTTTAGTGGAATATTAACTAAAGTACAGCAATTGTTTACTTCTGGGAAAGCCAGCCGGGATGATCTTTGTTTTTCAGTCCAAGAGACCTGTTTTGCCATGCTGGCAGAAGTAGTAGAAAGAGCTCTGGCTCATACTGAAAAGAAGGAATTACTACTTGTGGGAGGAGTGGGGGCTAACAAACGGTTCTGTGAAATGCTGGATTTAATGTGCCAGGAACGAGGAGCTAAATTTTTTAAAGTGCCAATGGACTTGGCGGGAGATCAGGGAGCGATGATTGCCTGGGAGGGATATCTTAGAAGCAAGGAGAGCGGAGATCGGGAAGTAAATGCCCATTGGCGGGTGGATGAAGTATGATCCGCCGGGCAAGATTAGAAGATGCTTTAGCAATTCAGAGAATTGCAGTAGAGCGGACAGTCAGCCGAGACTCGCCAGTATCCGGACTAGTGGAATATCCTATCCGGTCGGTGGAGTGGTATGCGGATAAGATTAAAAGTCCTTATTTTTTAGTTGATGAAGATGAGGGGAATATATGTGGTTTTTCTTCGGCTTATGATTCTTATTTCCTGCTAGAGGGAGGAAGATTTGCCGACGATGAAATTGTAACTTGGCTGTTGAATAAATTGGATGAGTTTGTGTATTGGGATCAGCTGGTAGTGGATAAAGGTTGGGAGAAAAAGGGGGTAGGAATGAAGTTAGCTGAACGGTGCCTATCATCTACTAAATCTCATAAATTAGTGGGAGTAGTAGGTCACAAACCAATCTTTAACGAATCGTCAGTGCGGCTAATCAGTAAATTAGGTTTGTCGTTAGAGGAATATATGACGGCATATGGGGGGTTGGTGTTTGGGGTGTATTGGAGAAGGTAGTATATTTGACAGAAAGGCATACATTATCTCTATTTCACCGACATATTTATAAACTACTAAATTCTAATTATTTTTATAGTTTATCGTCGATAAAGTAACTATTAAAATTATTAAACTCTGAGGCTAATAAATGGATCCTAAACCAGATACTAATCTACCTGAACCTAGCTATGGCGCAGCCCAAATTACAGTACTGGAAGGGCTGGAAGCAGTCCGGAGACGTCCGGGGATGTACATTGGGGATACTAGTCTTAGAGGCCTCCATCACTTAGTTTGGGAGATAGTGGATAATTCCATTGACGAAGCTTTAGCTGGATACTGCACTAAAATAGTGGTATTAATTCATCCAGACAACTCGGTTACGGTGTCTGACAACGGCCGGGGTATACCTGTAGATATTCATCCCAAGTTAGGTGTGCCGGCAGTTCAGGTGGCTTTGACTAAACTCCATGCTGGAGGTAAGTTTGACAAGGATTCATATAAAGTTTCAGGTGGGCTGCATGGGGTAGGATTAAGTGTAGTTAACGCCTTATCGATTGAATTACAAGTTCAAGTTAAGAGGCAGGGGAAGACTAATTTTCAAAAGTACAGCCGAGGCAATCCCCTAACTGAACTGCAAGTAACAGGTGAAACTAATGAACGGGGAACAATAGTTCATTTCAAACCCGATCCGGAAATATTCAGTGAAACCGTTTTCCATTATGATATTTTAGTGAAACGATTACGGGAGCTAGCTTTTTTAAATAAAGGATTAATAATCGAATTAGTAGATGAACGGGAAGAAAACAAAACTGAAATTTTCCAATATCAAGGGGGAATTAAGCAATTTGTGGAATTCATTGACCATAATAAGGCTCCATTGAATCAAGTTATTCATTTTGAGAAATCCAAGAATGGGATGGAAGCGGAAATCGCCCTGCGTTATAATGCGGGGTATCAGGAAAATGTTTTTTCTTATGTAAATAACATCAATACGGCCGAAGGAGGAACTCATCTCTCTGGATTTAAGACGGCCTTGACTAGGGTCTTAAATAATTTTTCTAAACAGACCGGATCAGATAAGGATTTCAAGTTGACGGGGGAAGATGTAAAAGAAGGACTTACGGCCATTATTTCGGTTAAAGTTCAAGAGCCCTTGTTTGAAGGGCAGACCAAGACCAGGCTAGGAAACAGTGAAGTAGGGGGAATAGTGAGTTCAATAACTCATGATGAACTGAATAAATTCTTTGAAGAAAATCCTAATTATGTAAAAGTAATAATTGCCAAATGCTTAGATGCAGCTAAGGCTAGAGAAGCAGCGCGTAAAGCTAGAGAATTGACTCGACGAAAAAGTGCGTTGGAAGGTTCTGGGCTGCCAGGAAAATTGGCTGATTGCAGCAACCGTGATCCAGCTAAGTGTGAAGTTTATCTGGTGGAGGGCGATTCAGCGGGTGGAAGTGCTAAGCAAGGACGCAGCCGAGAATTCCAAGCAATTCTGCCGTTGAGAGGTAAAATTTTAAACGTTGAAAAATCAAGGTTACATAAAATAATGCAGAATAAAGAAATAATATCTATGATTATTGCTTTCGGAACCAGTGTAGGAGAAGAGTTTGATTTAACCAAATTAAGATATCATAAAGTTATAATAATGACCGATGCAGATGTAGATGGATCGCATATCATGACCCTGCTGTTAACTTTTTTCTATCGATACATGAAACCGCTGATCGAGCATGGGCATGTTTATCTCGCTCAGCCGCCATTATACAAGCTGCAGAAAGGTAAAATTGTAAATTATGTTTATACCGACCAGGAGAAAGAGAAGTATTTAGCGCAAATGGGAGAAGGAGTAAGCATCCAGCGCTATAAAGGTCTGGGAGAGATGAATCCTCGGCAATTATGGGATACGACTATGGATCCGGAAGTTAGAACTCTAAAGCAGGTTACAATTGAGGATGTCCTGGCTGCCGACCAGATGTTTACCGTTTTGATGGGGGATGAAGTTGAACCTCGGCGGGAATTTATTGAGAAGCATGCCAAGGAAGTAGTTAATTTAGATGTGTAAATATTGTATTTTATTACAAAGTTTTTAAAAAGGGAGTGTTTTTTGTAATATTATTTGATGCATAAATGTAAAGTAGGGATACGAGAAAGCACGCTTTCTGGGAAATGCATAAGGAGAAAATAAAATGGCAGGTACAAGAAAGCACGCTTTCTGGCCTGTTTTTATAGGAGGATTTTAAAATGGCAGGATTTGATAAAAATTTAGATAAAGAATTGTTTTCTGAATCAGTTGATTTTGATCGGAGTGTAATAACCGTAGCAGTGTTTTCTTACAATGAAGGAATATCCAAGCTGCAGTTGAGTAGGCAGAATAAGAACGCAGAAGGCGAATTGTCGTTTGCTAAATTGGGACGTATGACCAAGGAAGAAGTTAGTGTAGTTATGCCTTTGATGGAGAAGGCGAGGAAGCATTTGTAATGTTTTTCAAACTTATTTTTAGCTAAACTTATTATACAGCCATCCCGCTAGAAGCCCTATCACCAAACCGCCAATAGCTGCTTCCGATATCCCGGCTATGGTTCCAAAGATAGTGGGTGAATAGGATAGAAGGACGGTCTGAAGAAGTTCACTATTTCCTTTAAGACTGTGAATTAAGGCGGCCAGACCTAAAATTATAGCTAAAGTGTAAGCCAAAGCTTGAGTATTACATACTACTCTTACCGGCAGCTTAGGCAGTTTTACTAGTTCTATTTTTGATTTAAATTTAAGTTTTTTGCCATCTAACTTTTTTATACTTCTCCTTTTAGCCATAAACTTAAGTAATATTTATTTGGTTTTAAACGTTTCGGTTGACTAAGGTAAGAGTTTTTAGATATCAGCAATCAAATCTTCAAACTGGTAACCTTACTCACTCCTTCATGCATGCTGATACCAAACAAAGTATCAGCTTCGGCAATCACCGAGTCGTTGTGAGAAATTAAAATGTACTGAGCCGAATTGCTGTAATCCCGCACCAATTTAGCCAGGCGTTCTGCATTATGTTTGTCCAAGGCAGCATCAATTTCATCTAAAATGTAGAATGAAGCGGGCTGGTATTCCTGGATGGCAAAGATAAATGACAACGCAGTTAAAGTTTTTTCTCCTCCTGACAGGGATTTTATGTCCATAAAACGATTACCGGTTAATTTAACTTTAATGCTTAAACCATCTTCAAAAGGATTATCACTATTATCCAGTTCCAAGTAGGCCTTTCCTTTAGCAAATAAATTAGAGAAAATGCGGGAAAAGTTCTCGTTAGCTAGATTAAATGTTTTAAGGAAATTTTCTTTTTTCTTAGTTTCTATTTCGTTCATTAAAGTCAGAACGTCAGTTTTTTCCGTACTTAGTGATTCTTTTTTCTCAATTAAATTGTTGTACTCTTTTTCTACTTGTTCATAAATCTCTAAGGCTTTAAGATTGACTGCCGACATCTGAGCCAGCATGACTTCAAACTTGCTTATTTCCCGGTGTAATTCTTCCGCCGAAACATTGCTTAGCAATTCAACGCCTTTAAACCTGCTGAACTCTTCCTCTAATCCGGCCAGCCTAGCCTTAACTTCAGCATTTTTTAAAGAAACCAAATTCAAGTTTCGTTCACCGTCGCGGGTTTTCTCACGGATGTTCTCAATTTCGATTTCATTCTTATTAACCTCTGAACTAAATTTCTCCCGTTGGTTGAACAGTTCTTTATACTTAGAATAGAATTCCTGGCTCTGTTTTTCTTTCTCTTTAAGATCCTTGTCACTTTCAGTTACTTTTTTAGTCAAGACAATTATTTCTTCACCAAATATTACTTCCTCTTTTTCCTGCTGTTTCATGATCTCAGCAATTTTTTCTTTTTCAGGAGCAATCATCTGCTCAATTTGGTCTTGGTTATTTTTAAGCTCGTTCTCTAATTTTATGATCTGCTCCCGGCATTGCTGTTTAGATTCTTCAAAGGCGCTTAGCTGAGCTAGTAAATTAGGATTTCTTAATTCATTTACCTGAGTTCTCAAAGTTTGTTTTTTTATTTTTAAGTTAGCTAAATCACGATTGATAAGGGAGATATCCCGCTGGGTTTTATCTAGATCAGCAGTTACAATTTTTAACCGTTCCTGCAGCTCCAATTTTAATTTAGAATTGGCTTCCAGGTCTCCTGAATCCAGATGCAAGCTTTTCTCCAACTTTATAACTTCAGCTTCCAATTCTGCCCGCTTATTACGCAGGAAGGAAATTTCTTTCTCGTTAGCCTCCCGCTTAGTTTCTAAATTAGAAATTACTCCTTGACTTTGAGAAATTTCACCCTCCAACTTTTCTAGCAGATCCAGGGAATCTTTTTCCTTGAATCCCAGGGTTGCTTTTTTAGCAATAAATCCTCCCTGCATCACCCCGCTGCTTTCAACGGCATTACCATCTATGGTGGTCATTTTTATTCGTCCAATACCTACCTTTCTAGCAGTATCAATATCGTCTACTACCAGAGTGTTGCCAAAAGTGTAAGCGAATGCTTTTTCAAATTTAGGCTGGTAAGTAACTAAATTAAGAGCGAATTCGTGTACTCCCGGAGTTTTGATTAATTTTTTATCCTCAGAACTAATTTCTGGGTAGCGGATTTTGTTTAAAGGTATAAATGAAGCTGAACCCAGCTTGTTGGATTTAAGATATTTTATACATTCAGCCGCAACTTTATCATCGGACACCACAATATGTTTCATCCTGCCTCCAGCAGCTGTTTCCAAAGCTAAAGAATATTTTTTGTTGGCTTGTCCTAATTCAGCAATTGTACCATAAACTCCCTCAAACTTTTTCTTGTTAATTATAATACTGCTGACTGCTGCATTGCTGGATAATTGGGCTTGAATAGATGCATTCTTGGCCTCAAGTTTAACCCGTTCTTCCTCAATCTCAGCCAGGTTGCGTTTAGCGTTAGCTATCTGAGAAGCAAAACCGCTGTCTTGATCTAAGCAGTGGTTTAATTTTAAGGTGGCAGTTTTAAAATCATTCTTAAATTGCTGTAAATTTTTAATCTGTTCCTTATTTTCTTTCTCTACTTCCTTGACTTTTTTCAACCGTTCATCGATTGTTTGCAGTTGATATTCAACCCGGTCCTTTTCCCGCAGCAATTCCTGCTGCGATTGACGGCATTTTTGAACCTCTTCCTGTTTTTTTTCTATCAATTGGTCTTTATCTTCAATTTCTAAATCTAATTCCTGGGAAGTTTCAATTTTATGTTTTTTCTTAAATTGGCTAATGTTATTTTCTAATTCTTGTTTTTCTTGGCGTTTGGAATTAAGAAGATCACCGCTTTTCTTTTTATTTTCACCCAAAACGGAAGTTTTCTTTTCCAAATCTTTAATTTCTTCCTTAAGCTGATCCTTACGTAATTTTATTTTGTTGATTTCATCTTTCAAGGTGGAAATCCGGGCTTTATCTTTAGTGATATCAACCTTTAAATCTTCAATTAGACGATGAATTCTTAATTGTTCTTTTTCTCCCTTCTGTTCAATTTGCTGGTTAATTTTATTTATGGATTCTTTTTGTTCGTTTATTTTAAACTTCAATTCTTCAATCTGCTTTTCAGCAGAATTTATTTTTTGCTGATAGGAATTAATCTCCTGATCATATTTGTCCTTGATTACCTGTCTATCTTTCATCTGCAGGTTAACATAGGTGGCCTTGCTGGAATTAATTTTATCTTTCAGCTCTTTAAATTTAAGAGCTTGATCCCGGTCTTTTTTAAGTTCTTTAAGGTAAGTTTTTCGTTCTTTGAGGATAATGTCGGCGTTGTTTAGTTTTTCATCAACTTTATTTAATTCCAAAATAGCCTTGTGTTTCTTCTCTTCATATACTGCTACATCACTAATCTCTTCAATGACCCTTCTTCTTTCTAAGGCCGACATGTCTACAAACCTAGTTATGTCGCCTTGTAAAATAATATTATATCCATCGGGATTAATTTTGGCGGTGCTAAGCAATTCTACGATTTCCGTACGGGTGCATTTTTTGTCGTTAATTCGATAAATGCTGGTTCCGGTAGAGGTTATGGTCCGGCTGATTACTACCTCTGGAGAATGGATCGGGAAGATCTTATTTTGATTAGAAAAAGCGATTTCTACCGTGCCGCTTTTAGCCGGCGTCTTGCTCTTGCCTCCATTAAATATTAAGTTAGAGGCTTTCTCGGCCCGTAGTGATTTAGCGGATAATCTCCCCAGAACGAAACAGATAGCATCCCCAATATTGGATTTACCACTGCCATTGGGGCCTAAAATACAGTTAAATTTGTTCTCAAAAGGGATATCGGTTTTATTGGCAAAACTCTTGAACCCTTTGATGCTTATGCGGTTTATTTGGGTCATTCTTTAGACTTAGAATGTTTTATTTTAGATTTATAAAGGTTGCTGTTGTTATTAGAGGTTCGATTAAAATATTGTTGGGCTAAAGTGCGGTGGTAAAAACAGGTCGTAACCTTTATAAACCTGTCCTATTCACCTTTCTTCCAAGCACCGGTAGTATAATGGCTAGTATCTCGGCCTTCCATTTTGGCCTTGGTCAAAGAGGCGAGCCGATTGTCCGGGTTCGAAAGACACGGTTTAGCTTAGAAAATCCTGCAGGTTAGCCTGAAAGACGGCAGTAAAACCAGTCTCGAAAGTCCCGGCCGGTGCATTGAGCAAAGTGAAATGCCTGGACGGCTCAAAAGATTAATCCTTTGGTCGCCGGCCGGTGCATTTTCTATATTTTTATTTAACTGTTAGTATTTTTATGTTCCTGAGTACACTTCTTATCCCTACCTTTCAGCGGCTCTATCCTAAATCTAATTTTGTGGTCACACCATTCGCTCTTAGGAGGTATAATCGTAATCGAGCCATCCCGTAGGGGGCAACCCACCGGCTCGAGACTCATACATTTTTAAGACGTCCCGCTAATCTTAAAGGGTGGCCACAAACACTTAGGACATGTCCATTTCAGCAAAACTAATAAAAACAAATTGGTATTACCTCTTTGAATGAACCTTCACACTCATTTTTTATTTCCCGTGGCCATTTCTTTATTATTCTATAAACTAAACTTTCTTTCTTGGCCATTAGTTTTAGCTTCAGGTTTAGTAGGCATGTTAATAGATTTGGACCATTATTTAGAACACATTTTACACGCTAAGAAAAATCGTTTTTCAATAATTGCTACTTGGAATAATTCCATTAAACTTCATCGCTTCAACCAGCGCAGTTTTATTCATGACGGGCCGGGGATCCTGATTATTACGGCGGTTCTTTTAATTTGCTCTTACTTTTATTGGCGATTGGCTTTAGCTTTAGCGATAGGTTATTATTCCCACATTTTACTGGATCATCTTCATCTTAAGAAAGAAAAATATTTTCGCGGTAAATTGGGAGCCTATTTTTTGAAAGAATCTTATTTTGAAATATGGCTGGATCTATTATTAATTATAACTATTGGGGTATTGGTTTTAGGGTAACTGTTTATTAATAGCAGGATAGATTCCTTGAGCTCTGCTCCGTTGGGATTTTTATTTTATGTTGGTAGTAAGAAAATATTATATACACCCTGATCTTAAAATATACCGCCCAGTGAGTGCGATAACTAGTGGGAGTTTAGCTTAGAAAATCCAATTGGTTAGCTCAACATCGAGTTGTAAAACTTCCTTTGTTCGCATGATTCACTGGGTTTTTATTATAACTGCCTATTGGTGGGGGTTGTTTTCAACTAAGTCAATCCAAGCACAATCTTTTTAAACAGAGTTTCCTTTTTTAATAAAATGCAAGAAATTAAAGGCCAGAAGTGCAGTTTCTGTGATGAAGACAAACTAACTTTACGAGAAGAGGAAATTGAAGTACCTTATTTTGGTAGAGTATTTGTTTTATCTATGGAATGCTCCGGCTGCCACTATCATAAATCAGACATCGAACCAGCTGAACAAAAAGAACCAGCTAGATTTACTTTTGAAATAAGTTCTGAAGATGACCTTAGCGTTAAAATTGTTAAATCCGGTGAGGCTACCCTAAAAATACCTCATATCATAACTATTGAACCGGGACCAGCATCTGAAGGATATATCACTAATATGGAAGGCATTATTGAACGAGTAAAAAAAATGGTCCAATCAGCTGCGGATCCGGAAGAGGATGATTCAGCCAAGAAAAAAGCTAAAAATATTATCAAAAAATTAAACAAAGTTTTAGTTGGCCGAGAACCGCTTAAAATTATCTTAGAAGATAAAACAGGCAATAGTGCAATCATTAGTGATAAGGCTCAGAAGAGTAAGCTTTGATTGACATCAGTATAAATTAACTTTAGGCCCAATCAATCCAAATCGGTTTGAGGATTAAAAGTTTCGGCTAGGTTTATGATATACTTGCCTTCTTCTAATTTAATAATCAAGGGTTGTTTCTTAAATAAATGGACTAAATCTAATTCATAAGTTCCAGGTTTGATAACTCGAATGGCTTCAATGTCTAATACTATCGGCCGATTGGGGTCTTCGGTCTTGACATTAATTATTTCGGCTACATCAGTTTCAATCTGTTTCTTATCTTCTTCGGTCAAATTGCTGATTAGTTCTTTGCCTTCTTCAATATCTTTCTTTTTGATATAAAAAAATAACCTAGCGCCACAGCTGCATCCACGCAAAATTTCCTTAGCTCCATCGGGGTAGAAAGTACTGCAACGTACACATTGGTGAGGCATTGGATTTATCTCTTCTTTTTGTTTTTACCCCGGTAGCGGCTGCTCTTGACCGAATCCTGGGTAACAAGCTCAATCCGGTTAGGGTTTTGCTCAATTTTTTTAACGATTGATGCCGGGCCGATAATGGTCATTCCCTGTCTATCTCCCAGGAGCAGGGTAGCAAAAGCTCCCTTAATTTTAGTAATAGGGGCCTGCTTGCTTCTATCCGGGTAAATTACACTTAGTTCTATCCCTTTAAACTTGGCATCAATTTCATCCATGGTAATTTCAATTAGATCAGTCTCCTCCGACTTCTTTAATCGTCCTTCCATGATAACTATCCGGTCGTCCTTAACAATGTTAAGAAGTTTATTAACCCGCTTAGCGGAGGTAAGGCCTTCAATGTCATGGAAAGGCACAAATTGAAATGTAACCATTTTAAACCTCTTTATTAAACTGTATTTTTTTTAAATATTTAAAGCTTACTTTGCCAGCTTAAATAGCTTCTCGTAAAAATCTTCCACATTTTTTCCATATTTGGCGGAAATTCCTACTACTTCATACTGGGGGAAGGCGGCTTTGATAGTTTCCAAGCTGGATTTCTTTAAATCAACTTTGTTAGCCGCGATAATTACGGGTATGTCCCGGGCCTGCAGATTTCCAATTATAGTAATGTTAACTTGTGAATAGGGATCTAAAGTAGCATCCAGAACTACTACTACGGCATCCATATTATCCAGCCACTTTATAGATTCAATAACCCCTTTAGTAGCTTCCTTGGCCCGGCGCTTGGCATCGTTCTTTTTAAGACCGCGGCGGATAAAATCCTCATAATCTATCTTAGTGGCTATTCCCGGGGTGTCAACTAAAGAAAAAGTTAATTCTTTTCCCCGCTTGTTTTTGATGGTAACTTGCTCTTTAATCTTAATTTCTCTAGTTTCATGAGCAATATGTGATACGGCGGACATTTCTTCCCCCAGCCAGTCCTCACAAATCTTATTAGCTAGAGTACTCTTTCCCCCGTTGGGAGGTCCATATAACCCTAGTTTGAAGTCATTGCGCTTACTGAATGGGTTTAATTTTAATTTCTTGAAAATTTTGCGTAAAAACCTTGAAACCATTTACACCCCTCCAAATATCAATCTTAATTAAGCAGCTTATTAAATTTTTTGGTGGTGAAGGCTCTGTAGAAAGAGTCCTACTTCGCAGACCACAACCCTAAACTTAAGTATAGGAACGTGGTCTGCTTCGTCTGGTCAAGTCAAGATTATCTGCGATAATCATTGACAATCTTGACCTAGACGGACTCTTTCTACTAAGCCGGTGGTGAAGGTACTAGATGAAATTGTAATTCCTTTCCTTACTTTAAACCAATATCTTTATAAGCCCTTTATCCTTATTCTTAACTATGGAACCAGCGTTGATAATCGTCCTAATAATTACTGGAAACTTAGTATTGTATTGGTTATTTTATGGCCGAAAGAAATTTCAGCATAAATTCCAGTCAGAATTACCTCCTAAATCTTAGAGGTCAACTAGTCTAATAAGAGGTTAAAGATGCCAGAACGAACTCTAATTATAGATCATTTGAAGTTTAGTTACGAAGGTATTTTCAATCCAGGTGAGTTGTACAACCTAATTGCGGGCTGGTTCTATGACAAAGGCTGGGATTGGTATGAAAAAATTAATCAGGAGGAAGTTACTCCCCAAGGAAGGCAGATTACCTTGATTCTGGAACCTTGGAAATCTTCCTCGGATTATTACAAGCTTACCGTAAGGATAAAAATGATTATGTCAGATCTTAAAGAAGTGGATGTGGAGCATAGCGGAAAAAATCTTCGTTTAAGCCAGGGAACTGTCCGGTTGTATATCGATGGATATATTGTCAGCGACCGGAATGGCAAATGGACCAAATCGCCCTTTTATTGGTTTATTAGTTATCTGATTGAAAGAGTATTTAATAAATCTCACTTTGCCCGGATGGAAGATTGGATCCGAAGCGATGTCAGTGATTTGTATGACAAAATTAAAAGTTACTTAAATGCATTCAATTATAGTTATAAAAATGAATAGGTTAAGCGGGGTCTAGATGGAAAATTATTATGAAAAAAATCTGGTGATCAACGGCCGGGAATTAAGTTATGATGGAATATTTATTTTGGAAGAGTTGTTAGGTGTAATTAATCGGGCTTTAGAACAGCGGGGATATAAGAAGCAGGAAAAAAAAACGGAAGAAACAGTTACTGAGGCCGGAAGGACAATTTACCTGGAATTGCGCCCATTTAAAGTTAAGACCGAGTACATGAAGTATATGATTAAGATTAAGCTTACCTTAAGCAATCTTACTGAATCAGTGCAGCAGGTGGATGGTTACAAAAGGAAATTTAATAAAAGCCGGATTAGCATAATTTTTGATGCTTGGCTGCTAGGTGATTATAGCAACCGTTGGGGGATGAGTCCGTTTGTTTATTTCATGAAAGGATTAATCAACAAATATCTGTATACTTTTCCCTTGGAAAAAAACTTTAGCGGCGAGATTAGTGCGGATACAGCTTATATCCATTCGCAAATCAAGAATTATCTGGCGGAGCAGCCGGGGCAGAGCGGCAGGAAATCCTTGATTAAGGAAGAAGAAGTTAAGAAAAAAACGGGGGAGGAAGTTCTCAGCGAAGCAGAAAATCTTTAGTTGTAGAGTCTTAATTCTCTTATTTCCTATATTTTTGATTTATTTATATTGTCTATTTATTTATATTCTGGATGAGCTCCTTTACGGTAATGCTGACTAGCTAATCTTAGGTAGCTGCCAAGAACTTCATTAGGATCATACATTTCCGCAGTATTATAATCTTCCGGGTTTTCCTTAAATTCTGCTACTATCTTATCTATTGCTTCCTTTAATAAGCCCATATTTTTAGGGTCATTAAGTTTGTCCTTACTGATTATCCCTTGTGATACCTTGCCGGCATGGGATTCCATCGGTTTTTCTAATATGCTTTGCAAAGTCTTCATACTTATTTTGTTTCCTTTTTTCCTTTCTCCAAATTGTTTTTGGAAAGTATCCCGATCAATATTGAAATGATGTTCGGTGAACATATCAACATAGGGTTTACCGTTAGGATCTTTTATCTTCAGAAGGTTATTATATGAATTTTCATCCATTCCCAAGTATCTTCTATGAAGATGATACCCCAGATTGTCATAGAGTTTGTCAGATAAAGTTTTAACTTCGTTCTCATCAAATTCTACTTTGTAACGAGTCACTCCTTTATTATCTTGGTATTGGGTATGTTTAAGGAATACTTCAGTTAGAGAAGGACCGATTTGATTAAGGTGCTGTTCTTCAGCAGTATTAGCAAATTTTTTGGCAACGTGGCTAAAATCTATTTTTTTTTCTTCAGGTTTACCCTTAGTTGGTTTTTGCTCAGTAGGTTTAGCCATCATAGCTGTTAAAATTATCAATTATAAATACTTTTCTAATGTTGAGAATAATTAATATTCCCTGCGGGTGTGCTTAAAAGAATGGTTATACTTTCTTTGGGCTATAAGGATACTTATTTTCGCTTAATCTTCTCATTAGCTTCAAAGACGGCTTGCACATAAGCTTGAACAATTTCATCTAATCCGGTTACACTCAGAGTTTCGTCAGTCAATTCCTGAGCTACTCCGTGCACTTGCTGCAGGTTTTTAATTCCAGATTTGTATTTACTTAAATCGGTTCCAAACTCTTTTCTTAGTGATCCAACTACTTCTCGCTGTAAGTATTGTCCGCCGACTCTGCCAGCGAGTTGACTTACGGCTCCTAAATCGGTTCCATTAGTTCTTAAGAATTGTTCCAAGGATGGTTTATTAACTCCAGTTTTGGTTTCGGTGATAATATCCAGGTAACTTTTGCCGCTGGTAGTATCAGTCACATTTTTAAGTTGCTCATATAATTCGGGAGTCATTCCTGGAGGCGGATTTCTTCGATGAAGGTGGAAAGTCAGCTCATCTACTATTAAAGAAGAAATCTCTTTGGGATCAGCATCCGTTTTCCAATAATCTACTCCGCCTTTAGTTATTTTTTGAGAAGTTAGATAGTTCAATAAGATAGATTTCTGCAGATCTTCAATACCTGATTGGTCTTTTAGTCCTAAAAATTTCTGGTTCTCGGGACTAAGAGTGCCGGAGGCAGCATTTCCCCTACTTGAACCTCTAGGCCGGTAAATATTTTCTTCTTCTGGTCGTTCCCATTGATCATCCGGTTCGTGCGGATTCTGAACATTCGTCATAATATTGTCACTTAATAGTGGTCTTTATAAAGGTTTGGGTTTTTTGGGAATGTCCTACCATACGACTGTTAACTTTGCATGAAGTAAATTTCCCCACGTCCATACTTTAGTTGCCTGTTTCTCCAAAATTGCTGGCGTCACTTTTTTATGCAATTGGTGCATAAAATTCCAG
>Ga0209542_10000991_pt1 | contig 67890 bp, 72 predicted proteins | sample RifCSPhighO2_01_FD_184028 | JGI IMG/M metagenome (GOLD analysis project Ga0209542, IMG submission 184028) | Soil microbial communities from Rifle, Colorado - Rifle CSP2_plank highO2_0.1 (SPAdes) (version 2) | ecosystem: Environmental > Terrestrial > Deep subsurface > Rock core/Sediment ...
AATTGCTTTTTCAATACCGAGCACGTCGTGCAAAATCTGCAAAAGCGGACTGCCGGCGTTGGTAGTACAGGAAGCATTTGAAGTAACGATTTTGTCGGAAAGTAGGCTGTCGTTGATGCCCATAAGCACCGTACCTTCATCCGAAGCATCGGGGCTCCCCTCCGGGCTATCGTGAGCCGGGGCGGTAATAACCACTTTTTTTGCTCCAGCAGTCACATGTGCTCGTGCATCCTTGAACGTGGCAAAGCGCCCTGTGGATTCCACTACGACGTCCACATCAAGTTCTTTCCACGGCAAATTCGCAGGATCTCTTTCAGAAGTAAATCGAGACTTTTTGCCGTTAACTGTAATTTCTTTTTTGTCAGAAGAAACTTCTATATCCAATCCGCTTGGACCATATACGCTGTCATGTCGCAAAAGATACGCGATATTTTCCGCGTCACCCAAATCATTTACCGCGACAATCTCAATATCATCTCTTGTCTGCGCCGCTTTCCAAAAAGCCCGCCCTATCCTCCCCGCGCCGTTTATGGCAACTCTGATTTTTTTCATCCCGTACGAAGTAAATGTGTATTTCTCACTTTTACTTAAAATTAATAATAATTGAAACTTGTTAATCCCGTATGAATCCCGTACGAAATAAGAAATCTAAAGATTTCTGCCGAAACACAAGTTTCGGATTTCGTACGAGATGAACATATAACATAAACTTCGTACGAGATTCATATACTCTAAATTATATCAAACCAAAACAAAAAACACACCAAGGGTAGTGTGTTTTTGTTAGCTTGTATTAAACTGCGAGCACTTGCGCCTCCGCCGGCATATCAATCTCGCACACTCCCCCCACGCACGCCAGCTCCTTTGCTCCGACTGTCTGGTCGCTTTTTTCGTAGATAACGAGTTTGGAAAAATCAATGTGGCGAAGAGCTTTCTGTCGCTTTTCATACTCCTCTTTGGTAATCTCTTCATAAGGCGCAAGCTGGTAAACGTGGTTTGAACGAGGCAAAAAAGATAATCCGCCGACGATATCCCAATTTTTGTAGACAAAATCAGCTACGGCAATCCATTCATTGTCACCAACGTAAATAGTGGCTGACGGGTTATGTTCGGTAAAGTTATTTTTGAGTCTCTTCCACTCTTCCAAAAGCTCAAGAGCTGTGACGTCCTTGTTCACCATTGCGCCTTCCGGAGCTTTGCATGGAAACTCTAAAACCATCGTTGAAGCGTTGGAAGTTGAATATCCGACTTCGGGTTTGACCGGCACGCCCTGGTCTTGGGCAAGCTTCAAGAGCGGGTCATTTGCCGATATGCGAACGCGACGAATATAATAATGCGAGTACCATGTGTGCATTCCTGAACCCACTCCCAAGAGCTGACCTGAATTGCCATGAGGTTTGACACATGTGATTGCCGTTGATTCATTCACGCCAAATCGTTTTGCATATTTTTTGTTTGCTTTTACGGATTCATCTCGGAGAATCCGAAGGTTCTGGTCGTTGCGGACAATTTTATTATCATAATAACCGGTGAGAGATACGCCGAGGAGCTGTTCCTTTTGGCAATTTTCTTTCCACTCTTTGGAAAGATATTCAAAGTTGGTCAAAGTCGCCTGATACGTGCCAAGAAGTGTTGCCAAGCGGATTTTCCGCTTTAGGCTATTCATGTCATCATGAGGGCGGATAACAATGGAAGTTAGGTTGCAGAACTGTTTTGACTGCAGATAAATTTCTCCGCATGGGTTCATGCCGACCTGCTTTTTATCTTTCAGTTGTTCCCACCTGCGCTTCGGCACTTGCGCTTCCAGTCCGGCGCGGTTGAAAATTCCTCTTTCTCCGGCATGCGATGTCACAAGGGCTGTCCATTCCTCCAGAAATTCTTCCGCTGACGGTTTTGCCTCGTAGACCGCGGAGTTATTTGCCATTGAGCGCTGACCGTCTGTCTGCCAAAAGGCCCCTTTTTTAGCATCACGCATTTCAGTATCATCAAAAGACGAGAGGGAAATAAGAGCGGAACGGCGGACCCCCCCGGCAACCACAATCAAACCTATCTGGCAAATAATGTCGTGCAAATCAAGTGTGGTTAGGCGACGGCCTTGACGGGCAAGTATTTTGCGGCGGGTAAATTGCATCAGTTCCTGCAGTGGCGCAGGTCCCGAAGCTCTTCCTCCCATGGTTTCAAGCTTCGCGCCTGCTGGACGGACTTTTGAATAATCGATTTCTACGTCCGTCCCTTTTTCCCAGGCTTCACAAGCAGAAACAAAAGCGTTGCACCAGCCCACCTTGGAATCTTCCACTGTAATTTTTGGAGCGAACTTTCCTGTTTGCTTTTGGATTTGAGGAAACTTACCTACATTTTCCGGCTCAACGGAAAATCCGCAACCGGCGCCACACATGGACACGTACATTATTTCGGAAAGGTCGCGCCATGTTACCGGAGCTATATAGGCACAGTTATAAGCGGTTACATTTGATTTCCGACACGCTTTGCCGGATGACCACAGAAGACGCATTGAAGGACAGACCTCTTGCTTCAAAATTCCTTCGCGCACTTCGGCATACTCCGAGGAAGTCAACTTGGAACCCATGTTCTCTTTCATGTAATCCATGAAACGGTCAACAGCTTCAACCCACGTTTCCCTTCTGCCAAGTTCGTCCCGCCATCTGGAATAAAATTGGTAGAAAATAAATTCTTGGTATGAAGTTTTAAAATATTTACTGCTTTCCGCGATTTTATTTTTTACTTCTTGCGGAACCATTTCATTTTGTTCGCGGATTTTGGTGCGCTCGGCCCGGTAGAGAATATAATTTTTTGCAGTGTTTACATATTCGGACAATATGAGCTCTTTTTCAACCGAATCCTGAATTCCTTCAACGGTGGGAATAAAGTTTGTGTATTTTTTGGAAATCCGGACAAGGTCGGCAAGAACTTTATTTGCCACAAGCTCCGCTTCGGCAAAAGAACCTTCCGCAGAGGCAAGCATGGCTTTATTTATGGCGCTTACAATCTTTGAAATATCAAAAGGAACGAGTTCACCTGTTCGTTTTTGGATTTTTTTGATGAGCTGCGACTTTGACGCGACAGGGACAGAAACTGCTTTGGAAGATTTTGCGACTTTTGATATTTTTTTTGTGACTTTTGCCATAATATATGCGAATTTTAATAAATTTGGATATTAAAACATCCATATCACAACTTCACTCGGACGCCATGAACGAGAGATACTCGTTCGTGGCGCTCCTCGCTCGTTGTGATAAAAATGAGCAAAATTTAATGAAAAATTTTGCTTTATGTTTACTTATTGTACTCTTATTTGAAACATAAAAAAGTGGATAACTGATTTCCGTCAAGCCCATAAAATAAAAAGTGTATTCTGTAAAGATGACCAAAAATAGAGGCTTCAAAATGGCTAGGCTCCAAGCTTTTTCTGGTTACTTTTTGACAAACTTCGCAGTATCGCCAACTTTGAGATTAATTGCATCCGATATTCCTGAATTTACTTCCAAAACATACTGCGCGGGACTGTTCGGAAAGAAAATTTTCGGGTATGTGCTGGCCGAAACTGACTTTTCCATATGCACGACCTTCCAATCTGCGCCAATCCAAATAATATCAATTGGGAAAAACATATTTTTCATCCAAAATCCGTAATTATCCGGTTTTTGAAAAACAAAAAGCATCCCTTGATTGTCCAAAAGCGGTTTATGACCGGACAACCCTCTCTCCAAAGCAGGTTTTGTACTGACAACTTCCACAGAAAAAGTTTTTCCATTTAAAATTACTTTGGATTCTGAAGTTTTATAACAAAAAACTGCCAAAATGAAAATTGGAGCAAATGTAATCAAAATGGGGAGAGAATATTTTCTATAGGAATTCATAGTATGGCTATTTTAACATAAAAAACTTTCCGCTCCTTTTCACGGGAGCGGAAGCTGTCATTATCCACGGACATTTTTGGCCAGACCAACAGTTTCTAGTATTCTGATGGCATACCAGCCGACATCCACTTGCCACCAGTACCGACCGAATCTCGCTGATGCTTGGTCAGCATGATGATTTTTGTGCCAGTTTTCACCCCATGCCGTGACTTGAAGTGGCCCGAGCCACCCAACGTTCCGGCTGGAGTCAATCCCCTCCGGAAGTCCTGGAGTCATGTGTAGCAAACTGTTCACAAACATCTGCATATGCAAAATGTACACCAACCGAATTGCTCCTAACCAGAAAAATCCTTTCCACCCAGCCACAAAGTAGCCGAAGCTAAGTGAAATAAGTATTAAAAATGGTTGAAGCTTGGACCATACTAGATACTTTGTTCGATCCATATCGGGTGCCCATTTTTGCAAACTGGACGCTTCCCATTGATAAACCCAACGGATATGAGCCCACCAGAACCCTCCATGACGAGGACTGGAAACATCATTGATTGTATCCGAATTCGCGTGATGGTTACGGTGATTTGGAACCCAAGTGCTTGGTGCTCCTGAACCGTTGAACACGGCACAAAAAATTAGTATCTGCTCTACGATTGGATTGAGTTTTACAGCTCGGTGAGCAAGTGCGCGATGGAAACAAAGGCTTGTACCCAGTCCACCACAAGAAATTACCGCAAGACCAGTAAGAAACGTTCTCCATCCCGGGATGGGAAAAAGAATGAGACCAACAAATGCGGTGACGTGGATCAAAACTAGGTAAACAAACGTGTCGTAGTTGCCATCCGAGGGTTTCCACCATGGAAGTTCCCACGGACGTTTCAAAGCAAGTTGTGAGCTTCCCATGATTTTATCCTCCAAAATTTTGAAATTCAAGAACGAATCCAAATTAATTGTACAGGAAAAAATAATTTTTAGATACAAAAAATCGCCTCTCGGCGATTTTTTGTATTAACACAAAACTTGTATTACCAAGTCCGACCACCGCGGTCACCCCCATTAGAAAATCCTCCTCTGCTACCGCCTTCTCGTGGAGCGCGAGGTTCCATTGGGCGAGCTTCGTTTACCGTAAGCTTTCGCCCGTCAAGTTCCTGACCGTTCCACTTTGCGATTGCGGTATCCGCGTCAGCATCATTGGCCATTTCGACGAAACCGAATCCTTTTGATCGGCCTGTCATTCTGTCCATAATAATAGTAGCGGAAGCAACTTCCCCTACCTGCGCGAAGGCATCTTTCAAACCCTGGTCATTTGTCGAGTAAGAAATGCCTCCAACGTATAACTTCTTTGCCATACTGTTCTTTATCTTCGTCTTTATTTTAAGCTGTAAGGCGACGAACTCTCTTTCTTTTCACAGCTTGCGCCTAGAAACTTACGAGAAACTTACATTAAAATCATTATGCTCCTTTCCTAAAAATAAGTCAAACTCGCTAATTAACAGACACCCTAGTCATTATTACAGGATTAACTGGCTTGTCATTTGGACCTGTTTGGACATTTGCTATCTTGTCCACCACATCTTGACCAGAAACAACTTTACCAAAAATAGTGTAATTATTTGGCAGAGAATAATCGGTCGTCATTATAAAAAATTGACTGCCGTTTGTGTTGGGACCTGCATTTGCCATGGCCACTACGCCTTTTTTGTATCCGGCTTTGTATGATAGTGTGTTCGGGTCAAGCTCATCAGCAAATTGGTACCCCGGACCACCAGTCCCATCCCCTTTCGGGTCACCTCCTTGAATCATAAAACCTTTTATCACTCGGTGAAATATTAGTCCATTGTAAAAACCTTTTTCCGCAAGTGTAACAAAATTTTTCACCGTGTTTGGTGCGTCGCTATCATAAGTTTCAAAAACAATTTTTCCGTAATTTGTTTCTATAGTTATCATGTGTGATTTTTTATTAGTGTCAGTTCCGTTAGATGTATTATCTGCCCCGTCTTCCATAATAGAACCTTGGCTTGCCACAGTCGTAGCTTCTTGCGAAGTGGTATCTGTACTCGCAACATTATTTGTTGCCGGTTTTGGCGCGGAAAATAAGTAATATCCTCCAATAATTACTCCCAAAACAACTGTGAGGCTCAGAATTATATTTTTCATGCCGTCTATTATCTACTAAAACTTTTTTTCTGTCCAGAAAAATTTTATGGTATAGTTCGTAATTATTGGAAGAGTGGCTGAGCGGTTTAAGGCACCGGTTTCGAAAACCGGCATGGGCGAAAGCTCATCATGAGTTCAAATCTCATCTCTTCCGCCAAAGCGGGTATGGTTTAGTGGCAGAATATGGCCTTCCCAAGGCTAGGACGGGAGTTCGATTCTCCCTACCCGCACCAAATGAACCAAAAAAGTAAGAATATAGTCAAAGCAATAGTTGTAATTGCTTCCATAGTTTTATTTGCCCAATATTTGCTCCCGGACATTAACTCTCCTCAATTCAAAGAATTTGTTAGAAATTCCGGGGCTATCGGGCCATTGGTGATTATTGGATACATAATCACTGCCCATGTTATCGCTCCGCTTGTTGGAAGCCCTGCCACATTTTTAAGCGCGGCAATATTTGGAGTCACAAAAACAATGTTGTTTTTATATATAGGAGGCCTGATAAGTTCTATTATAAATTTTTATATAAGCAGAAAACTTGGAAGAGTCTGGGTAAAAAAATTGGCCGGAGAAGAAAGTTTGGGGGAAATAGACAAACTTTTAGGAGTATCGACAATAAAGATTTTTATCTTTTCAAGAATATTCGGTTTTGCATTATTTGATGTCATTTCCTACGCCGCAGGTTTCACCAAAATATCATTCAAAAAATACTTTGCCATAACTGCCACTTTCCCTCTTATTCCGTTGTCTGTCCTTGCTTTCGTATTTAAGGATTTTAACTTCGCTTCAAAAAACAGTTTTATAATCTGGGCGAGTGGCCTTTTACTAATTAGTGCAATTTTTTCCCTTAGTTTTAGAAAGTATCTTTATAAAAAGTTAAAGTAGAAAGGGATTGTTTATATATTTTTTTAAAACAATATTGGTTTAATCAATTGACAAAAATGCTAACTCCCACTACTGTGGTAATAGGTGTTGTACATTCTTAACTCTCTGGAGGAGTCCCATGAAACTAGCAAAGATAAGGGTGGTCCTTGTCGTTGGCCTCTTTGACGAGGCATCAACTTTAGAATATACGGGGATCACTTTCAAAAAAATCATAGAAGAAAACGTCAAGGTTGAGGAGGTAGTCGGCACGGAAAATTTTGCAAGTGTTGATGCTGTTGTTTTAAGCAATCTCTCACCTTTTCAAAAAAGGCGCGCTGAGGAAATAGCCCGCAAAGCAAACTCGAATATTCTCGTTTTTGCAACCTATGACTTGACTGGGTTGCGAGAGCGTCTTCGAGAACTTCTTCCAAAAGAGCTAAGCGACAAGGAAAGAGGAAGAGGTAAGCCGAACAAAGAAAAGAAAAATAAGTCGGCACCAGTAACGGTGCCCGTACAAAGCACCCCCTGAACCGAAAGGTTCAGGGGTGTTTCAATTATGTAGAAACTTTTTCCTCAGCCCTTAATATTATCGTGTAAGGTTGTTTGAAGGTGCAATATCTCGTATGTTATAATTATGTTGATAAGTAAAAACAACTCGCGCGACCAGGCAAGTTATGTTTTGACTGTAAAATGGAGGAAAGGGTTCAAAGCTCTGTCCTTCACTGCCAACCCCTATTTCTCCATATGAAGAATAAAAAAAACGGTTTTACTTTGATTGAACTTCTGGTGGTTATTGCCATTGTCGGACTTTTGTCATCGGTTGTTTTAGCGACGCTGAGTGGAGCTCGAGCCAAGTCGCGGGATTCCAAGCGAGCTTCGGATATGCATCAAATAGTTCTAGCCCTTAATTTATTTTATAGCCAAAACGGTTGTCTTCCCATTACCAATGGTTCAACTTGTCTGGGAGCAGGAGGGTACAGCCAGATTGATGCTGCTAGCTGGGATTATAGTTCGCAAGGAGGAGGATTTATGACTTTTCTTCAAACCAGCGGTTTTATGTCAAAAGTTCCGGTTGACCCCACAAACAACATGACCGGAGATTCCGTTCCGGTAGGAACTTTTTCTTATAAATATTATTGTTGGACCGGCCAAGGAGGAAGATCAGGCGCCCACTTAGGTTATTGGAGGGAATCGGATGGCCAGTATATAGCTGTCCTTGGCTCAACAAGCCCTGATGGTGATAGGAGTTATACTTGTGAGTAAAATGTGTGGAGGTTATCGTGGCAAATGCAACCTTTGCCAATAAAAGGTTAACCATAATGACAATCCCTGGGGTTTTAAACCTTTTTTTCTCTCCTCGGCTTCAAAATGCGATTTCGTTTCTGGCGGAGACGGAGAGATTCGGACTCTCGAAGGAGTTTCCCCCTTACCACCTTTCCAAGGTGGCGCACTAAACCACTATGCGACGTCTCCATTTTACTTTCTTGCCTTCAAAATTTCTTCTGCTTGCCTTATCTCATCCCAAATGCCACCGATTAAATCATACTTTTTTGCTTCCTCCAAGCTAACCCAGGCAAAATCAATGGTGTCACCATTTTCATCTTGGTCAACCCTAACTTCGCCGGAAACAAACGGCGCAAAATAAGAAAAGCAAATGACAGGTGTTCCGTCAGGCCGTATAAATGCCATATCGATAATAAGCTCAGGCTTGCCGATTTCCACATTCACCTCTTCTTTTATTTCCCGGCGCAAAGCGGTTTCCAGTGCACCATACCACAAATTAGGTCCATGCTCAGAATTGGGCGTAGAGATATAGTCATCAATAGACAACCCGCCACCGGGAATAGTCCACATGCCTGGATGGCTTACTTTGTGCAAACTGCGACGAGTAATGAGATATTTGAAACTTGCGCTATCCGCCACATAAACCAAAGTTGTCGTGGTAATGCGATGCAGTTCCCTGTTTTTAATTTTATCAAGCAATTCTTGCGAGATTGGCATAATATAATCTTATTATGCTAATTCAGAATACGCCACCACTTTATTTTTACCGCTCTCTTTGGCTTTGTACATTGCTTCATCCGCATTTTTTACCAGAGTGTCGCATGTCATGACTTCAAAAGCGTTCGCCACGCCTATGCTGACCGTAACTTTCAAGTCTGGGGCAGATTCAAATGAAAGGCCCTCAATCTTTTTTCTTACATCCTCCGCCTTGCTTTTTGCATCAGTTTCACTGCTTCCAAGAAGCTGAGCTACTATTTCTTCCCCTCCCCAACGCGCCACCGTATCACCTTCTCGCATGCTCTTTTTTATTGTCTCCGCCACTTTTTTCAGAACCATGTCGCCCACATCATGGCCGTAGACATCATTTATTTTTTTAAAATTATCAATATCAAAGAAAAGGACGCTTAAGTTTTTAAAGCCGAACCACTCTTTGCGCTTGCTCGTACTGACATTTGCGATTGCCGAAAGATAAATATTTGATTCTTCTTCAAAAAACGCCCTTGTTTTCAGTCCAGTCAGAGAATCATAAATCAAATCCTTTTCCAGATTATGAATCTGCGTTTCCAAGTCGGCAATTTTCTCCAATAATTTTTGGTTGTCCATAAATATGCAAGGATGCCAATCTATAAAGGCTACGAGTAAATACTACCATGAACCCGAAGAACCACCTCCTCCACTGGAACCTCCTCCGAATCCGCCGAAACCTCCACTGTGTCCGCCTCCTCCAAAACCACCACCTCCTATCCACCACGGATAATGTCCGCTTACTTTACCTTTGTGATAAGCATTAGACACGACATAATCAAACCCAAGACCAAATAAAGTGAAAAGAATAAATAATATGATTGAGGGAACAAGAGAAATTAAAGCAAAATACCAGATTAACCCCCCTATACCACCCCCGATAATGCCACCAAGCCACCACGATTTTGAACGAGCAAGTATAATTAGAAGCCATTGCAGTAAAACAAAACCAAAAAGAAAAACGGCTCCCCAATCTCCGTCCGGGTTTTCTCTATAATCATTTTTATATTCTACTGGAACAATATCATTCCCACCGATAGCGAAAATTATTTTGTCCACTGCGCCATCTATGCCGGCATAATAATCGCCGCCGCGAAAAGCCGGAGCAATAATATCCTGCTGGATGTAGGATGTACCCACGTCAGTCAAGTCACCCTCTACACCGTAACCGGTGTGAATTCTAGTTTTCCTGTCTTGGAGAGAAATCAAAAGCAAAACGCCGTTGTTTTTATCTTTCTTGCCAATTCCCCATTTGGTAAAAATTTCCTGCGCCACACTCTCAATCACGTCACCATCAAGTGAAGGTATCGTCACAACCGCGATTTCATTTGTGGTTCCTCTTTCAAATTGTTCGAGTTTATTTTCAAGAGTTTGCGCTTGCTCAAAAGAAAGTATCTGGGCGTAGTCCTGCACAAATCCAGTGGGCTTCTCCGGCACCGTAAAAGCAATACTGTAAACAGGAACGAATAGCAAGAGAAATAATGCAAAATACTTTTGCATCGGAGGCTTAGTTAGTGAAATCTACTTTTGGATTTATTTTTGCCTCATCTGAAACCTCAAAATAGGCTCTTTCTTCTAAGCCAAATATTTTAGCGACAAGAGAGGTTGGAAACCTTTTAATGTCAGTGTCAAATATTCGCACCAAGTCGTTGTATTTCATTCTTTCAACTGCAAGACGGTTTTCTGTTCCTTCAAGAGAAACGATAAGGTCGCGATACGCCCCAGACGACTGCAAAACTGGATACTGTTCGGCGATAACAAGAAGCCTTCCGAGCCCGGTTTCCAGCTGTGAGGCTGCTTGTGCTTTTTCGTTTGCGGTTGTTGCCCCTGAATATCTGGTACGAGCTTCGGCAATAGCATTGAAAACTGTCTGTTCCTGCTGTGCTACGCCCTTTACTGTATTTACAATATTTGGAATGAGGTCAAAACGCCTCTGGTACTGGTTTTCCACCTGCGACCATTGCGCGGTAATCTGCTCATTTTGAGTAACAAAAGAATTGTATGAGCTAACTATCCAGAAGACCACGAGAACAACAATAACCAACCCGACAACGAGCCCCTTGTGTTTTTGAAAAAAGTTTTGATTATCCATTTTTATTTTAGAATATAATAATAAAAGTAGTATATCACAAACGAAACCCGGCCTCCAACGGATCTCGTTGTGGCCGGTTTTAGAATGGAAAGCCTTTTCTCTCTTTCCACTCTTCAACGTAATAAGCACTGAAAACTAAACGTAAGTTCTCAAAAGGAAGTCGCTGGATAAACCCTCGAAAAGAAGTGTTGTCAGGGAAAAGATCTATCTGTTCCACAATCTTTGTCAGACTAAATGTTGTTGCCAAAGACTTTGCAAGATCTTTTTCGAATGTAACCTGAGAGTTCTCCTGCAAGATTGTTTCTAGAGACTTGCGAAGATTTTCGTCGATTCGCGCCCGTTTCAAGGCCTGCATTTCCTTGGTACTCATTACAAAATCCTCCTAGTTTAGGTATAACACAAGAAAAACTAATAGTCCATCCCGCCCATCGGCACAGCCTGTTTCTTTTCTTCGGGTTCTTCTGTCACAGCCACTTCGGTGGTGAGGAGAATTGCTGAAGCCGATGAAGCATTTTGCAAACCGGTGCGAGTAACTTTGACTGGGTCAATAATGCCGGCAAGAAACATGTCAGGAACGTATTCGTCTTTCAGCGCGTCATATCCGCCATTTCCTTTTGAGTTTTTAACATGCTCCACGACAATTGATCCATCACCCTTACCTGAATTAATAGCAATTTGTTTAAGGGGAATTTCACATGCATTAAGCACGATTTCATATCCCACCCTAAACTCTCGTGTCCACTTATCTGCTTCTGCTGGACTTTTTCCTGTACTGCGTAGCTTTAGCGAAGCAGTGGCTGCCGCTTTGACAATAGCCACTCCTCCGCCCAAAACTATTCCTTCTGCAATCGCCGCTTTTGTGGCGTTGACTGCGTCCTCTATTTTCAATTTCAAATACTTCATTTCCGTTTCCGTCGCCGCTCCAACCCGAATAACAGCAACACCACCCGTTAGTTTCGCAATTCGTTCATCAATTTTCTCAACGTCAAATTTTGAAGTTGTGCTTTCTTTTTGTTTTTTCAACTGGAGAACTCGCGCTGAAATATCTGTTTTCTTGCCGTGACCTCCTATAATCACGGTGCTTTCTTTTTTTGAAACAATGCGCGACGCCCGACCCAAAACGTCCAATCCGGCTTCGTCAAGTTTCAATCCCAAATCATCCGAAACAACCTGCGCTCCGAGAACTGTGGCAATATCCGTCAGCATTTCTTTTTTCCTGTCGCCGTACCCCGGAGCTTTGATTGCAAGAACATTGAAACCCCCTCGCAATTTGTTGATAACAAAAGTAGTCAGAGCCTCGCCATCTACGTCATCCGCAATTATAACTAAATCTTTTTTACCGGTCCCTGCAATTTTTTCCAAAAGAGGGAGAATATCTTTTATAGCCGAGATTTTTTTGTCAGTAACTAAAACCGGGGCGTCTTTGTATTCCGCTTCCATTCTGTCCGTATTTGTAATCATATATGGAGAAACATAACCCTTATCAAACTCAAGCCCTTCCACAACTTCGGATTCAACACCAAAGGCTTGGGACTCCTCTACTGTAACCACGCCGTCTTTCCCCACTTTATTTATAGTATCGGCGATAATTTTGCCGATTTCTTCAGATTCCGCTGAAATAACAGCCACCTGGCGAATTTCATCTTTGGTGTTTATAGGCTTTGCCATATTTTTCAACGCCTTAACCACATCCGCTGTAGCCGATTCCATACCGGCGCGCACACCCATAACGCCAAGCCCCATGTTTGTATGCTTCATTCCCTCAGAAATAATGGCTTGCGCCAAAATAACAGACGTAGTGGTGCCATCACCAGCCACGTCATTGGTTTTTGTGGCAACTTCTTTGACAATTTCCGCGCCCATGTTTTCAAACTTATCTTTCAAGACAATCTCCTTGGCGATTGAAACGCCGTCGTTTGTGATTGTCGGCGCGCCATAGCCTTTATCTAGCACAACATTCCTGCCCTTCGGACCGATGGTTACTTTGACCACGTCTGCAACTTGGTCTATCCCGCGCTTCAGAGCTTTTCTTGCATCTTCATTAAAAAGAATTTGTTTTGCCATGTTTTTTTAAAAATTAAAAATTAAAAAGTTAAAAATTCGTTTCATTGTTTCTCTTTTAGGGACTTGTGACGCTCGACGGAGGGAGCACGAGGAATTTTTCACTAGAAAAATATCCGTGCCCTAAAAAGAAATAGTGAAAAAGAATTTTCAACCTATTTCAATATTGCTAAAATATTTTCCTCCTTAATCAAATATAATTCTTCTCCATTTATCGTAATATCCTCGTAGCCGTACTTTGAAAAAGCAACTTTGTCCCCGGCTTTTACAGTAGGAGATACAAGCTTGCCATCTTTATACTCTCCGGGACCGACAACGAGCACGGTACCCTGTTCAGACTTTTCCTTGGAACCTGAGTTCGGCAAAATAATTCCAAAGGCACTTTTCTTTTCAAGCTCCTCTTTTGTAAAAGGCCGTATTAAAACCCTGTTGCCCAAAGGCATAACTTTCGGCAAAAGTGAAGTCATGCTTTTTGAAATAGGCTTATTTTGGGCTGCTTTAGGTGTCTGTTTTTTCATACTTGTTATAGTATCCTAATATCTAATAAAAATCCTATTCGGCAGTATTATAAAAGGTATTAAACCCCAGGGTCAAGCCCTGGGGTTTAATACCTTTTATTTGCAAATTATTATAATTCTGATAGAATAGCATTCATCATGAGTATTACTGGAATGGTTCCGTACATCCAAATTGTCCTCTCGGTTCTTCTCATTCTCGGCGTGCTGATACAGCAGTCGGATGCGGGTGCAGGAGGCACATTTGGAGGAGGAGACGGCTTTTCCTCGGGACATCACACCAAAAGAGGAGCGGAAAAAACAATATTTATCGGCACTATCATTATTGCCATTCTTTTTGCCGCGACCTCTTTTAGCCTATTATTCATATAACTAAATTTAGATTTTAAAAAATAATTTTAAGTTTAAGCATTTTAAATTCAGTCTAAATTCTAAAGTTTAAATTTTAAATTACTATCTATTTCTGTGAACAAAGAAAAACTTCGAGAACTTTCCAAAAAACAATACCGCCTGCCGTATTCCGAAAAGATTATGCGGGTCATTAGTGCGTTTTCACTTACAGAAAAAGTGATATTTTTCTTTTTTGCTGGAGTATTCACCATAAGCGGGATTACTCTGCTCTGGCAAGTAAACAAATCATTTCTGGTAGAAGTGCCGGACTACGGCGGAACTTTGACCGAAGGTGTGGTCGGCTCCCCGCGCTTTATTAATCCAGTACTGGCTGTAAGCGACATGGATAGAGACCTTTCCTCTCTCGTATACTCCGGATTACTCAAAGCCAAATCAGACGGAACGCTTGTCCCGGATTTGGCTGAATCTTATAAGATATCCGAAGACGGCTTGACATACACCTTTACATTGAAAGATAAGGCTTATTTCCATGACGGAAGCAGGGTAACGGCAGATGACATCGTATTTACCGTAGAAAAAGCTCAAGACTCCGTCTTAAAAAGCCCGCGCAAAATAAACTGGGACGGGGTCAGAGCAACCAAGATAGACGATAAAACAGTATCCTTCACCCTGAAACAGCCATACGCCCCCTTTATTCAAAATGCCACTTTGGGAATTTTGCCTAAAAACATCTGGAATAAAATTACCATGGAAGAGTTCCAGTTCAGCCAGCTTAATACAAAGCCGACAGGCTCCGGCCCGTACAAAATAGACAATATCGTATACACCAAGAGCGGACTGCCATCGGAATATCATTTGGTATCAAATCCCAAATACAGCCTAGGCAAACCGTACATTACAACCCTGGTTATAAAGTCTTACCAGAACGAAAAAGACGCAATGGAGGCTTATAAAAGTGGAGATATAGAAAGCATCCACAATATATCGCCAAAACAGCTTGGAGATTTGAAAGCTTCAAACGACGAAATCATTCTCTCTCCCCTTCCACGCATTTTCGGCGTATTTTTCAACCAGAACGTGGCGCCAATTTTGGTATACAAAGAGGTAAGGCAAGCTTTAAACATGGCGACAGACAGGCAAGCAATAGCCGACGAAGTGCTTGGCGGATATGGACAGCCAATAGACAGCCCTCTTCCTCCCCAAACTATCGGGAACAAAGGAGAGGTCGGAACGTTTGATATAGAAGCGGCAAAAGCTTTGCTGGCTTCAAAAGGCTGGAAACAAAATGATGGTGGAATTTTTGAGAAAAATCTGGCGGCAAAAGGGTCCAAAAAGAACATAATTACTTTATCTTTTTCAATATCTACGGGAGACGCGCCAGAACTGAAAGCTACCGCATACCTCTTGCAGGAGCAGTGGAAGAAAATAGGAGCTGACGTACAGGTTAAAATATTTGAAATTGGCGACCTTAACCAAAATATTATCCGCGCCAGAAAATATGACGCTCTTTTGTTCGGAGAGATTGTCGGAAGAGATTTGGACCTTTACCCGTTCTGGCATTCCAGCGAAAGGGTTGACCCTGGATTAAATATCGCCCTCTACACAAACATAAAAGCCGACAAACTTTTAGAAAATATCAGAAAAACCACAGATTCCGCTGAACGGGAAAAATATTTTAATTCATTTAACAAAGAAATCGCCTCTGATATGCCGGCTGTATTTACATACTCCCCTTATTTCATTTACCTGATACCGGCAAAGGTGCATAATGTAACGCTTGGAGTTTTAACCACGCCATCAGAGAGATTTAACGAGATTGAAAAGTGGTACATCGAAACAAATAATATATGGAAAATATTCACGAAGTAAAAAATTATGAAAAATAAATTATTACAAATTAACTTAAATAGGGGTCGCATTAAGATGCTTGTGATTTCCTATTTCTAAACGAGATGAACACAACACAACACCACATAGAACACAGGGGGGCGCACGCTCGACACCCCGGAGCCGGAAGGCGCTCTTTCGGCAGGCGCGATACTCCCAGAGTTGCTCTCAAAAAAGCAGATGATACCATACCTCCGCTTGGAAATAATATACGCATTGTTCCGCTTGGAGGAGTTGAAGAAATAGGCAAAAATATGACTGTCGTAGAATACGGCGACGATATTATCGTGATTGACGCGGGTTTCCAGTTCAAAGACGATGATACTCCCGGTGTAGACTACATATTGCCAAATACAAAATACCTGGAGGACAGAAAGGACAAAATCCGCGGAGTAATTATTACCCATGGGCACTTGGATCACATCGGAGGGATTCCTTACGTCATGGACCGTATCGGCAACCCGCCGATTTACACCCGCTCTCTCACGTCCATCCTTATAAACAAACGTCAGGAAGAATTCCCGCACCTGCCACAGCTCAACATGAAAATCGTGGAGAAAGAAGAAACCGTTACATTGGGCAAATTAAAAGTGGAATTTTTTACCGTAACCCACACTATCCCGGATTCCATGGGTGTCATTATCCATACCCCTTACGGCATGGTCGTTACCCCGGGCGACGTCAAGCTGGACCACGTGGACAATGTGCCTACGGATGAGGAGCAAAAAGAATACAGCCGTTTCCATGATAAAAATGTCCTTCTTTTAATGCTCGAGTCAACCAATGTGGACAACCCTGGGTTTTCCACTCCCGAACGCGAAGTCTGGCAAAACTTGGAAGAAATTATAAAAAGCATCAAAGGACGTTTGATTATCGGCACATTCGCTTCTCAGCTTGCCCGAGTAATAAAAATCATTGAAGCGGCGGAGCGGTACGGAAAGAAAGTGGTCATTGAAGGCAGAAGCATGAAAAGCAACGTGGAAATCGTACGCCACATAGGAATGCTAAAGGTGAAACCGGAAACAATAATTAGCAACACTGAAATGGAAAACTTCCCGCCTGACCGCATTGTGGTACTCGCCACCGGCGCCCAGGGAGATGAGTTTGCCGCCCTCATGCGTATGTCAAACAAGACGCATAAATACTTCAAAATCAATACTCGCGACACGGTTCTTCTATCTTCCTCAATTATTCCCGGCAACGAGAAAGCCGTGCAAAAGTTGAAAGATAATCTGTCGCGTCAAGGGGCAAAAATCATCCATTACCGTTCAAGCGATGTCTACATACACTCAACCGGCCATGGCAATCGCGGAGAGTTGGAATGGCTCCACAAGAAAATCAAGCCGAAATTTTTCATGCCTCTCCACGGCCATCATTACATGCTCCGCCTACATGAGGACTTGGCAAAATCTCTGGCAGGCATGCCGGCAGAAAATATTATCGTGCCGGACAACGGTACAATACTGGAAATTCAGGACGAAGGAAGAAAATTTGTACGGCTAAAAGAAACTGCTCCAGATTCCATTATGATTGTGGATGGCTTTTCTATAGGCAACGTTCAGGAAATGGTAATTCGCGACCGCAAAATGCTGGCCCAAGACGGCATCTTTCTCATCGTCGTTTCCATCAACACCAAAACCGGCAAATTGAAAAAATCTCCCGATATCATTTCCCGCGGTTTCGTTTATTTGCGCGAATCCCAAGACCTGCTCTCTTCAGCTCGGATGGTCATAAAGAAAAGCGTGGAAGGTACAACTCATGGCATGAACCCGATAAACTTTGACTTCGTCAAAAGCAACCTGGCAGATGACGTCGGCCGCTTCCTATTCCAAAAAACCGCCAAAAAACCGATTGTGATACCGGTGATACTAGGTGTATAAAAATTATATTTACGTTACAATAAGTACAGCAAATTTTAAAAATTTGTTTCAATCATAACTTTTCTGGAGACTTTCGGAATGCGGGAAGACATGAGAACGAGAAAATTTCCAGTAGGAAATATTTCGTGCTCCAGAAAAGTTTTGTTGAAAAAGAATTTTTCAAAATTTTCCACTCTATGGACAAAATTCTCTCTCCTTTTAGACAAAGCAAACTTTTAAATACCCTTTTTCTTTCAAACATTTTTGTTTCTTTTCACTATGCCCTGATTATTTACATAAACTCCACATACCTTTCAAATTTCTTTTCCGAAACACAAGTATCAGCGCTCTACATCATCGGAGCAATTATAAACACATTCCTCCTTTTGAACGCCTCAAAAATACTGGAGAAAATCGGAAATTACAGATTTGTTGTTTATGTAATAATTATAGAATTTTTCTCCACTATCGGCATGGTGGCGTCCGCTACGCCTTTTCTCATCGGATTATATTTTTTAACTCATACCATTGCTATTTCCCTTATCTATTTCAATATGGATATTTTTGTGGAAAGCCTCTGCAAAAGCGAAGGGCAGACCGGTAGCATACGAGCGACATACCTGACTATGGCAAACCTGACAATCGTTTTTGCCCCGATTGTAGTTGCCTTTCTTCTCACAAGCAATATCTACGCTTATGTATATTTGGCATCCGCCACGTCCCTTCTTCCCTTATACCATTTAATAAAAAAGTTCAAAAAATTAGAGCTGAAAGTCATACGGCATATTCGCATCAAAGAAACTTTAACAGAATACATAAAAAATAAAGACTTATACAATATATTCATTTCTAATTTCCTTTTGCAGTTATTTTACGCTTTCATGGTAGTCTACGTTCCACTTTATTTGGAAAGGTATATCGGCTTTTCATGGACAGAAATAGGCATAATGTTCACCATCATGCTTCTACCGTTTGTCCTTTTTGAAGTGCCTGTGGGCGATTTGGCAGACGAAAAATACGGGGAAAAAGAATTTCTGACCATAGGTTTTGTGGTCATGGGACTTGCCACTCTATTTATCAGTTTTGTCACCGTACAAAGCTTTTGGATATGGACGACTATTCTTTTCATCACCCGCATAGGAGCAAGCTTTGTGGAAGTTACTTCTGAGAGCTACTTCTTCCGCCATGTGGACCAGAATAAAACGGACGTCATCAGCTTTTTTCGTATTACTCGCCCGCTATCTTTTCTTGCCGGCCCGATTATAGCCACAATCACACTCCAGTTTGTCCCATTTCAATATATATTTATTGTTATCGGAGCATTTATGATACTCGGCACTCATTATTCGTTGGCTATTAGGGATACCAAGTAATTTACTTTGTCAGAGCCAGAAGCAAATCTTCCAGTTTTATTGAGGCCACATCCACCACAGAATCTCCCCCTCCATAATAGATGAATACGGTCCCACCTTTGACAATAGCTCCGCATGGAAATACCACATTATTCATTTGGCCTTTTAGTTCATAATCTTCCATGGGCGAGAAAATGTAGTCAGTGGTACGTGATAAGACTTTTGTCGGGTCGTTTTTGTGAAGCAGGGCCGCGCCAATACGATAAACGATATCGTCGGAAATTCCATGATACAAGAGTAGCCAGCCGGCTTTTGTTTTAATCGGTGGAGCGCAAATACCCACTTTCTGACTATCCCACATCCCGTGCCTTGGCTTAATTATGGGAATGTTTCTAAAATTATTCCTTTCTGGAAAACTTGGCGTGCTTCCATAGTCTCCGCATATATAATTATTAACTCTGTGGAAAAGAAAATATTTACCGCCGACTTTTTCCGGGTGGAGGCACCCATCCTTATCGTCAACGCCGTCGCGAGTAACCAAGACCGGCAAAGTCCATTTCCACTTTTTTCCTAGAAAATTTTTCTGACTGATTGAACTCATGGCAACTGATGGAGAGGTAATGCCGTTGTAAGCGACATAATACATATAAATTCTATTGCCAATTTTGGTTAGCCGCGGGTCCTCACAGCCGGAATTCCCATTTGAAATTTTCTTTTCTTCAAAAGACTGACGCGGAAAATACACCGGCTTCTGACTTCTATATATTATATGAGTACCATCACGGCTTTCCGCATAGCCTATGACGGATGTGTTATCTTGCGACATTGCCCTATATAAAATATGGACTTTACCTCCAAGCAATATTGAAGCCGGGTTGAAAATGGCTTTTGACTCCCACGCCAAGTCGCTTCGAGAAACGAGAAGCGGCCCCTCCGTTAGACGTTTGAAACCATCTTCTATTCTAGGATTTTTCATGCTAAGCAAAAGGGCGGGCAGTGGAATTTCCGCCACAGCACAGGTTGTATCCGTTGCACCGTAATAAACAATAAGTTTGTCTTTTTTTACAAGCGCTCCGCTGGGGAAAATAACATTATGAGCTTGGCCGTATTTTTCGTATGATTCTTCCGGGATTAGAATCGGCCCCCGAGTTTTACCGGTTATTTTTCGTGGATTTTTGAGGTCAAGAAGGGTTCCTTCTATCCCGAATATTTTGTCGTTGGAAAAGTAGTTTTTGATGTGAGAGTAAATTAAAAGCCAACCGTCTTTGGTTTTGACAGGTGGAGCGCCAATTTCTATTTGGTCTCCCTCGCCATGCGGAATATCCAAAATATGCTTTTGTAAACTGGCATACCATTTCTTCCAATACTTTTCTGACCAGATTTCCTCTAACTTGGAAAATTCGGCAAGGCAGATATGCGTTGGCGGTTTATCAGTATTTACGGTAAGCAAAGCGACATATTTGCCGTTTATTTTTTCTGGAAACAGTGTCATGGCTTTGGCATTGAATGGCGTGACAAGGTGCTTCTCGGAAACAGTCTTCATATCCCTGCTTATGGCAAGTCCGACCTTAATACCGTCCCCGGCAAAAGGAAAAACTGAAAGAGCCGTATAAAAAATAAAATATTTGCCATTGATTTTTGTTACACGCGGATCTTCCAGTCCAAACCGCTCCCATTGATGTTCCGGAAAAATAAACTGCTCACGCGCTTTAAAATTGATTCCATCCGGAGAAACAGCTTTGCCAATAACTGACAGAGAAAAGTGATGATTTTCAAATGTTTCCGGCAGTGACTGTGCCCGATACAGAAGATGGATGTTTTTTCCAACTTCTATGGCATTTCCATTGAAACAAGAAAAACTTTCGAAAGAGTTGTCTTTGTCTGGCGAAAGTATCGGGTTATATTTTGAACGTCTTACTACAAACATGTGATTATATTATCATAATCTTACTCCAACATATGCTTTAAATTTCTTGTCGCCGGAAATAACAAAAGCTATGGCTCTCATATTGCCGTCATCAATGCTGGCACTTTCCTTTAGCGGACCCGTTCTTCTTTTTGCGCTAATACCCCCTTCAAAAACAATGGGGAACATATATTTTTCTTTTTTTATAATATCTTTAAGCACAATTATTGCCGGAATGGCTCGTTTTGCTCTCTTTCTTATTTTTTTGCTATTTTTATCCAGTCCAGTTTTGACTTTTTCTGCCGTGGCAAACAACGTGCCGTTAGTCCACGACAGTGGCAGACCTCCGGCACCAGTCCAAACACCGACTTCTTTTGTCGAAACTTCACCAACGTGCCAACTCACGGCATTATATAAAACAAGGCGTTTTTGACGATGCTCGCTCAAAATCTTATCCAGTTGCTTTTCGTTCAAATTATTCACGGCATTTTTTGATTTTTTCAACGCAGTTAAATATTTTTCACGAGTTGGTATTTTTGTGTCGTGTTTTCCGGCAATGCCGAATTTACGCATATAATATGTCATCACAAAACATCTTTTCACTTCTACAGCGCTTACTTTTTTTAGCAATTTCATCTTTTTAAATCTATTCCGCCTTCTTCATTTCGTAGGAATCAGGTTTGCCGGTAACCATATACTTTAAAAATTTAACGAGCGGTGTTGTGGCTACGCAGGATACTTTGTCGCCACCGCCATAATAGACATGCAGGTCCGGACCTTTTATGGTGGCGCCGGAAGCATAGACTATGCCCGGCTTGCCATTATTTTCATAATGCATATCCGGCGAAAGAATTGGGTGGCTAGAACGGTATAAAACTTTTGTCGGATTATCTTTGTCCAAGATCATAGCGCCGAGTTTATAGCGGCTGGAATCCCTTTTGTCCAAAGCGTGATACAAAAGAAGCCAACCGATTTCCGTTTTGACAGGCGAAGGTCCGGCTCCCCGCAAAAGCCCGTCCCATTTTCCTTTTCTGCCAGGTTGAGGCCCTTCCGGTCGTTCGCTGTAAATATATCCGTCAAAAGTGTCTATATTATCTACATAATCAACCAGGATTTTCGGGGCAATGCCGTGTAAAATAGCATATTTGCCGTTTATTTTTTCCGGAAACAAAACCCAGTTTTTATGTCTTTCTTCGGGCGGGGAAATGAGCCTTGGTTTTTTCCAATGCCATCTGCCGGCCTTAAAGTCTGAAACTGAAATTGATGTTAGAGCAATTCGCATAGAGTTCCAACCTTCAAAGGCCATGTAGAGCATATACACGGTATCACCTATTTTGACAGCCTTTGGGTCTTCGGCGCCTCCCCATCCGCCACCGGATAAGTACATGGCTGGATTGTAGTTGGCTGGAGCGAAAGATATTCCCGGATTTGGAATTCCATAACCTATAGACGGTTCAAAAATTGGATATGGCGAACGCTTGGTAAAATGCATGCCGTCCTTGCTCTGAGCATAACCGACACGCGATACGCCATCGTGACCAAGAGCGCGATACAAGATGTGCACAACACCTTCGTCATCCTGAACAACAGTCGGATTGAATGTTCCTTCGCCTTCCCATGCGTGCCCTCTCCTCGACTCTAGTATTGGATTGCTGTCAAACCTTTCCAGAATTTTCGGCTGATATCGCGCCTCTTCCAATTCTTTGAAAATAGCGGACACTGTGGCAATAATCAAAACTCCGTCGGAGGTCATCCAGTAAATCAAAAACTTTTTATGCAAAGAAGCAAAACCTATTGGATATACATCTGATTTCTCCTTTTTAGTTTCAACCACTCCTTGCCATACAGGAAACTCCGAACGCCAGATGATGCGCTTTGGATTGTTTATGTCAAACAATACTGCTCCGGCCTGTATTAACGTCTGTTTAGTATTTTTCTTGGAATTTTTTATAGAGGCGTCATATATAACCAAAATCCCCTGTTCGGTAACAAAAGAACCGATAAGAGAGAGGTCGTCAGAATCAAAATTATCGCGACGCGAGGTCAAAAGCAAGGACGGCCTGCCTTTCCAAACAGAGAGAGTTCTCGACGACCTGCTACGCAAAAACAAGCCGTCCGTATACAATTCAAAGACATCTAACGGTTTGTCGTAGGCAATACTGGCACGCTGGAAGCCCTCAGCCGAAAGTTCTGACAAAACTCTCCACTCATATAAATCCTGCGAGCGGGCAACAATCAGTTTGTTGTTTTTTTTGGTCTTTGCATTCCTGACATAAGTCATGACATATCCGTTTGGAGTGCGGGAAAGGGAAAAGTTTCTGCAATTTTCTATTTTTTCTTTTCTTCTTGGCGGAATTTTAATTTTTACTTCCACACTATCCGGAACAAAATTAATGCCATCATCACTCCAGGACAAATAAAGGTTGGAGGAAGACTTTTTATCCGTCCGCATGAGCATGCAAACTCGCCCCTCGGAAACCACCACTGCCAAAGGCGTGTGCACTATCTTTTTTAAAGTGGCTTTTGAACTTTTCATACCGTTACAATTTTTATGCCCTATGGTATTTGTCCTCTATTCGCACAATATCGTCTTCCTCAAACAGCCCTTTGGAAATTTCCAAAACAGTGACATCGTCCCTTGGAGCCGTAATGCGATGATTTGTATTGGACTTTATAATAAATTCGTCACCCGGCGCGGGATTATGCGCTACTTCATCTCCAACTACGATTTCCGGATGACCTAAAATGATTTTCCAAAACTCATCTCTGTGAGTATGGTACTGCAAGCTGAATTCTTCCCCTTTGTTTATATATAAAATTTTTACCGTAGACGGTTCATTGTTTGTGAAACGGGTAAACGACCCCCATGGTCTTTTGGTGGTAATCGGATTCATACGATAATTTTAACACTATACATATTGTTTTAAAAGTAGAATGGCCTCTTCCGGCCCGGACTCCTGTATATAATCAACGCCTGTTTTCTTTACCGGGGCATCGTTCCCGCCTTTATATAAAGCATCTCCTACAAAAATAATGTCTTCATCTGAAACATGAAGTTCTTTTTTTATATTTCCTATAGCGTAACTTTTATCAATGCCTTTTCTGGTAATATCAATGGATGTTGAGCCACCAAGGCGAATTTCAAATTGGGGGATTTTTCTTTCCAATATCTCAATAATTTGTCGCCGTTTCTCTTGTTTGGGGTCCCAAACCTCTTTTACCTCAAGAGGAGCTCTTTCTCCTCTGCCGGAAAATGTCACTTGGGTTCCGCGATTTTCCACTATTTCTCCATAGGCACCTGAAAAATCAAACCCGGATTCTTTCATAGCTTCATTGAGGGCGTCTTTTATTTGTTTCTGTTCTTCCTTTGTCAGCATGTTTTCGTAAACTTTTCTCCAATCATTTGTGGAAGGGTCATACCTGTAGCATGCGGCACCCATTGTCGGAAAAAGGATAAGGTTTTGAAGAACTTCCTTTTCACATAAAAGGCGTGACAAAAATTGCTTTTTAAATTGGTCATATCCTCCACCGGATATGACCGCCATATAGTGGCGAGAGAGAACTCGACAGATAGTTTCCGCCATATTCTGGCTAATCGGCGACTTACTCAAAGCAAGTGTGCCATCCAAATCGCATACAATTACTTTTTTAGAAATCATAAAAGTGTAGTATTATTAGTTTATCACAAAATTATTACTACATGGCTAAAAATATCCTTCAATTTTTCGATAAGCTGGAAGATAAAGTGCGCGCTGTACTTTCCCGCTCCCCCATGATTTACGCCTTTTTAGGCGGGGTCGGGGTAGTCCTATTTTGGCGCGGAGTGTGGCATTTGGCAGATGACTTTAATATGACATCCGGAGGTTCGCTATTTTGGGGCTCTGCCATACTGCTTATAACCGGAGCTTTCGTTTCCACTTTTATTGGGAGCCGTCTTATTATATCCGGCCTTTACGGAGAGAAAAAATTAACCGAGAAAACAAAAGAGGAAGTTGAAACCGAAGAAGCCCAGCTACGAAAAATGCAAGCTACCCTAAAAAAGGTTGAAGAAAAAATAGACAAGGTTTCCTCCGAAATTGAGAGGAAGTGACAGCAAATTAAACCCGAGCGTTTTTTAGAGCGTTTGCCCACCACAGAAGCTCTTCAAGAAAACTTTCCGCTTTTTTGTTTAAGTTATCATCTTTAGGCTTTCCATTTTCATCAAAGACCTGCGAAACACCCTGTATATGAACGGCTTTGCTTATAGGAGCCATTTGCAGTTCAATCGCCACCTGCCGAAGTTGTTCCACCGACCTGGCTCCCCCGACACTGCCATAAGCAACAAAACCGGCAGGTTTTTTGTTCCACTCAAAATAAGGATAATCCATGGCATTTTTCAAGACAGCAGGATAGCCGTGGTTATATTCTGGAGCAATTATAATATAAGCATCCCCTTCTCCTATTTTTTTGACCCATTTTATGGCAACTTCATTTGAGTATTTGCCATGAAGATGGGAGGGCGAGTTCGGTTCGTCATACATAGGCAGAGGATAGTCGCGTAGGTCCAAAAGTTCCACATCTAAACCTTCCTTCTTTTTTGCCTCTTCCATAATCCACCTGCCAACCATTTCGCTCGTTCTGTTTTGGCGAGTACTGCCGAGAATGATTTGAATTTTTAACATAATTTTTAAATTAAATTGAATAGTTAGACTGAAGATTATATCACGCTAAATATGCGATGAGAATTTAGTCCAGTATTTTTATTTTTGGAGCCTGCGGACTTTTTCCGAAAATTACAGTGAACCTTAGACGGCCGATAACTTGCCCCCGCAGAGTTTCCACGTTAACCCGCCAGTTGCCGGATGTTAATCCGGAAATTGCGGAATAAGTTCTAAAACCTTTATCTCTCCCTCCTATCACAGGAAGCTCAACTCTTGTTTCGTCAACCCAACTTTTTGCATACTCGTCATAATACTGCCAAAGATGGACTATGGTTGTGTTAAGCGATGTTGGAGAAAAGACCGCGCTATAAGCGTATACAGTATCGCCTGAAGCCAGATAAATGCCGGGAGAAAAAGTGAGATATCCTTTCCAGTCAGAATCCTCATAAGAAGCCGTGTAGTTGCCATTGGAATCTTTTGTAAGCGAATAAAAAATTCCAGAATCTTTGAGGGACAGGGGTATCGGCGGAATAATATTTGTAAAGTAAAAAATATTCATAACGGCAAAGATAGCCGAAATCCAAAAAGTGATTTTGTTCTTATTTTTTTGAAACTCCGCGCCACTTGCCCACGACAGAATTCTCAAAAACGGAATAGTGATAGCAAGGCTGATTATCCCGGAGAGAATAAATACCCACGCGCCAATCTGATGAATAAACACCGGAACAATATATATGGCGCACAGAAAAACCGACAAGAAAAACAGGGATATTTGAAAATTAAGCCTTACAAAACGGCGTTTCAAAGACTCATTCGCCCAGAAAACCAAAGCCAAAATTAAAATAAACGGCCAGCTTATGGATAAATCCGCGCTCCGAAAATAAAAAACCAGAAAGACCGAGATCAACCCGCCAAAGAAAAACTGTATGACATTGACCAGCCAGAAATGGGGCTTGTCTGGATTAGCTTCATCCCCTGGCTCGCCTTTTATCCTATGGATAAGAGTCATGCAGACGGCAACTATAACGAGATGTCCTATAACCCACATGTTTTCCCAGAACATATCAACCCTCTTCAGCAAAAGCGCGTCAAAGGCAAACCCGAAAACCAGGGAAAACGAGGATATCAGGCGCTCGTATTTTCCATACCAGGTATGGACTTTGGAGCTAGCTATTTTGCTTCTTATTTTTTGGAGAGGCATGCAAGTAAATTGTACACCAATTAACAAATTGGCTTAAATGGCTTTTCCTCGTAAAGTAAGAAGTGTATAATAGGTAACATGACAACTACACACACCCCGCATCCGAGAATAGAAGAGAGAGCAAAAACCGGTCCTCATCTGACAAAAAACGTAAACCTCGGTGTTAACGGCAGGCTGGCAGTTTTTATCACATCTAAATTCGGCAGTATGGGGACTTTCTACGTTTTGGTTATCTGGATGTTCGGCTGGATGATACTTGCCACGGTAGGATTTGGTTTGTTCAGGCAAGACCCTTATCCTTTTACTTTTTTGCTTTTCCTCTCCAACTTAGTCCAACTTTTTGCCTTGCCTATTCTGGCTGTCGGACAGCAAGTTCTAAGCAAAACTTCCGACAAGCAAGCCGAGCAGACTTTCAAAGATGCCGAAGCGATTTTGAAACTCCAGGACGAAGTATACCGGCTTACCAAAATCAATAACGAACTGACGCAAGAAATCCACTCTGTCGTGCTCGGGAAAACAGAATAAAAGGTGCTAAACCCCAGAGCGTCCATTATATGACAGCTTGTTTTTTTATATATACTACCTATCAGGATAACAATACTCCTCCATCTACCACAATTTGCGAGCCAGTCATGTAATCCGACAGGCCGGAAGCTAGAAACAAAGCTACTTTCCCTATATCATCCGGCTGACCCACGCGCTTCATGGGAATTTTTTCCAAAAACTTTTTAGTCATAGCCTCAATATCTGGATTTGTTTGTCTGTCTGCTCCACTGCCAGGCGTAGAGATACTTCCGGGAGCAATAGCATTTACAGCAATGTTATGCGGAGCAAGCTCTAAGGCGGTATTTTTGGTAAAGCCCCAAATACCGTGTTTGGACGCATCGTACACGGCAAGTCCCACAGAAGAAGGGTGCAGGGCGTCAATTGAACTTATGTTTATTATTTTTCCTCCCCTGCCTTGCTTTATCATTATTTCACCAACCGCTTTGGTAAATAGGAAAACACTTTTCAAATTTACATTTATAATTTTTTCAAAATCAGTGGTCGACATTTCTAAAACGCGGATAACAGGATAGATACCGGCATTGTTGACTAAAATATCAATTCCGCCGTAAGTTTTCACGGAAAAATCAACCACATCCTTCACGCTATTTTCGTCGGAAACGTCAGTTTGCACAAATACTGCCATCCATCCGGCGCTTTGCAATTCTTTTACGGCATTATTACCGGCATTTTCATTTATGTCAGCGATAACAACATTCGCCCCAGCCTCCGCTAGCCTATAAGCGATACCGAAACCTATTCCCATGGCTCCGCCGGTAACAATGGCGGTTTTACCTTTGAGATTCATGAATTCTCCAAGAGCTGATATTTTCATAATTTTTATAGTTAAAACAGATAAAATTTAACATCGATAAATTATACTACAAAAGCAACTTGAACAACGCGGGGGAATTCACTGTTTTTCTTTGTTCTTAAAAAACTCAACTTGCCTTAGCCTTTTTAGCGCTTCCGCCCGAGTTCTGTACGGACCGCCCAGGTTTTTACCAGTTTTCTTCGACAGAACATGGTAGCCGTTTTTTCTTTTGACAATCATTTATTATATTATTTTATCACAAAACAACCCGCATCACCCTTTGTATTTCTTTTCATATTTTCGGAGAATTGATAAGACTTCTTCGTCCGAAACTTGGTCAAAATCAAGGTAGTGAGCCCCGACTGCGCCGAGAAATTCCTCCGGATTCTCCAGTATAATGAGTTCGTCCGCTTCGCTTTCTATTACTTTTGCCGCCTCAATCGATATGACCGGCACGGCAACCACAATTTTCTTCGGATGGAGGGCTTTGAGCTCAAGAATTCCTAGCCGCGCGGTTAGTCCGGTGGCAATGCCGTCGTCAACTAAAATAGCAATTTTACCGCTTGCTTCCACGGGAGCTTTGCCTTCCAAGTATAGTTCTCTTCTCCTTTTTGCCTCTTTTTTTTCTTTCTCGATTTCTGCTTCAAGCCAATGTTTATCTACAGTTGAAAGCTCGTCCTCATTGAGAAGCTGGGCTCGGTCTTCCGCAACAACGCCGATGGCGTATTCAGGATTATTCGGATGACCAATTTTCCTTACAATAATAATATCCAGGGGCGCTTTTAATTCCTTGGCAACTGAAACCGCAGTAATCACCCCTCCTCGCGGAAGGGCGTAAACTACAACTTCTTCATTTTTGTATTTGGCAAGAGCTTTTGCCAAAAGTTGTCCCGCTTCGGTTCTATTTTTAAACATATTTTAAGATTTTCTTAAATCAGCCCAAAGTGATACTGCGCCCAATGCTAAAAAGAGGACAGCTTCCAACCAATTTTGTTTCTGAAAAGCTTCAAGCAAAGCAATCCCAAAAAATAAAATAAATACTGCAAAATTTTTACCTAATTTTTTCATACCTTTATCATACCACTTAGTCTTTCAGATATTTTCTTTTTTTGAGTTTTTCCGGCAGAAGGTTTTCTTTTGTATATTTTTCGTAACCTTTACCGTAATGGAACTCTTTCATCAGTTTGGTCACCGGATTGCGAATTGAGAACGGTATAGGCAGGTTACCAAATTTTTTGACGTCTTTCATCGCTTCCAAATAAGCATCGTAGGCTGAACGGTCCTTTTTGGCTTGGGATAAATAGACCACGCCGTGAGCAAGATTTTCGGCACATTCCGGCAAGCCGATTGTTTCCACTGCCCGAAAGACTGCGTTGGCAACCACTATTGCTGTTGGTTGGGCTAGACCGATATCTTCACTTGCAAAGACAATCATCCGACGAGCGATGAATTTCGGGTCTTCGCCAGATTCTATCATCCTGCACATATAGTACAATGCAGCGTCTGGCTGACTGGCTCGCATACTTTTTATAAAGGCGCTTATGGTGTTATAGTGTTCATCCCCTTTTTTGTCATAACGCAGAAACTTTGACTGAAGAGTTTCCTTCAAATTTTCAATATTTATTTTTCCATACAGACGCATCGTTGCATCTAGCATAGCGATAGCTTGCCGAGCATCACCGTTTGCCATAGCGACAAGCCAGTCTTTAGCAACAACATCAATCTTCACTTTTTCACTTTTTTCCACACGAGCAATAATTTTTCCGATTTCATTGTTTGTTAGTTCGTTTAGAACAAAAACCCGGCAACGCGAAAGGAGTGGACTAATTACTTCAAAACTCGGGTTCTCTGTTGTCGCTCCGATAAGAGTAAGTTCGCCTGATTCAACAAATGGCAGGAGAAAATCCTGCTGACTTTTGTTGAAACGATGGATTTCGTCTAGGAACAAAATTTTTGGTCGACTTGGAGTTTTTGATTTTTCTTTTCCATCATCTATAATTTTCCTTATATCATCCTTGCCAGCTGAAACTGCGGATAATTCATAAAAATCCGCGTCTAAGGCTTGAGAATATATCCGACCGAGAGTGGTCTTACCCACACCAGGCGGTCCCCAAAAAATAAAGGATAACAAGTGCTTTTTCTCCACAGCAATACGCAAAGGTTTGCCAGACCCAACCAAATGTTCCTGACCGACAAAATCCTTTAAATTTTTCGGACGTATTTTTGAAGCCAAAGGTTCCATACGTCGCATTCTACTACTCCACCGCTATCCTGCAACAATATTTTAATTACCTAAAAGAAGTATATCCTGAACAAGTTCCGGGAATTCTTCTTGGTTAAAGTGTCCTCTATTTTCAAAAACTCTAGGTGTTGCACTTGGTAATTTCTTTTTATATTTTTCAAGCTCGGTAAATAAAACGACATCGTCATCCGTACTATGATACAAATAAATTTTTTCACTCTGTCCTTCAAATTTTTCAAGACTTGCTGGTAAAATAAAATCTACATAACTTTCTTCTGGATTGTTATTTTCATACGGAGCACTAACCAGAAAAGCACCTGCGATTTTCTTTGGGAAATCATTTTCTGAAAGATATTTTGCTAAAAATATGCCCCCCATAGAATGTCCAACTAAAATGACTTTAGGACTTAGGAGTGGAATAAGTTTTTCAAACCAAATTTCCCACTCCAAATATTTGGCATTTGTTGGATTTGGCATTTCGGGCGCAATGACCTGAAAATCATTCCCCAATTTTTGCTGTAATCCACTTTTCCAACCTTTATGTGTAAAGTAATCCAAACTGTCTATCTCATACGATTTCAAAAAAGCAATATATTTTTCATATGTTTCAAACGTATCCCCTCCATGTATAACCACAACTTGTTTTTTTATCATATTATGTTTGACTTATCATAACCTAATTCTCTTGCACAAGAAACGGCTTTTTTCAGAAAATAAATCCAGTGGTCGTGGTCGTGTGTTTCATTATGGGCCTGTAGGTTTGCTAAAAGCTCCGCTGCTGTGACCCACATGACAGTAAATTTTTCATGTTCTTCCAGATGCGTTTCAATAAGGTCTTTGCTTTTCAAAATAATGAGAAAACATGTCGCACTACCGACACGATTTATATTTTTTAAGATATTGTAATAATGCGTCATCGCTTCAGCAATTTTCTCAACATGTAAAAAGTCGTGCAGACCCGATTCTTCGGTCACCTCGCGAAGCACGCCTAGTTGAATATCTTCATCTACATTCACCCCACCTGAGAAAATAATAAATAAGTCTTTGTCGGCATGCTTGGCAACTGCATACTTTTGTGTTTCCGGGTCAAAAACAATTCCACAGCCGCCATCGCGCCGTTTCTCGTTTTCTCTCTTTATACCAAATTCTGGAATAGTCTGGGTTTTGTTCATGTAGATATCCTATCATAAAAAATCCGGGGCATGGTTAGCCCCGGAATTCGCACGAACAAGAGAGATTTTCAATCGACCCACGACTTTACGAGAGAGTGACCGGCTTCGCTCACCCGGTAGATTTCGTTCTCTTTCGGAATATGGAAAATCGCGTTTGAGTCGTACGAAGTGCCATAGTCAACCTCGCTAGCCGGAACTGGCTCAATAAAGCCGAGGTCAATCAGATCCTGCACACACTCGGGGTGATTAACTTGCCAATCAATCCTGTCGTCATATCGCGCACCAAAAGTTGGAATCGCCTTCCAGTGAAAACGATGGGTCAGAAAATTCTGTGTCGTGGATAAATAACCAAGAAGCGTTTTGGCGTCATCCGACAACTCTGAACAAAACTTGGTATTCATAACTAACCTCCTCTGCCACACATAGTACTTACTTTCAAAACAAAATCAAATTTTTATTCACACCTTGCAAATGTGTACCACTGGAACGTACCAACTGGAATTTTGTATACATTTTCTATAACCCAGCGGGCATTGTGGAAATCCGCCTTACCCCAATCAAGACCAAGTTTTTGAGCCGCATCCTTTAAGGCCTGTTCTGAATCCCCTTCCAGCTCCACAAAGGTTGGGATCATAGGCCAGGAATCAATGTCAACTGATACGCCATCCAATTTGAATGTGTGGCGCTTTTTCTGTTGATGTCTAAATGGTCGTAGCCCGATTTTTTCAAAAAGAACCTCAGCCTTTGCATAATCATCAATACCAAATTCAAGCTCATAAGTACCGTCAACTGTATGCTTACTATGCTCTTTGTATGTAAGTTTTATCTTGTCCCCTATTTTACGTAGTCGCACAAATTTTTGTTCATCACGCCATTTTAATTTCTTGTCATAAATAACCGTCTCCTCAATTAATTCTTCACCCTCATCATGCACACCAAGTTCCACTAATTTTTTAATTAGTGCGTCCTTATCAATCTCCAAAAACCGGCATTCTATCTCTGTTGTATTCATATGGTAAGTATATCAAACTTGTTTCGCTAGATAGTTATCAATCAGTTTTATGTCAACAATATCTTTTAGACGACCGGAGGCAGCCTTCCATTTTCGAACATCATCAAGCGAAGCAAATGTAACACCGTCAATTTCCATAGCATTTAGGAACAAATCCTCCAGAGTTGGGCTGTACGAGCTGAAATTCCAGTTGTTGTGAACCTCAAAAACATCACGAGTAAGAGGTTTGTCATTTGGACCCTTGTCTATTTCCTTCCATCCGTTATTTTTCAATTTCTCATATATTTCTTGCGAAACTAAAAGGTCAATATCATTGGCTTCCCGTATTCCTAAAGCAGTCATCGGACAACTTCCAAAAACAATGTAAGAACCCTTTGGAAGATTTAGTGTTTTAACTTTATTTATAATATCTTCTTTTGTCATTTATTTGTATTAAATCAAAGACATTATAGATGTATAAAACATTTTGATACCTAACAAAAACATAATCAATGACAGTATCAAATAAACTTTTCTCATCACTTTAGGATTGGTCAGATATTGCCTACCTCTTACAAACAAAAGCATTACTGTAAATGTACTCAGTGACCATCCAGTTTCAAAAATGACCATAAAAGACGCTACCGAAACAGATAGTGGCCAGTGACTACCTAACTGCCAGATGAGTGGCGCGCAAACTGTAACCCAAAATATGTATAATGGAGCATTTGTAGCCGCTAGTGTGTAAATCTCCCTGCCAGAGAAAACTGTACCAGCTTTTTCTGGCTCTCCCATTTTTTGCAAATGAAAAATCTGCCAAGCAAAGTAGAGAAGAACAAAACCGCCGACCAGCCCAATGTAGTTAAATAATCCCTGTGGAATAGGAAGTCTAAATAATATAAAGAGTAAAATCCCCACTACTGTCAGTTCCGCAGCCAAACTCCAGAAAAAAGCTTTCAGACCAGCTGGAAAACCTCCCTGTATAACAGAGACAAGTAAAATAGTTAGGATAGAGCCCGGTACCACTCCACCCACCAGTCCCAACCCAAAAGCTTCAATTAATATTTGCATTAAATGATTATACCAAAAGTTTGGTTCTAAAGTATTTGCTGACCATACAGTAAAAATAAAGGGTATTAAACCCTATTTGCTCCTCTTACATAGGCGGTATACCTTCATATTTTTAGTACAAAATGCTCAAGGTCTTGCAAAGCTTCGCTTCTCACCTCGGTCGGTCATTCACTATTTTACTGCTGATAGTCTCTTTTAATTATATTTAAAATAAAGTCATGACTAGCATTATGACCCTCAATAGTAGTTGTGATTTCTAAAATACTCTTCGCAATTTCAATATTTGATTTCCAATCAATATTTCCATCTTTTTTTTGACAACCTGCCAAATAGAAATAGGAAAAAGGAAATTTTGGATAATTTTTAATAGTTGTCTTATATGCAATAATTGCATTTTCTGTACATTGAGTAGTTATTTGAGCCTGATCATTTATAACCACAGTAACCACATAAGAACTTATTAGATCAGAAAGTGGACTATGAAAGATAAGTGTTCCATCTGTTTCCATCGGAGATCCTTTAAAATTGAGTTTAGATATATCTAGGTACACAAGATTTTCCTTTAGTTTTATAGGAGCTGAATTATTAACTTTATCTACCAATTCTTGCCGTTCACTTTTATCATTTATATATATGGGAATAGAAATTAATACGGATATAATACCTAAAACTAGAAGTAGCTTTGAAAATTTATCTTGTCTATCACGAAAATAACTAATTATTACAAGTATCAAACCTATTAAAATTGATAATAAAAACATAAGCATATTAATTTGTGATACCTCTTGGTCACAAGAACCTCTCACATGACTGCTGCCAGACTTGGATTCGGACCAAGATACTCCGCTTCAGAGGCGAAGGTCCTACCATTAGACGATCTGGCAATGACAAAACAATACCCGAAAAAAGACGATTTTACAATATCAGATTTTATTATATTTTCTATTTTTGTAAACAAAGCGTACTTTTTTGATATCAGCATCAATCATTTTTTGTTCTCTTTTTGTGTACTCTGAACGCTTTACAAAACAGTGTCCCCAAACATTTTTCTTTTTATCAAAATAGATTTCGGCTAACTTACTGTTGAGAACCGCAAAACACCAACCACTAAAATCTGGGTACTTAACATTTTTACTTTTCATACTGATTATTATACAGGAAAAAGAGTGCTTTTATTCCTCTCTAAAATCTCCAAAAGTTCGTTCCAATATTTTTCTATGGTAGGCGAGACTTTTATTTTTTCACCTTTATACGTTAGAACCTTTTCAAGCGTTACTCCCCTTTCTTTCCAGCTCCTGCCGTCTTCAAGGTAAATATTTACGGTCGGATGAAGTTTGTCCAGGGCGTACACAAGTTTTGCCTCGTCGTCCTCTTTTTTCTCATAGCCGTCGCAGTATTTGAAAAATTCTTCGTGTTCTGGAAATTCAGATTTCAATTTTTTCAAGGCGCTCTCTTCGCGTTCCTTTTTTGAATCATGTAAACTCTTATCATCCGAGTGGGCATATGTGTCTCCAGCATACACCTCGACGATATCGTGAGCCAGCGCATACATCATAATTTTGTGGCGATCAAGGTTCAGATTCTCAAGAGAAATTATGTAATCAGCTAACATCGCTAACATATAACTATGTTCAACATCATTCTCCCATCTATCCTCCCCATTTACCAAAACTCCGCGAGTAATATTGCGAAACTTATTTAAAAGTTGGCTAAATTCAAGTATTTTTTCAAGGTTTGATTTGTTTTCAGACATATATTTCTGAAACTTTTAGTATGAAACGGATACAGCTTTAGATTTTAAAAGATGAGTTTGGCCAAATAATGTGGAAGTTTTGAGACAGGCCTCTACAAAAGCGGAAAAGAGGGGGTGCGGATGGAGCGGGCGGGCTTTGAACTCGGGGTGAAACTGGGTACCGAGAAAAAAAGGGTGGTTAGAACGTGGAAGCTCTGCTATTTCCATTAACCGGCCGTCAGGAGAGGTGCCGGAAAAAATCATACCGCCTTCTTCTATTTCTTTTATATATTCTGGATTAACCTCGTATCGATGGCGATGACGTTCGGAAATCTGACTTGTGCCATAAGCTTCCCTGGCAATCGTCCCTTCTTTCAACTTTGCCGGATAAGCCCCGAGCCGCATGCTTCCTCCGTAATTTCCGTTCTCCAAATGAGTTTTTTGGTCAGACATGATATCAATAACAACATGCGAGCTTTTTGGATTTATTTCCGCCGTATTGGCATCTTTCCAACCCAAAACATTTCTGGAAAATTCAACGACCGCAAGCTGCATGCCGTAGCATAACCCGAGATAAGGTATATTATTTTCCCGAGCGTAGCGGATTGCCATAATAACGCCCTCTACCCCGCTCTCGCCAAATCCGCCCGGGACAATAACCCCGTCAAAATGCTTGAGCTGGCTTACTTTTCTCGGCTCGGTTTCAAAGTCTTTTGAATTTATCCATGAGAGTTTTGCTGTGGCGCCGTTCCAATATGACGAAAATTTAATGGCTTCAATGACAGAAACATACGCATCAGAAAGGGTGAAATCTCCAGTGTCAAAATACTTTCCGACCACGGCGATTTTAAGTTCGCGTTTTGCCCTCGCCCGCCTTTGGACAAACTGTTTCCACTCTGTGAGCTCCCCATTATGAGGCTTGCCTTTCATGTGAAGAGCTTTGAGCAAAACAGAACTTATTTTGTCTTTTTCAAAATTAATCGGCACATCATAAACACTTTCTATATCCGGCGCGGAAATAACGTTTTCCGCTGAAAGAGCGCAGGAGATGGCGATTTTTTCTTTACGTTTATAATCTAACGGCTGTCTGGAACGGGCAATAATAACATCGGGCTGAATGCCATATGAGTTCAACTGGCGAACTGCGTTTTGTGTCGGACGAGTTTTCATTTCGCCGAGAGAACCTGGAATTGGCAGATAAGAAACCATAATAAAAATAACGTCTTGAGGATGTTTAATTTTCAAAATACGCGCAGCCTCCAAAAATAAAATATTTTGATAGTCGCCGATGGTCCCGCCGATTTCTACAAGTGAAATGTCGGAGTTGTGAACTTCAGCAGCTTTTTTGAAACGGCGAATTATTTCCTCCGTGATATGCGGTATGGCTTCAACACATTTCCCGCGGTAACCCAAATTGCGTTCCTTTTCTATGACATGTTTATAGACCATGCCTGAAGTCATGTAATCATCATTTTGAAGATCCATTTCCAAAAATCTCTCGTAGTTGCCCATGTCCTGGTCTGTTTCAAGACCGGAATCCAAGACAAACACTTCGCCATGTTCGGTGGGATTCATATTGCCGGCGTCAACATTTAAATACGGGTCAACCTTTATAGGATTGACCTTGAACCCTTTGGACTGAAGGATTTTTCCGATTGAAGATGAAGCGATACCCTTTCCCACTCCGGACATTACTCCGCCGACGACAAAAATATATTTATGATGTTTTTGTTTTTTTTCTTTCTTGATTTCTTTGTCCATCACCCTGTATGTTTCTTAACTGGTAAATTCTATTATATCTTCAAGTACTTATGCGTAGCAAGGTAAGACGATATAGAGCCGATAAGTATGCCCGAACCGACAATAATAAGGAAAATTTGCCCGAAATGAGAAGTATAGTAGTGGAATACATTGAAGCCGACAAAAAAATCGCTCGTTTTCGCTCCCAACCAGATAGTGATTGGATAAAATAATATCAAAGTGATAATGGCGGATATAAACCCATAAATAGCCCCCGCAACAAAAAACGGACCTCTAATATACGTCGTGGAAGCGCCGACTAAGCGCATAACCGATATTTCCTCGCGTGACATATATATGACAAGACGCAAAGTGTTAAAAGTAATAAGAACTGAAATAATTATGAGAAAAATAGTTAGGATAAACCCGAGGCGATTGGCGGAATTGATAATGTGGGTCAGTCGGTCAATAGCGACTTTGTTTTGATAATAGTTAACCTTGTCTATAATATTAGTTCCGCTTACCGATAAAGTGCTGGGGCTTTGCAGAAACTGAGCAATGCTTTCATACTGGGACGGGTCTTTGGCTTTTATATTGAGGGTGGCTCCAAGCGGATTTACTCCAAGTTCATCTAAGGCCTGTAAAGTAATCTGGTCATTTTCGTGACGCTTTTTGAAACCCGCCAAAGCCTCATCCGATGAAACATAAACTACCGGCGGTGCCACCTCAGGGAGCTGTTCCAGACCTTTTTTGAGCTGCAATATGTCATTTTCATTTGCCGTTCGCACCAAATAAACATTTACGTCAACTTTGTCACGCAACTCTTCCAGAGTGGACGACAAAATAGCGCCGGAGAAAATGGTGGAGCCGATAACAAAAAGTGTAACCATCATAACAAGGATAGAAGAAAGCGACACAAAGCCGTTTCGCCAAAAGGAGAAGAATCCCGCCGTTATTACTCTTTTTACTTTCATCCAGAACATATTGAATATAATTATGAATTACGATGTATGAATTACGATTTCTAGCTCTAATTATTCGTGATTCGTACTTCGGACATCGTGTTTCGATTTATTATAGCACGTACTTTCCTTTCTCATCATCCCTAATTATGCGTCCATCCTCCATGGTAATAACTCGTTTGCCAAGCGAATCTATGACCCCTTTGTTATGAGTAGTTAGAATAACAGTCGTACCCAAATCATTGACTTTTTTCAAAATCTGAACGATGTCATGGGTGTTTAATGGGTCAAGGTTTCCTGTGGGCTCATCGGCGATTATAATATCCGGCTGATTGACAATTGCCCTAGCTATTGCCACTCTCTGCTTTTCCCCGCCGGAGAGTTCACCGGGGAAATTCCAGATTTTTTTGCCAAGGTCAACCAACTCCAGGACATGCGGAACATCCGCTTCTATTTCTTCATCAGAGCGACCTGCCGCTTCCATGGCAAAAGCGATGTTTTCGTAGACATTTTTATGAGAAAGAAGGCGAAAATCCTGAAAAACTACTCCCACCCTGCGCCGAAAATCGTTAATCTCCTTTTTGGAAAGCTTTTGTATATTAATTGACTCAAAAAACACACTGCCTTCGGTTGGCTTTTCTTCGGCAAGAAACATTTTTAGGAGAGTTGTTTTACCGGCGCCGGAATGTCCGACAATAGAGAGAAACTCTTTTGGTTCTATGGTAAATGATACATCCTCTAACGCCACCGAGTTATCCGGATATATCTTGGAAACCTTATCAAAATAAATCATACCTCACTAGTATACCCCATCTTCAGCGAGGGGCAAAATAGGTAGGTTTTGCTTTATTTTGTATGTATTTCCATGACTTAGCATACCCAAGTATGACTGCGATGTTTCAATTTTTTGATTGTTTTTCAAATTTTTCAACATTCTTCTTTTTGTTACCGTACGCAAAACCCGATAGGTGGGGAAATGCAGCCAGCCAAGAAAATCCACTCCTGAACTGAAACGAGATATTGACACCTTGTGAGGATGAAGAGAGAGTAACAGATTATCCTCAAGAAAATATCTGATTTGAATGAGATAGCTTTCCAGTTCTGCTTTGCTGGAGCTCATTATTAAAAAATCATCCGCGTATCGTATGTAATATATAGCTTTCAGTTTGTGCTTTACATACTGGTCAAATTCATTCATGTATATATTAACGAGAAGCTGGGAGGTAAGATTACCGAGAGGCAATCCTTTTCCCCGTTTAGTAGCATGAAAACTTCCTACAATATTTCGCAAAAGAGAAATGATATCTTTATCATAAACGTGTGTGTTGAGAATATTCAAAAGCACTCCGTGGTCAATAGAGGCAAAAAATTTCTTAATATCGCATTTCAGTATACATATAGTCTTACTGTTATTGCAAGATACTTTTCGCGCAAACTCGCTGAATCTATCCAATGCCCGGTGTGTCCCCTTCTTCATTCTGCATGAATATGAATCGGCAATAAACATTCTGTCAAAAAACGGGTAGAGCTTTCTATACAACGCGTGATGCAGTAGCCTGTCTTTGACGCTTGCTTTGTGTATATTTCTCGGCTTCGGGTCAGAAATATTAAACGCAAAATACCCGCCATGTTGGTATTTTTTATCTTTCAAAGCAGTATGCAATTACAAAATATTTTCAAATAATCTGTAACTAAATTCCTGCACGTCTTTTTTGTTTTTCTTCCCTTTCAAAAACTCTTTCCATGCAAGAAGCAGGTTTTCAATGGAAATTATTTCTTCAAAAGTAGGGGCATTCATGTTAGGATTGTTGTTTACTCTATTACACCACAAAAAATGACATCAAGTGTCCCCCCCCCCCGCAGAAGTTAGTGCCTGTTTTGCAAAAGATAAAAAACAGCTATTCAACATGGTACAAATATTTTCAAATTCTTCCCAAGCCGCACCGATATACGCTTGGGCAAAAGATAGACAATTTGTTTGTAGAAATAATAGAAGCAGTCGCTATTGCAAGCTTCTTGTCTAAAGAGGAAAAACAGCTATGGATTAAACTTGCAATACGAAAACTGGAAACACTTAAAATATTACTCATGGTTCTCTGGGAGAACAATTCCATAGAAGACAAAAAATATATTATCCTATCAACACCACTTGATGAGATAGGCAAAATGCTTGGAGGATGGAATGGTCAACTCACAAAACAAAACTCCCCCGCCATGAAAGCGGAGGAGAAATGAGAGATTTGCGAGAACGGGAGAAATGTGGTTCGCATTCCAGTCATTGTCGAGCCAGTTGACGTTCCAGTTCCACTTGCCATCGTTCCAGTTGAGGTACAGCACGTTACGGTTGCCGTTCGGGTTGCGCAGAAATGTATAGCATGCCATCCGTTTCACTGCCCTTTGATTATTCTCGGGGCTGTCTGCGGTGGTTCCACTGTTTTCGGCATCATAATGCCTTAGCACGCTATACCAAGTATCTTCATTTTTTGTGAAGTGTCTGCATATATTCTCTACCCGAAACTTTCATCGCGGATATTCTCAATATATGGATACTGGATTCGATGGTAAGAAATTTAAAAATAAATCCCAATCGCTTACATATGCATCTACTACCATCGTTATGGTATCATAATAAATTTTGGATATGAAAATCCCCTCACCAATTTTGGAAAATTGGTGAGGGGAGAACTAAGTTCAAAGGTTTCAAGTGCAGAAACCTGAGCAACTCAGTTTGAAGTACTAGACAAGAACGGGAGAAACGTGGTCCGCATACCAGTCATCGCCGAGCCAGCGGACGCCCCAGTGCCACCCGCCACCGCGCCAGCCGAGGCACAGCACGCGACGGCTGCCGCTCGGGCCGCGCAGAATGGTTCCAAAGAAATCAAGATATGTGATACCCCGTTCTCTCCGAAGCCGTTCCAGGACGGAATTCTCTTTGTTGGACTGGTAGTCCGACCAGAGTGATTCCCCAACCGCTGCGTCAAGACGAATCACTCCGGACTCGATGAGACGGCGGAGTTTTTCCTCGCCGGTGATGCTTGTTTCACCTTCCAAAAGACTGGTTTCAAAAATTATTTTGGACCAGTCAATTTCAGAAAGTGCGAGACTGCGAACATCCTGCGCCTCTTCGCCTTCCTTGCCGTTGCCGTCAGCTCGTCCACACCAGATGGTCCAGTTCTCGCTGATGAATTTCACCGGATTGAACTTGTGCATGCGATTGACGATAGTGATAAGTGCGCCGAATACGAGCCGCGCACCATTGTGAAGAAAAGCAGTAAATTGTTGCCCCGCTTCTCTCGGGTGTTGGAGCACCCATTCCACGGTAGAATCCGGGACTTCAGTTAAATCAACGTTTGATTGAAGAGTACCCATAAGACGGGCGACTCGGTTCGTTTCAGTAATTGGCTGACTCATATGAGCTTACCTTTCCTTTTCAAGTAGCGCTGACCGTTTTCACACCATGTGATTGCGGCTGACGCTGTTCATATTCCGCTGTTTATTATATACAAAAATATTATGATTTGTCAAGCTAAATCGTAAAATATCTTTATTTTAAAGCCTATTTTTTTATATCATACTGACGAAAATCAGGGCTTTTCCATTAGTATATATCATCATGTGAACCAATGGTATGAGGATAAATATATTTATTGTCATAAGAAAAAGCCAACCTGTAATAATAGGTTACAGAACAAGCATACAAGACTGACATTCCCCCGTGAAGCTTATGAGTTTTAAGAAGTGGGTGTTTTACGTCTTTTCCCAATAAACCAAAGACTGCTCTTAATTTTTCTTTTAATTCAGGATTTTTAGATACAAATTTAGAAAATATTTTATCAAACTGGGCAGAAATGATAATCTTTCGCATGTTAGCGAGTCTTTAATTCTATGTGGTCTATAAATTCTTTGGCAGAATTATATATTTTATATTTACCATTTTTTATATCAGATACGGACTGTAAAATCTCAAGTTCCACCAATTTACGATTGGCTTTTTTTATAAAAGTCTCAAGAGCTTTGGTATTCTTTTTTAATTTTATGTCTTTTATAATGCTATTATATCAAATTCAGGTTAAAAAACAATTAATTTTTAACTTTATAAGGCTCGCTCCGCTTCAAGGAACTCATCCAACTCGCCGCTTAGTACATCATCCACTTTGGCTGTTTCAACTCCGGTTCGGTGGTCTTTGACCATTTTGTACGGGTGCAGGACGTATGAGCGGATTTGGTTGCCCCACTCTATCTGGGTCGTTTTGGAAATATACATGCCTTTTTCCTTGGAAATACGTTCGTCTTCCAGAGCTTTGTATATCTTTCCATACAAAATCTGCATGGCTTTTTCTTTGTTTTGAGCTTGTGAACGCTCATTATCTGATTGGGCTGAAAGATTTGTTGGAATATGTACCACACGAACAGCAGTTTCTCTTTTATTTACATTTTGTCCGCCCGGGCCGGATGAGCGTGATAATTCAAAGCGCAACTCTGTTTCTGGAATATCCAAGTCAGTTGCTTTAGTTTTTTCAAACTTTGGAATAACTTCTACCATAGAAAATGACGTATGACGCTTGGCATTTGCATTAAAAGGCGAAATACGCACCAAGCGATGCACGCCGGATTCGTTTTTCAAGGTGCCGTAGGCACCTTGATTCTGCGAAGCTTTACGCGAAGCAGGATTAGTTATTTCTATGGTTACATTTCGATATCCGCCGTGGTCATTTTTGTTTTGATGTAAAAAAGTTACACCAAGATTTTTTCTTTCGCAAAACTTGAGATACATGTGCAAAAGTATGCCAGAAAAATCCTCGGCATCATCTCCACCCGCGCCGGAAAATATCGTCATGACTGCGTCCCCCGCATCATATTTGCCTTCACCTGCGATTTCTATTTTTATCTCCTGAATTCTCTTGATTAATGCTTGTGCTCGGTCTTTATTTGTCCAAAAATCCGCTCCAGCCATCTGAGTTTCTAATTCCGTTAATTCACTTTGCAATTCTGTCTTTTTATCTTCCATTTAGAGCCACCTCGCAGAATCGAACTGCGGACCCCGTCTTTACGAAAGACGTGCTCTGCCAACTGAGCTAAGGTGGCTTATTGACTAAAACAATTTTGGTTACAAAATTGTTCGCCAGACCTTGTATAGCAAGGTTTTGGAGCCGGTGGAGGGACTTGCACCCACGGCCTCGTCATTACCAATGACGTGCTCTGACTACCCGAGCTACACCGGCGAATCAAGATATATTACTTTAATTTCTTCAAATCTTCCAGTATTTCCTGTGCGTGAATTTCTGGTTTAACGTTTTCATAAATTTTTGCGATTTTACCTTTTGGGTCAATCAGAAAAGAGACGCGTAAAGTTCCCATATATTCCCTGCCCATAAATTTCTTTTTTGCCCAGACATCATACTTTTCTACCACTTTTTTGTCCTCGTCAGCTAGGAGAGTAAACGGCAAATCATATTTTTCGGCAAATTTTTTGTGGCTTTTTGCGTTTTGGATGCTTATACCGAAAACCTTGAGTTTGAGTTTTTTGAAATCTGGCATCATATCACGTATAGCGCAGGCCTCTTTCGTACAACCAGGAGTATCATCCTTTGGATAAAAATACATTAAAACCCACTGACCTTTATAACCAGAGAGTTTGTGCGTTTTACCGTCTTGGTCTATTGTTTTCCACTCTGGAGCCACGATTCCTACTTTTAACTTCATAGGAAGAGTATATCAATAAGAAAAGTCCTGCGCCACCAAGGGCGCAGGAACTTCATATCAGTAGAGAAATTTCCTTCTTAAAGTGCGGGAGAACTTTTACCCAAACAGGTAAGTCTTGGGACATTCTGGCGAGAGCATAACGAATTGAAGTATTCGGGTGTTGCCACGAACCAACCTCGTAAAGCAATTTACCCAGTCTTATCGCTTTCCATTCCGTATAACCCTCAGGAACACGACCTATTGTAGCTAAAGACACTACTATCTTGTCAGCAATGCTCTGAGCACGAACAGGGTTAATGTCTGGTGGAATTGGCTTACCAACATACTCCAAACAATAATCCGGGGTATTAAAGTCAACACATCGCGCTAAAGAAGTCTGCAAGATATCGGCTATGTACGGTATGTCATTTTCCAAACCGTAGAGTGCTGCCTCAGAAACAACGCTTGGATGCCGCGTAATGCCCATCAACTTATCTGCGATTAGAACCAGCATCCGATGTCGGTCAAGTGAAACAAGAAAACTATCTTTCATACTGCACTCTCCTTCCTATATGTAGTATATAAAAAGGAAGATTCGACTACAAGCCTGTCTATTTGGTCTTTCTGTATTCCACTAACTTGCCTGCATCTATCTCAATTTTATCCGCTTTGCGCAGATTTCTTATTTGTTTCTGCGATAATATTTTGTAGTGTTTCGCTTTATCCAAATAATTAGGAATTTCAAAAAGATTTTTTTCTGATGTGTGCCAGTTTATTTTAAGTTTTGAAAGGTCAAATAGCTTTGAATATTCGCGCAAAGTTTTCTTTCCGTTGTCCAAAAAATACTCGTGGAAAAACGACATGACAAGTTCGCGGACGGTTTTGTATATCGGCTCGCGATATCGCAGAACAGCATGATTTGTTTTTGAAATTGCTCCAAAATAGCCACCCTTTTTAAATACAGCTATAACATGGTCATAGTCCCAAGGCTTTGTAGTGGAACGCAAGTCCAAAAGCCAAGGCTTATGCCCATGAAATTCCAAGGTAGCTGCTGCCAGTAGTGCCCCCTCAACACAGTGGGCTCTTTTTGTTTTTAAAACCATTCTCGGCGACATGCACGTATCGCCGTTTTTCTCAAAATTAAACGGAATTGAGTTTAAATAATCTTGAACCTTTATTGGCGAATTGAGTCTGCGGAAAAGTTTGAGTTCGTCTTTTGTATAATCAGTTTTTTTTATCAACACATTATTTATTGCAAAAGTTTTGACAAATTTCCTAAAATCGTTTTTAGAGAATCCAAAGTATAATAGATTGAGGATAGGTTTGAAGTGCGTAAGTTAAAAGAAGTTGAACTGGCGGTGGTGGAGGAAGAGGTATTGGTAGTGGCTGATATTGCTGAAAGTGTTGCGCTGACATTCGTTGTTTGTCCTGAATAAACATAAATCAGATTTGTCCAGTCGTAATATCCGGTTTTTGAAATTTTAATATTTACAGAGTTTGGAGGGACGGCAACTTGAACACTATTGCATGGTGTAGATTGGCAGTAGGAATATCCTGAATCAATATTCGTTACTGTCGCTCCACTCGGAGTGGAAGAAAGTGAAAGAGTGGCAGAAGAAATAACTGTAGGGTAAGCGCCCATATCAACCCGTGAACCGTCTGGGTCAGAAATAGAAGGGTCGCCAACATTTATCACCGGAGAATTCGACTGGAGATGATAATCCGTTGAGCTGACAAATTTTGGATCTACAGCAAGTTCTCCGGTGCCAGGCGATGGCATGAATGAATATTTATTGTTACTGCTACCAGAATAAAAATAGTTGCCCAACGCATTGTTCCATAAATCATTGTAGAGAGCTGTTGTATTAGACTGGTAATGCGGATTTACGCCATATTTGCCGTTTAATGCGATAATGTTATTTCGAAAAGTGCGATAACCTCCTCCAGCCCAATCATAGTATCCATTTCCACTGTTGCCAGCGATTGTATTATTTGTGATGTAAAGCTGGGAAGAACCGATGTTGCTTGTATCAATACCCGTACTGTTACTGGTAATCAAATTTCTTTCGAGATTAATCGTTCCCAAACTAACGTTTGTAATCAAAATTCCTATTGAATTATTCTTGATTATAAGATTCCGCGCGGTAACATTCATGGCATACTGAGCGAAATAAATACCATTCTTGTTGTATGCGCCATTGATAAAGAGTCCAGCACCGGAAAAACTCGAGCCACTTGTAGCACCCCTCAGAGTTAACCCCTCGACATTAAAACCCGCATTTCCAACTGTGATTACTGATCCAGTATTGCCGGAGTCAATTATGACATTTTCTGGAGATGTTCCTGACGTACCTTTCAGAGTAATGTTTTCTTTGGGGATAGTAAGACTTTCATTGTAGGTTCCAGCGGAAACATATATCGTATCGCCATCACAGGCAAGATTGAGCGCTGTCTGAATAGATATAGCATCCTGTGGCACAGAGATTGGTGTCCCACAAGTATGGCTTTGAGCTACCTGGGTAGTGGCGCTCACAGAACCAGTTTGTGCAGAAACATTCCCTGCCGTGTCATAAGCTGCAACCTTGTATAAGTATGTGGTGGTTCCACCAGCAATAATAAGATCTGTGTCAGAGAATGACGTACCAGTTGTGACAACACGAATTTGGATGCCGTCTCTATAAATTTTATAGCCGGCAACACCAATATTGTCCGTTGAAGCTGTCCATGAAAGGTTAATCTGCGAGGAAGAAATTGCAGTAGCGGTTAGACCGGTTGGAGTGGATGGAGAAATAACATCGGTTGTAGAAGTCGCTGTGGTTGAGGTTAATGTTGATGTTGATGTTGGTGAGATGTTTATTGTAGTAGTTGTAGTAGTTGTAGTAGTTGTAGAAACAGACGAACTCCCAGTTGTTGTAGTTATAATAGGAGTTGTTGCGGTTGTAGTTGAAGAAGTTGTCGTTGTTGAAACCAAAGGTACAGCAGGTAGTAAATATGTTTGTCCAAGGCATGCATCTAGAGAACCGTAGCAACTTCCTCGACAGGAATACCATCCGTTTGCCGCACATTCTGGTCCACTTGGGCAGTAATTGTACGAAGAAGCGCATGAATTTGAAGGGACTGGATTAGGATGACAGGATACGGTGTACCAGAAAAACTTTGCTAATTCACATTCACTTTTTGAAGTACAAGTTGAATAGTTTCCAGCACAGACAGGTGTAGTTGTGGTTGAGATGGCGGTTAGAGTTCCTGTTGTTGGTAGTTCAACTTTCTTCTGTATTCCCGGAGCAGTCAAAAGTCCCGGTGGAATTGTGCCGGAAGAGCCAGATCCTCCAGTGATCAATGCATTTAGTTTCTCCAGAGTTTTTGGACCGACAAAACCTACTTGTTCCAGTCCTTGTTTCTCTTGAAGCTTTCTGATAGCTATTTCGGTTAAAGAACCGTAATAACCGGTAACTAGTCCTTCAGGGTAGATATCGGGAAATTGTTTCAGAAATGTTTGAAGTTTTTTGACTTCCTCTCCAGTCATTCCTTTCTGCAAGGTTTTGGTGAAAGCCACTTCGGTTTTAATGATTTCTATTTCTTTCTTCTGTCCTTCAATCTGTTTGGTTAAAGCTGTAATTTGGACTTGCAGAGCTTTGATTTGGTCTTGGAGTTGTTTAATAAGTGACTGTTCAGTTTGGGTGGTTTGAGCAAACGAGAAAATGGGGAAAAGAAAGGTTGAAGCTAGAACAAAAGCGAGTATGAATTTTTTAGGCATAATAACACTATACTCCAACGATTGGGGTAATAATAGAAAGTTATCAACTTTTAATTTGCGCGGCTGATGGGTGCTGACCCCACGACCTCCCACGTGCATGTATCCAATATTTTCATAATGGCGTGGACTATATCTTCACCATAGGTAAACCCTTAGGTGCTCTGGTATCTAGTCTCTACGGCGCTCTCACAAAAGTGAGTTCCCTCGGTGTTCGCATATTCTTACGAACGTAGCCTTCACCGATATCCCAAAGAGTTTCAATCTGCCATTTCGACAGAAAGCTGCCAATCGACAGGCGGGTGCTCTACCGTTGAGCTACAGCCGCATGCGCATATATTTTTCAAATACATCTTTCTTCCTTTGAAGAAATAGTTTCGATGTACCTAGACCATTATACATAAAATCATGTAATTTCAAAGAGTTGCAATAAATTGGTGTCGACGCCAGGATTTGCACCTGGGACCTCATCTTTATGAGTGATGTGCTCTAACTACCTGAGCTACGCCGACAATAGAAGAAATATAACAGAAAACTGGACAAAACAAAACTGCCTTAAGGCAGTTTTGTTTTACTTGTTGCGGGACCACGCTTGGTCACGAATTACTAATTCGCTTCGCTCATAAGTACTCGCGACCCCACCTCACTACCCTCGATGAACTCGGGATAGTTGCGGTTTGCAAGTCGTGACGTAGGCAAAGTAGTTTGCCTACTGTCCTCGCAAAAGCACAAATAAAAGGTATTAAACCCCAGGGCAAGCCCTGGACCCGCAATAAACTCACTTGACTCGTCCATTGCCATGGCAAGCCACGGGGTTTTAAACCTTTTTTCGCTCTCCTCGGCTCGTAAACGAGAAAGATTACTTTCTCGTTTCGCTCGCTCTACGTCGGCGATAAAAATACCCTATTGGGCATTTTTATTTACTTGTTGCGGGACCACGACTTGCACGTGGGCCTAGAGGTTATGAGCCTCTCGAGCTACTGCTGCTCCATCCCGCTAATGAGAGCCATTGTAGCACAAATAGATTTCATTATCAATGTAAACATCAAATGCTCAGGTCTTAAATAACTTCGAATTCCTCGAAAACTGTGCGATATAAGTCAATTACCCTTCTTGCTTCACGCTGTGTTAAAATAAAATCTGAACCTTCGTGAGCTATGAGATTTCTAATTTTGTGGGCTTCCCAAGCGTTATCCAAACTTACAAAATCACTTTTATCTATAGCTCTCATCTTGTCCCCCATAGTTTCCCCGGGAAGAGCCATTTTATCCACTATTCGACTTAGTATTATATCGGCTTCAATAATGGCCGTTCTCCAATCACTCTCGTTTTTAGATTCGACAAGGTTCAATATCCTCTGCCATTCCGAGCTAATATGCTGAACTTCCGGAAAAACTTCCGGGTAAAGTTTTTGGTGCAACTCTTCCCGAGTAATAAGAAGTTTCCGCAAAAATATAATGATGCCAACAGCGGACAGAATCGACAAAATGACAGATATCAGCTTTAAAAGCCATAAATGAGCTATGAGATAATTTATAATGCGGCGAATTATGTCCGTCCACCAAATAGAAGAGAGATTTTCAACAGCAAACAGGGCTATAAGGCCATTTATTATGAAAATAAATACAAAAATGCTTAAAATCAAATATGTGATTTCCACAAAAGGGTCCGGGTGTGAAAAGTGTGAAAAAAGGGACGTTTTAACTTCTGGTTTTTTTTCGTCTGCCATGGTTGATTTTCTTAACGAACGGCAGTGAGTTTTAGAAAATCACCACCGAGCACCACTTTTATAAAAGTGCAATTCGTTACATTAATTTTACCATACTTTAAAACGACGCTATATCAAGATATTTAAAAAGTGGTGCTCGGTGAAGAAAATTATACTCACCTTGTTCGTTAATTTTCATTCAAACTTCTTACCAACTTCAAAAAGAAGATCCTCAGCGGAGTGCGGAGCCATGAGCTGCAAACCGAGAGGAAGAGATTTTTCATCAACTTCGACTGAACCGCTTGGCAATGAGATTGCGGGCATGCCAACAATATTGGCCGGCACCGTGAAAACATCTTCCAGATATAGAGACAGCGGGTCATTTATTTTTTCCCCTATTTTAAAAGCGGGGCCGGGAGCAGTTGGTGTGGCTATAACATCCACCTCCTTGAAAGCCACATCAAAGTCATCTGTGATTTTTTTGCGCAGAATGAGAGCTTTATTGTAGTAGGCATCGTGATATCCAGCAGAAAGAACATGTGTGCCGATAAGAATCCTTCTGCGCACTTCCTGACCGAAACCAATCGCTCTCGTTTTCAAGTAATCATCCAGAAGATTGTTGCCGTCCACATGCAAACCGTATTTTACGCCGTCAAAGCGGGCAAGGTTGGAAGAAACTTCCGCCGGCATAATAATATAATAAACCGCAAGCGAGTAACCGATGTTCGGCAGTTTGATATCGCGTATTTCAAATCCCGCATCTTTTAATTTCTGAACGGATTGATTGAAACTTGTTTTTACTTCCAAGGAAATGCCGCCATCTTCTAAAATATGATACGGAACACCAACCACTAGTTTTTCCTTCGGTGCCCGGAAAAGATTGACCCCATCATCATATGTCGTACTATCCATCACGTCCTTTCCCTTGATTGCGTTAAAAAGTATTTCCGAGTCGGTAACCGTTTTTGTAATTGGACCGATAACATCCAATGAAGACCCCATGGCCATAAGTCCGTATCTGGATACGGCGCCGTATGTCGGTTTGAGCCCGACTACTCCGCAAAAAGCCGATGGTTCGCGCACAGAGCCTCCGGTATCAGACCCCAATGCCGCCAATGCGCCGTCCATGGCTACTGCCGCGGCTGAACCTCCGGAGGAACCTCCGGACACGCGAGTTGTGTCGTTGGGATTTTTTGTCACGCCAAAAGCGGAATTTTCCGTTGAACCGCCCATGGCGAATTCGTCCATATTCGTCCGTCCGAGAAACACCGCACCGAGAGCTTTTAATTTTTCTATCGCAGTTGCGTCGTACGGCGCAACGTACCCTTTCAAAATTTTTGACGCAGCTGTCGCTTTTCTTCCGGAGATAAGAATATTGTCTTTTATGGCGAGAGGAATTCCGAGAAGCGGACGCTTGTTCCCTTTTGCAATTAATTCATCGGCTATTTTTGCTTGCTCCAGAACATCATCATACACCTCTAGGTAAGCATTGAGTTCCGGATTCTTTTTTTCAATTTGGCTCAAATAAGCCTGCGCCAAATCCACAGCAGAAAAATCTTTTGCATCCAGAGCTTTGCGAGCTTTTGCAATTGTCAGTGTATTTAAATCTATCATTGTTAATTTAACTTTACGAACTTTTAACTGCGTTAGAGTATCTTTTTTACCTTGATATACTCACCTTCCGTAAACGGAGCATTCTCCAAAATTTCTTTTTTATATTGCCCGGGAGAGTTTGTTATGACATCATCACGCATGACGTTGCGGAGTTTTGGGATTTCTTTTATTTCTTCGCCGGAAATATTCTGGATTTGCCCAACATAGCCCAAAATAGAATCAATTTCTGAAGTCATTTTTTCTGCTTCGTTTTCCGATACTTCAATTCTGGCAAGGTCGGCGAGGTGTTTTATTTCTTCCTTAGTTATCATGTGTTGGATAATAGCACATTTATAACAAAGCTAAAAATTCTCTTTCAGATAATGTTTTAATGCCAAGGTCCCGGGCTTTTTTGTATTTTGAGCCTGGATTTTCTCCGGTAATCACATAGTCAGTTTCTTTTGAAACACTCTCGGATATAGTCCCACCCTTTTCTCTTATTTTTTCTTTGGCGTCATCTCGTGACATAGTTTCCAGTGTGCCAGTTAAAACAAAAGTCTTTCCTGAAAAACCGCTTTCCCTGTTTATTTTTTGAGGCTTCGTTATGGAAATTTGCTTTAAAAGATTGCCGAGTATTTTTTTATTTTCTTCCGCTCTGAAAAAATCCACCACTGACCTCCCGACAATAGGACCGATGCCGGAAATCGCCTCAAGATTCTCAAACGAAGTTTTTCGCAAGTTTTCCAAAGTTTCGAAATACTTAGCTAAGTCATGGGCTGTTTCTTCGCCTACCTGAGGTACAGAAAGACCGATGAGAAGCCGAGGCAGAGTAACATTTCTGGATTTTTCAATGCTAGACAGCAAATTGTCCGCGGATTTCTCCGCAAACCGCGGAAGCGCGAGCAAATCTCCTTTTTTCAAAGTAAAAATATCGGCGTATTCGGATATCAAATTCTTCTCCAGCAAAACATCAATCACACGTGGCCCCATGTCGGTAATATCAAAAGCTTTTTTGGAAACAAAATGATAAAACTTTCTTTTCTGCTGTTCAAAAGAGTTTTTATTGACACACCTCCATGCCGCCTGACCGGGTATGCGTTCAGTCCTGCCATCTCCTCCACACTGCGGAACATGGGTTGGAAAAACATACGGCTTAGACTTGACGGGCCGAAGCTCTTTTACAACTGACACAATATCAGGTATGACATCCCCCGCTTTTTGCAATATGACTGTATCTCCTATACGCACGTCAAGGCGTTTTATTTCATCCTCATTATGAAGTGTGGCGCGCGAAACAGTGGAACCAGCGACGACAATAGGCTTTAGATGCGCAACTGGAGTAAGAACCCCTGTACGGCCGACTTGAAGAACAATGTCTTCCAAAACGGTAGTTACTTGCTCAGCCGGAAACTTATACGCCACTCCCCATCGCGGAGATTTACCCGTATACCCCAAAGCCTCCTGTATCTTTCGGGAACTGACTTTTACCACGATGCCGTCCAATCCATAGTCTAGGTTGTGCCGTTTTGAAATCCATTGTTGATAAAACTTTTCTATTCCGGAAATGCTGTCAAATTCAGCAAAATGCGGATTAACAGAAAAACCAAGACTCCTTAAAAGGTGGAGTTTGCCCGACTGTTTATCCGGCATTTTTCCGCCATAATAATCAATATCATATATGAAAGAATTGAGTTTCCTTTCAGCTGCCATTTTTGGGTCAAGCTGGCGAATGGAACCTGCCGCCAAGTTGCGGGTATTAACGTAAAGAGGCAAATTTTCTTTTGCTCTGTTTTTATTTATTTTTTCCAAATCTTTTTTACCTATCCACGCTTCGCCAACAACGACAATGTCAACTTTTTTTTGCAAAGACAGGGGCACGCTTTCAATCGTCCGAATATTACTCGTTACATCCTCGCCAACGGTTCCGTCTCCGCGCGTTGCTCCCAAAACAAGACTGCCGTTTTGATATGTTAAAACCACTTTCAAGCCGTCAATTTTGAGCTCACAGCAGTATTCCAGCCTTTCGTCTTGCAACCCAGCTTTTTTGATAAAATTTTTAATCTTGATTTCCCATTTTTTCAACTCACCCAGATTAAAAACATCATCATATGACCATTGGCGTGTTGCGTGGCGAACCTTTATGAATTCTTTGAGAGGTTCTCCGCCAATCCTTTCAGAAGGGGTGTCAGTCGATTTGAGCTCAGGATATTTTTTTTCCAAACCTTCCAGCTCACGAACAAGAGAATCGTAAGCTTCATCGCTTATCTCCGGAGCATCCAGAGTATGGTACAGGTGGCGATGCTTTTCAACTATCGCTTTCAATTTTTCTAGCCTATCTTTTGCGGTCTGTGGAATATTGCTCATAAGGTCTTAATACTGGAGAGTAACACCTCTTTCAAAACGGCGAGAGGCGGATAAGTTGCATGTATTATACCCCCGAGAATCAACAGTGGTGCTGCCATCCGGATTTTTTGTTACCTGTACAATGGCACAACCTTTTGTGAAATTCAAGCTAAAAATACTTGTTCTATTACCCGCTCCGCCTCCTCCTATTCGACTTTGCACGGGAGGATTTGTCGGCACGGTCTGGCTTCCTGTGGAAATGTTTTGACGGCTACAAGATATGACCCCGGGCGTAGAAATATCAAAAGCGCTTACCGGACCGTTTTTCAAGTCCCAATACACGGCACATTCTGTGCCACTATCTGCGGCATAAAAAGCATACTGTGATTCTTGATTCACATTTGCCGCAACAAGTTGTTTTAAAGACACATTGACTACCACAAAACTAACAAGCAAGAGAAGCGAGGTGGTAACGATAGAGATAAGCAGTGTAAATCCTTCATTGTTTTTTAACTGGTTATTAGGCATTGTAAGTTGTTTCTCTTATTGACGATTAAAGAGGGTTTCGCTTGCTTGGAAAAACTTACACATCCCCCTATTTGTCCACGAGATTCTCATAATTACAAAAACTTCGTCTGTTCCGATTTGCTGAAATTGTATTTCACGTTTGAAAACGGTATCCGGCCAGGAAGGAGTATAACCGAAAAGGCCAGTTGATGAATCTTTTTTTATGTTCGGGCAAGTGCCAAAGCCACCGGAGCAAGTTGCAATGGTTTTCAAATATGAATCAATCCTACAAATTTTACCGAAAAAACAAGGGTCGGAAGAAACGGAAGAAAGGTCGTCAAGCCATCCCGTAGACTGTCCGCTTACCGAATGCAAAGCGTTTTCGTCCCTCACATTTTTGATAAACTCCATACCCTCTTGAGCCAAGTAAAAAGCGGTAATCTGGTCTTTTGCCACAGTTGACGATTTGATTCCTCCCTGGACAGCCGTAAAAGCGCCGGCGACAGAAAGCGACAAGATGCTGATTGCGACTAGTGTTTCAACAATAGTAAAACCTTCGTTGTTTTTGTTATTTTGCAATATTTTCATAAAATTAAATTTATTGAAAGTCAAAGCGGCGCTGGGACACAGTAGTTTCCAAACTGAATGACGATTGGGTAGAAGGCTTTGTTCCGGCAAAACCTTTCACTGTAATTATAACTTGCGGTTGAAGCAAATCAGAACCGTTGTTGTACAGTAAAGAACCAAAAACTCTAAATGCCAGACTTTGAATTGTTATGTCTGGAGAAGTGACAAAATACTCCGTACCGTTATTTATTGTCCTGCCAATTCGCCCGCCGTTTAGCCTATATCTTATTTGCGAACCGTTCACCGCCTGCAAGGTGATTGAATTGGCTCCGGACGGGCAATCATATGGCTGTGTGGTGTCTCCGCCTGACCCGCAGTGATAATTGCGCCCAAAGCGAATGGTGCGGGTCATGCCCTCCAATGTAAAGTTCATATTATCCATAACTGTGCGCAAGGTCTGGGATTTTTTATTGGCATCAAAAACCGAGAGTATTGAACCCATGCTGATAACCATAATTAAGCTGAAAATGCTGACAGCCACCATTATTTCAATAAGAGTGAAACCGTGATTAGAACCCCCTTTTTTACTGAGTAATATTTTATTTTTTCGAGGTGTTTGCATGGTATTTAATTTTAAATTCTAAATTCTAAATTTAAAATTGTTTATTGTACCGATATCTGCCCGGTACTCTCAACCGTTACCGTAAGAGCTTTGCCTTTTGGAGAAAGAAGACGGACTTTCCCCGTAAGAGAGTTGCCCACTATCGCCCCGCCGGAATTGACAAAAGAAATAGTGGCATCGGGATTGGGGCGCAAAAAAGTGATATTCAAAGTGCGAGCTTCGGGCGGAGGACACCGTGAGGCATCGCATATGGAGCTGATTATGACGTTGTTTCGGAGAATACCGCGTTCTACACACTCGGTATTGCCCCTTCCGCATCCGTTGCCCTGGTCATATTTGCCATCTCCATCTTTATCAACAAAAATATAATAGTGCGTCGAGTCATTCCTTGGGTCAAAGTAAATACCGTAAGCGGAAGTGAACTGCCCACCGCCTGCGGTAACTTCCCTTACGGAAAGCCCGTAGGTCTGCGCCTGCCTGACCGCGCTTGCCACTTCCTGCCCTGCGGCAGAGAGAGCAAGGTTATCGTTGAAAGACGAGTAAGTGAAAAGGACCACTAACATTATGAGGCTGACGATTGAAACCGAAACTGCAAGTTCGACGAGAGTAAACCCGGACATCAACTTTGGCGTTGTTTTTTGTAGCAAGGTTAAGACTTTTGGCAATGCTTTTTTGGTTATAAAATTAAATCTCATGGTTTGTTATTAAAAAAACAGTTGCAACAATGCTAAAGTCAGTGTGCGGGCAAAACCTTTGGGCTCCCCTGATTTCTCATTATTAAGAGGAGGCGAGAAGTGTCCCAATGCCCAGAACGTCTATCCGGCTGAAAAAAACTATTCCGGCGGCCAGAATAAGAAACGGAGCAAACGGTATTTCAGAATGAAAACTTAATTTTTCCCCGGAAGCTCTGGATAATTTGCTTCGGATAATTAGATATATGCTAAAAAACGCCCCCACCCAAAAAGCCAAAATAACAGAAGACACTCCGGAAACAAAACCGAGCAGAGCTCCAATTCCGAAAACGAGCTTGGCGTCGCCAAAACCTATCCACCTGCCGGCAGATACAAGCCACAGAAAGGCAAATGGCCCAAACAGAGCAAGGGGAGAGAGCAAGTCAAACAAATCAAGCGAATTTATTTGAAAATTCTTAAAAATGAAAAATAATCCGAGTTTCGCGACACTAAGAATAATGAAAGCATATACAAAAGAATTCGGTATAATGCGATGCTTTATGTCGTATAAGGCAATTACCATAAGAAGGCTAAAAACAAGGGCATAGTAAATAAAAAACAGTACAGAATACAAAAGGCCGTGCGAAAACATGCTATAGAGTGGAAAGTAGTGAAATTGGCGAATGGCAATGCCAACAAAAATAACCCCCGCCAAGAGTTCAACCAAAGGATACTGCCAAGATATCTTGCTTTTGCATCTGTTGCATTTGCCACCGAGAAAGAGAAAAGAAAAAAGAGGTATAAGTTCATACCATTTTAGTTCCGTATTGCAAGTAAAACATTTGGAACGGGTAGAGATAATCGAGAGTCCGGTATTATAACGCAAAGAAACCACATTTATAAAACTTCCTACCGCAACGCCTAACATGAATATAAAAATCAGAGATGTAATGTACATAAATTTATTATACACCCGCTGGAATTTTTGGCTATACGCTTATGTAACATAGCCCCAAACAAAACAAAACCGCCCCATCACGAGACGATTTTGTTTTAAGAATATAATATTAAAAGAAATATTATGGGCAAACTGTTGCCGCGCCAAGGGCTCCGGCTGTCCCTTTTGCGCTTCCCGTACTGTCAACGCACCAGTAGTTATTGGCGCCTTCAATAGCTTTAAGCGGTGCAGAACCCGCCCATGCACCTACAGTGTCATTGCATACAAATGACCCTCCGCCGGCTGCCGCTGCTGCCTGCCCGCCTTTTATAACCTGGGTATCGTCACATACTGCAGCATAAGTGCCTCCATCCGTATCATACCTAAGCTCCGCTTGAGCTCGGATATTGTTCAAGTTTGATTTTACAGCCGCATTGGCTCCTTTGCCTCTGGCGGTGTTAAGCGATGCAAGCACAACCGAAGACAGGATACCAATGATGGCAATAACCACCAAAAGCTCAATCAAAGTAAAACCGCGCTGGAAATTTTTACTGAATCTTTTTATCATAAATAAATTATTAACGAAATTCTTATAATGTAATACGTACAGTAATTATACGGCTCGGCGCCACCCATGCAAAGCCTGCACTGTGGATATCTAACCTTAGAACCTCAAAATTTGGAGGTTTTAAGCGGAGGAAGCTATGTTGTATATAGGCATTAGAACAGCCGCAAGCAAAACTCCCACACCGAGACCAAGAGATACAATCATGACCGGCTCTATGAGGCCGACCAAAGTGTCTACTGCAGTAGTTACCTCCCTCTGGTAAAACTTCGCCAAAGTTTTCAATATATTACCCAATTCACCGGACTCCTCGCCCACTTTTATCATTTGGACCATAATTCCAGGAATCTCTTTGTGTTCATCCAAAGCGGCAGAAAGCGAGCTACCGCCTTTAACCTCGGACAGTGTTTTATCTAAGATAGCTTTATATATGCGATTACCTACAACAGCTCCGGTAACCTCTATTGCCCGCAATATGGGAATACCGCTTATAATCATAGTATTTAAGTTATCAGCGATACGAGCCAGATAAAGTTTCCTGTATAAATCCCCTATATAAGGCAAGTCCAAAGCAATACTATCTAAAGTAACAGCTCCGTTTTCCGTATGGGCATATTTCCAAAAAACAAAACATAAAATGACAAAAGCAAACGCCAAAAAAATGCCGTAATTGACAAAAATACTGCTAACCCAAAGGACTATTTTTGTGTAAAACGGCACTTCTTGGCCAGAATCAACTATCATCAGGGCAATTTTTGGAATAATAACTGTAAACATAAGGACCATAACTCCGACAAATGTCATTATGACAAATGCGGGATATATCAATGCGTTTTTTGCTTTTGATGTTACTTCATACGTCCTATCCAGATAATCAGCCAAATAACTGAACGTTTCATCCAGTTTGCCGGATTCCTCCCCGGAGCGAACCATATTGACATAAAAGTCTGAAAAAATATCCGGATATTTTGCCAAGGAAGATGAGATAGAATTTCCCCCTTGAAGGTCGTCCGCTATTTCCAAAAGATATCTTTGGAGAGTTGGATTTTCCGCTTGAGAGCCGAGAAGGCGGAAAATACGCAAGGTGGATATTTGAGCTTGAAATAGGGTCGCCATCTGACGGGACAAAATGACAATATCTTTATTTGAAACACGATGAAATAGAAGTGCCAAGAAAAATTTGGACTTCTGTTCGTCGGGGGATTTTATCTCTTTTATAATAAGCCCACGCTTCTGCAGTTGGCTTATAGCCACATCAACGCTAAAAGCTTCTAGGCTACCTTTTGTTTCTTCTCCCCCTGAGGTTACGGCTTCGTAATTGAATATCATGAATTTAGTTTATAAAGTTATAAAGTTTGTAAAGTGAGATGTATTTGTATCTTACTTTATGAACTTGAAACTTTATTATAGCATTCTCTCCAACCCCTTTGTGTTTTGCGAATGCAAATAAGCGTCCTCTATGGTTATTTCTCCCGCCCTGACCAGGTCGGCCAAGTACCTGTTTAGGTCAATCATTCCTTCTTCTGAAGAGGTTTCAATGACGGAATTAATTTCATGCGCCCGATTTTCCCTAATCAAATTGGCTACCGCGCTGTTGTTTATAAGAAGCTCGCAGGCGGTAATAAGTCCGCCAGAAATGCGCGGAATAAGCCTCTGTGAAAAAATGCCGAGAAGGCTCAGGGAAAGTTGAAAACGGATTTGGGATTGCTGAATGTTATCAAAAGAATCTATAATGCGTTCCACTGTTTGGGCGGCATTATTGGTATGCAACGTTGAGAAGACCAGATGTCCCGTTTCCGCGGCAGTCACCGCAGTTGAGATATCTTCCGGCGTGCGCATTTCTCCCACCATCATAACATCTACGTCTTGGCGGAACATGCCGCGCAAAGCTGTATGAAAATCCGGAGTGTCTTGCAAAATCTCTCGCTGGTCAATGATGGATTTTTTTGATTCAAAAATATACTCTATCGGGTCCTCAATGGTAATAATGTGTTCCATGCGCCTTTGGTTTATAGTTTCAATCATAGTGGCAAGAGTGGTTGACTTGCCCTGGCCTGTCGGACCCACTACCAGGAAAAACCCTTGCTGTTTTGCGGTAAAAGTTTCCAGAATAGGAGGCAAATTGAGTTCCTCAAACGACTTGATGGTCTTTGGAACAAGACGCAGAGCAATGCTTATTTTGCCAAGCTGGAAAAAAGCGTTGCCCCTGAAACGCGTTCCGTTTTTATCATTATAGGCGAAGTCAGCTTCTTTCTTATCCAAAAAAATTTCTTTCTTTTGGGTATCAAGAAGTTCATCTAAAATGCCCTTTATATCCTGGTGAGCGAAAACCGGATGTTTTACCAGCGGTAAAAGAGAGCCGGCAACGCGTATAGCAGGCTCCCGCCCTTCCGACAAATGCAAATCCGAGGCATTCTCTTGGATTACCGTGGCAATTAAACCTTCAAATTCTTTTTTATAGTCAAAAGACATCAGTGTCCGTGTTTAACTTTATAAATCTGCAAAACCTGGTCTACCACCTCGGACGGTATTGTGGTTGCTTTTATAATATAGCCGTCAACCCCCAAATCTTTGGCTTTTTGAAAATCATCCGCCTGATTTGTCAGCATAATGACAACCGCTTTCGGAATAAGCTTTTCATTTCTTATGATTTTAAGAAGATCCAGACCATCCATGCCCGGCATGATTATATCCAGAAGAATAATGTCGTAATCATTTTTCTCTTTAATTTTTTCCAAAGCAGCCGAACCGGATGAGGAAGAATCTGTATCCAGACCAGATTTCTTAAACTTGAGCAAATACATATCCAAAAGAAAACGGTCATCATCAATAATCAGTATTTTTAATGTTTTATTTGCTATCATTGCATTTCATTATACTACAACTTGTTGACCTCTTCAAAAGGAATTATCTGGTGCATAGCCTTTACTATAGCGTCTTCCTTCATGTTGAGCATCCCTTTGGCGCGAGAAACTTTTGTAATATCCGATTCTGTGGCGTTTTTCAAAATAACAGCTTCAATATCTTTATCCATTTCCATAACCTCAATAACAGCCACCCTGCCCCTAGTGCCATTTGGACAATCTGCCGTTTCGCTCGCCTTATACACCTTGTCGGTAAACTCTATTTCGTTACGATATTGCTTTGGCAAATCGCTAAATTGTTTTTCTATCATGAGCTTGATGCTCCCTTCCACAGGAACAGGAGTTCCTGCTCCAGGACAAAGCCCCAAGGTAAGCCTTTGGGCCATTGCCAGTATCAAAGTTGGAGCGATAAGATACGGGTCCACTCCCATATCTATCAACCTTGGGATAACGCCTGTGGCTGAGTTGGTGTGAATGGTAGATAAAACGAGGTGTCCCGTAAGGGCGGCTTGAATGGCCAGTTGAGCGGTTTCTTTATCGCGGATTTCCCCGACCATAATAACATCAGGGTCCTGGCGGAGCGTAGTGCGCAAACCGGAAGCAAAAGTGTACCCAATTTCCGGCTTGACCTGAGACTGGGACATGCCTTCAATGTTGTATTCAATGGGGTCCTCCAAAGAAAGAACGTTCTGATGTTCGCGGTCAACTTCGTTTAGCATTGAATACAAAGTGGTTGTTTTTCCCGAACCAGTAGGTCCGGAAATGAGAATAAGCCCATAAGGTTTAGTTATGGCTTTTCTAACAAGCTCCAAATTTCTTTTGCTCATCCCGATATCATCCAACTTTTTAACTCCCTTTTCCTGGTCCAAAAGACGCATCACTACTTTCTCGCCAAAATAAGTGGGAAATGTGGAAACACGAAAATCAATTCTCCTATCTTCAATTCTGGCGGTAAATCTGCCGTCTTGAGGTTTCCTCTTTTCATCCAACTTCATGCTTTGAGTCAAAATTTTTATTCTAGCCACAACCGCATCGGAAACTTTTAGGGGAAGTATCAAACTGGTATTCATAACTCCATCTACCCTAAAACGCACCTTGATAGAATCCCTTCCCGGTTCTATGTGAATATCGGAGGCATTCCCATCCGTGGCATATCTCAAGATAGTAGCCACTATTTTTGTAACCGGGGCATCTTCTGAAAGCTGTCTTCCTCCGCTTGCCCCGGCTGTTCCTTCTTTTCCCGCTTCACTGCCAGAAATATTTTTATCCTCTTTATTTTCTGATTCAAGTTTGAGCTCTGTTTCAAGCTCCGAAAGAGACTTTGAAACTTCACCGGAAAGCCCTTTATACAAAGCGATAATTTTTTCAAAAATCTCCCGGCTAATCAAAAAAATCTTAAACGGCATGCCCGCTTTTGATGAGATGAAATTCAGGGCATCGTGAGCCTCTATATCATCCGGGTCAACCATCCCCACCTCCAAAACGCCGTCAACAACTCCAAGCGGCACGAGACGATAGTGCATAGCGGAATCTTCCGGTATATAATCTAGGACTTTCCCCGGGATATCCACATTATCTATGTTTTTTGTCGGCACCCCAAAATACTCCCCTTTTGCCTCCAAGATATCACGGGAAGAAATCCCATGCTTTATGAGTGACTCTTCAATGGTAATGCCTAGAGACTGCGCCTCTTCTCTGATAACGCTTGCGTCTTTTTCTGCCAGTATGCTTTTTTTTATAAGTGTTTGAATTATATCCATATGGCAAATTGTTAACCGCTAATCGCTAGAAACGCATGGGTTAATTTTAAAAACCAGTTTCTATTCCGATTGGAGCAAAAGGATTTGTTCTGCCTTGAGGTTCGGGGCTAAGCGGCAAAGTTAAGTCTTTGAGATTGTTAAAAACAGCCGAAGAAAAAAGGGACGGGTCAATGGAAATGACTCTCAACTTTTCAACCAAGGCAAGTATATCCTGGCCGACAACAATGGTTTCAGTTTCACTTTCTAAATCAGTAGGTGCGGCAGGAACAGCAAAAACTTTATACCCCAAAAAACCGGCTATTGCGAGAACTGTGATTGCTATGGCTAATTTTTGCGTTGATGTTGGCATATTTATCTCAAAGAATACGTGTTCATTTCTAATGAATAATCCAGAACGCCACTTTGGGCAGTCAAAGGCGCTTTTATTGACAAGCTTCTGACATCTATAAGGTGCAGGCTGGATTCAATATCTTTTAGAAACTTTAAAAATTGATCAAACCCTCCGCTTATTGTAACGGTGACAGAAGTAGTTTTATAAAGGGGTTCTTCCTCCTGTATAATCACCTCGCCCCTGATCTCCGCTTTTGACTCACTCACTTTGAACTCTTTCATGTCCATACCGTACCGGCTTGCTATTGAATTTATATCGTTCGCCAAAAGGACAGGGTCAAATGCATACGGAATAACTTTACTAAGCCGCTCCACGTCAGCTTCTGAAATACTGTTGTAGGAAGTTAAAACCGCATCACGTTTATTCTTTAGCTCTTTGGATTTCTCCAAAACATTCACATACTCGGCCTTTTTTGCGGAAAGGGTTTGAATATCGGAAAGCATAGGATTGATGTAAACGAAATATATTCCGAAACATAATGCTATTATGATAAATGGGATAACGGTTTTCATTTTATTGATTTATAGAGAGTGACTCCACCATCTTTTTGTACGATACAAGCCTTGGGTCAACTTTGGTAAAAAATTTTACCAAAATAGTGCCATTTTCTCCCAAAGCAAAGTCAGAAAATTTAGGCTCTTTTAAAAATTCATTCTTGGAAAAGATGTCCTGCTGATTAGCCATGGCATTGTATGTGGAGGTCTCTCCATCTATAGACAATGCTGGAAGACCTTCTGTTTTAGAGGTATAGACAAGGCTGGAAAAGCGCATTTTTTTGACAGTCAATTCCTGGAAAACGGCAAGAAGCTCCGAGACAACCACATGTTTTTCCAAAAGCTCTTTTGTAACCATGATTTTGGCATTGGCGTCAATCAATTCTTGAATTTTTTCCGGCTGAAAAGCTTCCCTCGCGGCGGCCAGATTTTTATCGGCAGTGGCAATTTGCCCGATAAGGACGTTTTTGTAGATAAAGCCCCCTCCTGCGACGAGAATGGTGATTACAAAAATAACAGTGGCAAGAAGAGAAAAAATATTGACGCTATGGACGTGAACAGACTGAGCGACGGAGCCTGTAATAATGGGCTTTTTGGGAATGAACGAAGATTGAAATTTCGGTTCCATATAGTTTGATTAATTATAGTACACATACCAGCAAAAAACTATACATACTGTGTATAAAAAATAACTAAAAAGACAAAACTTTTTAGTTCCTGATTTTTGCGTTCCAGAAACTTACATTACTCTAGCTCCTGCAAACATCTGAGAGCCACACCGACTGATACTGCAAATTCTGGGCCGGTTTCACGCAGGATTTTCTCCAAAAATGCCGGGGCAACAACTTTTGCAAAAGGGTCCCCACCCACAACTTCTGTTTGAAAATTGCGCTTTGCCACTTCCACCACTCCCTTGAGAGCACTCCCTCCGCCGACAAGCACCGCCTTGCTTACGTTTTTGTTGTATTTTTTCTCGTATGCCAAGACAGTGCGATTAGCTTCGGAAAAAATATAATCCAGAGTAAAAGTCGCAATATCTTTTATATTTATTCCGTTTATCTCCCCCAAAAGCCCCTTATCGCGCTTCAAAACTTCCGCCTCAACAACAGAGATGCCCAGAGATTTTGAGATTTCATCAGTAATGGCTTGGGAGCCTCGGCTTATCATGTGAGATGAGCGCAAAATGCCGCGCTCCACAATATAAAGCTTTGTGGATGTCGCTCCCATGTCAACTAAAAGCACTGGGGTGATTTCCTGGTCTAGTATGGAACGCATGGTGCTAAAAATTTCTATTTCAAAAAAAGTGGCTTCAAGGGCGCTCCTGGTGACAATATCGTGATAGCGGGATATTGTATCGTTGTGTAAGGCGACGATAAGAGCTTCCGTCTTAGCCAAAAGAGGCTTGCCACCGGAGTCAGTTTTTAGTCCATCAGATTCCGGGTTCTTATCTTTTGGAATAATGTACCAGTCCAAGGAAACCTCTGAGATGGGAACTGGAATATATTTGCGAGCCTCAATAGGTATCATTTCTGAGAGCTGTTTGAGAGATTCGTTCGGCATATCAATAACGGTAATAAGGCTTGAGGAAAACGGTATAGCCACTCCGCACAAACGAGTGGTGATTTTAACCTCTTTTTCTTTGAGCAAGTCCCCCAGGGCTTCAATAATTTTTTCTGTGGGAAGAGATGTCGCCTCTCCGATACTTTTGCCGGCATACGGGCCCAAAGAGAGTTCCCCATATGTGTCTAGTATGACGTGGTCATTTTTTTTGGAAAGTTGGACAACCTTGATGGATGATGAGCCGATATCTATACCCAAAACGCTTTTGCTTTTGGCATTGAAAAGCCCGCTAAATAAATTTGAAAAGAAAGACATATATTAAGTATAACGTATAATGTATAATGTATAAAGACAACATTACAAAAATGTTTGCTGCACTAAAAACTTTTTTCATTTCTCTCCTAAATACTGCTCTTCCTCCTCGCTCGGACTTTGCCATCGTTAAAAAACTTGATGATAAGGCTCTGGAAAAACTCCCCCGAGCGCTTGCGGTGGTGGAGATGGATTGGGTTCATCCACTCTTTCATTATAAAGACAATAAAGTGCGGGCAATAGTATGGGAACTGAAATATAAAGAAAACGCTCTGCCGTTGGAACATATAGGGAGGATGATGTATGAGGAAATAATAGCTCTGGCATCGGATATCGCGCTTTTTAACGGAGATGCGAGTTTCCTTCTTATACCAATACCAATAACCGGCGAGAGACGAAGGGAACGAGGCTACAACCAGAGCGATTATATTGCCAGAGCTATAATAGAAAATGACCTTGAGCGGACATTTCTCTACGCGCCGCAGTGGCTTTTAAAAACAAAAGAAACTCCGAGGCAAAGCCATAGTCAGTCAAAGCAAGAGCGTATGAGAAATTTGTCCGGCTGTTTCTCCGCCGACCCGCGTGTTCTCGGCAAATACGTAATTTTAATTGACGATGTCATAACAACCGGCAGTACTCTTTTGGAAGCTCGCAAAACGCTTTTGGAAGCCGGCGCCCGAGATGTATTTGCGTTTACGATTGCGCACTAAGTTGCGGAAGGAGTGGGAGTCGAACCCACAAACCGTTTTTTACACGGTTACGGTTTAGCAAACCGCTGACTTACCATTCGTCGCATCCTTCCATTTTTTTATTTTGTCTAAGTGTTTTTGGTTATGAGTACCAATCTTTTGAATATACTTTTTCACACACAAAGCATCGTCTATTCTTACATCCCCACCTCTACCACTTTTATCTCTGTAATTCTTGCTTATTCTTACATTAATCCCTAAATTTATCAAAGCATCGGCAACAGAATCTACAAGAGGCGCTGAGGCGCTTGTAAAAGTGATTTTCAGATACGAATATCTTCTCCCGTGAGAAACATAGTTGTGAATGAAAAAACATCCATCGGTATCAAAAAGTCCTCGTATGCATTCTCGTAAAAATGTTTTATTTTCTATTATCCAATTCGGTATATCAATTTGTTGCTTAATTTTGTTTCCCAACACAAGTCCAATTTCTTGACAAAAATTAACTAATGCCTTTCTACCAACAGTGATGCTCGTCGCTTTTGAAGTCTTGAGTTCATATGTCTTAGGTATCACAGAAAATAGTTTATAAATAACTCCACCAACATATTGAATATAATTCTTTTCATTCTCACCAAGAGTGATGTCAATATGATACGGGGTAATTCCACCATCTCCCAGCATAATACCCACAAATTCGGCAAGTAACTTACTTCTCTTCGGAATTTTTATTTTTTTGGGAGTTTGTAATCGTAATGTATTCTTACTGTATCGACCGGTCTTTTTCCACCACTCTCTCCATTTTTTCTTTCTATATTCTTCATCTATACTGACACTTCCATGTTTTATAAATCTACTTCGTCCGCCTATTTTTCCAGCATTTTGAAGATGAATTCTCCAGTCAGTAATAGAATGGTTTTTAGGAATTGCAATATTTGTTAATTTTGATATTTTTTTGGCAGAATCCTCTGAAATAGTAACTTCCTCTCGTTTCCAATCAGCTAATGTGCGTGGACTAATTTTCAATTTTTGTGCAAACTCATACCATTTCAATTCTAGGGAATTTTTAGCTCTCAAAATAAAATTTTTCTGAATTCCTTTTTCGTTAAACTTAATTCTATTATTCAACGACTCTAACATCTCTCCATAATACCATAAATGCTAAAATAATGTATAGTTATCCGTGCCATTGGATAGATGAGTGAGCATGGTTTAAACTAGCAGTTTACTAAACTGCCGTCCCTTTAAAAGGACCGTGGGTTCAAATCCCACTCTATCCGCCAGTTGGAATTTTGCAAGAAAAAAGAAAATTCCGTACCAAGAAATACGGGATTTTCTTTTTTAGAAGCCAATGTTTACTACTTGCTCAAGTAGTTCTCCACCGACCAGCCGTCAGGAGCATACTGGAAGTCAATCTGCCACCAGGTAAAACCGTCAGCTACGACAGGACCGTCTATGATTTTGCCTGTTGCATTGGCTCTTTGAGTTCCCCAGATTTCACGGCTTGTGCCTGGGTAGCCTCTGGTGTTTAGCCTGTCGGTTGTTTTTACAGTATCGCCGATACTGAAGATTGTGGTTGGACCTTGGCCCGTTTCCTTGATGTAGTTTCCTGCCACCCACCCATCCGGAGCGTACTTGAAGTTAACCTTCCACCAGACGTACCCGCTGCTTGAGATTGGACCGTCTACAATCACACCAATAGAGTCAACTGTCTGCTGGCCCCAGACTTGACTTGTTATGCCAGAATAGCCTCTGACGTTTATTCGAGTGAGAGTGATGACTGAGTCGCCCACACTAAGATTTGGGTCAGGTATAAGTGTAGGTATTGGAGTAGGTGCTGGAGTAGGTAGTGGAGTAGGAGTTGATATTGGAGGTGGAACAGGAGTTGGGTTTGGTACTGGTGTGGGAGTAGGCGTAGGAGTTGGTGTAGGGACAGGAGTTGGATTCGGCACCGGCACCGGTGCAGGAGTTGGGTTTGGTACTGGGGTTGGCATAGGAGTTGGAACAGGTGAAGGTGGAGGTATAGGTGTTGGCACTGGTGTAGGTGTAGGAGTAGGAGTTATTCCAACATATTTAACCAAGAAATCCTCCGCTGACCAGCCGTCCACTCCACTATCGTAATTTATATTCCACCAGTTAAATCCATTGGCTGATGTTGGTCCTGCGATTACTGTTCCTATTGCTCCTGTGTTTTGAGAACCCAAAGATGTACATGATGTGCCTGCGCAGTTTCTAACGTTTAGAGGACCAGAAGATATTTGGACTCTGTTGTTTATCTGAAATTTAGTGGATGGGGTGGGAGTGGGAACTGGAGTAGGCGTTGGAGTAGGAGAAGGAGTTGGTGTCGGGGATGGGGTGGGAACAGGAGTGGGGGAAGGAGACGGTGCTGGTGATGGAGCTGGAGCAGGAGGAGGAACTGGTGTCGGAGTAGAAGGAACTCCGCATACCCATCCTATATTGGTTCCAGCAACCCATCCGTCTACACCACTATCGAAGTCGACATTCCACCAGGTGTAGCCGCTCGCGGATATAGGTCCGGCAATAACAGTACCATCTATATCTATCCCTTGAGTACCTCTTATAGCACCGCTTAAACTGGCACTGCTTCTGACGTTTGTTACCATTATTGTATAGACTCTGCGACCTACGTAAGTACTTGGCGATGGTGTGGGTGTAGGTGCTGGTGGAGGAACAGGAGTGGGCGCGGGTGCAGGAGGGGGAACCGGCGTTGGAGTAGGAGATGGTGCCGGAGGTGGAACAGGTGTAGGTGTGGGGGTTGGAGTTGGGGTTGGAGTTGGGGTTGGAGCTGGAGGGGG
>Ga0209542_10000993_pt1 | contig 67840 bp, 84 predicted proteins | sample RifCSPhighO2_01_FD_184028 | JGI IMG/M metagenome (GOLD analysis project Ga0209542, IMG submission 184028) | Soil microbial communities from Rifle, Colorado - Rifle CSP2_plank highO2_0.1 (SPAdes) (version 2) | ecosystem: Environmental > Terrestrial > Deep subsurface > Rock core/Sediment ...
CGGATGCCCGTCAGGAGCTTCGACTCTTGATGGAGCAGAGCCCCGATATGTTTCGGGGTCCGGCCGGTCCTGCGGGGCCGATGGGTCCCCAAGGACCCCGTGGCCCGCAAGGAGTTCAGGGCTCCGAAGGGGCTCAAGGTGTCAAAGGGCTGATCGGCCCCATGGGCTTTACCGGGCCGATGGGAACACAAGGTCCGATGGGGCCGGCTGGGGAAGTCGTCGCTGTTCCAGCAACGGCGACACCCGCTCCTACCGCATCCCCTGCGCCTTGCACGATCAGCAAGATCCCACTCGATATACAGAGTGGGAAACCGGGGTGGACCATTTCTTGCGAGGGGGAGAAAGAAGAGGTCATTGACCTCTTTGGGGACTTCCCTTCGAGGGAGTTAATGCGCCGCGTACAAGTGGCGCAAGCAGTGCCCGACCGCTAAAAAAATCGGGACGCACTAAAAAGGGCAGACTCACAATCTGCCCTTTTTCCATTTTTTAAATCTGGATTTTTTGAGAAAATATGCAATAATGATGAGGATTTAGTGTAAGTATGTATGCAAAGAATTGATGACGTAGCTTGAGTTTGTGCTATATGCCTTGGAGAACGTTGGGAGCGCGACTGGCGCGAGCACCAGGAATTTTTCAGCAGAAAAATATCCGTGTTCTCCAAGGCATATAGCACAAACTCAAGCATATAATCTATATGAACAAACAATTTACCGTTATCGGGTTTGGGGGATCATTAATGATTCCAAAATTTCAGGAAGAAGACGGAATCAATTTGGCATATTTGAAAGCATTTCGCGCGTTTTTGAAAAGCCAAATGAAAGCAGGGCGAAAATTTATCGTGGTGGTTGGAGGTGGAAAAACCTGCAGAGTATATCAAAAGGAAGCTGGCAAACTTACCAAACCTTCCGATCGGATGTTAGACTGGATCGGCATTCGAGCGACTCATCTCAATGCGAGTCTTATTCAGACGATTTTTGAAAAGGAAGCGTACCCTGAACTGATTGATCGCAAACCGACTGTCGAAGAGTTAAAAAAAATGTTTCGTGAAAACATAAGTTTGTACGTTGCTGGCGGTTGGACACCAGGATGGTCAACTGATTTTATTTCGATGAACTTGGCATCCATGTTTGGAGCAAAGGAAGTGATAGACGCGGGGGATATTCGGTATGTGTATGACAAAGATCCCAAAAAATTTACAGACGCAAAACCCATTAAACGTATTTCCTGGAAAGATTACCGAAAACTGATTCCCGCAGACTGGACTCCAGGGCTAGCGGCTCCAATTGATCCCGTTGCTTCAAAGTTCGCTGAAAAAGCAGGTATTACCGCAAAAATTCTTCGCGGGGATGATTTACAGAATATGAAAAAGGCGGTGGAAGGAAAGACATTTGAAGGGACAATCATTATGTAAACAGACTTTTGTGATACTTTGTTAAAAATACGGATATCCGCTTGCTGGTAATGGTATCCAGCGAGTACGCTGGACGATGAGTTTGCAACCAATCCCAGTATTCTTGGGCAAACTCTATCGCCCGTCGAACTCGCAATGGTTTTCAAAAGAGTATCGCAAAAGCTCAATATCTTTATTTGAAGAGCGTTTGGATAGATTGACACGCTAGATTAAGGTCGTATAATGGATGTATATGAATCAAGATTTCTCTGAACTTATCGTATATTTGGACGAAAAATTTACTCATATCAATGAGCGTCTTGATTTGGTTGATAAAAAGTTCAATGATTTGCAAACGACCGTAGATGCATATGCAAAAAGAGCAGATACCTATTTTCAGGAAATGGTAATGTTGAGTCATAAGGTAGATCGTCATGAAAAATGGCTTCAACAAGTTGCTGAAAAACTTGGAATTAAATTGGATTATTAGGATTTAGCGAGAATTTTGAAGTATGTAAAGCTCTAATTATAGCTCTCTGGTAGAGAGTTTCTTTTTCTGTTACAGTAAAACTGATTTTAAGGTTTGTTTTGGTTTTCGATATTGAAATTTTCTCATCGCTATGAATAATTATCTTATTGAAGGATTATCTGGAACAGGGAAGAGTTCGGTATGCAAAGAGTTGCAAAAAATGGGATATCGAGCAATTGATGCTGACCAAAGTTTTTCCTATTTTAAAGATCCAAAAACTGAATTACCGACCCAGAAAATAAATCAATTTTATTTGACATGGGATACAAAAAAAGTGGAGGAAGCATTAGCTCATACGACAGAACCAACATTTGTATGTGGCGGTTTGGTGGATATGGAAAAATTCATGCCATATTTCAAGCAGATATTTATTCTTCGTGTGGATAATGAAACCTTGCGAAAAAGATTGCTTACTCGAAAAAATAATGATTTTGGCAAATATCCGGAAGACTTGCAAAGACAATTGGAATGGAATAAAGGAGTAGAGGAATACGCGAAACAAAAAGGGGCGACTCTTATTGATGCCACAAAACCTTTGTCGCAGGTGGCTCAAGAAATTTTAAAATATGTTGAAGTTTTAAGTGTCATGTCGCTCCTCCTGAAGATAAGGGATGTTTCTCTGGATAAACATTAAAAAATACATTGCATCAATTGGCTATCCCAGGAGGAATAGCCAATTTTTTATAAGTGAAAAGAATTATTCTTTGAGCATTTGCTCTTTGGGCGTTTCTTTGGCAGAATACAATTTATGAGTTTATCTGTCGGAATTGTTGGTTTACCAAATGTGGGCAAGTCAACGTTGTTTCACGCGCTCACGCAAAAGCAGGTGGACATTGCCAATTATCCTTTTTGCACGATTGACCCAAATGTGGGAGTTGTGAAAGTTCCAGACGACAGGTTGCAGAAACTTGCCGATTTTTCGCGTTCTCAAAAAGTGATTGGAGCGATTGTGGAATTCGTGGATATTGCGGGATTGGTGAGGGGAGCGAATAAAGGAGAAGGTTTGGGGAATCAATTTCTCTCGCATATCCGCCAAGTGGACGCGATTGTGCAGGTGGTGCGATGTTTTGAGAATGAGGATATTACTCATGTGGAAGAAAGCGTGGATCCTATCCGCGATATGGAAACGATTCACACGGAATTGATTTTGAAAGATTTGGAGACCGTGGAGAAACGCATTGCGAATTTAGACAAAGAAGTCAGGGGAAATCGCAAAGGGGCAAAAGAAGAACAGGATGCGTTGCAGAAATTGCATTCCGCCCTGAATGAGGGGAATATGGCCAGAGCGTTTGTGGTGAATGCTCCAGAATCGGAAGAATATATCAAGCCGCTTTTTTTGTTGTCTTTCAAGCCGGTTATCTATTTATTTAATGCGGATTCGGAAGCTCAAGCCACGGCGGCCATAGGAAAGGCGAAAGAATTAGGGGCTCCTTTTGTGGTGATGAATATCAAGGAAGAAGACGAGATGGCAGGATTGTCCTCTGCGGAAATAGAAGAACTGGGATTGTCCAGAAGCAAATTACCCGAATTGATTCAGAAAGCGTATGATGCGTTAATGCTGATTACGTTTTTTACAACGGGAGAGGATGAAACGCGCGCATGGACTATCGAGAGGAATTCTACGGCACCACGGGCGGGAGCCGCCATCCACAGCGATTTTGAAACCAAATTTATCAAGGCATCTGTCATTCACGCAGATAAACTTCTGGAAGCTGGCAGTTACGCAGCCGCAGTCAGCAAGGGTTTGGTGCGCACCGAAGGAAAAGAATATCTTGTGCAGGATGGAGAGGTCGTGGAGTTTAAGCATAGTTAACAAATAATTTTTTGAATTATGAAACCAGTGCATATAATGCTTTGAGAACACGGATATTTTTCTGCTGAAAAATTCCTGGTGCTCGCGCCAGTCGCGCTCCCAACGTTCTCAAAGCATTATATGCACTGGTTTCATAATTCAAAAAATCTATGCGTATACATATTGCGCTGGCCGTAGCTCTCTTTGTTGTTTTTGGGATTGGGGTCTTTGACTCGGGAGGTTTTATGAAATCTTTCCGCAAAGTTTCTGTGCGAGAGTCTGTTTCTTCTGTACCTTCAAGCACTCCTTCGCGCGGAGAACAAGCGAAGGTCGTCTTAACAATCGGATCTGAAACTCTTTATGGAGAGCTTGCAGATACTGTAGCAAAACGAACTCAAGGACTTTCAGGGAAAGAGAATCTTCCGGAAAATGAAGGCATGTTGTTTATCTTTGACGCGCCGAATTTCGTTTCTTTCTGGATGAAGGATATGAATTTTCCTATTGATATTGTCTGGATTAACGAGGAAAAACAAATTATTGGCTGGGAAGAGAATGTTGATCCGAACACTTATCCTGCAACATTTTCTCCAAAGGAAGAAATTGTATACGTGCTTGAGGTGAATGCGGGATGGATTCAGCGACACGACATTCAGATTGGACAGGCGATTGCTTTTTGATATACTCCAGATAGCTATCCTGCCTTGAGGTGAAGAACATGAGTCAGCCAGGGGAATGGGGATGTGCGGTTGGAATGGTTATCTTTCGCGATGAATTGTGTCGAGAAGTTCTCCTTGGAGTAAAAGATCGGAAGAGTTCAAAAAGCCGAGCAGGGCAGGAAGGGTTTCTGGCCGAAACCGTGATGTCAGAAATCAACGAGGAAATCTTTGAGGCGATAGCGCGGGGCGCATGGGAAGAAGGGCATTTGAAAGTAAAATGGCAACGGTATCTTGGAGTGAATGTAACCGCCCGAGGGACCCACGTATACTGGTATGAATGCTACGCGCTCAATCCAGATGAAGCGGCTCATGGGAGTGATATTGAATCTCTCCGTTGGGCGTCTATTTCTGAAGTCGTCGAACGCTTTAATGAAGAAGCGTTTCGTTCCCTTCCCTACGGCGTGAAGGCGATGTTGGAATCTTACGTATCGCGAGCGGCCTCGTAGAGGCCGCCAAGATTTATTGCGGCCTTCCTTGAAGTGAAGGCCGTACATTTTTGAAGTGTCAGGAGTTTACAATTTTGATAGAGCAGACTGTATTATTATGGCATTTTTTAAGATTCTCAAAAAAAGCAAAAAATCGAAAGCTCGTTTGGGAGTAATCAGCGCCAAACACGGCATTATCAAAACGCCTGCATTTGTGCCGGTCGCAACCAAGGGTACGCTGAAAGGCGTATTGCCCAGAGACGTGAAAACTACGGGCACGCAAGTCGCTTTTGTGAATACGTTCCATCTGGTATCGCATCCCGGCTCTGAAGTTGTGCAAAAATTCGGAGGCATTCACAACTATACAAAACTTGACCTTCCGCTTATGAGCGACTCGGCGGGGTTTCAGGTCTTTTCGTTGGGAGCAGGAAAACATACACGACAGGAATCTCAAGGAAAACTTCGGTATGCGAAAAGCCATGAAGGAGAAGATGTGCCGGTGGAGCGTATCACTGAAGAAGGAGTATGGTTTCGTTCGCCGCGCGATGGGAAAAAGCTGCTTTTTACGCCGGAAACTTCCGTCCGCCATCAAAAAAACATCGGAGCCGATTTGATCATGGCATTCGATGAATGTATTTATTACGGAGCGGGGCACGAGTACACCAAAAGTGCCACCAATAGAACGCACCGATGGCTGGAGCGTTGTATCAAAACGTTTCAAAAGGATCCCCAAAAGCCGGGATACCGGCAGTATTTATATGGGATTATCCAAGGAGGAGTATTTAAAGATTTAAGAATAGATTCGGCAAAGTTTATTGCGGCTCAACCAGTTGATGGCATTGCGATTGGAGGAGTATCCGTAGGAGAGACCAAGCGCGAGCTGCGCGAACAGGTGGAATGGGTAACTGACTATTTGCCGGAAGGAAAACCCGTGCATTTGCTTGGAGTAGGGCATGTGGATGATATTTTTGACTTAATTCGATACGGAATTGATACCTTTGATTGCGTGGAACCTACTCGCATTGCCCGCAATGGAGCGGTGTATCAGTGGAAAAATGGAAAAAAATTTACAGCCAGCGCGATTTCTAAAATTGATTTGGGAAAATCGAAATATATCGCAGATAAAAATCCGATTCAAAAGGGATGCAAATGCTATACATGTCAGAATTTCTCGCTTTCATTTTTGAATCATCTTTTTAAGGAAAGAGAATTAGTCGGGTATTCCTTGGCTACTATTCATAATGTGCGGTTTTTCTCGGATTTGTTTGAAGAAGTGCGCAAGGCAATCAGAGGAGGAAAAATCTAGATATATTCTTGATTGAATTGAGATCTTGTTTATGGAGGTATGTTTGTATTTCATTTGAAATGCCTTATAATTTAGGAAATATCCGTTCTGGTGAATGGATATTCAAAATGGCACATTCTATATCGAATTCAAATGAATGGAGGATGTGATGGCAAAACCGCTAATTTTTGTTTCCTCACCGTGTCTGCCTGCGGCTCGAGCGGTCCCAACAATTCAACGATTGGGTTATCGAGCGGCAGTGGTTGTTCCTTTTAAGCCGGATCCCTCCAAAAATTTTAGAGGGGAGGGAGAGTCTGTTTGGGCTCAACATGCGGATTCCATTTTCACGCTGGAGCGTCCTGCCGATATCGGTGCGATTGAGGAAGTAATGAGGATTGCTGTTCAAGGGAAAGCTGAAATATTTCATGCCATGTGGGGCCCAAATTCCGAAGAACCGACGCTTGTGGAAGCTTGTGCCAGCGCAGGTATACTGTTTTGCGGGTCTGCGGCAGCTGTTATGCAAGTCGCTGGACATAAGCCTGCAACGCGCAATATGGCGCTCCAAGCAGGCGTGCCGATTCTTCAAGGAACCGAAAGTATTACCAATTTTAATCCTTCTGCGGAATTTCTTGAAAGACTTGGTTTTCCTGGACGCCCGCTCATGGTCAAAGGTACAAATACGGGTGGCGGACGGATGATCTATCCTGTGAGAACAATGGAAGAATTGGAAAAATACATGCGCCAATGCAGGGACGCTCTGGAAATGGGCGATGCTTCGGCAAGCAGTGTATTCCTTGAACAGATGGCAGAGAATCCCCAGCATATCGAAGCGCAAGGAGCGATGGATAGAAATGGGGATATCGCTATCCTGGGGTTGCGTGTTTGCTCCATACAAGAGATGAGGGCAAAACGCATTGAAGAAGTTCCGCGCGCGACTCAAATTGTCGTAGAGAAGCGGAAGGAAATCGAAGGATATGCGGAGCGTATCCTTCACTATCTGGCGAAGAACGTGGGTTTCGGATGCGTTCTGACGATGGAATTTCTCGTGGATTGCCATGGGAATGTCTATTTTCTGGAGATTAATCCCCGGGTACAGGTAGAGCATCGGGTAACCGAGTTTGAGTATGACGGGCTTGATATGATCGAGCTTTCCATACTTCTGTCTCTGGGATATCCTCTCAAAGAAATCCTTCCGTCTCGACGACAGAATAGACATGTGATTGAAGCTCGTGTCTATGTCTGGTTTAAGGATGAGTTCGTGGATGTTCCGTATGTCAACTTTCCATTTACTCCTGGAGTTCATGTGGATTGCATGTTGCCTGGTTATGTTGTTTCATTCCTGACACCGCATATCGCGAATATCGTGGTGCAGGGTGAATCGCCAGAAGACGCAATCTGCAGAATGCAAGACTATTTGGATGAGGTGGCAATTGGCGGAACGACCAAAGAAGGTCTGCCTATCGAGACGAATCTTTGGAAACTGAAAGCATGGATGGGCGATCCGGATTTTCGAAGCGGAGGGTATACCACGAAATTCGTGGAGAAATTCTCGTCTGCCGATCTGCAACATGCTGAATCCAGACTTCGAGGTGAACTGTTTACCAGACGGTGGGCACAAGGAAGAGTTGATCCCGCGGTAAGCGAAGTGCGATACCCCGATGCCGTATTGGAGTTGTAACTGCTACAAATAAAGGCCCTGCCACTGAAACTGGCAGGGCTGATTTTTATTAAAATTTACCGCATATGCAAAACTGCTAAGGCACGTATAATTATTTTGGTGTTTTGGTTGGAGTTGGCGAGAAGAATTCTCTTAACTCTTCCACATCGGGAATTTTTTCTTGAATTCCTCCTGTTGGAGGTGTAATGTGTAAAACATTGAGGATTTCTTTTCCCGCGAATACCACTACGAGAACAATTAAAATAAAAACAGGGATAATAAGGTTCATATATCCATAGTATAGTATATTTATGAAGGTAACCGCAATCAAAACAAAAAAGGTAATTCCAAGGGAAGATACAAACCTCAAGGAAATTGTAGACGCGTTTTTGCCAAAATTGGCTGAACGATCAATAGTGGCGATAACCTCTAAAATTGTTGCTATTTGCGAGGGTGCGATTGTGAAAGTCGGGGAGGTCGAAAAAAACAAGCTTATTGAACAAGAGGCGGAGTATTTTTTACCTCCAGATCCCGGATACAGCTTTTACCTTACCATTAAATATAATCTACTGATCCCGTCATCTGGAATAGATGAATCTAATGGAAACGGATACTACATTTTATGGCCGCGCGATCCCCAGAAAACAGCAAATGAAGTGCGTGCTCATTTGTGCGCGAAGCATAAGCTGAAGAATATAGGCGTGATTATTACCGATAGCAAAACAACTCCTTTGCGATGGGGCGTAGAAGGAGCAACCATTGCTCACAGCGGGTTTGCTCCTTTGAAGAACTATATTGGAACCCCGGATATTTTCGGCAGAGAATTGCATTATACCAAAACGAACGTGATGGATTCTTTGGGAAACGCGGCGGTATTGGTAATCGGAGAAGGGGCGGAACAAACTCCGTTAGCTGTTATTGAAGACGCGCCATTCGTGGAGTTTCAAGATCGAAATCCTCTGGAAGACGAAGTAAAGCAAGTGAAGATTACTATGATGGAGGATGACTTGTATCGAACGCTTTTGACCTGTGTGAAATGGCAAAAAGGCGGAAGCGGAAGCGCGAGAAAGTAATACCATGGCTATTCAAGCGAAAAAAATTGTGATGGTTTTTGGTGTGTTTGATGGTATTCATGGCGGGCATCGAAACTTGTTTGAACAGGCGCGAAAGTATGGAGATGAGCTTGTCGCAGTTGTATGCCGGGACGAAATGACAACGCAACTCAAAGGCAAGTTGCCCAAGTTTTCAGAATCCGAACGCGTCGCAACGCTTAAAAAGGATGCTCTTATCGCGAACGCGGTTTTGGGAGATGAATATCTTTCTTCGTATAACATTTTGTTTCAACTGAAACCCAATGCGATTTGTCTTGGATACGATCAGCAGACGCTTGCCGATGATATTGTTCCATGGCTAAAACAGCAAAAGCTCGATATTCAAGTTATTCGTCTGAAACCTTATCAGCCGGAAATGCTCCATTCTTCGCTTTTGAATCAAGGTTGGTTTGGTTTTTAGGGAGATTTTGCCAATGAAGAGGGAAGAGGCATGATTGCCGATTTTGTCCGCGGTTATGTAGCGAAACTCGAAGAGCAAAAGCAATAATGGAGCATCCAGCAATTGAAGCAAGTAAATTTCAAGACATTTACTTTTTTGATTTTGTGCCGTATGATTGGGTTTTGAAGTATACGAATTGATTATGGTTCACATTAGTCTTCAACCTGAAATTCTCGGACATATCCTTGGCTTTCCGATTACCAACAGTTTCATTCTTTCCCTCTTAACCGCGATTATTTTAATTGGGGTAGGTGTTTTTGTGGCAAAATCCCTGCGGTTTATTCCGAACCGGCTTCAAAATATCGTAGAGTTGATTATCGAGGGGTTGCTTGGGTTTATGACGCAGGTATTGGGAGACGCAAAACTTGCCCGCAAGTTTTTTCCTTTAATCGCGACAATCTTTTTATTTATTCTCGTGAATAATTGGATCGGCGTTTTACCGGGTACGGGATCCATTGGATTTTATGAAAATGAAAATGCGCATGTTCTTGAAAGTCCAGAGGGAACGGATGCTCATGAGGAAATTGAGCCGCAACCGTTGGAAGAAAAGGAAGAAAGTCATGGTCAATTTGTGCCGTTCTTTCGCGCGGCGAACAGCGATTTGAATACTACGCTTGCGCTCGCATTCGTTGCGATGGGTGCCATTCAAATGTATGGAATCGCAAAACTGGGATTTTTCGCGCATATCGGGAAATTCATAATTCTTACCAAGGGGCCGATTTATTTTTTTGTGGGACTTTTGGAGTTGATAGGGGAGTTCGCAAAGATTTTTTCCTTCTCATTTCGTCTTTTTGGAAATATCTTTGCGGGGGAAGTGTTGTTGGTGATTATTATGACGTTGGTACCCGTTATTATTCCCATACCTTTTCTTTTTCTTGAATTTTTTGTAGGATTCATTCAGGCATTGGTATTTTCTATGTTGACGTTGATATTTTTGAAAGTAGCGACAACGGAAGTTGAACATTAGAAATCAAAAAAGGTCAGAGATTAATTATTTTTTTATTTTTTTATGGAAACAGAAGCAATCAAACAGTTGGCTCCCGCAATCGCGATCGGACTTGGGTCATTGGGTCCGGGGCTAGCAATCGGCTTGTTGGCGGGAAAAGCGTTGGAAGCAATCGGACGGAATCCGGAAGCCGCTCCAAAGATTCAGACCGCGATGATTTTGGCGATCGCATTCGCGGAAGCTATCGCGATTTACGCTCTTGTGGTGGCATTGAGTATTAAGTTTGTATAGTCGCTTGTTGTGCCCGCGCATCTGCGGTTACATTGAGTTTACGGCGGAATGCAGGAATTATTCCAAAATTTAGGTATTAACGGCAAGCTTCTGTTCGCGCAGATCGTGAATTTTCTGCTTATTTTATTTTTGCTCAAGAAATTTGTCTTTGGCAAGCTGATTTCGCATTTGGAAGCGCGAAGAAAACGGATCGAAAAGGGATTGGAGTTGAGAGATAGTGCCGAGCGCGAAATGCAGAGAATAGAGGATGCCCGGCATCGTGAATTGCAATCGGCACGCATTCAAGCTGAAGGTGTGGTGGCGCAGGCGCGCACCGATGCCGAAGAAAAGCGCAAAAAAGCGCTTGAATTGGTGCGTCAGGAAGCGGAGCGTCTTCTTGCGCAGGCGAGAGGAGAAGCGGAAAAGCAAAAAAGCGATGCGACGAGAGCCGCGGCAGAAGACATAAGAAAAATTTCGCTTTTGCTTGCAGAACGCGTGCTTGCGCGATCTCTCACGAAAGATGACGAACAAACTGCGTTAAAAGAGGTGCAAACCTATTTTGAAAAAGAATATCAGCTCCAGCATTAATCTATGGCAAAAGCAAAAGCGAAAATTTACGCCCGAGTGCTCGTGGATTCCTTAAAAGAAGCCAAGCAACATAAGCAGACGGAAATTATGAGGGCATTCAAGACTCTGTTGCAAAAAAGAGGAGATGTTCGCCAGTTATCTGCGATTCTGCGGGAAGCCGAGAAATTGTGGCAGGATACGGAAGGTAAGCTGGCGAAACTCGTAAGCGCCGAGGCGCTTACTTCTGGGGATAAAGAGAGTATTGAAAAATGTTTGAACAAAGTAGGATATCGCATGGAGGAAGAAATTGATCCTAAACTCATCGGCGGAATGGCGCTTATTCTGGAGAATAGTTTTGTGATTGATAACACCGTGCGGGGGAAGCTCCAGCGAATCGCAAAACTTCTATAGAAAAGTATATTGTTTATTACTGGTTGCAGGTTAAGGATTTCGATCCGCAATCTGCAATAAGTAATCAGCAATTTCAATTATGGCAAAGGATTCATTGTACGATATTTTGAAAAAAGAACTTGAAGGAGTTCATGCTGGGCCAACTGGCGAAGAAATCGGAAAAGTAATGAGTATTGGAGACGGCGTGGCGCAGATCGAGGGCTTACCCAATGCCGTGTATTCTGAAATGATAGAAGTGCAGACTCAAAGCGGCGTTTCCGTTCCTGCGATGGTGTTAAACCTGGAAGAATTTCTGGTTGGCGCCGTGATATTGGGAGATGCCACGCAGATGAAAGAAGGAGATACCGTAAAACGCACGGGAAAAGTATTGTCCGTGCCGGTAGGGGAGCAATTGCTTGGGCGCGTGGTGAATCCACTGGGCGTTCCTTTAGATGGAAAAGGAACGTTGGGAACTACGCAGACTTTGCCCATTGAGCGTCCTGCTCCTGCGGTTATGGACAGACAACCGGTGAATACGCCGTTGGCAACAGGAATTAAAGCGATTGATGCTGCTATTCCCATTGGCCGCGGTCAGCGCGAGCTTATCATCGGCGACCGCCAAATTGGAAAAACCGCATTAGCTCAAGATACAATTTTAAACCAGCTCAATGAACCAGAAGCAACGCGTCCGATTTGTATCTATGTTGCAATTGGCCAGAAGACATCAAAGGTTGCGCAATTTGTCGGAGAATTACAAGAGAGGGGAGCTATGGCATACACTATCGTGGTTACTGCTAACGCTTCAGACCCCGCTTCTTTATGGTACATTGCGCCGTATGCCGGATGTTCGATGGGAGAATATTTCCGTGATAAGGGAAAAGATGTGCTGATTATTTACGACGACTTGTCTAAACACGCGTGGGCGTGGAGACAAATTGCGTTGCTGTTGCGTCGGCCGCCGGGTCGTGAAGCATATCCTGGGGATGTGTTCTATTTGCATTCTCGACTTTTAGAGCGAGCTTCCAGATTATCCAAAGAAAAAGGAGGAGGTTCTTTAACAGCGTTACCAATTATTGAAACTCAATTAGGGGATGTATCGGCGTATATTCCTACCAATGTCATTTCTATTACTGACGGACAAATCTTTTTGGAGTCTGATTTGTTTTCGAAAGGCCAGCGGCCTGCAGTAAACATCGGAATCTCGGTTTCTCGTGTGGGATCAGCCGCTCAAACCAAAGCAACCAAAAAAGTGGCAGGGCAATTAAAGCTCGATTTGGCGCAATTTCAGGAATTGGCGGCGTTCGCGCAGTTCGCGCAGGATTTGGATCCTGCAACCCGCAAACGAATTGACCGCGGCCAGCGGTTGATGGAAATTCTCAAGCAAGGGCAATTCGAACCAATGCCGATGGAAGAACAAGTTGCTTCTTTGTTGGCGGTGAACGAAGGATATGTAGATGATGTACCCCTCGAGCAAGTGAGAGATTTTGAGAAGCGGCTCTTGACGTACTTGAAAGATCAGCACGAATCTCTCTTGCAAAAAATCCGCGAGAGTAAAGCTCTGGAAGATGATACCAAAGAAGAATTAAAGAAGGGGATAGAAGAGTTTAAACAAACGTATACGAGATAAATTTCTAAAAACTTTTCATGAATATTGATCGAAAAATTATTCTTCTTGTAGGTTTACTAGGTGTCATTCTTATCTTAGGAGGAATTTTTGCATTTCAGAGTATTCAAAAGAAGAATAGAGCGAATGATGAAAATAGAAAAATTGAATTTGTTGATGAACAGCAATATGAGCAAAGAATCAATGCATCTGTGAGCGATTTGGTGGCAGCAAAAGGATGTCCCAAAGATATGAATTTCTATGGAGTTATTGATTGCAATCTTAAAACGGAATCTTTTCTACTTGAAAAAGATAATAAAGTATTCTTGAAACTTGCTAATGCTCGATATGTTATCGTGGATGTTGCGGTCAATCAGCCATGTATGCGGGAACCTTTTTCCAAACAAGTGTATGCAGCTATAAGTTGCGATTTAGAGGTAGCAGCTGATGCGAGTGCAGATGAGTATTATCTTGTGAAAGAGCATGCTGATCTGAATCTCTCGAATAATGAATTTCGAGATGCTTATCTGCAAAAAATCTCAATGTACAATAATATTCTTCAAAATGAAGAATGGGGGAAGACAAAAGATTCTTATTTTAGTGGTCCACGTATTAAGTTTCAGCAGGACTGGTTATCTCCCTTATTAGGAAGAACATGAAATTATCTTGCAATTGGAGAAGATGAGAAAGCATGGACGGAATTTGATAAAGATTTTGATATGTATAATACGAAATATCCCATTAATTATGCAGAGATTGATAGGGATGGGATAAAACGCCTTATCGAAACAGGATTTAATCCAAAGACAAATTATTAAGGAATATGGCTTCATCGAGACAATTACGAACAAAGATACGGTCGGTAAAGAATATCAGACAGATCACGCGTGCCATGCAAATGGTAGCCGCTACCAAGATGCGAAAAGCGCAGGAGTCTGCTTTAAGGGCGCGTCCGTATGCAAAAAAATCGTTTGCGTTGCTCTTGCATTTATTGGGGTATGCGGAAGTTGAAGGATACGCCAGCTCTTATATCACCAAAGTGGGGACAGTCCCCACTTTGAAAACAGAGCGAATTGCTTTCGTGGTTGTTACCAGCGATAAAGGGTTGGCCGGAAGTTTTAACAGCGCCGTATTGCGTCTGGCAAGCCGATGGAAAAAAGAAGCGGAAACTGCCGGAAGCCAAGTGGAAATTGTCGCGGTAGGAAAAAGGGGAAGAGATTTTTTCAAGAGCAGGGGATCTGTGATTGCGGCTGAATTTTTCCAATTTTCAGATATCGTGACGTTTTCAGATGTGGCTCCCGTTATCAACTGGATTTTGGAGGCGTATGATCAAAAAAGATACGACAACATAGTGTTTTGTTCCACACAATTTGTTTCTGCGCTTACGCAGAAGCCCGAAATTCATCAGATATTGCCCTTAGAAAAAGAAGAGCTTGCTAAAATCATCGAGGGAATCGTTCCCAAGACTGGGCGGTATTCTGAAATCGCAAAACAAGAGCAAGCTGATATTCAGAATCTGCAATATATTCTAGAACCATCGGCTCAAGAAATTTTTCAGACCGTAGTGCGCGATTTGGTCAAAGTGGCAATATTGCATTTGATCTACGAGTCAAACGCGTCAGAACATTCAGCTCGCATGATTGCCATGAAGAATGCCACGGAAAACGCGGGAAATCTTATCGAAACCTTAAATCTGGAATTAAATAAGTCGAGACAAGCCGCGATTACGCAAGAGCTTACGGAAATTTCAACGGCGAAAGAAGCGTTAACATCAGAGTAAATGTTTTTATATATATGACGAAAGGAACAATTATACAAATTATGGGGCCGGTGGTGGATGTGGAGTTTGCAAATTCTTTGCCATCTTTGCAGACAGCATTGATGGTCAAAAGAGAAGGGAAGAAGGATTTGGTGTTGGAAGTTGCCCAGCATTTGGGAGGAAATCGGGTGCGCACTATTGCGATGGATTCTACTGATGGGTTACAGAGAAAAGAAGAGGTGGAAAATACCGGAAAGCCGATTTCTGTGCCAATTGGCGAAGGAGTGCTGGGTCGTGTGTTTGATGTGCTGGGAAACCCTATTGACGGAAAAGGCGAGGTGAAAGGGGAGAGGTCTTCGATCTATCAGCCAGCTCCCAAATTTGAGGATCAAAAAGTAGCCCCTGAAGTTTTTGAGACGGGGATTAAGGTTATTGATTTGTTGTGCCCCATGCTCAAAGGAGGAAAAGTAGGATTGTTCGGAGGAGCCGGAGTAGGAAAAACCGTGCTTCTGCAGGAATTGATTCATAACACCGCAAAAGAGCATGGAGGATATTCGGTGTTTGCCGGAGTAGGTGAACGGACGCGCGAAGGAAACGATTTGTACCGGGAAATGGAGGAATCGGGTGTGTTGGCAAGCACGGCGATGGTTTTTGGTCAGATGAATGAAGTTCCGGGAGCGCGTTTTAGAACCGCATTGTCTGGGCTGCGCATGGCAGAATATTTCCGGGACGAGATGAATAAAGACGTTCTGCTGTTTATTGATAATATTTTTCGATTTGTGCAGGCGGGGTCAGAAGTATCTGTTCTGCTTGGCCGTATGCCGTCTGCCGTGGGATATCAGCCGACGTTGGCTACCGATATAGGAGAATTGCAGGAACGCATTACGTCAACCAAGAATGGTTCGGTAACTTCCGTGCAAGCAATTTATGTGCCGGCAGACGATATCACTGACCCAGCTCCCGCAACCACATTCTCTCATTTGGATTCGACAATCGTGCTTTCCCGCGAACTTGCTTCATTGGGTATTTATCCTGCGGTGGACCCGTTGGCTTCGCGATCTGCGGCGTTAGACCCTCGTATCGTGGGGGATGAGCATTATCAGATTGCAAGAGAAGTTCAGAGAATTTTGCAGAGATATAAAGATTTGCAAGATATTATCGCGATTCTGGGAATGGAGGAACTTTCAGATGAGGATAAACTCACTGTATCGCGCGCGCGCCGCATTCAGAGATTTTTGTCTCAACCGTTTGCGGTGGCAGAGCAGTTTACGGGCCGCCCTGGAAAATATGTGAAAATCGCAGATACGGTGCGTGCGTTCAAGGAAATTATCGAAGGAAAGCATGACGCCAAAGAAGAAGGAGCGTTTTATCTCAAAGGAGGGATTGAAGAAGTGTAATTCTTACTATGGCTTTTCCACTCAAAATATTTTCACTCGAACGGGAAATTTTCGTGGGTAACGCAAAATCTCTAAGCGTACCCACAGTTAATGGCCAGATTCAAGTGCTTCCGGAGCACGCCGCTTTAGTAACTTTACTTAAAGCGGGAGAAGTGGTGGCAGAAACCGAAGATGGCACGACGCATAAGATTCCTATTGCTGGCGGCACCGTGGAGGTTAATGAACATGAAGTAGTGGCGCTGGTGAATTTCTAGGGAGCGTTTTTATATCCTCAAATAAGATTGGGATGCTCCCATATTCCGGTTTTATTTTCCACATCTTGAATTTGCTATGAGGTTGTGGTATGCTTTTGGCAACTCTAAAGAAGGGGTATAGGTATGTTCCTTCGATGCGCCAATCCGGAATGCCCAAATCACAGTGCAAGGATTTCCGCAGAAGGGTTTTCGGGAATATATTGTGATTGCAGATGGCCAGGAGGCGCTATCTGCAATGGGTTGATGGAAAGTATTCCTGAACGAGAACTGGGAATACTGCAAATCCCCAATGGGGCACGCAAACCGTTGTCTGCAAATTTTGTTCCAGGGAGCGGCCATCATCACGGGAGGAATGGAAAAAGAAGAAATGGATTTTAGAGTTTTCAATCCATGGGGCGTCAAAGATTTGACGCCCTTTGTTTTGTAATCCAAAGTTTCGCATTGGGAATTCGTGTCTGATATTTTATTGAGAGCGATTTTAAGGTATGATGATTGTTGTATGAAGCATCGCCAGCAAGCATTTACATTGATTGAACTTCTTGTTGTGATTGCAATTATTGGAATATTGACGGGTATTACGATTATTGCATTGCCAAAGGCAATAGAATTTGCTCGAATTACAAAGGCAAAAGCGGAAATTCGGGATATTGTAACTTCGATTCGTCGTTTGGAACTTGATACCGGGCAATGGCCGGGGCATCAGGAAATAAATGTAATCGGAAACGAAATACCGAATAACGAAATTTGGGATTTGAACGAAGAGGTTGCGGGCTTGACGCAAAACGACTCTGCGGATCCATATCCTAATTGGCGCGGATATTACGCGGCTTATATCCCGCTTGATCCGTGGGGAAATCCGTACTTTTTTGATTCTGATTATGATGTGGATGGGATATGGGTGATCGCAGTAGGATCATTTGGCCCAAATGGCATCGGGCATAACGTTTATGATGAGGATGATATTATCTATGAGTTGGGAAGGTAGAATTTGTTTGAACTTGCGCTTTCCGCATGGTATGCTGCGGAAAGGGATAACATAATATGCATTAACCGCGGGAACTATGGAGCAAACAAAAAAAGTAACGATTTTTACAACTCCCACATGCGTATATTGCCGCGCGGCAAAGGATTTCTTTCAAGATCACAACATTGCGTATGAGGAAAAGGATGTGGTGGGAGACGAGCAGGCGAGAGAGTATATGATGCGCAGGTCCGAGCAAATGGGCGTGCCTGTCATTGAAGTAGGAGAAGATATTGTTATTGGCTTTGATAAGCGGCGTCTTTCTCAATTGTTGGGTATCGCGTGAAGATATATAACCCTTGATTTTAGGGTATGAGCAATCCGGCAATTAATTTGCTTCCCACGATTTTTGTGATTTTGGGAGCGACGGGGGATTTAATGCAAAAGAAACTTGCCCCTTCGCTTTTTCGTCTGTATGAGCAGAAAGAATTGCCCGCGCTTTTTCAAGTGGTTGGGTTTTCGCGCGACTCGTTAGATGACGCGAGATTTCGGCATCTGGTGAGTGATATGATCCGCGCGAAGGTGAAAGGATGCTCCAAGCAGAAGGTAGAAGAATTTACCCGTTTTTTCTCGTATCAGCAAGGTCTTTTTGAAGAAAGAGCTGGATATGAAAATTTGGCTTCGCGCTTTGGCATGCAAGATGGAGAATGGAAAGTGTGTTCAAATAAACTTTTTTATCTGGCGGTGCCGCCGCAATTTTATCGGACGATTTTTTATCAGTTAGCAGAATCCGGGCTTACAAAACCATGCAGCCCAACGGAGGGATGGACTCGCGTCATTGTGGAAAAACCATTTGGAAAAGATCTCCAAACCGCGCAGGAATTGGATCGTCTCTTGGGAAGACTCTTCCGGGAGGAACAAATTTATCGTATTGATCATTATCTCGGGAAGGAAACGGTACAGAATATCTTGGCGTTTCGGTTTGCTAATTCCTTTTTTGAGCCAATCTGGAACCGGGAAGCCGTGGAGTCTATCGAGATAAAGTTCTGGGAAGATTTTGGAATTGGCGACAGGGGAATCTTTTATGACGGAAGTGGAGCATTGCGCGATGTGGGGCAGAATCACATTTTGCAGTTGCTTGCTTTGTTCTTGATGAGCAATCCAGGCGATTTTACTCCAGAGTCAATACGCAAAGAACGCGCGCGCGTGCTGAAGGCCTTGCGCGTTTGGCGTTCGGTGAAAGATATCCAGCAAATGACGATGCGAGGGCAATATCAAGGGTATCGCCTGGAGAAAGATGTGGATGCTTCATCTCAAACGGAGACGTATTTTCGCATCGAAACATTTTTGCAGACGCCCCGGTGGCAGGGAGTGCCTATTTATTTGGAAGGAGGCAAACAAATGCCAGAATCCAAGGTGGAGGTAACCGTAGTGTTTCGCCATAGCGCACCTTGCTTATGTCCGGAAGGAGGAGCACACTATAAAAATACTCTTCGGTACAGAGTCCAACCGCAAGAAGCTATCCACTTATCTTTCTGGATAAAAAAACCCGGAGCGCAAATGGAACTTGAAGAAAAAGATTTTGCGTTCGATTACAGAGCGGCGTTTGAAGGGCATGATTTGAGCGATGCGTACAAACGCCTGCTATTCAGCGTAATTCGCGGAGATCAGACGCTTTTTGTGAGTACCGAAGAAATTTTAGCCGGCTGGAAATTTGTAGATCCCATTGTGCGCGCATGGGAAGAGGGGGTGACGGAACTTCATGAATATGCGCAAAAATCAGATATGATGGTGAAGATGAAGTTGTCGGCAGATGTATAAATCAAAATATCAAAGTAATATCCGCGAAGATTTATATGATGAAAAAACAAATCGGGTATGTGGGGTTGGGGAAAATGGGAATGAGCATGGTGTTACGGTTGAAGGATGCCAAATGGGATGTTCGTGCGTATGATATCATCCAAGAGGCGAGAAATACGGCCAAGAGAAAGAAAGTTGCGATTGCGAAAGATTTGCGCGATCTTGTGGGACAATTGCCGACCCCGCGGATTATTTGGCTTATGGTTCCTTCGAGAGCAGAAAAAGGAGAGAAGAACCCGGTGGATCAGATTCTCCAAGAAATCATGCCGTATCTCTCGAAGGGGGATATCGTCATTGACGGGGGCAATTCATTGTATGAAGAAACTGCGCGGCGCGCCGAATATCTTGCCAGATCAGGAGTTGAGTTTATGGACACGGGAGTTTCCGGAGGCCCCGGAACGGTGCGCGAGGGAAAACCTGCGATTATGGTGGGTGGAAACAAAAAAGTTTTTGAAAAGTTGAGATTTCTCTTCTATGATCTTACCCAAAAGGAAAGTATTGGTTATATGGGGCCGGCGGGATCCGGACATTTTGTAAAAATGATTCACAACGGAATTGAATATGGGTATATGCAGGCATTGGCGGAAGGATTTACCTTATTGAAACGCGCGCCGTTTGAACTGGATTTGCAGGAAGTCGCAAGAGTATATAGCAACGGAAGCGTCATAGAATCTCGGCTTACCAAATGGCTGCAAAGTGGATTAAAAAAATATGGAGAGGAGCTGGAAGAGGTTTCAGGATCTGTGGGGCATACAGGAGAAGGGGAATGGACGGTGAAAACCGGCAAGAAATTCCATATCCCGCTTCCGGTGATCAAAGCCGCGCTTTTGTTTCGCGCGCAATCCGCGAAACATCCAAGTTATACGGGTAAAATTTTATCAATGCTCCGAAGTGAATTCGGAGGGCATAAGGTTTCCAACTAGACTGCGGTCTTTTTTTATGAATATAATAATCTATGAGAGTGTATAAAGCATCAAGCAAGGAAGCGGCGATGCGAAAAGCAATACGAGCATTGAATATGTGTCTCAAGCGAGCAAACCAAAAGCAGGTGTTGTTGATGTTCTCGGGGGGTTCTGCGTTAGAGCTGTTAGATGGAATCGAGTTGTCGCTCATCGGCAAACATATTACGGTTACGGTGTTAGATGAGAGGTACAGCAGAGACCCTGCTATTAACAATTTTGCTCAAGTCGCCCAGACAGATTTTTATCGGGAAGCGGAAAAAAAGGGGATTGATTATATTGATACGCGAGTGCATTATCGTATTACGCTTCATCGTCTTGCCGGAAAATTCGACAGAGCATTAAAAAGATGGCGGAAAAATCATCCGGAGGGATGTATTATTGTAACGCAGGGGATTGGAGAAGATGGACATACGGCGGGGATTTTGCCGTATTCCAATCAACAAAGGAAGTTCCAGCGATTATTTGAGCACAAGCAGAAATGGATAGTGGCGTATAGCGTTCCGAAAGCCGCCAATAAATATACCCGCAGAATGACCGTAACATTTCCTTTTCTGCGCGAACAAGCCGATTGCTCGATTGTGTACGCGACAGGAAAGGATAAGCGCCGGGCGATCCGGAAAACGCTTGCAAAATCAGGAAGTTTGGAAGCAACTCCTTCCCGCGTTATTCAGCAAATGGCAGCCGCCCGTTTGTATACCGATTTGTAACATTCTTGAAAACTTTATATCTGATGCGACCTGACGACCTCAAAACAAAGATATTTTTGGATAGCGGAAATCCCATGGAAACAAGAGAAGCCCTTGCGCTTCTTGGTTTTTTGGACGGTCAGACCACCAATCCTTCGCTGGTTGCGAAGAATCCGCAAGTGAAGCGCAAGATTGAACGAGGAGAAAAATTCGGACTCGAAGAGCTGAAGGATTTTTATAAAGAGATTGTTCGGGAAATTTCGAGTTTGATTCCCGCGGGTTCCGTATCTGTCGAAGTGTATGCCGATCGCAATACTTCAGCTGAAGAAATGCTTCGGCAAGGCACAGAGATGTTTTCGTGGATTCCCAATGCTCATATTAAATATCCCATTACAAGCGCTGGATTGGATGCAGCCGAGCGTTCACTCGCGGAGGGCATGAGAGTGAATATGACTCTTTGTTTTACTCAACAGCAAGCCGCGGCAGTCTATGGAGCGACTCAAGCGGGGAAGAAAGGAGATGTCTATATTTCTCCATTTATCGGCCGCTTATACGACCGCAAGGAAAATGGACTGGATTTGGTGAAGAATATCCTGCGCATGTATCAAGATGGCGACAATCACGTGGAGGTGCTTTGCGCTTCGGTGCGCAATCTGGAGCACTTTTTCGGCGCTTTGAAAATAGGCTCGGATATTATTACCAGTCCGCTTGCGGTATTGAAGGACTGGCGGACAAACGGTAAAAAAATGCCGGAGGAAAAGTTTATGTCTTATGCAAGAGGCACGAAAATTCCTTATGAAGAGTTGCATCTTCACCATGATTGGCGCAAGTTCAATATTATTCATGAGTTGACGGATACGGGTCTTGAAAAGTTTGCGGCAGATTGGAATTCTCTGCTTCGATAACACATTAAAAACTGAAAGACAGATATGTATAAACCAATTCGGGATTACGCGATTATCGGAAATCGCAGATCTGCGGTATTAGTTGCAAAAAATGGCTCGATTGACTGGGCGCCTGCTCCTTATCTTGATTCTGCGAGCGTGTTTGCCGCTGTTTTAGATGATGCAAAAGGGGGATTTTGGGGCATACGTCCCGAGGGAGAATTTACATCTACTCAACAATATATTCGTGAAACAAATGTATTGGTAACTACATTTGAGACAAAGGAAGGTACTGTGGATCTGGTGGATTGCATGCCGATACGACTTTCGGGCGATTCTATGACAATGGCTCAACTGTTGCCCGAAAGCGAAGAGATATTTGAAATTTATCGAAAAATTTCCTGCGCTAAAGGAAGTTGCAGGATGAAAGTGATCTTTTATCCCAAATTCGATTACGCGAGAGGGGAGACAAAACTTCGCATTGCGGAACATTCCATTGTGGCTCAAAAGGAGCAGATGGAGGGAATTTTAATCTCCAAAGCAACGTACGAGATTGATTCTGCGGACAGGGCAATTGCCTTTTTGGATTTGAAGGAAGGCGAGACTCATTACTTTGCATTTCGATTTAACACACTGGAAATTCCTTCCAAAGAAGACGGATATTACGAAAACGCGATTGAACAAACAAAAGAATTTTGGAAAGAATGGATAAACCGATGCGATCTGGAGGTGTGCGCCGTTGAATACCCTTGGCATGAAACAGTGATGCGTTCTTCTTTGATATTAAAGCTTCTTTTCTTGGAGCCGCCGGGATCCGTGGCCGCCGCCGCTACGACTTCTTTCCCCGAAGAGATTGGGAATGGAAGAAACTGGGACTATCGTTTTAGCTGGATTCGCGATTCGGCATTTACGCTTCAGGCGTTGTTCTGGTTGGGGCACATTAAAGAAGCAGATGCGTACGTAAAATGGCTCGTGTCGGTGTGCCGCAAAGCGGAAGGCCATCATCCCGAGCGTTTGCAGACCATGTATGGATTGCGTGGACAAACAAAACTGACGGAATTTACATTGGATCATCTGGAAGGATACCAAAAATCTCCTCCGGTTCGCGTGGGAAACGCCGCGTACAACCAAGATCAATGGGATATTTATGGAGGTATGCTCAATATGATGTGGCGATTGTGCAAGACGCGTCCTGATTATGTGATAACTCCTGAACTTTGGGATGAATTGTGTATTTTTGCCAATTATGTGGGGAAAATCTGGAGACAACCCGATGAAGGGTTGTGGGAGGTGCGCGGCGGCAAGCGGCACTTTACGCATTCAAAGGTAATGTGTTGGGTTGCGTTGGATCGCGCTATCAAACTTGCGGAAATGAAGAGTTTGAAAGCTCCTTTGGAGCAATGGAAACAGGAGTGCGATGCGGTTCATAAAGAAGTCATGAAAAAAGCGTGGAATGAAAAACGTCAGGCGTTTACGCAAAGCTTTGATCGAGAAGAGTTAGATACCGCGGCATTACTCATGCCAGTCCTTGGGTTTATTGATGGGGAAGACCCCAAAATGAAAGCTACCATTCAACGCATCGAGCAAGAACTTTCCATGGGAGACGGTTTGTTTTTGAGATATACTAATGCTCCAGATGACGGAATGTCGTCTGGGAGAGAAGGGGGCTTTTTGCTGTGTTCATTCTGGATGGTAGATGCGCTGATTTTTGCGAGAGAACACGAGAAAGCGAAGAAATTATTTGAAACACTCTTGGGATACGCCAATCATGTGGGATTATTTTCTGAAGAGATTGATCCGGTAACCAAAGAGTTTCTTGGCAATTTTCCCCAAGCATATACGCATATTGGATTGATTAATAGCGCGTTTTATTTGTCGTTTGATCCTGATACGCTCAAAAAAATCGCTTCTTGAATTACGAAACCAGCACATACAAGGTTTTGAGAACACGGATATTTTTCTGCTGAAAAATTCCTGGTGCTCGCGCCAGTCGCGCTCCCAACGTTCTCTAATCCTTGTATGCACTGGTTTCGCAATTCAAAGTAACTTTTAAGATTAACAAACATGTACGATCTTATTATCATAGGTTCGGGAGCGGCTGGGTTATCTGCCGCTTTATACGCCGGGCGATATCAAATGAAAACCCTTATTATTGAGGGAGAATTTGGCGGAGAAACGATGACCGCGGGCGAAATTGCAAATTATCCAGGCTTTCGTCCTGCCGATGGGTATGAGTTGATTAGCATTATGAAAGAGCAGGCCAAAGCTGCGGGAGTAGAAGTTCGCAGTGGTTGGGCAAAGCGTATTGCAAGAAGGGCGGAAGGATTTGTGGTATATGTTCAAGATGGGGAAGAGCAAACGCAGTTTGTCTCAAAAGCCGTCATTCTTGCGATTGGAGCCAAGCGCCGGCATTTGGGATTGCCAAACGAACAGAAGTTTGTGGGAAAGGGTTTGCATTATTGCTGGACGTGCGATGGCCCTTTGTATGGAGGAAAGACAGTGGCGATGGTGGGAGGGGGAGATTCTTCGGTAAAGGGAGTAAACTTTTTGGGCAAGTACGCCAAAAAAATCTATCTTATTACCAAAGAATCGGCAATCAAGGCCGAACCCGTCAATCAAGAATCTATGGACAAACTTGGGGATGTAGTGGAAATACTTGCCGGGACCGAGGTGAAAGAGCTTGGAGGTGAGCGACAGTTGGATTTTTTGGTTCTTTCAAAAGAATATCAGGGATCTTCGTCCCTGAAGGTGGACGGACTTTTTGTTGAAATTGGATTTGATCCGGATAAGACATTCGCGGAACAGATGGGGTTGGAGACAGATGAAAAAGGATATTTGAAAGTGGATAACATGATGAGAACGAAAACGCCCGGATTATATGTGGCAGGAGACGCGACGAGACATTTTGGCGACTTTAAGCAAGATATCACGGTGGCCGCGATGGGAGCCGTGGCAGCTACCGCGGCATACGAATACTTGCAATCGCACAGATAAGTTGCGAGAGAGTAATGATTTCCCTATAATAAAGGTGATAAATTTATTTTTTCTTTATGATTGAACAAAAGCTCCATCAGTTTCGGTATTTGTACACGCCGGCCGCGATTATCATCAGCGCATTCATTCTTGCCATTGGTTTGGACGTTCGGGTTGCCGGGCAGGATGTAACCGCAAACGTCTCTGAAAATCAAAAGGATGCAGAGGAACCAAAACGGATTGATTTTACTATTACCGATGAAGATCAAGTGCGCGGAAACTCCAATGCGCCGATTACCATCGTGGAATTTTCCGATTTTGAATGCCCGTATTGTCAGCGATTTCATCCCACGTTAAAGAGAATTTTTGAGGAATATGACGGCAAAATTCGCTGGGTGTATCGCCATTTCCCGCTTACCAGTATTCATGTTAACGCGCAACCTGCCGCGGAAGCCGCAGAATGCGTGGGCGAGCAAAAAGGAGATGAGGGTTTTTGGAAATTTGGAGACGTGCTGTTTGAGCATCAGAAAGAATTGGGCATTGATGTATATCGCAAATTGGCAGGGGAACAAGGCGTGGATATGAACAAGTTTAACGCATGTGTGGCGAGCAGGAAATATCAGCAAAAAGTTGAGAATAATCAAAAAGAGGGGATTGGCTTGGGAATTACAGGAACTCCTAACAGCTATATTAATGGCATCAGTGTGCTGGGCGCGATTCCGTATGAAGAAGTCAAAGCAATGATTGAGAAGGAACTGGAAGGGAAAAAGTAATTATCGTGCAATTATGAAACAACTTCTTATCTGGGGAGGAGCGGGCATTGCGATTGCGGCAGGTCTTTGGGCAGTATTCTTTTTCGCCAATGGAGCAAAGCAGCAGCCCATAACTACGGGCGGGCTTCTCGCTATTCCAGTATCTGAAAACGATCATCGAAAAGGAAACCCCGATGCGAAAGTACAATTGATAGAATACGGAGATTTCCAGTGTCCGGCGTGCGCTTCTTATTTCCCCTTGCTCAAACAACTCGAACAAGAATATGGCGATCAGCTTGAGATTGCGTATCGGCATTTTCCGCTTCGGGCCATTCATGCAAATGCTCAAATTGCGGCGCAAGCCGCGGAAGCCGCGAGTTTGCAAGGAAAATTTTGGGAAATGCATGACATGCTGTATGTGAATCAGCAGCAGTGGGCGTCAGAGCGCAATCCGGAAGAGAAATTTATTGAACTTGCTTCTCGGCTTGAATTGGACAAGGAACGATTCAGAAGCGATATGAATTCAGATATGTTGAAGACAAAAGTGAATACCGATTATGATTCGGGCGAATTGTCGGGCGTGCAGGGAACTCCGAGTTTTTTCCTGCAGGGAATACGTATCGAAATTCCGCAAACCTATGACGAACTGAAAAAGGTGATTGATGAGGCGCTGGCAGAGGGCTCTGCTCCTGTTCAAATTGAAACCGATGCAAATGGCGGCATCCAGATTGAAGATATCCAACTCGAGGTTTCCCCCGCGATCTAAGCATTATCCTTATGCTTTTTCTTCAAAATTCTCTCAAGCCGTTTCCCAAATGGTGGCCCATAAGCGTTTTTGCGGTAAGTTTTCTGGGTTTTCTTGATGCCTCGTATCTTACGATCAGCTATGTTACCAAAACTTCCGTAGAATGCAGTTTTGTCCATGGGTGCGATGTGGTATTAACGAGCAGCTACGCAACGGTGGGTGGCATCCCAATCGCTTTGTTTGGAGTGCTGTATTATCTGACAATGCTTCTTTCTCTTATTGCATTCCTGGATTGGAAGAAGATAGTGTTTTTGGAAATTGTGCTTATGCTTCCATTGGCTGGATTTTTTGTTTCCGCGGGATTGGTGGGATTGCAAATGTTTGTTCTGAAAGCGTTTTGTCTCTATTGCCTTGTATCTGCTTTTTTGACTTTACTGTTATTCTTTCTTGCTCTCTATGGCTTTCATAAGCAAAAACTATCATCTGTATGATTGATATTCGCAAAGCATCCGGGGAAATTGTGATCTTCGATCGGGATAAATTTTGTCAATCGGTGCAAAAAGCGGGCGCGCTAGAGCATATTGTTCAGAAAGTGTGCTCTTTAGTGGAGCGGGAAATTACTCCCGGGACAAGCACCTCGAAAATTTCCCAAAAAGCAACAAGATATCTTTTGCGAGAACACGAACTTCTTGCCGCGGCCCGGTATAATTTGCGTAACGCGATTATGCAGCTGGGGCCGGCGGGTTTCTTTTTCGAGGAATATGTTGCCGCCATTTTGCGAGAGTATGGATATGTCACGAAAATACGGCAGATAGTACAAGGAAAATGTATCGCGCATGAAGTTGATATTTTGGCCGAAAAAAACGGTGCTCACTACATCATTGAAGCAAAATATCATAATGAACGGGGTGTGAAATCCAGCGTGCAGGTTGCCATGTACACATACGCGCGATTTCTCGATATCAAAGAAGCTCACGAAGAATTTGAATCTGCGCATCAGAGCCACCATGCATGGCTGATTACCAATACCAAGTTTACGCTCGATGCTCTTACCTATGCTGAATGCAGGGGAGTAAAAGTTACCGGGTGGCAGTATCCGATACAAGAAAGTTTGGAAGATCTGATTGTCAACAAATCTTTGTATCCTGTTACCGTATTGCCGACGATGAACACGTACGTGCGAGAGCAATTTGCGTTGCAGAAACTCTATTTTGCGAGGGATATTCTTGCGTTTTCCCAGCAAGATTTAGCAAAAAAGTTTCAGATAAATCAGCGGATCGCCAATGGGCTGGTGAAAGAGGCGTATCGTTTGGTATAATAGTTACAAAGAACTTAATAATTTTGTATGTCTCAATTTGGGTAACATATGAACCTGTACAGGGGCTTGACGAGATCATTGCCCCCAAAGTACAATAAATCATAATGATAAAGAAGCAATCGAAAACGAAAAAAGATTCAGAGCTTTCCCATCAAGATATTATTCGGCATTTTGACGAAAAGACCGAAGAAACAAAGCGGCATTTTGATGAAAAGACCGAAGAAGCAAAGCGGCATTTTGACGAAAAGACCGAAGAAACAAAGCGGCATTTTGACATTGTTGCCGAGGATTTGACATCAAAAATTGAAATAATATCTGAAGCAGTCCTTGAAATTCCTGCCATAAAAAGCAGCGTTGAATCTATGAAAGAAATGGTGGGAAAGAATAGCGAAGATATTGAAGTTATCAAAATGGACATTCAATCAATGAAACATATGTTAAGGCGCAAGGTGGATGTTGAAGAATTCGCAGTGCTGGAGAAACGAGTTGCAACCTTAGAGAATAAATTATGAAAATACATCACATCCTTTCTCGTCTCAAGCCCCTTCTCTTTGGTCTGGTCATCGGCTTAACGCTCGCTCTAGGCCTCACCGCCTACGCCTCATGGAGTCCTCCAACAGAGCTTCCTCCGAATTGTACGGCAGGAAATCCAGGATGCGATGCTCCGATCAACGTAGGAAGCGAGGAACAGCGAAAAGCAGGATCGCTTGTGGTTGAGGGGGAATTTTCTACGTTGTCAAACATTGCGGCGGTTGGGAGTATAGCGGCAGGGATGGATATGACGATAGACGGAAGCATGCTGGTTGGGGAGTTGGCAAGCGCGCCAAACCCCGCCCAAAATTACGGAAGGATTTACGTGAACAGTTCCGATCGCAAACTGTACTACAAAGATTCCACAGGGATTGCGTATGATTTGACCGCGACCGGAGGAGGCGCAGGAGAAGAGACGCTTATTCTATTGGAGGATTTTAATGCGCCTGGGAGTTATGATTGGGTTGTTCCCGCAGGAGTTACAGAGATTCATGTGGATGTGAGAGGGGCGGGGGGGGGAAAGGGAAGAGATTGGTGTAGAGAAGACGGCGATGACCCTTGTGCAACCCTGACTAGTGGTGGCGAGGGAGGAAGCGGAGCCCGCGTACAAAGTCGCTTTACGGTTGCTAGCCCCGAAACCTTATATATAAATGTTGGTACAAAGGGGGTTTTAGAGAATACAGGAGATGATGGAGGGGAATCTTCAGATATCCGAAGTGGAGGAACAGCGTTAGGGAATCGGATTATTGTAGCTGGCGGAGGTGGTGGAGGAGGGGATGCATGGTCTAGTAACGAAGGAGGGATAGGAGGAAACGGAGGATTGTCAGGAACAGATGGGGGTGCTGCTTGGTTGTTTCCACCAAGAATAGTAGGTGAAGGTGCTTCCCCATTAGCTGGAGGGAGTGGTGGGTGGGAAGGAGGTAATGGTTCGCTAGGATTAGGAGGAGAGGGTTATCCGACTTCTGGCGGCGATGGCGGCGATGGAATGTATGGCGGTGGTGGCGGAGGTGCAAGCGATTCTGTACCTGCATACTATGGCGGTGGCGGTGGAGGATCGAGCTATTCTTCGGGTGATAATACGACTTATGAAACGGGCGCGAATGCTGGTAATGGAAGAATCATTATTTATCAAGTAGTTTCTGGAGGAGGCGGGGGAGTTGCAGATAACCTCGGTAATCACACAGCCACGCAGGATTTGAATATGAGCGGTAAAAACATCTTTGGCGTTGAGAAACTGACCGTGAATGGACTCGTGAAGATTGGAAACTTTACAACCGCCGCAAGACCAACTTGCGATGCCGCTGCCAAGGGCGGATTTATCTTTGACACAACAGCAGACAAGCCCTATATATGCGCTGGAGCAGGATGGAAACCTCTCGATTCCGACAATGACGAAGATAAAATTCTTACTCCTCTTGACCCAGATGACTCTGTCGTAAATCCTGTATGCACGGCTAATAATGGCGGGCAGTGCTTTATCAATCTTAATTCCAAGAGCGCCTTAGATACCGACCTTGCGGCTGGGAATATTAAGCAAGGAGTGAACGTGTTCGGCGTTGACGGAACACTTAGTGGATTGCTTGATAGGGATTTGGCCGCCGCGGGCGTATTAACTAATTTTACAACAACTATTTATCCTTGTTATGCAACAAACCAGTGTGCTAATAGTGGTGGTCAAGTTATTCTGTCTGACAATAATCCCAGCTTCCGTAGCATTTACGACCCTCGGGGTATTATTGAATATGCTACACAAAGCACCAGCTTCTCCTGTTTTGCTTATGAAGGCTTCATGGGCGCATGCACACCGGTAACTCGATCGTATACATCTGGCTACACCTTAAGTTGTAGTTCCGGATGGGAAAGGGATATTCCGTGGCAAAACGATATTAAGGGTTGCCCTGGAGGAATAGGGTCGAGCTGTCAAATAATAGCGTGCGTTAAGGACTCAGGAGGGTTTTGATTTCGATATGGGGAGTCAATCTGTGAAATAATCGCATGCTTCTAAGAATAAAGAATACGTTTTCAGTGCTCTTATTTGCACTTTTCTCCAACCCCTCACCATCGGGAAAGCTCTCGTGTGGCGGGATATCTCAAAAATTGAGTTTCGTCATAGCGTAATAATATGCAGGGGGGTGACTTTTCGCATTGGAGATGGTATCGTTAAACGACGAATTATGAGACAGCAAATGTTTATGATAATGGGCATGACGAACTTGTTCCCGCGAAAGGGTCGGAGGTTTGCTGTGTAGAAAAAAGCTAAGAAAGAAACATCGCGCACATCCTTCGGAAAACTCCGAAGGTTTTTTACAAAGGGCTCAATCTGATAACTTTTCTTTGTATGTTTATTGTTATTATCAATGATTGTCAGGATGCGAATGCCGCAGGACGGCAAATCACAAGAGCAGTAACCTTTTTGCGGGGGCAAGCAACGATTATCGGAGTGCAAAATGACCTTGAAGCGGCAGGAAATCTTATTGACGCACTAGACGCTGCAGAAAGCAAAAGGGGAGTTGTGATGGCAAATGTGGCTCCGAGGTCGGGAAGAGCAAAAAAATGGCCCAATGGGACTCCCTTTGGGTACTTTTGGCATAAAGATGCGCTGGTGTTAGCTTCGGTGGATGGATTGACGCTTTCTTTGGCAAAAAAGTTTAAGATTGCGCAAGATATTCGTGTTCTGGATATTTCGACTGTCCTGCGGTTTGCGAAGGAGAGGAGATTGCTCGGACAAAAGGAAATGGCGCGAATCCAGAATAGTCAATTCAGGAGTTTTGATTTTCTGCCAAAAGCCGTGCAATGGATTGAAGAAGGATATGATTTGCCATTTGAAAGCATGCCAATGAGTGAGGTGCCGGATGCGCCCAAGTCGGTGTGGTGGGTGGATAACTTTGGAAATTGCAAAACAACAATTTTGCCTGAAGAAATAAATTTTGAAGCTGGCAAATTTTGCCAAACAAAATTTGGAAACCTGCCTATGTATTCACGATTAAAAGATGTGCCAGACGGGGAAATTGCATTGGTAATCGGAAGTTCGGGGATTGGAGAGGATCGGTTTGTGGAAATTGTAGCGCAAGGTGGAAACGCGGCAAAGGAGTTAAATCTTGGTTCGGGAAAAGAAATTCGATAAAGAAATCCGCAACAATGATAGAGATACAAATGCTCCAAACAAGTTTGGAGCATTTGTATCAAGTATGCAATAATGTAATTATGTTTGAGGGGATTATTTTAGGAGTTGCGCAGGGGATTACCGAGTGGCTTCCCATCAGTTCAAAAGGAATGCTTTTGCTTGTGCAGACAAATTTCTTCCACGAGAAAAGCATTACGGATGGCATTGAGCTCGCTTTGTTTTTACATTTGGGAACATTTTTAGCCGCTTTGTGGTATTTCAGAAAAGATGTTTTGGATGTGTTGCGAGTGTTATTTGAAGTGCGCAGAGAGCGGCCATTTTTCATTATCTCGTGGCATATTTTTCATCGCAAAGAACAAAAGCATAATAAAGAAGTTGTGGCGCTGGTAAGGTTTTTGGTTGTTGCGACATTCGTTAGCGGCGTGGTGGGATTTACCTTGCTTGAGATTGTCTTGGCATACACGGATGAATATCTCAAAGCGCATCTTCAATCAAGTACGCAAATTATTACCGCGATGGTGGGATTTTTGCTTATCGGTACGGGAATGCTTCAACTGCGAGCGCGAAAACGGAAATCACGCGATGGGGGGAAGGGGATTGATCAGCTTTCGATGGGAGATGCGTGGTTGTTGGGGATTCTGCAAGGATTAGCCGCACTCCCGGGGTTCTCGCGATCTGGGTTTACAGTTTCTGGTCTTTTGTTGCGCGGATTTGGAGATATCGCGGCGTTGCGAGTGAGTTTTCTCATGAGTTTGCCTGCGGTTCTAGGAGGAAATATCTTGCTTTCGGCAAGAGATTTTACCATAACTCCCGTTGCTCTCTGGGGACTTCTTGGTTCGTTTATCTTTGGCTTGCTGACCATTCATCTGCTTCTCAAAACCGCTCAAAAACTTAATTTCGCATGGTTTGTCGTAGGATTTGGAGGATTGCTTCTGATTGCGGCGGCCGCGCAATTGTTTGTATTATAGACGTAAAGGAATACCCTCCTTTGAATTACGAAACTACTGCGTTTTTACAATTCTACCGTTTCTCCCTGTTCTGGAATAGAGTTTTGGATATGAAATTCCTGCGAAATTTTCTCTGACAATGCTTGTGCTTGCTCAATCTCCCCTTGAACGATAAAGCATGTTGTGTTGCTTCCTTTTAACGGCTGAATCCAATTGAGAAGTTCTCGTTGATCCGCGTGCGCTGAATATCCACTGATGGATTTGCGAGCGCACCTAATAGGCACTTTGGTATTAAAGATTTGTACCAATGCGGCGCCATCCTGGATGTGTCGTCCCAATGTGTCTTTTGCTTGGTATCCTACGAAGAGGAGTATATTTTTTGGTTCCGCGAGGTATCTTTCTTCATGGTGAAGGACTCGGCCTCCTTCGGACATTCCAGAGCCCGCGAGGATTACTTTGGGATTTGGTTTTTTGTTGATTTCTTTTGATTGACGGGACGTGCGGGTAATATGAAGACCTGGAAAATCAAAAATAGAATCGCCCGACTGAATATGCGCGATGGTTTGAGGGTCGAAGTATTGGGGATCTTTGGAATACCTTTGATAGATTTCCGTTAGACGGATAGCAAGAGGGCTATCCATGTACACCGGAAAAGGGGAAAGATGTTCGTGTTCTTTGAGCTCATTGATTTCGTAAAGAAGCTGTTGGGTGCGTTCCATCGCGAACGCGGGAATGAGCAAAACACTTTTTCTATGGATTGTTTCCCTAATTGCTTGCTTGAGAATTGTGCGTCTTTGCTGCTCGTTTTCATGCAGGCGTCCGCCATAGGTGGATTCGATAAGCACATAATCAGCATCCGGAATGTGTTCGGTATCCTTGAGTAGGGGATTTGGCATATTGCCAAGGTCTCCCGAGAATACGACTCGTTTTGCTCGGGGAGTCGTAACTAAAATGAAAGCAGATCCCAAAATGTGTCCGGCGTCGAAAAATTCGACTTGGAACCCTTTGACGTTTATAACCTCGTGATAGCCGACTTTTTGCCAGAGATGAAGGATGTTATGAATGTCATCGAGGTTGTAAAGGGGTGTCTTGCCTTGTTGTTCCGCTTCTTGGCGCATGATGCCTTCAGAATCAATAAGGAGTTCCTCGGCAAAATCTTTCGTGGGAGCAGTTGAGTAAATCACGCCTCGAAAGCCGGCCTTATAGAGCTGGGGAATGCGGCCCGTATGATCAATATGCGCATGAGTAATGAATACCGCGTCAATGTCTTTTGGGTTATAGGGAAATTCTTCAAGCTCGTTATTGCTTTTATCCTCATGTTCTTGGGGAAGTCCGCAGTCAATTAAAATTTTCGTTCCCTGATCCTCTACAAGATAATTGGCGCCGGTAACTTTTCTCGCGCCTCCGTGAAAGGTAAGTGTAGCCATATTTTCTTATTATAGCAGACAAAAGAGATAGGCATAAGTGCCGTGCTTCCTTATGGCTGATTGCCGTTCCGCACTTGACGAAGCCATTGGCTTTGTTCTAGCGTATAATAATAAGCCAAATAAGAGGATGTTGTCTGAAGTAGTCGCATGAAAGGTCTTTTACCACTATTAATTTTTTATCTTATGGCAGAAGCATATTGTGTAAAGTGTAAAGCGAAAAGAGAAATGGCGAATGCCCAGCAGGTCGAAATGCAAGCAAAGGGCGGAGGCACTCGACCGGCAATGAAGGGTGAATGTCCAGTTTGTAAGACAGGAATGTTTCGAATCTTACCAAAACCGGCGAAAGCAGTATAACTCTGATCCCCACCCTTCACGGGTGGGGATTTTCGTATGCATCAATGGCGGGAACTCATAATCGGAATATTTCTTTTCCTTGGAGTAGCAAACTTTTTTACTTGGAAAGAGATTGTAACGTCTCTGTCTTTGCAGATGGTGTTTCTCGATGTGGGACAAGGGGACGCCATTTTCATCCAAACTCCCCAGGGACATCAAATTCTCATAGATGGCGGGCCTGATAAGGCGGTATTGGAGGAGTTAGGGGAAGTGATGCCCTTTTGGGATAAATCGCTCGATCTGGTTATTCTTACTCATCCTGACAACGATCATATCGGCGGGCTTCCAGGAGTATTAGAAAGATATCATCTGGAGAATATCTTGTGGACTGGGGTGGAGAAGGAAACAGGCGTGTTTGGCGTCTGGAAGGAAGCGATTGCAAAAGAGCCGGCGAAGAAATTTCGTGCGAGCGCGCCGCAAATTGTGAAGTGGTCAGAGCGCCCGGATGAATTTCTGGATATTTTGTATCCGTCTGAAGCGCAGAAGGCGGGAAAACCAGTAAATGATACGTCAATTGTTGCCAAGTTTGTCTATCACGATACCGAGCTTTTGTTGACGGGAGATATCTCATCGAGCGCAGAACAGGAATTGCTGAACGATGGAGTGGATTTAAGAGCGGATATTGTAAAAATTCCTCATCATGGAAGTAAATCTTCAAGTTCAGAAGAATTTATAAAGGCAATTGCGCCTTCGCTTGGGATTATCCAAGTGGGGGAAAATAACCGTTATGGGCATCCTCACGAAGAAGTCCTTGCGCGGCTCTCTCGTTTGGGAATTCCTTTATTGCGAACCGATAAGAATCGTGGTATTTTTATTCAAAGCGATGGTCGGAGTTGGCGAGTCTCGGATCGTACGCAATAATGAAAATGCTCGATGGAATTTTTGGAAATAAAAAGTAAAAAGAAAGAAATTATGGCACACCTTAAAGAAGAACGAACGCTTGTGCTGATCAAGCCAGATGGAATTCAGCGGTCGCTGGTAGGGGAGATTCTCGGCCGTTATGAGCGAGCCGGTTTGAAACTGGTGGGCGTGAAAATGCTTGTTCCCACCGTGGATCATATTGAAAAGCATTACACGTTAGACCCAAACTGGCGCAGAGTGACAGGGGAAAAAACGATTGCGGGATATCAAAAAAGGGGATTAACTCCGCCTTCGATGGATCCTTTGGAAATCACTGCCCGTATTTTAGACGGTTTAAAGAGATATCTTTCCGCAGGTCCTGTTATTGCCATGGTTTGGCAGGGAGCTCATGCGGTGCAAATTATTCGCAAGCTTACCGGAAGCACAGAGCCGTTAAGTTCCGATGTCGGCACAATCAGGGGAGATTATGTGTTGGATTCTTATCAAATGGCAGATATTGACAGGCGCGCGGTGAGAAACCTTATTCATGCGTCAGGTTCTGTAGAAGAAGCTCAAATGGAAATTCCCCATTGGTTTGATGAGAAGGAGCTTATCAAATATAACATTGTTCAGGAGAAGATTTTCTACGACGTGAATTTAGACGGAATTTTGGATTAGAGGAATTTGATCGAGAGGCGCCGCTTTGCAGAGCGGCGCCTCTTTTGTTTGTCTATCAATGTTCTAGGATAGTGAATTACGAACTTTGAATTAGGAAACTACTACACACAAGGTTTGGAGAACACGGATATTTTTCTGCTGAAACATTCCTGGTGCTCCCCCTTCCACCTCGTGGTGAGGGGCTCGCGCCAGTCGCGCTCCCAACGTTCTCAAAACCTTGTGTGTAGTAGTTTCCTAATTCAAAGTTTTATAACTTTTTGACGCTCATTGTTGTTGTGCGGTATAATACATTTGCCCAGACGATCCCATTATAAGGTCCGCATTACGTTTTGAATGGGAGCCGGATATGATCTGTTCGCCGTGGCGAACAGCTACGGCACCCACCTGGAACTTTCCGGGATCCTTATAAGGGATTGTTGGGCAATAAAAACCGCCCTTTTCGAAGGGCTGTTTTTATTTAACGCGTCCGTTTTGGAATTTACAGAAGTGGAGTATAATAATTATAAGCGCGAGGCAGATTGAATCCGGCCAGCTTCCTGTTCAATAATATCCCCGTCATATTCTCCGCTGTGCGCAGAGGATCCTCGGTAGGTTGGTTGTTTTTGATCGAGATGCAAGTTAAGAGAAGCAGAGGATTGATGAGCTGATTCTTTACAGTAAATATGGAATTTGGGGTAATCTCTTCCTCTGATTGAACGATAAAATTTCAGCTCACCTGTTTTAGGGTCTGTTCCTTCAGGAGCATATCCGCAAGATCGCATAAAGTTTGAAAGTGTTTGGTTGCCAAGAGAGATTTGAAAACGCATAATGAAATTAAGTATGAAATTTTCTCTATTTTGACTCCGCCTTTCACTTTTGTCAATTATTGTATAATTTTATGGAACAACGCATGAACGGTAAAATTCTCGTGTGGGTTTTTCTGGCACTGGCAGGAGCAGTAGGCGTTTTTTTCGCTTTTCAAGCGACAAGAACAGTAATTATTTATAACTCTTCACTTACTGGGCTTGCTCTTTCGCCGGGTGTTTCCCCCAGTCAGACGAATTTTGCGTTACCCACGGGAAGTCCTGCGAAATCTGCTTTGCCTAAGATTGAGGTCTTGAGCAACTCAACAGGGTACTTGAATGTGCGCAATGCCCCGTCAGTGCAGGGATCGCGAACGGGTCAAGTCCTTCCCAAAGAGCAATACGAATTTACGGAAGTCAAAAACGGCTGGTATCATATTATACTTCCCGGAGGAAAAGATGGCTGGGTATCCGGATCATACGTAAAAATTGTTCCAAGCTCATGAGACCATACAAAAGCTTGCGTTGCGTAGTGGGATGCGTATAATAAAAGGGAACTTGCGCGGCGTGCTTGCGACTCTCGCAAATCCACACGCTTATCAAAGCAGTTTAAAGGTCAAGAGAAAGAACAAAGAAAGCATACTTGTATATGAATAAAGAGCAGCTTTTAGAGGCGATGTCTTCAAAGGCCGGGATTTCAAAAAAGGCGGCTGGGGATGCATTGGCCGCATTCATAGACGCCATTGAAGGTGCTTTGAAGCAAGGAAACTCTGTAGCATTAACGGGATTTGGCACGTTTCAAGTTTCCAATCGCAAGGCACGGCAGGGAGTAAATCCAAGCACGGGAGCTAAGATCAATATTCCTGCGATGACAGTGCCCAAATTTAAGCCGGGAAAATCCTTAAAAGACGCAGTAAGATAGACGGTGTTGCTTTTCAACAGAAAAACCAGCTTTTGGTAAAGCTGGTTTTTCTGTTCTAAAGAATGCGATGAGAATTATTTCACTTGAGGATACATAGTCGGGCCAGGCAGAATTGAACTGCCGCCTTGCCCACCCCAAGGGCATGTACTGCCGTTATACGATGGCCCGTGTTTGCAGACTTTGGAAGAACTTGCAGCAATAGACAAGGAGAAGCAAGGGATTATCTCGCTTTTCCAACCGCTTTCATGCATTTGGTGCAGGCATGGATCCTTTCACCAGTGGCTAATTTCATCCGCTGAAGATTAGGTTTTTGAACACGTTTAATCGTGGGATTGTATTTCCCTCGTAATTTTACGTGGCGCCATACGCGTGTAATTCCTTTTCCACATTTTTCACATATTTGTGCCATACGTTACAGTGTAGCAGATAAAAAGCAAAAGTCAAAATCGGATGGCTTCATACCTATGTTTCTTTGAATTACGAAACTAGCACATACAAGGTTTTGAGAATACGGATATGTTTCTGCTGAAAAATTTCTAGTGCTCCCCCTATCACCTTACGGTGAGGGGCTCGCGCCAGTCGCGCTCCCAATGTTCTCCAAACCTTGTATGTGCTGGTTTCGTAATTCAAAGTATGTTTGAGCTCTTCAGAGAAACATGATATAGTAAACAAATGCCGGATTTTTTTGAATTTTTTATTCTCCTTATTCTTCTTTTGCCTTCGGTTGTGCTTCACGAGGTGTCTCATGGTTTGGTGGCGAATATGCTTGGGGATCCTACCGCACGGAATGCTGGAAGACTTACTCTGAATCCAATTTCTCATGTAGATGTAGTTGGATCATTTATTGTGCCTCTTACATTTTTCTTTGCCACTGGAGGATTCTTTGGGTGGGCAAAGCCAGTTCCGGTGAATCCTTCTAATTTACGCGGCAAATATGCTTCGGCCCTCGTGAGCATTGCGGGGCCTGCTTCCAATTTCGCGATTGCGATTGTGTTTGCCGCTTTTACCAGGATTGCTCTTCAATTGGATGCGGTGAACGAGAATTTTGTCCAAATCCTTGTCTGGATCGTTTTGGTGAATGTGACGCTAGGTCTGTTTAATCTTCTTCCTCTGCCGCCGCTTGATGGCTCTCATATCCTTTTTACGTTTCTCCCAACATCTCTTGAGCACATGAAAGTATTTCTCCTGCAGTATGGTATGTTCCTGGTGATGGGGCTTATCCTTCTGAATTTGGTTTTGAATGGCGCTGTGCTGGATATTTTTTTCAAAGGAATAGAGCGCCCTCTCGTGGACTTTCTTGTCGGTGTGCCATGAGAGCGTTGACATTGTTTTTTTTATTTGATAGATTATACGTTGTGATAGAGTTTACAGTATTTTCTTATGCCAACAATTCGACAACTTATAAAGAAAGGACGGACTCGAGTAAAGAAGAAGGATAAAACTCCTGCTTTAGCATTTGGGTTTCGCGCGCAAAAAAATCGTATTGTCCGCTACGAAGCTCCTTTCAAGAGAGGCGTATGTTTGCGGGTATTTACTATGACACCCAAAAAGCCGAACTCTGCTTTGCGGAAAGTAGCGAGAGTGCGCTTGAGCAACGGCATGGAAGTAACGGCATATATCCCAGGGGTAGGACATAAACTTCAAGAGCACTCGGTTGTGATGATTCGAGGAGGAAGAGTCAAAGACCTACCTGGCGTCAGATACCATATTGTCCGGGGGGTCCTTGATGCCTCTGGTGTGGAAGGACGAAAACAGGAACGATCGAAGTACGGAACGAAACGAGAGAAAAAATAAAGAATTATTGAAAGCTCACTATGGCACGAGGAAAAATTTCACGGCATCCGGTAGATCCAGACGCTTTGTATAATAGCGAGCTGGTTTCGAAATTCACGAATTACGTGATGCGCAAGGGGAAAAAATCCGTAGCAAGAAAAATCGTGTACGGCGCTTTTTCAATTATCGAAAAAGAAACAAAGCAAAATCCCTTGGAAGTTTTTGAAAAAGCAATCGAAAATGCGGCTCCTTTGCTGGAAGTCCGTTCCAAGCGTGTGGGAGGAGCTACATATCAAGTACCGGTGGAGGTAAAGGGAAATCGGAAAATCGGCTTGGCTTCTCGCTGGATTTTGAATGCCGCCCGTGCGAAGAAGGGGCGCGCGATGCAAGCGAAATTAGCGGAAGAATTAATTGCGGCGTATAAAAATGAAGGTTCTGCCGTTAAAAAGAAAGAAGATACTCATCGCATGGCAGAAGCGAACCGCGCGTTTGCTCATTTCGCATGGTAAGAGCACATACAGACGAATCCGGTTGGGTGAATAGCTAAAGAGAACTAAGAGAAATGTCTCGCCGGTTGTGAGTAGATTACTATTATTTTATGGCTCGAGCTTTTCCTATCGAAAAATACCGAAATATCGGAATTATCGCGCATATTGACGCTGGCAAAACCACGACAAGCGAGCGCATTTTATTTTACACCGGAATTTCTCATAAAATAGGAGAAGTTCATGAGGGAGCCGCGATTATGGACTGGATGGTGCAAGAGCGGGAGAGGGGGATTACCATTACTGCGGCCGCGACTACTTGTTTCTGGAATCCTACATATCTTCCCGTATCTCCAGAAAACAAATATCGTTTTAACCTCATTGATACCCCTGGCCATATTGACTTTACGGCAGAAGTGCAGCGCTCTCTTCGCGTGCTGGATGGCGCGATTGTGCTTTTTGACGGAGTTGCCGGAGTTGAACCGCAATCTGAAACAGTGTGGCGGCAAGCTGATAAATTCAAAGTGCCTCGCATTTGTTTTATCAATAAGCTTGATCGTTTGGGAGCATCCTTTGAAAAAAGTTTAGGTTCTATCTGGCAGAAACTTACACCGAATGCCGTTGCATTGCAAATTCCTCTCGGCGAGGAAGAGCAGATGAGAGGCGTGATTGATTTATTGGATATGAAGGCGGTGCGTTTCGATGGCGACTTTGGACAGACAATCGTGAGGGAAGACATTCCTGCGGAGTTTCAACAAAAGGCAAAAGAATGGCGGGAGAAACTTATTGAGAAAATCGCCGCGGAAGATGAAACACTCATGACTGCGTATTTGGAAGGAAAGACCGTAAGCAACGAAGAATATAAAAAAGTTCTTCGAAAGGCCTCATTGGAAGGGTCTTTGGTGCCGGTATTTTGCGGCTCATCGTTAAAGAATAAAGGGGTTCAATTGATGCTTGATGGTGTGGTGGATTTCTTGCCAAGCCCGGTGGACGTGGAAGCAATTCAGGGGACAAATCTGAAAACCGGAGAAGTAATGACTCGCAAGCCATCTGATGGCGATCCTTTTTCCGCGCTTGCGTTTAAGGTGGCGTCTGACCCGTATGTGGGAACGCTGACCTATTTTCGCGTGTATTCAGGGATGTTGCAGAAGGGTTCTTATGTGTTGAATGCGACAAACGGAGAAAAAGAGCGAATCAGCCGTATCTTGCGTATGCACGCAGCTGAACGCGAAGAGGTGGATGAGTTATTCGCAGGGGATATTGCTGCTACCGTCGGCTTGAAAGGAACAAGCACCGGGCATACCTTATGCGCGGAAAATAATCCGATTCTTTTGGAACAAATTACCTTCCCGGAGCCGGTTATCTCTATTCGAATTGAACCTAAAACCAAAGCAGACCAGGAAAAAATGGGCCTTTCCCTCAAGCGTCTTTGCGATGAAGATCCCACATTTAAAGTAACGAGTGATTTTGAAACAGGGGAAACGCTTATCTCGGGAATGGGAGAATTGCACTTGGATATTATTGTGGATCGCATGAAACGCGAATTTGGCGTGGAAGCAAACGTGGGTCAGCCGCAAGTGGCGTACAAAGAAACTATTACAAAAGATGGCCAGGCGGAATCCAAGTATGTTCGCCAGTCCGGAGGACGCGGACAATATGGACATGTGTTGCTTCGCTTGAAGCCATTGGAGCGCGGATCCGGCTTCAAATTTGTAGATGAAGTGAAAGGAGGAGCGATTCCGAGAGAATATATTCCCGCCGTGGAAAAGGGAACCAAAGAAGCAATGGCCAAAGGAGTGTTAGCCGGGTATCCCATGGTTGATGTGGAGGTAACGTTATTCGATGGTTCTTATCACGAGGTGGACTCGTCTGAAATGGCGTTTAAAATTGCGGCTTCTTCTGCCTTGCAGGAAGGTGCGCGAAAATCAGGAATCGTTTTGCTCGAACCCATTATGAAAATGGAAGTTGTTATCCCTCCGGATTTCTTGGGAGACGTTATTGGCGATTTGTCTTCCCGCCGCGGACGGATTGAAGAAACTGAAGACCGCATTCAAATGAAAGTCATTCATGTAAAAGTGCCTCTTGCCCAAATGTTTGGGTATGCAACGAATTTGCGTTCATTGACAGAGGGCCGAGGAACATTTACGATGGAATTCGACAGATACGATCCGGTGCCTGCGAATATCACGCAAGAGATTGTCGCGGGAAGAACAAAATAGTAAAGGAAAGATTGAATATGAATATTCGCGAACTCAAAGAAATTTTAGATAGGGAGGGCGGAAAGATTGTGATTGTAGAACAGGAAAAACCGACTTTGATTGTAATGTCTTTTGATGAGTATCAGAAGACTCCGATCAAACAGGAAGCGCGTATGCCGCGTAAGGAAGAGTCTTCTCCTCTATATAACCGGTCTGTGGGAGATCGTCCCGTTGGGGCTTTGCCAGAACGCCAGCGTGGAGGGAGGGAAGAAGATCTGACGATTGACGACTTGCCGGTGTAGAAAGTTGACTTTTTTTCAGCGAAGCGTATAATACATTTGTGTGAATTTGAGAGTTTATTTTTCCCATAATTTATTGTGTAACAAATTATAAATCATAAGACGAACACTATGGCAGAAAAATTTGAGCGCTCCAAGCCTCATGTCAACGTCGGAACAATTGGTCATGTAGACCACGGGAAAACCACTCTTTCCGCGGCTATTCTTCATGTGTTGAAATTGAAGGGAATGAAGGTAAGCGAAAAAAGCGTGGATCAGATTGACTCTGCTCCAGAAGAGAAGCAGAGAGGAATCACTATTTCTCTTTCTCACTTGGAATACGAAACAGAGAAACGGCACTACGCGCATATTGATGCTCCCGGGCATGCCGACTACATCAAAAACATGATTACGGGAGCTGCTCAAATGGATGGCGCCATTCTTGTGGTATCTGCTCCAGACGGGCCCATGCCTCAAACGAGAGAGCATATTCTTTTAGCGCGTCAGGTGGGCCTTCCATATATCGTTGTTTTCTTGAACAAATGCGATATGGTGGACGATCCTGAAATTATTGATTTGGTAGAATCCGAAGTTCGGGAACTTCTCACCAAATATAACTATGCTGGAGATACCGTACCGGTTATTCGAGGTTCTGCGTTGAAGGCATTAGAAGCGAAATCTGTTGACGACGAAGCTGTAAAGCCAATTCTTGATTTAATGAACGCGGTGGATACCAATATTGCAGAACCCGTTCGCGAGACCGATAAGCCGTTCTTGATGGCAATCGAAGACGTGTTCTCCATCGAAGGACGCGGTACCGTAGCAACCGGACGTATTGAACGCGGCGTAATCAAGCCGAACGATGAAGTGGAAATGGTGGGAATTAAGCCAACTGCTAAGACAGTTGCGGTAAGCGTGGAAATGTTCAAAAAATTTCTCGATGAAGGCCGTGCCGGCGACAACGTTGGAATTTTGCTTCGCGGATTGAAAAAAGAAGATGTGGAACGTGGACAGGTTTTGGTAAAACCGGGATCGGTAACGCCACATACCGACTTTGAAACTGAAGTGTATATCTTGTCTAAAGAAGAAGGAGGACGTCATACGCCTTTCTTTAAGGGATATAAACCCCAATTCTATTTCCGAACCACTGATGTAACCGGTGAGGTTGAATTGCCGGAAGGCGCAGAAATGGTAATGCCAGGAGATACCGTGAATTTGAAAGTAAAACTTTTGGTTCCGATTGCCATGGAGGATCAGCAGAGATTTGCCATCCGTGAAGGTGGAAAAACAGTTGGAGCAGGAGTTGTCACCAAGATAATTGCTTAGAAATTTTGAAGAGCGACGGGCTTCACCGCCTTTCGCTCTTCATTGTGGATGTATATGCCAGCTAAAACCGCAAGCACAACAACAGGAGCATCGAAAGCCGCAAATACGCAGGCAAGGTTGCGTATTAAAATTAGCGCGTATGATCATAAGGTGATTGACACAAGCTGTCGTCAAATTATTGATACCGTAATCCGGCAGGGAGGAGAAGTGATCGGGCCTGTGCCGCTTCCGACTGAAATCCGAAAATATACGGTGAATAGATCATCCTTTGTGCATAAGGATGCCAGAGAGCAGTTTGAGATGCGTACGCATAAACGCTTGATTGATATCGTGAATCCGACTCCTAAAAGCATCGAAGCATTAACAAGCTTGAATCTGCCGGCGGGAGTGGATATTGAAATGAAGATGTAGGAATGTTAGCTGTTTATTTTGACAATTGAGAATAAGAGTATTATATCTTTTGCGATGCGAAAAAGTCATTGTCTGCTTCGACAATGTAAGGTATAGACTAACCTGAAAACGAGGATTTGGATGCCCCTGGGTTAGCAGGGGTTTTTGTATAGAAAACTGTGAAGATTTATTGATTCATGAAAGCAATTCTAGGGAAAAAAATAGGAATGACGCAAATTTACCGAGAGGGGAGCGTGGTGCCAGTAACTTTGGTGCAAGCTGGCCCTTGCAAAGTGCTACAGATCAAGACAAAAGAAAAAGACGGATATTCGGCTGTTCAGCTTGGGTTTGAAGAAATTACAAAGAAACATCTGATCGGAAAAAGCCAGAAAGGAAAAGAAATGCGCCATATCAAAGAATTTCGGGAGGGCGCAGAAGATCTTGCATTAGGCAATATGGTGGATGTTACGATTTTCTCGGAAGGAGATACAGTAAAAGTTTCTGGGATTTCGAAAGGGAAAGGATTTCAGGGAGGTGTGAAGCGCCACGGATTTTCCGGCAGAAATGCGACCCATGGGGTAAAGCATGAAGAACGGACAATCGGTTCAACGGGAAGCAGATTTCCCCAGCACGTGATTAAGGGACGAAGAATGCCAGGTCGTATGGGCACCGATCGTATTAGTGTGAAGAATTTGCAAATTGCAAAAATTGACCAAGAAAATCATATCCTTGCCATTCGGGGAGCAGTCCCGGGGCGTAAGGGGACGCTGTTGGAAATCCGCGGATAAACCATTGGATATTACGATTTATGCAAGCTACTGTGTACAATCAAGAAGGAAAAGAGGTGGGAAAGATGGATTTGCCAGCTTCTGTTTTTGATGTGAAATTAAATTCGGATTTGGTGCATCAAGTTGCAGTGATGCAGATGTCGAATCGCAGACAGGTATCCGCAAATACAAAGGGGAGAGGGGAAGTATCCGGCGGAGGTAAAAAGCCGTGGGCGCAGAAACATACAGGAAACGCGCGGCATGGATCAATCCGTTCTCCCATTTGGATTGGTGGAGGAATTTCGACCGGTCCTACAAAGGAAAAGAATTTTAAGAAGAAAATCAGTACGCTCATGCGCAGGAAAGCTTTGCTAATGGTGCTTTCAGAAAAAGCTCGGAAAAATTCTGTGATTGTAATCGAAGAACTCAAGATGGAAAAACCAAAGACAAAGGAATTTTCCCGCATGTTAGCAAAACTTCCCATAGAAAAAAAGAGTATGCTGATCGCGCTTGCGGATATGAACAGAAACTTGATTCTTGCAGGAAGAAATATTGAAAATGCCCGAACAATGCAGGCGGCCGATTTGAGTGCGCTGGATTTATTGAATGCGCATTATATCCTTATGCCGCGCGAGGCCGTAAAAGTTTTGGAGGAGAAATTTACCGGACGGAAATCTAAATAATATCGAATTTGCATGGCGCTGAAGATTTTCAACAAAGAAACAAAAGGGCAAGAGAAGCTTGAGAAAGAGGAGAAGAAAACTCCAAGAAAGACTGCGAAAAAAATAAAAACGCGGACTGCTTCTGATACCGGTAAAAAGGAAAGCAAAGAGCATAAGAGTGTTCCTTTTGGTGTGTCGGGTATCCTGCGCAAACCCCATGTAACTGAAAAAGCAAGTATGCTTGCGGAAAGAAATAGGTATGTTTTTGTTGTTTCTGCGGCCGCGACCAAGGGAAATATCAAAGAAGCAGTGAGGGCAACGTATGGAGTGAGTCCTGTTCATGTGAATATTGTGAATATCCCAGCCAAGAAAATTCGGGTTGGAAGACGCGCAGGAATCAAGAAGGGATATAAGAAAGCGATTGTTCAATTGCCAGAAGGACAAAAGATTGATATATTGCCAACATAATGAAACGGGGAATTCTTACAAAAAAACGTCCTGAAAAGAATTTGATGGTGCGGATTCCAACAACCGCAGGCCGGAATAATCAAGGACGAATTACTGCATGGCAACGAGGAGGAGGAACCAGAAAAAAGTACCGACTGGTTGAGTTCGGCCAAAAATATCTTGGAAAGAACGGTACAGTTACCGCGATTGAGTACGATCCAAACCGTAATGCGTGGATTCTGCTGGTGGAATATGAAGGAGGAGAAATGGCTTACGTATTGGCTCCCCATGACGTGAAAGTTGGAGATGTTATCCGGTGCGACGAGAAAGCAGACGCGAAGAAAGGGAACCGGATGAAATTGAAAAATATCCCAACAGGAGAACTTGTTCATAATGTGGAAATTAATCCGAATGCGGGCGGCAAAATGATCCGGGGGGCGGGGACATGGGCGAAAATAGAGGCGCATGAAGGAAAATACACATTGGTTACATTGCCGTCTTCTGAAATACGCAAAGTGTTGAGCGAATGCTACGCTTCTATCGGAATGGTATCTCGACCTGAATTTATGTATGAGCGAGTGAAAAATGCGGGAAGCGCGCGATTAAAGGGAAAAAGACCGAATGTTCGCGGGAAAGCAATGAATCCGGTGGACCATCCGCATGGAGGAGGAGAGGGGCGTGCTCCCATTGGAATGAAGGCGCCGAAAACTCCATGGGGAAAGCCCGCGCGCGGAGTAAAAACAAGAAGGAGGAAATTTACCGATAAATTCATTATTCAGCGAAGAAAAAAGAAAAAGAAGAAATAAATTTTGATATCTATGGCAAGAAGTCTGAAAAAAGGTCCCTATATTGACGAGAGATTGATGAAAAAGCTCTCTGGTATGAAAGCCGGAGATCGCACAATCATCAAGACATGGTCTCGGGCTGCGACAATTACTCCTGAAATGATCGGATTTACTTTTGGCGTGCATAACGGGAAGCTATTTATCTCTGTGCTTGTAGTAGAGGAGATGGTAGGGCACCGACTGGGAGAATTTTCTCCTACGACAAAGTTTGTCCGGCATGGAGGAAAAATGCAGAAAGAAATTGAAAAGGGAAAACCTGCCGCGCCCGTAGCTGCGGCGCCGGCAAAATCAGCCAAAAAATAAATCAGATTTTTGAAACGGTATGGAATCAACAGCCCATTTGCGATATATCAGAATAGCTCCTCGAAAAATGCGTCTTGTCGCCAATTTGATTCGAGGGAAAAAACTCGCTCGCGCGCGGATGATTTTGAAATTTACTCCGAATAAAAGCACGGAATCGCTTTTGAAGCTTATCGAATCAGCCGTGGCTTCCGCTCAACATAATTTTGGCGTAGAGGAAACTCAATTGTATATTTCCAAAATTATCGTGAATGAAGGGCCGAAACTCAAGCGTATCCGTCCGCGAGCGCGCGGAAAAGCGTTTCCCATTCAGAAAAAAACTTCTCATATCTCTGTTGTTCTGGCGGAAATAACTCTGCCGTCTGGGGCAGACAAAGAGCAAAGAAAGAAAACGGAGGAAGCAAGCACAATTGCAAATGCCGGGGCGGAAGGGCAGGAATCAACCGCCAAGAAGGTGAAAAAGATTCGCGGCTCCGGAGCGAAAAATGTCATGAATCATGGATATCGGGAACAAGCAGAAAAATCAAAGCAAGTCGCGAAGAAAATTTTTAGAAGAAAAACAGGATAAAGATTAATATCCTCGTATGTCTCATAAAGTTCACCCATTATCATTCAGATTGCATAAGATGGAAGACTGGCGATCGCGCTGGTTTTCGAAGAAAAACTACGCATTCCTTTTGCGGGAAGACTTTTTGATTCGTCAGTTTATAGGGAAGAAGCTAAAAGATATGGGGGTAGAGAAAGTTGAAATTGAACGATCTTCCGGAAGAGTAAACGTGATTATTTCAAGCGCGCGACCGGGATTGATTATCGGCCGCGGGGGAGCCGGTATTGAAGAATTACGCAAGGGATTAGAGCGAAAGCTTTTTGGGCCCGCAGGGAGCGTGTCCAAGAAAAAAACGCAACTGAAAATGGAAATTCGAGAAATTAAAAATCCGTGGGAATCAGCGACGCTTTCAGCGCAATGGGTTGTGCAGCAGATTGAGCGGCGTATGCCCTTTCGAAGAGTGCTCAAACAGGGAATAGGAAAAATCATGCTGAATAAAGGTATTCAAGGAGCAAAGATTGAGATATCGGGACGTTTGGATGGAGCTGAAATCGCACGAAGAGAAAAATTGCGCGTAGGACGACTGCCATTGCAAACTATTCGCGCGGATATTGACTACGCGGTGGAGGAAGCGCATACGACATACGGAGTTATTGGAGTAAAAGTATGGATTTATCGCGGAGAAAAATTTGAATAAAAGCTATGTTGACTCCCAAAAAAGTAAAATATCGAAAACAGATGAAGGGCCATGCAAAGGGTTTGGAAACAAGAGGAACGGAACTTTCTTTTGGAACCTATGGCCTCAAATGCGAAGGGACAAAATGGGTGAGCGCCCGTCAGATTGAAGCTGCGAGAAGAGCGATTATTAGATATCTTCGCAAAGGAGGACGGCTTTGGATTCGGGTATTCCCGGACAAACCTGTTACCAAGAAGGGAGCTGAAACTCCTATGGGCGGCGGAAAGGGAGCGGTAGATCATTATGTGGTTTCATTAAAACCAGGAAGAATTTTATTTGAATTGGAAGGAATTAAGGAAGATCAGGCAAGAGATGCGTTGCGCAAAGCCGCGGCAAAATTGCCGATAAAGACCAAATTTGTCAAATCGGAATAAATGTGATATGAAAATGACAGATTTACAAAAGAAATCGCGAGAAGATTTAGAGAAAATGCTTGCAGAGCAAAAAGGTAAAATGCAGCAGTTTCGGTTTGACGTTGCTGCCGGGAAGAATGCGAGCGTGAAAGAATTGCGAACTGGGAGAAAAAACATCGCACAGATTTTAACTGCGATGCGCATGATCAGTAAATAGATATATTTATGCCCAAAAGACAACTTACCGGAATTGTGGTATCAGATAAAATGCAGAAGACCGTAGTGGTTCAGGTGGAAACAATGAAGGAACATCCCAAGTATTTGCGAAGATTTCGGTCTCACAAAAAATACAAGGCGCATGATGAAAAAGGAGAGTACAAAGCAGGCGATAAAGTAATCATCGAAGAGACGAGACCCATAAGCAAAGATAAGAGATGGCTAGTTGTAGGAAAGCGTTAAGCCATAAGCTGACAGCTTATTGTATGATCCAGCATCAAACAAAATTAGTAGTTGCAGATAACACGGGAGCAAAAGTGATCCAATGCTTTCAGATACTTGGAGGATCCAAGCATCGCTATGCGCAGATTGGCGATATTATCGTGGCTGCGGTAAAAGATGCCGAACCCCGCCGTCTGGTCAAAAAGCATGATGTGGTAAAAGCGGTTGTGGTGCGCCAGAAAAAGGAATTCCGCCGGGCAGACGGATCATATATCAGATTTGACGAAAATGCGGCAGTGATTTTGGAAAAAGATAAAGAGCCGAAAGGTGGACGTATCTTTGGGCCTATTCCAAGAGAAATTCGAGAAAAAGGATATACCAGAATTGCGGCATTGGCTCCGGAGGTTATTTAGGAACTCTTGCAGGTAATACAGCAGAAAAGTTATGAAAATCAAGAAAGGCGACAACGTATTAGTGATTGCCGGGAAAGATAGAGGCAGAAAAGGCAAAGTATTGCAAGCTCTTCCAAAAGAGCAAAGAGTTGTGGTTGAAGGAATGAATATGCGAAAACGCCATACAAAGCCCCGCCGGCAAGGACAAAAAGGACAAATCGTGGAAAAGCCAGCGGCCTTTGCTATTTCGAACGTGAAGCTTATTTGTGAAAAATGCGGAAAAGCTGTGCGAGTTGGTTATCGGGTGGAAGAAGAGAATAAATATCGAATCTGCAAAAAATGCGGAGCCCAAGTATAGATATGCTACAGGAAATGTATACAACACAAGCAATGCCTGCCTTGATTGAGAAATTCGGATATGAAAATCGGAACGCGATTCCTCGTTTGAAGAGCGTGGTGGTGAATACCGGGTTTGCGCGTTTGGTTGCGGGAAAAACAGGAGATGATCAGAAAAAAACTATTGAAGCCATTGTGGATGACTTGAGCAGAATTTGCGGACAGAAGGCCGTGGTAACGAAAGCAAAAAAATCCATCGCGGGATTTAAATTGCGGCAAGGATCTCCAGTGGGAGCAAAGATAACGCTTCGAGGGAAACGCATGTACGACTTTTTGGAGAGATTGATTCTTATTGCGTTGCCTCGTTCGCGCGACTTTCAGGGTTTGAACGCCACAGCGATTGATCAGCAAGGAAATTTATCAATCGGTATCAAAGAACATATTTTCTTCCCGGAAATTTCTCCTGAAAAAGTGCGCAATATCTTTGGATTGCAGGTGGTGGTTACCACAAGTGCTCACAATAAGGCAGAAGGACTGGAATTATTGAAGCAATTGGGATTCCCATTGAAAGAAATAAAAGATAAGAAATAGAACATAGAGTATGGCGAGTAAAGCTCAAATATCAAAAGCAAGCAAAAAACCAAAATTTTCAACGCGGAAAACAAATCGTTGTTTTCGATGCGGACGAAAGCGCGGATATTTAGGAGATTTTAACTTATGCAGGATTTGTTTTCGGGAAATGGCAAATAAATGTTTAATCCCTGGAATAACGAAATCGAGCTGGTAATTTCACACGAATTTTATGATAGATCCAATTTCAGACATGCTTACAAGAATCCGTAATGCGCAAGCCGTCAATAAAGAGACGGTAGAGCTTCCATTTTCCAGAATGAAATATGCCATTGCGAAAATCTTAGAGCGCAAAGGATTTATTAAAGCGGTTGATTTCAAGGGGAAGAAAACTCGCAAGCTGATTGAACTGAAATTGAAATATGAAGAAGGAGCCCCAAGAATTTCGGGAGTAAAGCGCATCTCCAAGCCGGGCCAACGCATTTACCAACCCGCCAACGAGATAAAGAGAGTTCGAGGCGGGTATGGAGTGACAATTATTTCGACTTCAAAGGGGATTATGACAAATGAAGACGCAAAGAAAAGTAATGTGGGAGGAGAAGTGCTTTGCGAGGTGTGGTAAAAAGAAAGCGGTAATTTTTTTACACGTGGTATGTCTCGAATAGGAAAAAAACCAATTGAAATACCGACAGGCGTGCAAGTGCAAATTGAGGGGCAAACGGTCCAGTTGAAAGGGCCAAAGGGCGAATTGTGCCGCGTTTTTCCCCATGAGATGGGAATCATCCATGAAGAGAATGTTCTTACAGTAACGCCTCATACGAATTCCAAGAAAGGAAAGGAATTATGGGGTCTTACTCGAACACTGCTCGCAAACATGATTATTGGAGTAACGCAGGGCTATGTAAAGAAACTAGAACTTGAAGGAGTGGGATATCGCGCTTCCACTGAAGGGAAGGTGCTCAATATGACTGTGGGATTCAGTCATCCTATCGTGATGCAAGCTCCGGAGTTTATTGCCTTTTCGGTAGAGAAGAATATAATTACCGTGAGCGGTATTGATAAAGAGAAAGTAGGGGAGATTGCCGCTCGTATTCGAGCAATACGTCCTGTGGAACCATATAAAGGAAAAGGTATTCGATACGAGGGCGAAGTAGTTCGACGCAAACTTGGAAAACGAGCGGCGGGCGCCGGAAAATAGCAATGTATGAATATTCAAGATAAACAATTACAGCGGCAGAAGCGCAAATTACGCATTCGCGGAAAAATGCAAGGAACAGCGATAAAACCTCGTTTGACGGTTTTTCGTTCCAATAAGCATCTGTACGCGCAATTGATTGATGATCTCGAAGGGAGAGTCATTGCTTCTGTTTCCGACCTTAAAGAGACCCTTCCCGCAAAACGCCAAGAAAGAGCAAAGGAATTGGGGAAAAAGATCGCTCAAATGGCAAAAGATAAAAAGATTGAAAAAGCAATTTTTGATCGAAGCGGGTACATGTATCACGGAAACGTAAAGGCAATAGCGGAAGGTGCGCGGGAAGGCGGACTTTCATTTTAACGATATGAACGACAAGAAACAAAAATCATCTGGTACCTCCAAGCAACCTCAAAGATCGCCCAGACGGCGGGGATCTGCTCCTGCGATAAAATCGGAATTTGACACCAAGCTTTTGGATTTGGCTCGCGTAACAAGAGTCCGAGCCGGAGGCCGCCGATTTAGTTTTCGCGCAACCGTAATTGCCGGGAATCGAAAAGGGAAAATAGGCGTAGGAGTTGCCAAGGGATCTGATGTTGCCCAAGCAATGGATAAAGCAACTCGCAAAGCGCAGAAAAGCATGATTGCGTTGCCTATTCAGGGGAATACCATTCCATATATGGTTACAGCGAAGTTTGGAGCGTCCCGCATAATGCTAAAGCCCCAATTGACTGGCCGAGGTTTAGTAGCCGGCGGCCCCGCAAGAATCATTTGTGAATTGGCTGGAATTAAGGATATTTCCGCGAAATTTATCTCCAAAACGCATAATAAATTAAACAATGCACTGGTAACTTTGGAAGCTCTGAAAAAGCTTCATGTAAGAGAAAAGGAAGCGGAGAAAGTAGATAAAAAAGAAGAACAGAAAGCGGAGCCGGTGGATACAACGACACAAGCTTCAGAATAATTGTATGCAGACTCACGAAATTCAACCTATACATAAAACGCATCGGGGAAAACGAATCGGACGCGGCGGAAAGCGCGGTACGTATTCTGGCCGGGGGATTAAGGGGCAGGGAGCGCGTTCCGGCAGAAAGATGCAGCCGCGGATTCGCGAACTTATTAAGCGTTATCCGAAATTGCGCGGATATAAATTTGGTATTGTGAAAGCAAAACCAGTTACTTTGAACGTGGGCATATTAGAAAAAAACTTCGAGAAAGGAGCGCATATTACACCTTCTGCGCTTCGGGAGAAAAGATTGATCAAAATCACGGGAAAGCGAACCCCAGCCGTAAAGATATTGGGAACAGGAAAATTAACAAAAACCCTTTCCATTGAATCTTGTGTCGTTTCAGCTGGAGCGAAGACGAAAATTGAAGCAGTGGGCGGTACTATTAAATAACAATGTGGCTTCAACGCATTTTTCAAATTTTTAAGTTGCACGACCTGCGAAATCGGATTCTTTTTGTTCTCGGTGTTTTTTTGGTGTATCGTTTGATGGCGAATGTGGTTATTAACGTCAATGTTCTTCAGGATAACGCGGGCGGAAACGCGTTTCTTGAGCTCGTGAGCTTATTCACGGGAGGGGAACGTTTTTCGATCGTGATGCTGGGTTTGGGCCCTTATATTACCGCTACCATTATCATGCAGCTTCTTACGATGATCTTCCCGCAATTGGAGAAGATGTACAAGGAAGAAGGCGATGCGGGCCGGCAAAAGTTTAATCAGTACGGAAGAATTCTGACGGTGCCTTTTGCGCTTCTTCAGGGATACGCGTTTCTGACATTATTCACGAGACAGGGAATTATTTCTCCTATGGATCCTTTGGGCATGGTAACCACGCTTGCGACAATTACCGCAGGTACCGTTTTGCTCATGTGGCTGGGAGAATTGATCACGGAAAAAGGAATTGGAAACGGGGTGTCGCTACTTATTTTTGCCGGGATTGTGGCGGATTTTCCCGCAAATATTTGGCAGCTTTATACCAACACGCAAGGCGGTACGGGTGATGAATTACTGAACTTAGGAAAATTCTTGGCTCTGGCGGTCGCGATTATCGCTTCCGTGGTATTTGTAACGCAAGCAAGAAGAAATATCGCTGTTTCTTATGCCAAACGCGTGAGAGGGAATAAAGTATTTGGGGGAGTTTCCACCTATTTGCCTCTCAATCTGAATCCTGCAGGAGTGATTCCGATTATTTTTGCTTTATCTTTAATGACTTTTCCCACCATGGTGGGGTCATTTTTCCAAAATGCGAGCGGAGTAGCTGGCGATGTTGCGAGAAAAATAATCCAATCTTTGGATCCCACAGCTTGGCTCTATTTGGTTATCTATTTTGTATTGGTCGCGGCATTTACCTATTTCTATACTGCCGTTACTTTTGATCCCAAGTCCATTGCGACCAATCTTCAAAAGATGGGAGGATTTATTCCCGGAGTTCGTCCCGGGCAATCCACAGCCCATTTTATCTCTTATATTTTAAACAGGATTTTATTTATTGGCGCGTTCTTCCTCGGTTTTATCGCGGTAATGCCGTTTCTCGTGCAGAAAGTAACTGCCATTCAAGCGTTCTCTTTTCTGGTGGGAGGAACTGCGCTTCTTATTATCGTAAACGTGGTGTTGGAAACGATGCGGCAATTGCGCGCGCAATTGGAAATGCGCGATTACGATAAGTTCTAAAGGGAAAAGCGTTTATTTTCCTATGAAAGACAATTTTAAAATCCTTGTATTTTTGGGCAAGTCTGGTTCTGGAAAGGGAACTCAAGTGGAGTTATTGGCGCAGAAATATAATCTTCGGATTATCAGCTCTGGCAATCTTTTGCGTGAGCGAAAAAAGCAGGATGATTTTGTCGGACGCAGAATTTCGGAAATTATTGACAAGGGAGGGCTTGTTGCAACTCCAATCATTTTTCATCTGTGGCTCCATGAGTTAGAGCGTTTAAGGGAAGATGAAAACGCGTCCGGAATTATTTTTGAGGGAAGCCCGCGAAAGCTGTATGAAGCGTATATGCTGAACGAAACCATGGAATTTTATCAGCTGGCCGGCAATACGATGGCGCTGCATTTGGATATTTCAGATCAGGAATCCTTGAAACGCTTGCTCGCGCGCGGACGCAATGATGACGAAGAGCAGGCAATTCGCAAACGATTGGGATGGTATCAAAAAGAGGTAATGCCTGTGATTGATTTTTATCAAGCAGAAGGAAAACTTATTCACATCCAAGGCGAACAGGCAATCGAGAATGTGCATAAAGAGATTCTCGAAAAGGTACATTCATTTTTTGAAAAATGATCCCTATCAAAATTCCAGAAGAGATCGCGCTTATGCGCGAAGGAGGACGTATGCTCGCGCAGATCATGGAGGAGTTGAAAAAAGAGGTTCGGCCGGGAGTAACGACAAAAGCATTGGATCAATCCGCGGAACGAAAGATACGAGAAGCCGGAGCAAAGCCGGCTTTTAAAAATTATAATGGATTCCCAGCTTCCATTTGTACTTCTGTTAATGAAGAAGTTGTCCATGCCATTCCGTCTCTCGAGAAAATCTTGCAAGCGGGGGATATTCTCACGTTGGATATTGGCCTTATTTGGAAAGGTTATTATTTGGATATGGCTCGCACGGTTCCGGTGGGAGAAATTTCTCCGGATGCCGCCCGTTTGCTTCGGGTTGCATGGAAAGCTCTCAAGGTAGGGACAAAAAAAGTGCGGCCCGGTGTAACCATAGGAGATTTGGGGAATACCATTGAGCGGGCTATTGGCCCTGTAGGGTACGGTATTGTGCGGGAGTTATGCGGGCATGGCATCGGAAAGGAGCTGCACGAGGAGCCGCAAATTCCAAATTATGGAGAACGTCATGCAGGCGAAACACTCAAAGAGGGTATGGTCATTTGTATCGAGCCCATGATAACCCTTGGCGGCTGGCAGGTGCAGCTTGCGAAAGATGGCCAAACATTTGTAACCAAAGACGGCTCGCTCTCCGCGCATTTTGAAGATACCATTGCGGTTATCGAGAATGGATATGAAGCGCTCACGCATATCTAATTTTGAATTGCGAAACCAGCACATACAAGGTTTTGAGAACACGGATATGTTTCTGCTGAAAAATTCATGGTGCTCCCCCTTCCACCTTGCGGTGAGGGGCTCGCGCCAGTCGCGCTCCCAACGTTCTCTGAACCTTATATGTTATTTGTTTCGTAATTCAAAGTATCTAAAGAACAACTGCGTACGCGCAGTTTTTTGCTTAAAGAAAATATGGTATAATAGAAAAATGTCTATTCCAAAGTTATCAGTTATCATTCCCGCGTATAACGAAGAAAAACGTTTACCCAAGACATTGGAATCTGTTATCTCGTATTTGGCTAAACAAACGTACCAATCGGAGGTTTTGGTGGTAAATGACGGTTCCAAAGATGGCACTGCAACTATTGTGCGCGAATTAGCGAAGAACATTCCTTCGCTTCGGTTGCTGGATAATCAGGAAAATCACGGAAAAGGATTTGTGGTGCGTCAGGGTATGCTGGCGGCAAAAGGGGAGTGGCGGGTGTTTATGGACGCGGACAACTCCACGTCTATTGATCACATCCATCGTATGTGGTTAGAAAAAGATCAAGGGTTTGAGGTGATCATTGGTTCTCGTGATATAAAAGGAGCGGTTATTCCAGTACCCCAGTCTTGGTTGCGCCGGCGCTTGGGAGATGTATTTAATCTGATGGTTCAAGTTCTTTCTGAATTGTGGGGGATTTGGGATACGCAATGCGGATTTAAGGGGTTCTCGGCAAAAGCCACGCAAGAAATTTTCAGTAAGGCCACGGTCAATCGCTGGGCTTTTGACGTGGAATTGCTGGTAATCGCCAAAAAACATGGTTATAAGGTCAAAGAAATTCCTGTAACATGGATTAATGACGCCAATAGCAAAGTGAAGTTGTCCGGGATGATTAATATGTTGTTGGAAATTGGGCAGATTCGGTTGAATATGTGGAAGGGAAAGTATAAATGAATGTAAAGAGTAAAATGGTTTTTTCGGCATCTGCTTGAAGAACACGGATATTTTCTTACTAGAAAATTCCTCGTGCTCGCTTCAGTCAAGCTCGCAAGGTTCTTCAAGCAGATGCCGAAAAAACCATTTTACTCTTCACGCGATTGCCTTTTATGCAAAAAAAATTTCCATCAGAATTGCGGTATGATCTTGTATCTCAAGATTGGGTTTTGATTGCAACAGGCCGCGCGAGAAGGCCGGAAACCTTTGGCGCGGAAAAGCGGCAAGAAGTCAAAACCGGAAAGACGTGTCCGTTCGACGCATTAGCAAAACAAGAATGTGCTACGATCGCGTACAATAAAGGGAAGCGAGTGGATTTCTCGCGCGGGAAAGTTTGTATTCCGTCAGAATGGACGACAATTTCGGTGGCGAATAAATATCCCGCGTTCGCCCCGAGCAAATCTTTGCGAAAGCGGTATGTAGGGCCCTACCCGGTAATGGATGGGGTCGGGTTCCACGAGGTGATTATTACGAAAGATCACAAGAAGGATATCCCGCAGTTTTCTTTGATGCAGGTCAAAGAAATGATTGACTTGTACCATGCTCGATACGTTGATCTGAAAGATGAGGATCACGTGCATTACATTTCGATTTTTAAGAACAAAGGGCTGCAAGCTGGGGCTTCCATTGCTCATCCCCATTCCCAGTTGATCGCCATTCCCATGACCGATCCGGATATCCAAAGAAGTTTGAGCGGTTCCTACGCGTATTTCATGGAGCACAAAGACTGCATTCATTGCATGATGTTGGAATGGGATCGGAAAGACAAAAAACGGATTGTTTTTGAAAACAGTTTGTACGCGGTGGTTTGTCCTTTCGCATCGCGGGTCTCGTTTGAAATGCGCATTTATCCTAAAGGGCATTTGCCTTATTTTGAAAAAACAGATGAGAGTCAACGGGAAGGATTAGCGGAAGCTTTGCAAATGGCGTTGAAAAAACTCTCTAAAGGGCTGAATGACCCGGATTATAATTACTTTTTGCATACGGCTCCGGTTGGTGGAGGGAGTGATTATGGGCATTATCATTGGCATATAGAAATTTTGCCAAAGACGTCCGTGCCAGCTGGTTTTGAATTGGGAACGGGGATTGAGATTTCCACGATTGAACCTGAAAAAGCCGCCGCTTTCTTGAGAAAACAATAAGACTATGATTGAGCATATTTTAACGCTTTTGGCCACGTTTGTAATTCAAACGATTGAAAGTATGGGATATGGAGGGATTATGCTCCTGATGGCTTTGGAAAGCGCCAATGTGCCCATTCCTTCGGAGGTGATTATGCCGTTCTCGGGGTATCTGGTATCTACGGGTGTATTTAATTTGTATTGGGCGGTATTTTGGGGAGCTGTCGGAAACTTGGCGGGTTCGATCATCGGATATTATATTGGATATATTGGCGGCCGGCCGTTTTTGGAGAAATACGGAAAGTTTTTCCTAATTACCAAGCACGATCTGAACTTGGCGGACAAATGGTTTGCCAAATATGGCAACGCCATTGCGTTTGTTTCCCGCCTTTTGCCTATTGTGAGAACATTTATTTCGGTGCCGGCTGGAATTGCCCGCATGAATATATGGAAGTTTTCGCTCTACACATTTGCGGGATCGCTGTTGTGGAGCTTTGCGCTGGCGTATATTGGAGTTAAAATGGGTGAAAATTGGGATTCGTTGAGAGAGTATTTCCATACGTTTGATTGGGCGATAGCGGGATTGATTATTGCGGGCGGAGTTTGGTGGGTGTGGAGGCATATCAAGCTATTGCGCGGGGAAAATAAGAGATAGCGATGTTTTTGAAATGTATATGAAAAAAACACTTATCGTTGCGAACTGGAAGATGTATCCGCTTGACGAAGACGTGGCTGTTGAGCTTGCCACGAAGGTGGAGCAGGGGATCAAGAATGTGGAAGGAGTGGAGGTGGCGCTGTGTCCGCCATTTGTGTATTTGATAGAGATCAAGAAACATTTGGCAAAGGCGAGTTTGGGAGCTCAAAATACGTTTTGGGAGCAAGAAGGCGCGTATACCGGAGAAATATCTCCTGCGATGCTCAAGAAACTTGGATGCTCCTATGTGATCTTGGGGCATTCAGAGCGCAAAAATTTTCTTGGAGAAACACCGGAAATGATCAATCAAAAAGTCCGCGCAGTATTGGCGGCAAAACTTATTCCTGTGGTTTGCATTGGGGAGAAAAAGCGTCTGAAGGGAGCGATTCGAGCGGAATTAGAATGGCAGATGAAGGGTATCTTCAAGGATATTCCAAGCTCCGCGATCTCAAAAATTGTGCTTGCGTATGAGCCAGAATGGGCGATAAGTTCTCAAGTGCATGCTCAACCTGCTACACCTCAAGACTGCAAAGAAACCATCTCCTTTATGCGAGATGCGCTCAAAGGACTTTGGGATGAGACGATTGCGAAAAACATGACAATTCTCTACGGCGGAAGCGTAAATAGCTCCAATATCAAAGAATTTCTTCTCGAAGGAAACGCCCAAGGCGCGCTGGTGGGATTCGCGTCTTTGGAAGCAGAGGAGTTTATTAAACTCGTTGGCAACCTTATAAAATGAACATACTTTTAAGACAATTAACTCCGCATGAATGCTTGTGCGGGGTTTTGTTATTATTGAACAAAGATGGCTAAGAATTTATTGGAGAAAGAATGATAAATTTGCATGAGTGAGTTTGATGTGATATATTGATTTTATCGCCCAAATAGAATATGCTTACCTCGTCTTTGAGATTAAAAAAGGACGACGGTGCCAGTAGCGCTTAACCGTTTGGTAAGCATTCTTCTATTGGGCGATCACCGTCGTCCTTTTTTGATATTCAAAATCGGGGAAGGGGATAATAAGAATAATTCATTGTCATGATAGATAATACAAAAGAGAAGAAAGAGGGGAGTGTCTTTGATGGTTTTACAAGGAAATATCAGCTTTCAAAAACATTACGGTTTGAGTTGCGTCCAATTTTGAATACACCGAAGATGTTGGACGATGAACAGGTAATAAAGAATGACGAAACGCGCCGAAAAAAATATGAAGCAGTAAAACCATGGTTTGATCAACTGCACCGTGAGTTTATTGAAGATGCTCTAAAAAGTTTTAAGTTCAAAAATTTAGCAATCTATCAAGATACTTTTCAGACATGGCAAAAAGATAGAAAATCAAAGCAAAAGAAAGATACACTCGTTAAGATAGAGGTTGGTTTGCGCGAAGAGATTGTGAGGCGTTTTGAAGAGGTTGCTAATATATGGGTGAGGAGTGAACAATACAAGTTACTCGGCATAAAAAAGGAGGGTCTCGGTATGCTGTTTGAAGCTGGTGTATTCCGGCTTCTTAAAGAACGATTTAAGAATGAAAAAGATACAACTGTTGATGGAAATAACATTTTTGACGAATGGACTAGATGGACCGGTTATTTCAAGAAATTTTTTGAAACGCGGAAGAACTTCTACAAGTCAGACGATACTTCAACAGCAATTGCCTATCGTGTTATCAATCAAAATCTCCGCCGATTTTGTGAAAATATTCAGATATTCGAAAAAATATCAGAAAAAATTGAGTTCTCTGAAGTCGAGAAGAGCTTTGATATCTCATGCGCTGGCATATTTTCTTTAGCATACTACAATGCATGTCTTCTTCAGGGTGGGATTGACACATATAACAAAATCATCGGCGGCGAAGTGGACGAGAAAGATAAAAAAATACCAGGTATAAATGAGCTGATAAATAAATATCGTCAGGATAATTCCGGAGAAAAGATACCATTTTTGAAGCAACTCGATAAGCAGATTCATAGCGCGAAGGAGGCATTTATTGAGAGCATTGAGACTAATAAGGAACTTGTAGGGAAATTAAAAACATTCTATGAGAATGCAGAAGTAAAGATCCAATCTTTTAGGAATCTAATCGCAGATATTGTAACTGATTATTCCGGGTATGATATTGATAAGATTTATTTAACCAAGGAAGCAGTCAGTCATAATGCGAGCCGTTGGTTCGCAAGTTTTGAATCATTCGAACGAGATTTGTTTGCGGTTGTTGCAGAGAAGCAAAATAAACTCGTATACGAATTATTACGAACACACAAAAACGACTCCAAGATAAGCGATAAAGATGGCAAGTTTTCTTTTCCTGACTTTATAAAGTGTTCACATATAAAGCGAGCTCTTGAAAAGCAGGAAGGGAGGATATGGAAAGGGGAATATTATGAAGATATAGTAGATTTCGAAAAGATTAAGGATGTGTTTACGCAATTTTTGTGCGTTTTTAAGTTTGAACTTGAACAGCAATTCTTTCGTAAAACCACGAGCGCGCAAACTGGAGAACAAACAAAAATTGGATATGAGATATTTGTAACAAAGATCAATGAGTTAATTACTCGCGAGAATCCAGTTATTGATTTGGAAGAGAAGATAGCCATTAAAAATTTTGCAGATGCGACGCTATTGATTTATCAAATAGCGAAGTATTTTGCTGTTGAGAAAAGAAGGGGTTGGTTGGATAACTATGATCTAGACGATCGATTTTATAAATCTTCAGATATAGGATATTTGAATTTTTATCGCGATGCATTTGAACAAATTGTTCGCCCATACAATTTATTTCGTAATTATCTTACTAAGAAGCCATACAATACTAATAAGTGGGTATTAAGTTTTGAAAATCCGACTCTTGCGGATGGATGGGACAAGAATAAAGAAAAAACAAACGCTGCGGTCATTTTAAGAAAAGATGGCCGGTATTATCTTGGGATAATAAAAGAAGATTGTAAGAGTCTTTTTGCCGATCGCTATTCAAAAGAGATGTCGGAGGGTATAGAGAGCGGATCGTTTCAGAAGATGGCCTACAAATTTTTCCCGGAGGCGTCAAAGATGATCCCAAAATGCTCAACACAAACTAAAAATGTGAAGGAGCATTTTAGAAAGTCTTCATCTGATTATAATCTTTTTCATGAGAAAGATTATAAAATTTCTGTGGCAATCACAAAGAATATATATGAACTGAATAATGTCTTCTATCGCAAGGATAATATTGAAGAATCGTTTGTCCCTAAGAATGACTTCGAAAAGAAACTTGGCGTCAAGAAGTTCCAAAGGCAGTATTTGGAGATAAGCCGAGATAACAATGGATACAAGCAAGCTCTGGCGCAGTGGATAGAGTTTTGTATTCGTTTCCTAAAGGCATATAAGAGTACGACTATCTTTGATTACTCTAGGTTGAGAGAAGCAAAAGAATATGAATCTTTGGACGCTTTCTATCAGGACATCAATGCGCTTACATATAATATTTCTTTTGTTCCGATTTCAGAGCAGTACATAAAAGAAAAAAATGATAATGGGGAATTATTTCTTTTTGAAATATACAATAAAGATTGGAGTTTGGGTCCCATGGATAAAAATCGAAAAAGAACAAAGAATCTGCACACGCTGTACTTTGAGCAATTATTCAGCAAGGAAAACGAGCAAGAAAACTTTTTATTTCAGTTGAACGGTGAAGCTGAATTATTCTTTCGGCCAAAAACTGAAGAAAAAAGGCTTGGGTATAAGGTATGGGACGCAGGCGAAAAGAAGTGGGTTAAGGCAAAGGAGAAAGAGGACGGGGCGGTTATAGATCGAAAACGCTATGCTAAGGACATTATTCTATTTCATTGTCCGATTACTCTCAATCGTGTTTCTGAAAGTAAGACAAAGCGTGAAATGGATGTTGAAATACGAGAGGTGCTAAGTAGTACTCCCGGGGTACATATTATTGGTGTTGATCGTGGAGAAAAGCATCTTGCCTATTACTCTGTAATTGATCAAAATGGGAAAATCATTGAGACAGATACTCTCAATTCCATTGGGAAAGATGGCAGGGGCAAGCCAGTTGAGTATGCGTCTAAATTGGAAAAAAGGGCGCAGGAGCGGGAAGCTTCACGGCGAGATTGGGAAGAAGTAGAAGCGATAAAAGACCTCAAAAAAGGTTATATTTCACAGGTGATACGGAACCTCGCTGATCTTATCATTAAACATAATGCCATTATCGTGTTTGAAGATTTGAATATGCGTTTCAAACAAATACGAGGTGGTATTGAGAAAAGTGCGTATCAGCAATTGGAGCGCGCTCTTATAGATAAATTGAGTTTCTTAGTAAAAAAGGGAGAAGAAGATCCAAAACAAACAGGTCATATCTTGAGAGCATACCAATTGGCGGCGCCAGTTATTGCTTTTAAGGATATGGGGAAACAAACGGGTCTCATTTTCTATACTCAAGCTGGGTATACATCAAAAACATGTCCCGAGTGTGGTTATAGACGAAATATCAAATGTCTATTTGAGAATATAGAACAAGCAAAGACACTCATAGAAAATCTTGAGTCTATTAATTATAATAAGAAAGAGGATGTGTTTCAAATCAGCTACTCTTTAGAAAAGTTATCTAGTAAAGATCAAAAGAAAGAGAAGAAGGTATCAAACGAGTTGTATGCAAAAACACTAAAAAAAGATATTTTTATTCTGACTACAAAAAACGCATTGCGTTACAAATGGTACGATCGGTACTCGGAAAAAGCAAAAGTTGCAAAGCGCGGTATTGATGAATACAAGGGCGAAGTAAATGAAAGCGAAACAAAAAAGGGCGTTGTTAAAGAGTTTAATCTCACAGAGTATCTAAAAGGATTATTAAAGACCTATGAGATTGATTATGAGCATGGAGGCATAAGAGAGCAGATTTTATCTGTTGCACGCGGAAGAGAATTTTATAAAGATTTCTTATATGCGTTGTTTTTGCTTACCGAAACGCGGCATTCAATTTCTGGGAGAAATACCGATTACATTCAGTGTCCGGAATGCGAATTTGACTCACGCAAAGGATTTAAGGATATAAAGGAATTCAATGGGGATGCTAACGGAGCTTATAATATCGCTAGAAAAGGGATCATGATTCTAGAAAAGATTAAGCAGTTTAAAAAGGACAACGATGGCAATTTGGAAAAAATGGGATGGGGAGATTTGAGCATCAGTATTGAAGAATGGGATAAATTCACTCAAAAAGAATAAATTCATGCGCAATAATGTGCAGAAAAATACTTGACAGATATTGTGCCGATAGTTCGATAAGCTGTTCATAAAGTATGAAGACATCCTCAAAAAAGATTATCCCTATTACAGAGCTTCGCCGCAACTTTGGCGCGATTACCGCAAAACTTGCGGAAATAGATTCTTTGATTCTCACAAAAGGAGGAGAGCCCTTCGCTATTCTCAAAGCGTCTCCCGAAGAGAAAAAGAAACGCTTGAAAAAATCTGCCGGCGCTTGGAAAGACACATCTCTCGACAATGGTGATATCTGGCGGGAAGCGCAAAAGAAAAAATCACGCAAGACACTAATAGATTTATGAAGAAATATCTGATCGAGACCCCTGTGATTATTGACTATTTGCGGGGGAAAGAGCGGGCAATGCAACTTGTTGAAGATCAGCTACAGATAATTGACTAAGATTCAACAATCATATAGTATAATTATATGAAAACAAAAACTTCTCAAAACAAAGTTGTTTCTCGTATGGTAAAAATAGGATCAAGTAGACAGGTAGCTATTCCAAAAAAGCTCTATGATGCGCTTCGTTTGGGTGCGGGCGATTATCTTGAAATAAAGGTAGAGAGAGAAAAGCTTGTTTTGACTCCGTACACATTTATGGAAAAGCGACTGGCAGAAGGATTAAAAGATATTGATGAGGGAAAAGTATCTGGACCGTTTGATAATGCGCAAGATATGATTAACTCGCTTCACTCTGAATGAAGGCGTTATACACAAACCGTTTTAGAAAATCGTATCATTTTGCGCCAGCTCGTGTGCAAAAAGATTTCGAGAAACAGATTCGTTGCTTGCTCAAAGATTTGCGGCATCCCTCACTTCATGCCAAGAAATATAACGAGGCGCATAATATTTGGCAGGCGAGGGTAAATAGGGATTGGAGGTTCTACTTTGTTATTAAAGATGATATGTATTACTGTATAGATATTATGCAACACCCGAAATGATCCATGCTAGTATTTATTGACTTCCTGTCAAAGATATGCTATAAGAAAACAGCCGAGATGGCTGTTTTCTTATGGAGCAATATATTCAAATATCCAAGATTAACGACTTTTTGTACTGTCCGATGTCGTTATATCTCCATTCAATTTATGAGAAGTTTAATACAAAAATCTACCATGAAACACCGCAAACTGTGGGGAAGATTAGGCATGAAAATATTGAAACGGGAACGTATTCCACTGCGCGCCGCTTTATTATGGGGCTGGAAGTATCAAGCGAAAAATACCACATTATGGGTAAAATTGACGTATACGATCGAGAATCAAAAGCCCTTATCGAGCGAAAAACAAGAATAAAGAGAATTCATGATGGGTATAAATGTCAGCTCTATGCTCAATATTTTTGTCTGAAAGAAATGGGATATCCTGTAGAAAAGTTATTTATTCATTCATTGGAAGATAACAAGCGATATGAAGTGAATGTGCCAGGGGAGTACGAAGAGTCAAAATTTCAAAGTATTTTAGACGCAATGCGAAGTTTTACGCCACAATCTCTTTTGGATCATTCATGCTCCCAGTGCCGCGGGAATATCTATTCAAATCTAAGCTGGTAATATGATTTCACTGCCTGATTTTAAGGAAAAACAAATTGTGTTTGTGCGTGCAGAATGGGGAGAGAAGTCCACTCTGCGTTTTTTGAATGACCATATCGTTTTTTTGAAAGACGGCAAAGTTATCAATAGAACTTCTTGCCATAAAGCATTTGCTGTTTTCGTAATGGGAGATATTGCGGTAACCACAAAATTGATTCAAAGAGCGGCAGAGCTTGGAGTATCTTTTTTCTTTCTCAAGCCAAATTTTGAAGTGTATGCGAGCTTTCGCTCGCAGGCAGATGGTAATTGGTTGCTGCGAATGAAGCAATATGGCATGAGTGGTGATAAAGAATTGTGGATTGCCAAAAATATTGTGAAAGCAAAAGTGATAAATCAAATGGAGCTTTTGGGAAGTATCGGAACATTGTATAGCAAACAAGAAAAGCAGGAGATTCTCCAGAAGATAGAAAGCGCAAAAGATAATCAGTCGCTTCTTGGATTGGAAGGTAACTTTTCAAAATCTTTTTTTCAGCAATATTTTGCTGAAATCTGCTGGCGAAGACGCGCGCCTCGAACAAAAGAAGATATCCAAAATTTTCTGCTGGATATGGGTTATACATTTCTCTTCAACTTTGTGGACTCCTTATTGCGGCTTCATGGATTCGATACATTTAAGGGGTGCTATCATAAACTATTTTTCAGCCGGAGGTCATTGGCTTGCGATCTTACAGAGCCGTTTCGCTGCATTATTGAGCATCAACTTGTAAAGTCCTATAACTTAAAGCAAATCGTTCACCCCGATTTTATTTTCTCAAAGGGGAAATACTCTTTGCCATTTCAAAATAACCAAAAATATGCGCAGATATTTTTGCAGGCGCTTATGGATAATAAAGAAGATATTTTTAGCTTTGTGCAGGGATTTTATCGCTTTATTATGGATGAGAAAAATGAGTTTCCCGAGTATAGGATAAAGCTAAAGAAGAAGTTTGATGTAAAATGATTATTGTTGCGTACGATTTTTCAAATGACAGAACGAGAGCGAAGTTTTCCCGATTCCTTGATAAATATGGAAGGAAAGTTCAGTATTCCATTTATGAAGTAAGGGACAGCTCGCGGGTATTGCAAAACATTCTCAATGAAGTAGAATTAGTGTATAGAAAGAAATTTACCGGAGCTGATAGTATTCTCATATTTCAGGTGTGCGCGGGGGATAGAGGGAAAATCAAACGGTATGGATATGCCAAGAATGAAGAAGCGGAGGTCGTGATTTTTAGCTGATGGCGGGTCCGGACATTCTTGTCTAATACCATATAAAATTTCTACTTTTGTAGAGTAGATTAGATGTTGATGGATGTTCGTTGACAACTTATACTGAAGCATAAAGTATAAATTGCGTGTGGATATTAATTTAGACTCAATATATAACGGTGGAAAACCTTTGCCTTTATAAAAACACTCTAGGGAGAAATGGCTTTGTTAAGCCAAAAGTCGGATTACTCATTTTTGAGATCTTTGTATCTTTTCCGCTTAACAAAGCCATTTCTACTGTCTAATACCCATATAAAATTTCTACTTTTGTAGATCATTGTTCTTCTCTGCAATTTCTTTGTCTAATACCCATATAAAATTTCTACTTTTGTAGATGGAAAGAAAACATTTCTTCTTCTAGGGTCTAATACCCATATAAAATTTCTACTTTTGTAGATTCATAAGGGATAACATTCATTGTTTTAGTCTAATACCCATATAAAATTTCTACTTTTGTAGATATAGGGGTACGTCATGCCCCCAATTGTCTAATACCCATATAAAATTTCTACTTTTGTAGATGTAACAGAAGTACGTTCTGTTTTGTCGTCTAATACCCATATAAAATTTCTACTTTTGTAGATAGGAAGAGATTTAACCTTTTGAAATGTCTAATACCCATATAAAATTTCTACTTTTGTAGATAAAAAGGGCAACATTCCGTGGAATAGTCTAATACCCATATAAAATTTCTACTTTTGTAGATAAGAATCGAATCCAGCAATACCACCGTCTAATACCCATATAAAATTTCTACTTTTGTAGATCAGACAGGATGAGAGCGTCCATACTTGTCTAATACCCATATAAAATTTCTACTTTTGTAGATCTCTGGGTTTATTACTTGTATATTTTGTCTAATACCCATATAAAATTTCTACTTTTGTAGATTTCTACAATCGGCTTGATTATAATTTGTCTAATACCCATATAAAATTTCTACTTTTGTAGATAGCAATACTTCGTTCTACTCTTCCAATGTCTAATACCCATATAAAATTTCTACTTTTGTAGATAAAGATATTTGATTGAACCATCCCCGTCTAATACCCATATAAAATTTCTACTTTTGTAGATCATACCCTACGAACAGTTAATTATTGGTCTAATACCCATATAAAATTTCTACTTTTGTAGATGCCCGGGTGTTGCGCCTGTAAATAGGTCTAATACCCATATAAAATTTCTACTTTTGTAGATCAAACACTGATTCGGAATTCCATCCGTCTAATACCCATATAAAATTTCTACTTTTGTAGATCGCTTGCCCTTATGGCTATTCAATTCCGTCTAATACCCATATAAAATTTCTACTTTTGTAGATTATAGGATCGACAAGCAGGACATCGCGTCTAATACCCATATAAAATTTCTACTTTTGTAGATGAGTAAGGTACATTATTCTTCTTCGCAGTCTAATACCCATATAAAATTTCTACTTTTGTAGATATACTCCATCTCCTCCTACCACAAGGGTCTAATACCCATATAAAATTTCTACTTTTGTAGATATTCATGGTTTTATTGTTTTTGTTCGGGTCTAATACGTTCATG